>Ga0208980_10002382_pt1 | contig 11413 bp, 5 predicted proteins | sample WetSurMetagenome_3_FD_187993 | JGI IMG/M metagenome (GOLD analysis project Ga0208980, IMG submission 187993) | Wetland microbial communities from Twitchell Island in the Sacramento Delta, sample from surface sediment Aug2011 Site A1 Bulk (version 2) | ecosystem: Environmental > Aquatic > Marine...
GTTCAGGTACTTCTCATTTGCCCTGCCATCGAAGTACCGCACGTAATAATCCTTCAGCTTCTCAAGCTGTGAAGTCCATATCGCAATATGATCGATATACATAGTTTACCGACTCGTAATTATTTTTTATGCTCTCTTAAATGCCTGAACTTTGCAGTAGCAGCCTGATCAGGATTATGAGAAGTAACAGCCAGTCCCAGATAAATCTTCGCGGGAAGCTCAAGTTTATGAGTCGTATAAATTTTCCAGGTCTTTCCATCAATGCTATAGTATCCTGTAAAATCATTTCCGATACGTTTCAGTCTGATCCAGGTGTTAGGAAATGAAACCGGAAATTCAGGTGTGCCTGTTGAGCTTTTGGGATAGATAGCTTTCATTTCGCCATCCCTTGCCTGACGATACTGAAATTCATATCCGCCATTGTTATTGTTCCTGGGGCTATTGTCAGGGAACACCTGGAAAAAAATATGCCTGCAACCAGCCGTAAGATCTTCACGCGCCATCAAGCCGGCTTTGGTATAGAGGTTCGCAGAGGAGAGACTCTCAATCCGTGATACGAAATCAAAATCACCGGTGTGTTCGATATACACAAAACTGAATTCGTCTTTTACTCCCCAGATATCAACACCCCCGGCGGTTATATCAATCCCTTTTTCTGTAAATTTGACTTTCCCCGCAATTGAAGGATTTCCTATATCAGTGTGTTTAAAGCTTGTAAGGGGTAATTCCTGTTTTTTCATGGAGGCAGATTTAGATTTCTGATTTTCCTGTGCAAATATGCTTGATCCGGTGATAAATGATATCAGTATCACAAAAGAAATAATGATTGTTTTTTTTGTCATTGTAATATATTTTTAAGTCCAAGATATGAAATCTGATTTTTCAATTGATGATTTCCAACTGCCAGTACTTTATATGAAGTATAATATCTTTAAGTTCTTCTTTATTTGATTTAAGGTATTATGCAGTTATTCTGTTTCTTATAATCGAATTCCCATTACTGTTATATCATCCGTCTGATCATAATCTCTCATCCATTCCTTCAGATTTTTTTCGAGGATTTCTTTTTGTTTTAACATAGGTAATCTGTGTATGTCCAGTAATTCAACATAGAACCGGTGCACAAAGTACCTTCTGTCATGTTCACCCCCGAACTGATCAGGATATCCGTCAGAAAAAAGGTATAATACATCTCCTTTTCTATATTCAATTTCTTTCATCGTAAAAGGTTCGATATTATTATATACTACGCAGACTGAAGAACGATCTCCCCTTATTACCTCAAGTTTTCCATCACGGATGAAAATAAGATTATTCATCCCGCCTGTAAATTGAATTTTCTTTTGCTCATGATCCAGAACGCATAAGGCTATATCAATTCCATCTGAGGTAGGTATATCTTTCCTGCTTTGCTGAAGGGAATGGATCAAGTCCTGCCTCAGTTTTGTAATAATGGCATCTGATCTTGTGATTCCCTGTACATTTACTATTTCATTCAATAAAGTAATACCAAGGAGGCTCATAAATGCACCGGGGACACCATGACCTGTACAATCAGCAACAGTAAAAACAATTTTGTTATCCTTTTCAGCCAGCCAGTAAAAGTCTCCGCTAACAATGTCTTTTGGTTTACTCAGAATAAAATTGTCGGGGAGCAATCTTTCAATAAGCTCAGATGGTGGTAAAACTGCATTTTGTATATTACTTGCATATTTGATGCTTGAAGTGATCCTGGCATTTTTTTCATCGATTTCATCCCGCTGCAACTCAATTTCATTTTTCTGACATTGAATTTCATATGTTCGTTCCTTCACTTTATCCTCAAGTATTCTTTTTTCGGCCAGGAATTTATATTCCCTTCTCTTTATATAAATGTAGGTCAGGATAAAAAGGAGCAGCAGATTGGTGGCATAAAACCACCATTTTTTCCAGATGGGTTTTTTTATTGTAATACTTAAAGTAAGTGGTTTTTCCGAGATTGCCCCGTCTCCACTGGAGGCCTTCAGGATAAATGTATAGACGCCTTCTGTTAAATGGTTATATGTGATAGTTGTGTTTTTTGTAATTTCTGACCATTGATCGTATCCTTCCAGTTTGTACTGATAGTTAACCAGATCGGGTTCTTTTAAACTGATTCCTAAAAAATCAATTCTTATTTTATAAGTGCCGGGTGAAAGTATTATTTTGTCGGAAATTTCTTTCTCATCATCATTAATCTTAATTAAGGTTATACCCAGAACAGGAGGCTGTAAATTGGGATACTCCATTGATGGATCATAGGAAACCAACCCTTTATCTGATCCAAACCAGATTTTTCCCTGAGGGTCCTTTATAATTGCATTTGGATTAAACTGGTAATTATCTGTCGCACTTTCAATCTGGTGCATCGATTTTACCGAAAAGTCAGATGTTCTGATCCTGCTTAATCCACCCTTATGACCAACCCAGATGTTATTATGATCATCACAAATAAGGGAATAGCAATAGTTTGAAAAAAGGCCCTCTTTTACCGAAATGTTAGGAATAGAATCAGAATCTATCTTATAAACCCCATTCCCGTTCGATCCCATCCAGATTCTTAAGTCCGAATCTTCTGTGATTGTTAAAATACCACCTACGGAATTTGAGGGTATCTTAATGACTTTTTCATCCAGGATGTATGCCAGAGTGTTGCTATGAGTGGTAACCCATAGCCTGCCGGTTTTGTCTATGAACAGACAATTAATATAATTATGAGGTAAGCCTCCGCGGCTAATAGTATACCAGCTTTCTTTACCGGAGCCCAGATCGATATTGCACAATCCCTTTTTTGTACCGATCCAAACCTGTTCTCCTTTTCCGGTTATGATGGTTATTGAGTTTTCAAGTGCTTCTTCTCCAATAGGGTATTTAAGAATTTTGTTATCTTTTACATTCATCCGGAACAGGCCATTTTTCCCTGTTCCAATCCAAAGTTCTTTTCCATCGGCGGAATAAATAGTTGTGACCGTATCCTTTGGTAATCCACTGCCAGGACCGTAAAATCTCACAATTTTATCTGTCAGCAAATCCATTTTTATCATTCCGTTTTCAGTACCTATCCACCTGAATTGCTGGTCTAAACAGATTGAAAATATATTGTTTCCATATTGGTTATTAAACTTATGTACAGAAAAAGTTTTAGGAGTAATGAGTGTTAATCCCTGACCATAATTGCCGCTCCATACATTTCCTTCATGGTCTTCAAATATGGTTTTTACATTGTCCGTTATAAAACCACTGGCAGTATTAAAATAAATAATCTTAGATACCTCCCCGGTCGGAGAAAACATCATTTTAATAAGCCCTTTTCCAAAAGATGCTAACCATAAATTTGACTGGTTGTCTTCATAAATTTCCTGTATGCCAGGGAATTCAACTGCCGGGTCTGAATTGATCTTTGATACCTTGAATAGTTTATCTTCAATGATGAGCTTAAATATTCCATCATTTTCTGTTGAAATATAAAATCCCGATTTGATCCTCATTTTCTGAATACATGTTATTTTGGATTCGGCTATTTCATTGATATGCCGGATTATTTCAATTTCACCTGATTCTCCTAATCTGCAGTATAATAAGCCTGAATTAGTCCCGACAAGCAATTCATTGTCGTTTAGTAAAGCAAATGATAATATTGGGGTATTATCCTTAAAAGTATTCTGCTTTATCAAAACCGATTCTGAATTTAATTCAACTAAACAACCGGAATATGTACTTACCCAAATATTGCCGTCCGAATTCTTTGTAAAGTGAGTTATGCGGCTTGAACCAGATGGGAGTGAATTAACAGAATGAAACTTTTTACCATTGGAATATGATATCATCCCATTCATATGACCAAACCAAAGGTTTTCCCCAGCGTTGATGCCGCAGGTAATAAAATTATCTGACGATGAGTCGCTGAGTGCATAGTTTTCAAATGTAAATCCGTTGTATTTGTATAGTCCGCTTCCCGTACCAATCCACAAATAGCCATGCGTATCCTGGATAATTGAATAAATAAAGGTTTGGGTCAATCCATCATTTGAATTGAAATTCCTGAATTTATAGGATTGTGGAAATGCATAGCTGGTAAGAAGTGAAAATAGAATAATAAGTGTTCCTTTCCAATTTGTCATTTCATTTGTATTTTCGGAGAATATACAGGAATGCCTCCAATAGGAACTACATAAAATGGTAACGACTCCCCATACTGGTTCCTGACAGCAATTACCACATTATTGTTTCTTACCTGCACGACCTGATTCTTTATGAATTGTATTTCAAAAGTCGAATTCTTTTCTTCAGCCACGATGGGGAATTTTCTGATTACCCAGTTGTCTTCTCCAGAGACGTCACATAATATCCCATTTTTGGCAACCGAAAATATCCTGATGATACCGTCATCATCCCAGTCAAAATTTGAGACTTCGATAGAAATAGTCCTGTCATCAACATAAGGATATATCTGACATACATGTTTTTGATCATCGGATAACCGGAAATGATATTTATAAGTAAAAAAATTCCCACCCTCAACCGCATTATTCTCGACAGGACTTGTACTTAAAAAATATTTATAAATATTTCCATCATCCCCTGATACCCCCTGGGCAATGATTTTAAATACCCGGCCCCCCAGCTTCTCAACATACTCTCCTTCTGAAGGATTAAAAGGTCCAAAACTAAACCACTTTTTGTCGTATTTCAAATCGTTCCCAAATGATTTTGATGACAACTGAAATCCGCTCTTATAATTTCCTGTCGGGTGAATGCTCTGTGCAGCAGTATCTGACCAGCAACCAATCCCCGCATATATTGAGAAGTTTACGACAGTATTAAAGTCACCTTTAAGTTCGTCAAGGTCTCCTCCTGTATCCGGGTCATAAATGCGAATGTAAACAGGAGCAGTTTGTGATGTAGGTATGACGCAAAAGAAAATCTGGCAAAAATCATCATCTCCCCAGCTTGTTAATGCATTCCCCCCGAAGGTAATCAGGTAAGGGATATTTTCATCAATTGCCGGTGCAGATTGTGAATAGGCCTGTGAACATGCCATGGGAAATAATAATATGAACCATATGTATTTAGCCAACGGAATTAGTTGTTAGTTTTTCATAAATATAAATTCAATTGTTCCTTCATTTACTATGCCGTCAGGTATTAATGGCTTAAAGACCTGATTGGACAGATCATAGCCTTTACTCCCGAGAGCAGTCTTATCAATATCTTTGTTTTTAAAATAGTAGGTCAATTCTCTGGCCCATTTTTCTGATGTTTCCATTTTATCAGGTATTTTCTCAGGTGAAGCATTAAGGACCGACTCGAGCCGGATATCCGGATTTTCTTTTAAGATCGCGACAAAAAGATCAAGTACCTTATATGAGACAGGGTCAATTCCATATCTGTTAAAGATTATAGTCAATTTGCCGGATCTCTTTAAAGCTTCCCTGATTTTTGCTTTTTGACGTTCAGCTATATCATCCATAAAATAGATTCTGACAGCCAATGATTTACTCTGTTCCGATAAGGAATCATTTTTTTCTATTGTTTTATCTTCCCCGCTTTCATTTTTTAATGCCAACTCCTGAAAGTCATTATAAATTCTTATTTTTTTCATTATACATTCTTTGCGAATGTTACCCAGACTGTCTTTTTCAGAAAGAAGTCCAAGCTTAACCGTATACTCACCTTTCTTTTTGAATGTTGTATTCATTAAAGGGCCACCCTGTTTAAAACCGTCTCCAAAATTCCAAAGATAATCCGTTGTCCTGAAATCTTTCAGGTCGGTTATTACTCCCTCGAAAGATATTGATTTATCTACAATACCAACATCATATGAATTAATATAAGCCTGGTCAATATTTTCAAGATCTACCTTGTAGTTAACCTCTTTCGCTATTGAATCACCTGTAAGCTCATCAAGTATAGTAAGTTTAACCGAGTAGCTGCCAGGACCTGGAAAGCAATGTTTCACCTCTTTGCCGGTACGCACTATCCCGTTGCCAAAATCCCACTTATACACAACAGGAATAGTATCGATGAGTCTCTGTTTTTCATCATAAAAGGTAAAACAATAATTATTTTCCTGTATGCTGTCACAATTAGTAAATTCAACAGGTGCCAGGCTGAAGCTGAATATATCATCCGTTTTCTCTCTGTTTGTTGAAAAATACCCGGTTTCAAATAATGAATCAATAACAAGACCAAAATCATCAGATTCTGAATTAATTGGTGCATCCAAATGAACCGGAACTATCCATTCTCCATTTATTTCCTGTGTATAGTAAAGGTCCTTTCCGCCAAATCCTTTAAGTCCGTCAGAGGAAAAAAATAGTTTGCCGTACTTACATGCAAAAGGGAAAGACTCATTTTTCGAAGTATTTATAACCGGACCCAGATTTACCGGCTTATCCCAGTCGTTATTTTTCCTGTTACAATAATAAAGATCCATCCCTCCTTTGCCACCGGGCATATCAGATGAAAAATATATCCTGTCCCCATTTGGAGTAAGTGCCGGTGTTGAGAAAGAGTACTTTGGATTATTATAAATGAATGGTTTTATGTTGGTCCATATTCCATTTTTTAATTCTGCAGAATATAGACCAAGTTTATTTGAAGTATCAGAAATATTCCTCAAGGAATTATCAATGGTATTATTCCTTGAATAATAAATGATATTGCCGCTCTCATTAAAAGTTGCCGGCCCATCGTTAAAAGTTGTTGAAATTTCCCTGGCCAGAATCGCAGGATGGTTCCATCCTGAATTGCCTCTTCCTGTAATAAAGAAAATCTTAAAAAGCCTGTTTTGATCATCTTTATAACTTACAACGGAATTATCGCTACGATCCGAACAAAATACTATTCCCCCTTTATAAAATACAGGGGAGAACTCATCATATATTCTTGAACTAAAGGAGGTACGTTTAACAACATAATTATCAGACTGAGCTGGTGATTCAGGTGTAAGTAACAATGAAACAAATATTATTGAAAAAAAGTATCTACCCATAGAATTAGTTACTAAAACTGTCTTGGTCCTGTTACTTTTCGTGAATATTTAAATACATAGTTAAGAACTATTTCATGCGAACCATTCATATATTTTCCAATGCTGCCAAAAGTATAATCATAAGAATAAGCTATTCTGATCTGATAATTAAGCTGACATTGCAGCATTGCGACAAGGATATTTTTGTTTCTATATCCAATACCCATCCAAATCCTGTCTTTCAGATCTATCTGAGCATTAATATCTATCTGGACAGGATTTTTTGGGTGATATTTTATTAACATTGAAGGGAGTAATTTTACCACAGGGCTTAACTTCACTTCATAGCCTCCCGAAAGGAAATAATTTGATCCGGAGAAATTGTATCCTGTATTATACTTTCCTGTTTTGTTGTTCATCTCGTGGCTTAAGAACATTGGAAGGGACAATCCAAAATAATAGCTTTTTGTGTAATAATACACACCAAGGCTAAAATTCGGAATAACTGAAGAAGTATTAGTATTCAAAAGCTCCGCATCATTTTCATCTCTTGCGATAAGCTCATTCCATGCAGCATTGTGAAGGGTGACTCCAAAACCCAATCCAAGCGCCAATTTGCCTTCCTGAATTTCCATCCTGTATGCATAATTGCCATAGAGGCTGGTTTCTTTGAAAATTCCAAAACTGTTGTTTTCAATCAGTAATCCCAGGCCTACCCTGTCATTAAATACCGGTGTATGTAATGAAAGTATATAACTCTTTGGGGCATCCTTAAATCCAACCCACTGATTCCGGCTCGAAGCGGTCAAACTTAATGCATCCTGGCAACCTGCGTAAGCAGGATTTATAGCAAGGGCATTGACAACATAATGATCCGATAACGGAAACATCTGCCCTGACAAAAGTACGGGGTAAAAAAGTACGAATATGCTTAGAATTAACCGGTTCATTTATCTTTTGACTAAAACAGATCCTTTTACTATTTTGCTATTTTCAAACTTCAAAATATAGAAATAAGTATCAGCAGGAAGTTCCGACCCTTTATTATTTCTTCCATCCCAGTCATTTAAATAATTTGCATTCGAATATTCCTCAATTCCCCACCTGTTAACGATGATTAACTCCACTTTGCCTTTAGATTCACTGACCTTGAAATAATCATTTTTCCCATCACCATTTGGTGTTATTACCGAGGGAACAAAAAGATCATTTACTTTAATCTTAATTTCCGCACTGTCCATGCAGCTGCCATTTTTCACTTTCCATAAGAATATATTTTCTCCGGAAGATAATTCAGTAACCATTGTTGCAGGAGAATGAATATCCTTAATCTTGCCCCCACCTGAAATTAAAGACCATTCTCCAGTTTCGAAAGGGGCCAATGCTGCATTCATCTGTGTTTCAAACGTGAATTCAAGTTCCTGATCAGGCCCGGCATTGGCTACAGTATTCTGGTTCACTTGTATTGATTGTATGGCCTTATTTGTACAGACATCAGTATAGTTATACTCTAATCCTATAACACCAGATCCCGTTGCTGAAAGGATATTTCCGGAAATGATTCCCGGACCTTCATACACTACAAACGTACCTCCTGATGGACTTCCTGTCAAGGTTCTTTTATCATTTATACACATTGGACTGCTACTGCTGGTAATATTTACAGCTGGCAGGGCATTAACAGTTACTTGTGTGACCGCAGATGCTTTACTTCTGCAACCTTCAGTATTTGTTACCTGAACGGAATAGTTGCCTGCATTGCTGACATTTATGCTTTGTGAAGTTTCTGAATTTGACCAGATATAACCTGCGCCGCTGCTTGATGTCAAAAGTACATTTCCCCCCTGACAGAAAGATGTCGGACCACTGGCGGATATAGTTGGAGTTAACGGTAAAGTGTTTACTGTTACTACCGTGGGTACTGAAACTGAACTTTGACATCCGTCTGCATTTTTTACACTTACAGTATAATTACCGGAGGTAGTAACGGATATATTTGCAGTGGTCGCGCCTGTTGACCATAAGTAACTGGTTCCTGCACTTGAGGTTAAAGTTACGCTTCCACCGGCACAGAATGTCGTTGGACCACTGACAGTAATAGTTGGAGTTACCGGTAAAGCATTTACTGTTACTATTGTGGCAGCAGATCTGGCACTCTGACAGCCATTAGCGTCAGTCACCTGGACAGAATAACTTCCTGTTGAAGAAACATTTATACTTTGTGTTGTTTCTGCATCTGACCAAAGATAGCTTGTTCCATTGCTTGAGGTTAAATTTACACTTCCACCTGCACAAAAACTTGTCGGAGAACCGGCAGTAATAGTTGGAGTCAGCGGTAAAGCATTTACTGTAACTGTTTTGGGTACCGAAACAGGGCTCTGACATCCGTTTATGTTTGTAATCTTAACTGTATAATTACCGGATGCTGTAATATTTATACTTGGGGAAGTTGCCCCTGTTGACCATGAATAGCTCGTTCCTGCACTTGAAGTTAAAGTCACACTACCCCCGGCACAAAAAATTGTCGGACCGCTGGCGATAATAGTTGGTACCGGCGGCAGAGGGTTTACTGTTACTGTAGTGGGTACAGAAACTGCACTTTGACATCCGTTAGCATTTTTTACACTTACTGTATAATTACCGGAGGTGGCAACCAGGATACTTGCAGAAGTTGCACCTGTTGACCATAAGTAAGTAGTTCCTGCACCTGAAGTCAAAGTCACACTACCCCCCGCACAGAAAGTTGTCGGACCACTGGCAGTAATGGTTGGAGTTAGAGGTAAAGCATTTACAGTAACTATTGTTGCAACAGATTTAGCACTCTGACAGCCATTGGCATCGGTCACCTGAACAGTGTAGCTGCCAGATGCAGAGACATTAATGCTTTGAGTTGTTTCAGCGGTTGACCATAGATAACTTGTTCCGTTGCCTGAGGTTAAATTTACACTTCCCCCGGCACAGAAACTTGTTGGACCGTCGGTTATAATAGTAGGTGTTGCAGGTGGTGGATTTACAGTTACTGGAATTTGTGAATTGACAGTAGTAAATCCATCGGTTATTGCAATATTATATGTTGTACTTACCATAGGATTTACTATTGGATTAGCCTCAGAAGATGTAAATCCAACCGGGGTGGAAGTCCAGGTATAAGTATAAGAGCCGGAACCGCCACTTGCCAATGCATGCAGACGTACGTCTGACCCGGCGCAGATTGTTCCAGGAGTTGCATAAGGTGCTGAACTTAATACACCTCCGCTTACGGTTATTGTTACTTCCCCGCTGTTATGACACAATGTTGCAGCCGAAGTCGCTATCACAGTAAAAATAGTTGTAGTAGTAAGATTTACGGTTGTAGGGTCTTCAACTGAAGAGTTTATAAGTTGAGCGGAAGGTGACCAGTTATACGTAAATGGGCCGGTCCCTGAAATTGTTGCATCAATTGTAGTATTTGTTCCGTACGGAATGATTGCATCTGTTCCGGCATTTACTACAGGTAACGGATTTGTTTTTACATCAGTTGCTGCGGTGGGCAAACTTAAGCATCCATTTGGATCTGTTATGCGAACTGTATAGCTTCCGGGGGTAGTAACATTTATACTGGGCGTAGTTGCTCCATTTGACCACAAGTAGCTTGTTCCTGTACTGGAGGTTAAAATTACATTACCCCCGTCACAGAATGTAGTGGGACCGTCAGAAGTAATGATTGGTACCGGTAAGGGGTTTACTGTTACCAGAGTGGGTACAGAAACTGCACTCTGACATCCTGCCGAGCTGGTTATCTTAACTGAATAATTACCTGTTGCAATAACGTTTATAATTGGCGTGGTTTCGCCGGTTGACCATAGGTAACCAGCTCCTGCGCCTGAAGTTAAAGTCACGCTGCCACCGGCACAGAATGTTGTCGGACCTCCGGCGCTTATAGCTGGAGTAGAGGGTATTTGGTTTACTGTTACAATTGTCGGCAATGAAACAGCACTATGACATCCATTAGCATCTGTTACCTGAACAGTATAGCTGCCAGATGCAGAAGCATTTATACTTTGAGTTGTTTCCGTATTTGACCATAAATAACTTGTTTCAGCACTTGAGGACAATTTAACACTTCCACCGGTACAGAATGTTGTCGGACCTCCGGCGCTTATAGCCGGAGTTGAGGGTAATGCGTTTACTGTTACTATTGTTGGAATTGATGCAGCACTCTGACATCCATTGGCATCGGTTACCTTAACAGTATAGTTGCCTGAAACAGAAGCATTTATGCTTTGAGTTGTTTCTGTATTTGACCATAAATAACTTTTTTCAGCACTGGAGGACAATTTAACACTTCCTCCGGCACAGAAAGTTGTCGGACCACTGGCAGTAATGGTTGGAGTTAGAGGTAAAGCATTTACAGTAACTATTGTTGCAACAGATTTAGCACTC
>Ga0208980_10002383_pt1 | contig 11411 bp, 13 predicted proteins | sample WetSurMetagenome_3_FD_187993 | JGI IMG/M metagenome (GOLD analysis project Ga0208980, IMG submission 187993) | Wetland microbial communities from Twitchell Island in the Sacramento Delta, sample from surface sediment Aug2011 Site A1 Bulk (version 2) | ecosystem: Environmental > Aquatic > Marine...
TAACTCGCTGTTAAGAAGAGGACGAGGGTAAGTAGTTTTTTCATACGGGTATATTTAAAAATTTTAAAATGATACATCATGCGCCTGTCAGAAATCACAGCGGATGTCGTTCGATTGCTTGTAATCACAAATATAATGAGAAAATATATCGGAAACACAGGGTTCCATGCGTAAAAAAATGTAAATTAGCTAAAAACCAATATGCAAGATTATGAAAACCCTACTTACAATGCTGCTCGTTCTGCTGGTCTCGTTCCAGGTTACCGGCCAAAAAAAGTCCAAGGTGGATCCAAAGGATGCACAAATAGATTCTCTCACGCGTTACTCAAACAGCCTCACGGTGCAACTGGATTCGGTTTCCAAGGAACTGGTCAAATATGTCGGTGTATATAACGTTGTCAAGGAGAAGGTGATCCATTATAATTTTGATCCTACCAGGATGTCCTACCTGATCGATTCGCTAAAGGCCTCCAGGGATGCAGAATTTGCAAAACTGACCAATGACAGTTTGCATGTTGTGGCAACTGACAGCATACCAATACTAAAAAATGAAATCAGGATCTTGCAGGCTGCACTGGAAGGCGAGAAGATCGCAGGTACAGAAAAACTAGCCGCCTTAAGCACCGAGGAAATTGAAAAGGCTAAAGCCATCAGCAATCTAAAGCAACTGAAGGAGCTCTTTGATAACAAAATAATTTCAGAAGCGGAATTTATTGCCCTGAAGAAGAAATACCTCGATAAGCTATAACCTGGTCACTCCTGATGTGACCTCCTGGCCTGCATGAAGCTATTGGGTGGGGTTAATCGCTTCATGTTAAAAACATATATTGAATTGTAAATTCAATTATATTTGGGTAATTCTAAACGGCAGAAAGCATACATTTGTGGACGAATTAATCTCTCGTTGCTTTGACAAGATCTGAATCATCACAAATATGGATCGAGGCCGGTTACAGGTTGTTTGCTTATGAAGGACCTGAAGGTGTTCAGGTTGAAAAGCTGGCCCGGCTGGTTAACAGGAATAAGTCAGGATTTTATCATCATTTCGGTGACCGCGATTTATTCTTTTCCGAGCTCATTGTTTACCATTATGGTGTTATTGAGCAATTCTGCTATGAAATTTCGCAGTTAAGGCATTTCGATCCGGATTACCTCCATCTGCTGATCGGGTATAAAACCTCGGCTTTTATACAGATGCAATTACGCAGGAACATGAAAATTCCCTTATTCAAAGAAACCTTTCACAAGGTCAGAAAAAGAACGGAAAGGGAGTTAATGCCCTTGTGGGCTGCTTATGTAAAATTGCCCGTTAATCTTCCCCTGGCGCAGGAATTGTGGAATATCTTACGGGATGTTTTCTTTACGCGGTTAACCGGTGAGGACCTGGACTTTGATTCCTTGCACGCAATGGTGCATGAGTTTTCGCAAATTGTAGAAAAACTGAAACACATGGCCGGCAAAGCGGTCGTATTTCCGGTATCGCCCAATGGAGGCTGACATTCTGAGGGGGAGTTCTAAAAAGTATATCCCAGGGAGGTAATGATCCCCCAGTCATTTTTCGACGAATGGCTGGCGGAGGGGTTTTTGTCGAGATTCCAAAAAACCATGAGCCTGAGAAAGACATCTTTCAGCAGAAGTCAGTCATAATAAGTCAGTGTTTATAACTTTCTTCCAGATACTCACAGACTCGGACTAAGGTGTGAATTACCTAGTAAACGAGGGACAGAAAAAAAATAGAAATATTGAATTAGAATAGTTAAATTTGTTTAACCACTTTAACATGGAATCCGCCTCTGGTAAGGAAAAAATGAAACCAATGAAAACCAGTTCAATTGTTTTTTTGTTTCTGCTATTTCTATATGAGTTCCCGATATACGGCCAGCTGAAACTTGGCGGTTCGCAGTCTGAGATCAATTTCAGGGAAGGTCCAGGTGTGAATTCAAAGGTTTTATCTACAGTCAGCAATTCAAATCTTCTCGTTATTCTTCCCGGCGAACCTAAAAACGGCTATGTTGAGGTTTTCGACATTGAGTCGAGTTCATTTGGATTTGTTTACGAGCCTTTAGTTAAGGTAACTGATACACTCCATTTTCAAAAACAGCATTTTTTCGAAAAATCGGGTGAAAATGACACTGAAGATGTTGAAATTGAGCTGATCAACCGAACGGATCATTCTCTGTTTGTATGGATCAATAAGAACGTATACAACCTGGCTCCTCATGAAAAGAAGGAGTTGATTTTCAGCGATGAGGATGTTATCTATTTTTCTTCCGCTCCTGGTTTGTATCCTGTCTTTGGCAGGGAGATCCTTAAAAAAGGGACTTCCTATAAACTGGATTTTTCACTTTAAAAGCATGGAATGCCCTTTTTAAATTAACTGTTTCTGACTGTGCCCCTGATAAAGAAATTATTACTGATCTTAATAGTCCTGTTAAATCTTAACGGGCATGCCCAGGAAAGAGATACCCTGAAGCTTACTATAACAAGGGTGGATCGGCAAATAAAGACGGACACCGTGTATGTGTTTTCAACCCGTGTGGATACCATTGCCTTGCAACCCATCAAGGCTGACACGAGTAAAGTGGCCAGGGATATCAATCCGCTGGACATGGAAGAATCAAAGTACAAGATCAAGTTTATGGGAAGCTTAAGGACAAATGCCTATTACGATTTTACAGGGATGCCCAGCACTGAGGGATTTATGCCTTACGATATACCGGTTGGCGAAGAATCAATTGATGGCTTGTCAAGTGTATATGCCGGTGCCCGGCAATCGCGGATAGGTATTGAAGGAAACGCAAATACCCGGGTTGGAAAGATAAAAACCTATATCGAAGTTGATTTTGCGAGCAGGAGTGAGTCCTTGTTGCGTTTACGGCATGCCTATGCAGAATGGAATTTTTTTAAGATCGGATACAGCTGGAGTACTTTCATGGATAATGCCTCGCTGCCTACCACCGTGGATTTTGAGGGACCAAACAGCAGCCTCAATAAGCGGCATGGGATCATCAGGTATGAAAGGAAGTTCGGGGAAAGCAGCGTTGCGGGCATATCGCTGGAATCACCCCAGACGGATTATTCCAATCCAGCCGATACACTCATCCAGGACAAAAATAAACAAAGCAACTTTGATATTGCCGCACGATATAAATTCTTTAACAAACTCGGCCATGTTCAGATTGCAGGTATATTCCGGAGAATACAATATCTGAATCAGACAAAAATGGATGTGATGTACGGATGGGGAATTCTTCTCAGTACGAATCTGCACTTCAACGAGAAAAACATACTGTCTGGCCAATTCTCCATAGGCCAGGGTATTGCGAATTACTACGTGGGATTCGTGGACAGGCAGCTGGATGCAGTATACGATCCCGTTTTAATGAAGATGTCTCTCAAGGCCATTCAGGGAGGATTCTTGAGCTATACTTACATATTGAGTCCTTCCTGGAGATTTTCACTGACAGGCGGGACGTCCTATATTAAAGGCAAGGATTTTGAAACGGACGATACCTTCAGATCAAGCCAGTATTTTGCAGCGAACACTTTTTATAATCCCATTGAAACGATCAGGCTTGGTTTTGAAGTTACAACAGGTTCAAGAACCAACCTGGATTTGCAGAAAGGCAATTCGACCAGGATCTCCTTTCTGGCAAGCTTCGATTTCTGACAGGCCCCTGTTCTTGCGGCAGATTGGGAACCTTACCCTGGCGCATGTTTGACGGAAAATGAATTCCTGTTTTACTTCATATGGGCTTTTTCCCAGGCCCTGACATCGGTTCTGGCTTTATCAAAGAGCCTTTCATAATTCGTTTTCAGGATCTTCTCCCGGGCTTCAGGGGTAAGCAGGTTCCACAGGGGTTCATAGATATGATAAATCTGTATATGCTTTTCCTGGCTGGCGGGGGCCACATTATCCGTTCCGAAAAGGAAGTGGTCGGGATATTTATTGATGAGGTTCGCTGAGTTGGATATTGTGGTTTCGTTCGTCAAAATATACTTGGCCACTTCATCCCAAGAAATATCAAAATAAAGATTTTGATAATCAGGATCCGATAAAAGCTGGCCAAGAAGCACAGCCATATCCTTCAGCGGAGCAACAACCCTTCCCATGCCTGCATGAGCCCATATTATGGTGGTATTTGGATGACGTCTTACAAGATCCTTCATCCCGTCGAGGTAATTCGGCTTCCCTGGCTTTGGAAAAGGATTGTCGATATCGTTATGAATCAGGGCCACCAGTCCCGCCTCGGCACAGAAATCCAGAATGCTGTCGACGGCAGGATCGTAAAAACTGGCCACATCCCCTTCAATTTTGGAAGATACAAACTCCTTGTGAATGGTAAATTCCCCTACTCCCGAAAACACTCCAGGAAAGGTTAGCAACACCCTTCGTATATGAGCAGCAGCATACATATCGGTGGGATTGAAACCTGTGATCATGGGGTCGAGCCGGAGCTGCTGCTCTTTGGGCAGCGATTTGTAGGCCATGGCAATGAAAGCATCGGTGAAGGAGTAATAGTACAGGTGAGCGTCCGTATCGAGATAATAGGTGGGCGCAAAATCACCGGTAACCCGGTATGACCACTGTTGCTGCAACGGCAGTCCGAACAGGGTGGACCTGCCGATCTTGTCTCCCATGATCTGGTTCACATACACGGAGATATCCGTTCCTTCCTGGATGTAATTGGTCAGGTGAAAATGAGCATCATTAAACAGGTATCCAATGGATTGGTTCTTTTCTCCGGTTTCCTGAGCCCTGATCAGGGAGCAAAGGGCGATGAAAAGTGCCGGAAGAAGCCATCGCCCTGTGTTCTTTTTCGATTGTTCCATGGCGAACTGGCCTAAGTCTTATTTCGGTTGTATGAGATAAGGATTCACACCCAGTTTTTCCACAACGTACCGGATCACCAGCTGTGCTTTAACACTATTGCCGGCAGCATCGAGGGGAGGAGAAACCACAGCAATGCCAAATTTCCCGGGACACACGGCCAACAAGCCTCCGCCAACACCACTCTTGGCTGGCAACCCTGAGTTGTAGAACCATATTCCGGTGTCATCATATAGACCGGCAGTGGCCATCACCGGAAGGGTATACATGACGGTTTCCGGAGAGACCACCTTTTTCTTGGTAACTGGGTTGACCCCACCGTTGGCAAGTGTGGCAGCCATAGTAGCCAGGTCTTTGGTATTGACATTGAGTGCACATTGCTTGGTATAAATATCTGTAGCCTGCACCGGGTCAAAATACATTCTCCCATATGCCAGCAGCAGATGGGCAATGGCCTGGTTGCGCAAATTATCACCTGCCTCGCTGATGTATACCGGCATATTCAAAGAAAGGGGACGGCCTGCAAAATCGCTCTGTACCTGTACAATGTTTTTCCATTTTGCTGCAGAATCAGCGCCGCTGATCAGGCTGGTTGAAGCAATGGCACCAGGATTTACCAAAGGATTGATTTCTTTTCCCCTCATTCTTTCAACCGCAACAATGGAGTTGAAAACTTCACCGGTGGCATCCACGCCTATCTTATCCTGGATGGCCTGATGTCCCTGTTCCTCAATAACCTTTGCCATGGTAAAAACCTTGGAAACACTTTGAATGGAAACCTTCGACTCAATATCACCCTTAGTAAAAACCTGTCCGTCAGCAGTCACCAGAGCTATGCCGAAAATATCGGGGTCGACATTGGCCAGTTCCTTGATGTAGTCGGCATTTTTGCCATCCTTCACATCTTTGAATTTGGTAAAAGCCTCATCCAGAGCTGCATTGATTTTCTCAGGACTCAATGGATTGCCTGGTTGGGCTATGCTGCTAATCGTGCCAGCCAGCAAGCAAAGCGAGAAGGCTGCAATAAACAGCCTGCCTGGTTTATGATTAGTTGTATTCATGGAAAGCTATTTTAAAATTAATGATAATCAGCGATTGTGTAAATGTTGTCAGCCGTTAATCCTCAGCCGTTCGATTTTCTGAAGAAAGCATGTGAAAAATTGTATTTGAAAGAAAACTGAACTTTGAAGATGCTTGTATTCCAGTCATCTTTGTAGTTTTCACGGGTTCCGTACTGCAATTCAATGCCCATCATGGCATTTTCCACAGGGTAGTACAACAGGTTACCGATAGCGTAATGTCCTTTGCTGAAAGCATTATCGTTCTGGCCATCCGTATTGCTTATGTCCTCCATTGACCATCCAACCGAAGTAGAGAATTTTTTACTCCAGGTATGATCGATAAAGGCAACAACCCCCAGCAAGGGAACAGCAACACCCTTATCGCCATCAATAGCGACATCGACCGGTGCATCGTTCATGTAGTTTTCTATACCGGCCCCATATACAATTTGTCCCCTGAACAGATCTTTCCTGGTAAAATTCACGTTGGTACTCAGATTAAGGCCCCAGCCTAAAGCATTTCCGCTATAATCGATCCCTGTCCCGTCCAGGTCTTTCCACTCCATCCTGCGAAGTATTCCTGCCAGCTCAACATAACCAGCCTTAAATGCCTTCCTGAATTCAAATGACAAATCCGGCACAGGAAACCTTGCCCTTATACTGTCCAGTTCAACACGACCGGAGTACTTGCCACCTTCAGCACTGGCGCCCGGACGCTCAAAGGCTATTGTAAGGCGGGTATCGCCCTGTATAGGCATATAGCGAACCTGGACATTGCGAAAGAATACCATTCCTGTTGGTCCCCAGTATTCGACAGTATTCGGGAAGACATCGATATCCATAAAGGGACTCCAGTACTGGCCAACGCCAAAATGACCCAGTTCACCATAGGCATGGCGCAACCGGAAAGTGGTCTGGCCTGCATCCACACCAGTGCCGAAGAGTTCGAACTCAAAGACAGTTTTGAGCTCTCCCAGGGGCGTGGGCAGATATCCTTTTGCCCCGAAACGGGTTTGCCGAACACTGAAATAGGCGTTTCCATCAGTTCCAAACTCGTTTTTGTAGGCAGGCAGCTTAGTCGGACGAACCACGTCATACCAGTCGGGATGGATCTGATTGGCATTATAACCCGCATCGGTCATAACAAAACCGTATATCTCAAAGACTTTCTGACTCCCTTCTTCCTGGGCAAAACCTGATGCCGCAAGGATAAGAAGCAGTGCAATCAGGTAGATTTTGTTCTGTTTCATATAAAAATAGTTTTAGTGATAGGCCAACAACCTGGAAATAAAACACCGGAACAGGTGCACGATACTTCTTACTAAGATAGCAAATCCTATCAAAAATATCATTTAATGGCTACAAAACGTAGACGGGACCGTTCAGTTTACCGTTACGATTTTCGGGGTTTGCGGTAAAACAAGTCCAGTTTTGTTGTATCTTTCAGGAGGTTTTAAAGAATTAAACAACAACACCATGAAAACAAAAATACCAACTGTATTTGTACTGTTAACAATGCTGGTAACAGGCAGCTTTGCCCAGGACGCCAAGAAGGAATTAACCAAGAAGGAATTAAAGGAACAGCAAAAAATTGAAACGCAGAAACTGGTGGAAGCCCTGGTAAACGCCCGTGAATTTGTTTTTACGGCCGGTACGGCTTTGCCCCAGGGAGGAAGGTCGGTGAATCTGACTACCCGGCCCAATTACATGAAATTCCATCCCGAGATGATCGAAAGCGATATGCCATACTTTGGAAGATCGTATACCGGGGGAGGATATGGCGGAGACGCCGGACTGAAGTATGAAGGGAAGCCGGAAGCCTATACGGTAACCAAAAAAAAGAATAATTATCTGATAGAGACCGAAGTAAAAACAAGCGGTGACACTTATAAAATCACACTTTCAGTAGGTTTCCAGGGCAGTACTTACGTAACGGTCATCTGCAGCAGCCGCAGCACCATTTCCTATGACGGCATAATTTATCCTCCTGAGAAGCCGGCAGAAACGAAATAACCACCTGCAAAACCAACTATTATGGCAAAAGAAAAATCCTCCAGGACTAAGGTAACCGGCAAAGCCGGTTCTATTGACAATTCAACGATCGCAGATGTCAACCAGTTGACTAAAAAAGAACTGATCGCACGAGCCAAGAAATTTTCAAAGCAGTTTTGTGTGGGTGACGGGGAAAAATTCCGTTTGAAGGATTATAGTACAGAAGTCAAAACAGATCTGAATTCCGAAGATAAGCCACTGGTTAAGCAAACCTTGCAGCTCGGAGTGGATTCACTGGCAGCCATGCAGGATGTCCTGTATGCGCAGGACAAATGGTCGTTGCTGCTGATCTTTCAGGCCATGGATGCAGCAGGCAAGGACGGGGCCATCAAACACGTGATGTCAGGGATCAATCCGCAGGGATGCCAGGTAACATCATTCAAGGCACCCAGTGCCGAAGAACTGGATCATGATTTCCTGTGGCGTTGTCAGCGGCAGTTACCGGAGCGCGGACGCATCGGCATTTTTAACCGCTCTTACTATGAAGAGGTCCTGGTGGTGCGTGTACATGAACAGATCCTGATGTCACAAAAGCTTCCTGAAAAGTTGATCACCAAGGATATCTGGGAAAAACGCTTTCAGGATATCCGGAATTTTGAAAAATACCTGTACCGCAACGGAACTGTGGTCGTCAAGTTCTTCCTCCATGTTTCGAAGGATGAGCAGAAGAAACGTTTCATCGAGCGCATCGACAACCCGGACAAGAACTGGAAATTCAGTACCGCAGATGCGAAGGAGCGCACCTACTGGAAAGAATACATGAATGCCTATGAAGAAATGATCCGGAGTACCTCGACGAAAAAATCACCCTGGTATGTCGTACCGGCGGACAATAAACCCTTCGCGCGCATTGTAATTGCTTCAGCCGTTATCAGAGCTCTTGATGAACTGGGACTGGAATATCCGAAAGTAGGCAAGGAGAAAATCGCTGAGCTTCAGGCAATTAAAAAAGTGCTGCTTGAGGAAAAGGAGAGCAAATAAGGGATAAGTCTATTTGAATACCTTTCTCAGGGACCGGTTTGTACAGGATACCCCAGTTGTTTTATGATATCAGATGCATATTGGTTTAAGAGCGTGAAAGTATCGGGGTGAATGTCATAGGATTCGCGGGAATAGGAGGCGTTTTCCAGCAGGTATTCTTGCATGTGAACCTTAGCGGTATCAAAAGAGTTCATGTTGAAAGTGTTATACAGGTATTCCAGCGTGTTGATCTTGTCTTTTAAAAAGTCCTCCATCCTTATCTCAATGAGATCGTGATCGGAAAGCAGGGATTTATCAGCCTGATACTGGTTCATCATCTGCACGTAAAGTTTCACTATTTTCTCCCGGTTAAAATCACCGGGGGTATGCTGAAGCTGTACCCCTGGTAAAACAGCGAGGTAAAAGCGGTATAGCGATTCAACAACCCGGTAAGGATTCCGGTAAATGAAGATGAACCTGGCCTGGGGGAACATTTGTTTCAATAATTGAATGCGGGCCAGGTTGCAAGGATTTTTACCGATGTACCGTTTGCCCCCGGTGTTGATGCCGGCCTTTGCAATGAACAAACGGTAATGCCTTTCCCAGGATTTTACATCCTGGCGACCAGATCTTTCGGGGGTTATCTCATGTTCCACAATGTCATCAAAATCCCCGGGAAACTGGAAAAAATTGTACAGGCTGGAGGGCTGGACATTAACCAGCCCGTATTCTTCCTCCTGGGGAAAGTCCATGTCCATCCTTACATTGTCGAACGGACGCAATGCAGGCAGAAACATGTTGATCAGAGGTTTTAACCACCGGCGCTGGGAAAGAACCAGATGTGGAAATACTGTTTGCAGGGTAGTGGTATAGCTTGCATTGCGATCCTGACAAAGCAGGTTATGCAGCAGGGTGGTGCCACTCCGCCAGAAGCCGATGATGAAGACCGGTGGCTCTTCCATCCGGTAAGCGCGGATCCTTTTGCCCCATCGCATCCGTTCCCAGAGGATCAGGATCTCCAGAATGCCAACGGCCAGAAAGGTCAACGCAATTTTTGGATAATACTTCCGGTCAGGTTTGTGCTTTCTAAAGATGGCCCGGATATTGGCAACATTGCTGCCAACCAGGGTAGAAACAGGGAAAGTGAAGGATTTCCGTCGCATAAACACTATGTAGGTTTGTCGGTTACTTTAAAAAGACAGCCGGCAGGATCACTGACCGGCCGGCTGTTTGAATGCCACTATAATGCTGGCGTTATAACTTCGGAGGATATTTCGTGAATATCTGCTTCACGGCATAATTGATATTTTCTTCTCTCCGTTGCTGAGATGCATCAGGATTGATGGTGCCGGTTCCACGGCCCTGCCACACAAGCTGATTTTTTGCTGCATCAATCATGTCAACGAACAGGGTACCTTCGGTGTAGGAATCATAATTAATGGTGGTGGAAGAGAATCCTCCGCCCCAGCGGTACCTGTAACCTGCTCCGTAATAATCCGAAGTGGCCGTGGCAGTCTGTACCTGCTGTGCCTTGATTTTCACATCGATCAAAACATCAGGATTATCTGCCTTAACGAATCCTTTAGCGGCTAACTCGTTGGTGACGGCAGTCAGCACCCTGTTCCGGTTGATGTCATCGAGGGGCAGATTCAGCGCTTCGGGAGTAAATGCAAAAGTTTTATAGGCCGTAAATCCAGCCGTTTTATCGAAATCTGAGGACACCTTGATTGAACTGCATGATGCTGTAACAATCAACACAAAAAGCAAATACAGGAGTTTTTTCATGGCTTAGGGTTGTTTACGGAACAAATACGAATCCGAAGTTAAGTGTGAAATAACCCTGTGCCGGAAGATCACCTGCCTTAAAACCGTAATAGTATTTGGAGGCAATTGTCAATCCAACACCGGGAGCAGCTTTGATCAAAACGCCTATTTCTGGTCTGAGGGCAAAATGCCAGGCATCCTTTTCAAAGGTATAAATGCTCATATCGGTATTCTGCAATGTATACATGGTACCGATACCGAGACCGGCATAAGGTGTAAACTTTTCGTTTTTTTGAACATAGTAATCCACGGCTGCCAGCATGGGGAAATGGTTGCTGTAGCGCCATTGCTTGCCCGAATAGGTGATATTCTGGTATTCGTAAACATCATCCGGCATTTCATCATAAAATACATTCCAGCCGATGTCCACACCGATACCAATGTTGGGCTGCACCAGATTGCGATAGTCGAAGGTAAATCCACGAAAACTTGCCGGGCTGATATAATCATGCATCTCACCTGTTCCAAAACCAATGGAATACTGCAGTGCCGTTAAATTCCTCTGTGAGAAGGCCGAAATGGTAAGCACCGAGAAAATAATAAGGATGAATATCTTTTTCATAATCGATTATTTTTAGTTGGTTTTCAGATAAGGTGACTGGTCAAATGCCTTGTCAATTGCTGTACTCATACGAGCTTCATCATAGTAGCCGGTCAGGATGCCATTGACAGCACCTGTCCAT
>Ga0208980_10002384_pt1 | contig 11411 bp, 10 predicted proteins | sample WetSurMetagenome_3_FD_187993 | JGI IMG/M metagenome (GOLD analysis project Ga0208980, IMG submission 187993) | Wetland microbial communities from Twitchell Island in the Sacramento Delta, sample from surface sediment Aug2011 Site A1 Bulk (version 2) | ecosystem: Environmental > Aquatic > Marine...
TCATTTAATCTTGTTTTTATATTTCAGGATTTTCCTGCCGTTTGGTCCGAAATCAAGAGCGCCTATGCTTAGTTCGTATATTAAGAGTACAATCAATAAGCCGATAAATATTAAAATTCCAATATACCCGGGAAGGCCAAGCTCGCGGAATGATACAGCCCACATCATAATAAACGCCGCATCAAGATCGAAGATAACGAAGAACATAGCAATTATATAGAAACCCGAAGAAAATCTCAGTCTTGCATCACCTGTCGGAGGGATACCGGATTCATATGGTTCACTGGTGGATTTTTCCTTGTGGTGTTCTCCAAGTACATAGGAAAGACCAATCATAATTCCTATCAGGGAAATAACGATTAAGGCGAATACTATAAATGGCCAGAAAGTGATATTTTGTTCCAATAACTTGATTTATAAGAGATTGAATAAAATATGTACTATAACTTTTTACACTTATAGATTGATCCTTGATAGCCGATTGTTCAGAAGTACATTGATTGTTTATATAAAACAGATCAATTTTTACAATGTCATTGATTTAAAACGAACATTATGGAAGCTCTTCAATTACCAGGTTACGCCATCTGACTTTAATGCCTCCTCCATCGTGAATCTGAAGGGCGATTGACCCGTTGGCTTTGCCGATCTTTTCGTCGGTAAAATCAACCATAGGCTCTCCGTTAAGCCAGCTTTGAACCCTGTCTCCTTCCACACGCAAACGCAATTTATTCCATTCGCCTGGTTTAAGGATATTCTCTTTTTCATCGGGTATCTGTTTCAGCCATGCACGACCGTAGGATTCATATATTCCTCCGGTATCTTTTCCCTGTGGTGCAACTTCACATTGCCATCCGGATATTTTTGTTCCTTCAATAGTAGAGCGGAAAAAGAGGCCACTGTTTCCATTGCTCTCCTGTAAAAACTCAACTGTGATATCGAAGTTTTTATAAAACTTTTCAGTGGCAAGGTAACCGTATTTTTTGTCAGGGCCGCTTTCGCAGACAAGTTGTCCGTTTTCTACATACCACTTTTCGGTTCCATAGATTTTCCATCCTGTAAGATCTTTTCCGTTGAAAAGTGACTCTTTCTTTTGTGGTACAGCAAAAGCTGACAGGATAAGAATCGTTGCAAATGAGAATATTATCTTTTTCATTATAAAGGGATTAAGTTGACTGATAATAAGATATCTGGTTTATTGGGTAATAAATTGACGCAGGTAGTTACGGCTTTGAAGCAAAGCGGCTTTTCTTGTTTCTAAAGAACCTTCAAAAGATTTATCCTCAACTTCGATGCAGGCAGCTCCATTGAAGCCGACTTCGTAAAGTGCCGAAAAGAATTTTCCCCAGTTAATGTCACCGAGGCCGGGAAGTTTTGGAGTATGGTACTTAAGAGGTGTTGTCAGTATTCCAACATCGTTGATTGCTTCCCATAATATCCTGGCATCCTTAATATGCACATGAAAGATTCTTTCCCTGAATTCGAAAACAGGTTTTACATAGTCCATCATCTGCCAGATAAGGTGGGAAGGATCGTAGTTAAGCCCGAAATTCTTTGAAGGGATAACCTCAAACATCCTGCGCCATAATGCAGGAGAATGAGCAAGGTTATTGCCTGAAGGCCATTCATCCCTTGTAAAGAACATAGGACAATTCTCAATTCCGACTTTAACATTTCTCTCTTCTGCATATCTTATGATAGGTGGCCAGACTTCTTTGAACTTTTCAAAATTGTCGTCGTCATGCTTTGCAGGATCCGCTCCTATAAAAGTATTAACGATGCCAATATCAAGTCTGGCAGCAGCATCAATAACTTTCTTTATATGATCAATATATATATCTGACTTCTCTTTATCCGGATCAAGCGGGTTAGGATAATAGCCAAGACCGGAAACAGAAACATTCTTTTCCTTAAGACTGTTTTTAATTCTTTTTACTTCATTATCATCAAGTATTGAAACATCAATGTGTGTTACCCCGGCATATTTTCTGTTAGCCAGTCCTTTTGGCCAGCACATCATCTCTACACATGCAAAACCATTATCTGATGCAAATGTAATGACCTCATCAAAAGACAGATCACCTAAGATAGCGCTCTGAATTCCAAGTTTAAGCATGGTGGATTTCTTTTAAATTATATTTTGAATATGTCATTGGCAATTTATATAAAAATGGCACCGATTGCAAATCGGCGCCAGCACTATTTTATAGTTTGAATATTTCATCACGAAATCAGCAGGAGAAATTCTATTACTTAACCTCCGTTTTTGAACCTGTGGCTACTGCGATGTTCTTTCTCCATTCGTACTTTGTACCGTAGTTAATAAGAACGTCATATGTTCCCGGAGAACAACAATGGGCTACGGTAACATTCTCATAACTTATGGTTTCCATGTTCTTAATCGGTGCAGGATTACCAGTTTGCCTGGCAGCTGTTCCTGCCGGATACAGGTGTAACATTTTCACATCCTTATTTCCACCTGTATAGATAACTCCGCCTGCATTAAGATTAGTGGCAATTTTGTAACTGACATCGGGCTTTAGCTGGATATTCTCCAGCCAAACTTTGTGAGTCTGTCCTGATATTCCTATTGAAAGAAGAAGATCATATGTTCCGGGCTTGATTTTTCCTTTGGTCTTGCTAATGGTTTCATCAGCTGTAACTGGCTGATCATGTTTACCTTTTTGATAAAATACCGGAGTTGCAAAATAAATGTCCTGTATTGTATTTGTTTTGCATCTGTTTACCATTGTCTCAAATGTTGACAGTCCATTTGAAGCTACTGGTGCTTCGTCAATAAGAATCTGGTAATCATAAAGTGTAACTGAAACAGTGGTTTTGGTTTTAGGTTTTATCAGAATATTACCTACTACAAAGCTAAGTGTTCCGGGTTTACCTGAAAGTTTAAATGTAAGCTTCAGATCATAAGTACCGGGAGCAGCTCCCTGCATCTTTACCTCTTTACCAGCGCTTTGAAGCTTAAAAGATGAACCCGAAACCAGATCTCCAAGAGTTCTTGTACTAACAGCCAATGGTGTCTGATCGCCAGATGCTATCGGTGCATAACTCTGTTGTACCCACACCTGGCTCCAGCAACGCTCGGTTTTCACAGAGATTCCGTTATCAAGTTTATAGATGTAGTCTGAAACCGGCTGAGAATTCAATGAGAGAATCACTAACGCATGAAGTGTAAGAATCGAAAAAAGTTTTTTCATGGCAGTATATTTTTATAAGTTGAGAAAGGCCTAATCAAATTTACACCATTTAAGTAAAAGAAAAAAACTTTCTTTCACCCTTTAACAACCTGGAATTTTCTGATAAATTCCGGATCAATATCTATGCCTGCGCCAGGACCTGTCGGCACTTTGACCACCCCATTCACACTTTTTAAAGGTGAAGTTTTGCATTCAAAGATGATATCTGTTTTAAATCCTTTGAATTCATGATATGGTAATGCATTTGGCAGTGCAGAGACAAAATGCATCATATACAGGAATCCCAGATCCCCACCGGTCATATGCGGAGTGCATGGCTTTCCAAAAGCATTTGCCATCAGTGCAACTCTCATTGCCCTGATCATTCCACCGAAATAAAAACAATCTGGCTGAACAATCTGAAGACCATTATTGGCTATAAGCCATCGGAATCCGTGCAGACTGTATTCCTGTTCTCCGCCTGCAACAGGTATTTTAAGAGCGTCGGCGACCTGGAGCGTCTCTTCATACCAGTCGAAGGGAACAGGTTCCTCAAAAAACTCAAAATGATATTCTTCAAGAAGCTTACCTACCCTTATAGCTTCCTTAACCGAATAAAAGCCATTTGAATCAGCATAGAGTACCATATTGTCGCCGAATGTTTTTCTCACAAGCGGTACGATCTCTTCCGTTCTGCCTGCCGGTCCGACAGCATACATATCCTCTGTTCCGAACATTAGTCCACCGACTTTGATCTTGAGTGCTTTAGCATTATATTCAGCTACGTCTCTCTTTATCAGTTCCATAGATTCGGCTACCGGCTTTTCACGATATTCCGTGGCCTGGTAAACAGCTACTTCCGGATTATGGATTTCTCCAATAAGCTGCCCCATCGTTTTCCCGGCGATTTTTCCCATCATATCTAGTATGGCAAATTCAATGGTTGCCAGGGGCACACCCAGTGCCATGCCTGATAATCTGAAATTGAGTTTGTAGATATAAACCTTCTCCAGCAGGAGGTCCAGATCCCGTGCATCTTTATTTATGAAAAATGGTTTTAAAAGGTTTGTGAAGATCGGGTATTGCGACCTCAGCTGGCCGCTATGCCCTACCGATATGCCTTCTGCACCATCCTTTGATCTCACTTTGCAAAGGAAACTGTTTCCATAGCGCAATAATTCCAGTGTTTCAATGATAACAGGTGACCTGAAGATCTCTTTTTTGAATACTGGTTGTTTCAGAATTTCATCGAGTCTGGAATAATCAGGTTTGAGTGCGTCCTCTAAGGAATTTGATAGAGATGAACCATTTTTCTGAAATGGTAAAGCAGTAACAATGCCACCTGCAACAGCGGTTGCGATAAATTTACGACGATTGGTAACCATGAATTTTAATATTATAATGTTAAATCAAGATATCAGGAAATAACTACTACCTCATGATCAGAGATAGAATTAATTGTGAATGTAATCCATCCTTCTGCAACAGAGCCTGATACATTTTTCTGTGAGACAAGGAACCTTATATTGCTACCCGAAACATTATCAGGAAGCTTAATCCGGACCTTAAGAGGTCCGACAGGTATGAACTCATCAACCGGTTGGCGCCAGGTTCCGGCACTTGTCAGATTTGTCATATGCAAGATCATACGTCCTGGCTGGTGGTAAAGATTGCAATTTACCAGTCCTGTACCTTCAACGGCCAATGGAATATTATCTTTCGATGTCCAACGGATGAGGTTGGCTAGCAGATTACCATGGTCAGGGAGGTTATAACGGCCGTATTCGCGATCGATATCAGCAGGCATAAAAGCGATTCGGCCAGCTCCTGGAATAGTATTAATTATCAAACCCGGTATATCTGTTTTTGGTTCCCGCATCCAGGCAGTTTCAGGAGGATAGATGGGAAATGGTGGAATATAGGTCATTAGCACTTCTGCTTTGGAATCTGTTCTGACTGGTTCGAGCAATCCTCCAAATGATAATATATCCGTTTCATCAAATCCTTTGAGAACCTGATGCCGTTCACCGCTCATCATCGGTTCCCTGCCTGTTTGAGGTCCATCAACTCTAGTGCGTAATTCAGGTGTCAGCCGAAGGTATGTATGGTATGTCTCATTAGTCCATTTTCTTAATGGGGTAACATTTGGCTTAACCGGTTCTGTAATATGGGCGCCGAAAATATCCCCGAGGGCAAAGTCTGTCATCCGATCACCCCATTCATTATAGAGACTGGTTTCTCCAGTTGCTAAAATACCGCCTCCTTCTTTTACAAAACGCTTTATACTGGTGATCTGATCATCTGTCATAACTCCTGTTGCAGGCAGAATAAGAAGGGCCAGATTTTTCGCTTCACGATCGATATGATCCGCATTTACAGGAATATAGGGAATCCTGTCTCTTACAAGTGCCTGTATCATTCCTCGCCATGGCATGTCAACAATAGCCTCAGCCTCGTCACGGCCATAAAAATCAGTATTTTGTTGCGACCATACAACTCCTATTGTTGCCAGAGGTTTACGGTTGATCAGGTAATCCTCGTTTTCTTTATGCCAGTTAAAGATGGGTCCGTTGGTATGGTAGATACGTCTGTCTTCATGTGATGCTCCGACATAATGCCACCAGGGCTGGATGCCACCGGCTATTCCTTCAACCATCCACATTCGGGCTTCCGGGACCGGTTTACTTGCCAGCCGGAAAGTTGGTCTTCCTGCCTGATACATAGCCATGCTTTCCGGAATCAATTTATCCCACCCCAGGAGGCCATGAATAAGTTTTCCCATATCTGCATTTTGCTGAAATCCACCGCTGTCATTCCGCGATTGTGAGTCGAGCATAATTATTTCAGCTTTATTGCAGATCCGTTTAAAGTCGCGAAAACTCCTCGATTGTCCGCTTATTGAACCACTGTTCATACCTGACCATATGCAGTCTGGTCCGCCTGCTGTTCTCGTCACCTGATTATTGAGATCCCAGATTTCCAGTCTACGGTTGTAATTCCAGATGATCCATTCCCTGTAAGCAGAATCTTCCCAGTTTTTAGCTTCAGGTATCTCTTTCCCGGTTTTACTTCTGAAACTTCTTTTGCAATTTTCACAATAACATATTGTATCGCGTCCTAATCCGCTCCAGCTGTTATCAGTAAATCCTTCCGGATTATATAATTGAGCAACTTCTGTAAGTATTGAAGGGATGTGTTCATTATAATAGGGGCTGTTTACACAAGTGATGAACAAATCACCTGCTTTGTATGGTTTACCTGAACCATCGATGGCAAACCAATCGGTGTGTGCTTTGTAAAAATCTTCATGGGCGCGGTTGGAATCCATACGTGCAAAAACAGCCATACCTTCTTCGCGGGCTGCCCGGCAAAGGTCGCCAAACAGATCGCGTCCTTCCAGAAACTGCGCCTGCCGGTGGAGAGGTACTTTGCTTGGATAATATGCGACGATACCCCCGGCATTAATAATAACCCCCTGAGTATTGGTGCTCTTCCAGTGTTTACGCCACCATGAAATGTCGTAAGTGGAAGGATCTTTTTCAGTAATGTTAGTCTGGCCCCAGCGTGTTATACGTCGATACCATGGCATCTCATTTGATGGTATGGTTGAATCGGATGGGTTTTCTCCGGCAAATGTCATAAGGTCAGATCCGGCAATTGTAACAGTTGCAGCAGCAGCTTTTTTAAGAAAAGTTCTGCGGCTGTCACCTTCATTCTTATGTTTTCCGTCTATTCCATTCTTCCTTAACTCCTGATTGTTCATTATTTTATTTTTATGCTGGTACATTTGCTTTTTACTTTTATGAAAGATCTATCCCTATTATCTCATGATCATAAATATGAGGTATATTAAGTATTATTTTGTTATCCTTGATTTCAAAAGCTGGTATTGCTTCATTTACAAGAAGATGTACTGCCGTAGCTTTTTTGTCGTCTGGAATTTTTACACTTACCTGGGCAGAAACAGGAATCAGCTCCCGGAAAGGCCCTTTCATCATCATCGGGTTTGTAAAGTTCACCAGGTGAACGGTCATTGAGTTTTCCTGACGCCAGACTGTAACATCTATTACTCCGGGACCTTTCACATCAACTATAGGATCCTCCTTCAGGGCCCACCGGATTGTATTCCTCAGTAACTTTCCATGATCGGCTCCCATTATCTGCCAGAAGGTCCTGTCTATATCGCCAGGGAAATATGCAATCCTTACTTTACCATTATCACGCAGGTAAAGTCCGCGTATGTCAGTTTCCGGAACACGAGGGTAAACATCCTCCATCGGAAGATCAGGATAGGAGGGTATCAGTGTAACCGGATATGGAAAGGATGATCTTGGTAAAACCTTTACCATGTTTACTGTATTAATGATCCGGTATGAATCTTCCAGATCTTTTAAAACTGGATGAAACTGATTTGACTGAGTATCCTTTTTCAGACGCAGATAGCTGTTCTGCATAGGTCCTTCAACTCCGTTATCATAAGTAACACCAAATACGTCAGCCAGTCCGAAGTCAATCCTTTTTCTGCCTTCCTCGTCGTAAAGAGAAGTTTCAAAAGTTGCCAGAATATTTCCTCCATCTGCAACAAATTTTCTTATCTGATCGCATTGGTCTTTTGAAAGGGTGGGAATATTTGGCAGTATCAACAGCTTGAATTGTTTCAGATGCTCAGCATCAAGGAGTCTGTCATTAACCATCTCAAATGGCATTCGTTCCTCAATGAGGGCATGATACATTCCCAGTATGTGGTCTCCGCTTCTTTGCTGCCATGTTTCATTACCGTAATTCCGGTTCTGTTCAGAGAACACCATTCCTACACGAGCCATCGGAAAAGTGTTTCTGAGATAACTCTCATTGCGATAATGGACCTGGTAGATCTTATCAACAACATCGAGCCATCTCCTGTCATACAGAACACCTGAAAACTTTGTGAACCACGGACGCATACCATTTGCTGTTCCTTCTGCAACCCATACTCTTACTTCTGCTTCGGTCTGTACTGAATCTTTCCACCGGTACTGTTCTTCAACTCCGACACTGAATATTCCTCCCAGAGGTTTCATCCCTATGGAGGCACGTAATTCTTTTGCTACCTTTCCGTTTGACCATGGCATGGTTACTCCGCTCCGTGCCTGGTGATCAGTAAAGACAATATCGGATAATTCTCCGGTTATTACCTTGTCAGGAAATCCATTAGGGATAAACCTCGATGTGGCATTCCCCTTTCTGATTATGCCATCCCAAAGAAGCCATAATTCTTTCAGGCGGTTAATGTTCCATTCCGTATATTTCTGATAAGTCCTGTCAAAACGGTCACTGGTCTTTGGAAGTTCGAGTCCGGAAAACTCTTTGAAATTTTTCACACAGTGTTCACAATAACAAATTCCATGTCCTGCCCAGCGGTTTGAAAAGATGCCATCAGGCTGGTAGAGGTCCATTATCTCCTTATGAACCTGCGTCATAAACTCAAAATTATATGGGCCCAGTGCACATGTGACCCACAGATCCTTATTTGCCCAATGACGTCGTTTTTCACCGTTACTGGTTACTGCTATCCAGTCGGGGTGGGCATCATAAACATTTTGTCGTGCCGCATGAGGATCAGTTCGTGCAATTATCGACATACCCATTTTCCGGCATCCTTCAACGAGGTAACCGAATGGATCAGATTTGCCCAGCCAGTCGCTCCTGTGGTGAAGTGGAACATTTGTAGGATAATAAGCAACAACACCTCCTGCACTGAGGGTTGTTCCGTCAGCATGGATCTTTTTAAAGTAACTCAACCAGAAATCAGGATCGAAACGGCCAGGATCATTTTCAACCAGGGTTAGCTGTGCCCATCTCATCGGGCGGTTGAACCATGATTCATCGGCTGCGTTTCCCATATTTACAAATAATGCAGGATCAGTAATAGTATAAACTCCTGCCACAACAGATGTCGTCTTTATGAAATTTCGCCGGTCCATTATATATAATTTAAGTCACAAAAGGTAAATAAAATAATGATTCAGTGGTAAAGGTATTATAAACCAGGTGGCAGGCTAGGAAAGATAGCCTTCTGCCTTCCACCTAAAGCCTACCGCCTGTTTCCTTTTAACATTCTGTTAACTAAATATTTCATAAATAATGTAACACTTAACTTTTTTATCCGTCTATATAGCATGATTAACCTAAAACATTGTACCATGGATCATATCGTCTGTCCCGATGCCGGTTCTAAGGAAATGGAGGATCTCGTAAATGGTACAAAGTCAATGATTATCCGGGGAGCAGAAGAACGAAAGCTACCTCATGGCAGAGTCAATGTTGGTGATATCTTATATTTTGTAAATAATAACGGTGAGTGCGAAGTAAAAGCAAGGGGAGTTGTGTGTTCTGTTTTAAATTGCGAAAAACTGACAGTTGAAGAGTCATTTGAAACGATTATACAACACCAGGATAAGCTACAGTTACCTGATAATCAGTTCGATAAAGTAGCAGGTAAGAGTTACCTGGTATTTGTTGGACTTAAAGAATTTGAAGAGGTTAAGCCATTCAGTATACATATTAAATGTTTTTCAGGTATGTGTGACTGGATTCCTGTCGGGAAAATTGAAACTGTCACTATTCCCATCCACACTGCTGAGGTTGCAGACAGGGAGCAATAGCCATTATCCATTCCCTGTTTTGTACATATTTAATATTTTTTTTGTATTTCATGGAATATTTCCTTCTGATTAGATGTCTAATACTAAATCAACTCACTTTAAAAATCAAAGAATATGAAAAACAACAAAAATCTTTCAATGTTTATGAAATTATTTTCATTGACTATTATGCTGGCATTTATTGCCCCGGTAATGATTAATGCTCAGACTGGAAAAACCAACTTCGCCGGTACCTGGATCATGAATGCAACAAAAAGTACCCAGCCACAGGGTGGTGGTGGTGGCCAGAGAATGGGCGGCGGCGATGTAGTTGTTACACAGGAAGCAAATTTGCTGTCTGTCAGCAGAACAAGAACCGGCCAGGACGGACAAGCTACAACAACTGTAACCAAGTATACCCTTGACGGAAAAGAAAGTATTAATACATCACCAAGAGGCGACAGTAAGTCTGTTGCAAAATGGTCAGCAGATGGGAAAACTCTTACAATTGAATCAACCCGCACCATGGATATGAACGGTGAAACCAGAACTATCAAATCATCTGAAGCATGGGTTCTTACTGATGCAAAAACACTTACTGTTACATCAACAAGGACAGGACAGGACGGACAACCAGTAGTGACAACACTGGTTTATGATAAGAAATAGCTGTTGAGATTTAAAATTGCTTTATGAAGGGGCTCCGCGAGGAGCCTTTTTTATTGAAAGTTTATTTGTTAATCTGATGTTAATGCAGCCTGACTTCAGAATGATTTCATGTTTTCATCTGTCTAAAGAAAGAAGAATAGGATAGGAAGGTGTACAACTTCAAATCCTATAGAAACTAAAAAAGTAAAAATTAAAAACAGATATTATGAAAACAACAGTAAAATTTTCAGGAATATTGTTAATGCTCATGCTCACTTTCAATGCCTCAATGAGTGCACAACGAGGAATGCGTGGCGGAATGGACAATACTGGAATGAACAGAATGTGGATGGGTTTTGATACAATTCACAGGCATGGAATGGCTATGAGGCCTGATTCCTTGAGAATGCATGGTATGCGGTCCGATATGGGACCCGGACGATATGGTCCGCGTGGTCAGTTCATGGATCAGTGGCAGATGTATGGAATGCACAGGGGAATGGGAATGGGTCCGGGGTTTAATCAAAGAGGAGGCGGACCGGCAGGTTCAGGGAGAATGATACTTGAGAGTGTTCCCAACGTCACAGAAAAACAGAAGAAGGAAATTTCAGAACTCTTGCAGAAGCAACAGGATGATATGAAAAAATTGAGAGAAGAAATGTCAGCTAAAATGCAGACTATAAATGAAACTAACAGAAAGAGCCTGTATAATATACTTACAGAAGAACAGCGCAAGTTTATCGATGCAAAACAGGGAAATACAGGTACAACTCCTGCAAAAAAATAGAAATGGATCTGCAGGACAAGTTATGACTCAAAAAAATTGACATAAACAATAAAGGAGGCTCCGGAAGGGGCCTTTTTTATTCATATTTTTTGTACTTTTAAGTAAATTTAACCGATTATCTGATCACTTTTAAAATGAAAAATGTATATGCTATGAAAA
>Ga0208980_10002385_pt1 | contig 11409 bp, 9 predicted proteins | sample WetSurMetagenome_3_FD_187993 | JGI IMG/M metagenome (GOLD analysis project Ga0208980, IMG submission 187993) | Wetland microbial communities from Twitchell Island in the Sacramento Delta, sample from surface sediment Aug2011 Site A1 Bulk (version 2) | ecosystem: Environmental > Aquatic > Marine...
GGCGGCCTCGGGAAGGGGCTCGCGGCTCGGCGCCTCGGCGAACTGCTCGTCGAGGGAGAGCGTCGGCTTCTTCTTCCTCAGATGATCGATGTGGGCGTTGCGCGCGATCTGGAACAGCCAGACGTTGAAACGGCTTTCGCTGAGGTAGCCGGCCCGGTATTTCAGGACGCGGATAAAGACCTCTTGGACGAGGTCCTCGCTCGCGGCCCGGTTGCCGGTCAGGCGGAGGAAGAAGTTGAAGAGCATGGTCTGATATCTCTCGAACAGGACGGCCAGCTTCTCGACGCGACCGTCCCTGACGTCTTCCATGAGCTCGTTGTCGGTCGGTGACATGCGTCCGGTCGTCTCTTTCTCGGTTGGATCGGCGTTCATGGGTAAATACCGCCCTTCCGGGAAAAGGTTACACCCGGAAAAGGAGGGGGTCAAACCTACGGCAGGGAGCGGATCCCGAGGAGCGACCGTCAGAAGGGCGGCGGAGCGGCTCGGAGCCGCACTTCTGGGAAATATCTGGAGGATTCTGATGGATCGAGAACGCCCGAGGCGCCCCATTTTGTTTGACTTGCCCCGGGGGGCGATGCTATAAGAAAGGCGGATTTCCCCCTGGAGAGCGCCTATGCCCCGAATGACCTATAAGAGAGCCGGTGTCGACATCGACGCCGCCGACCGGTTCATCGCCAAGATCAAGCCGCTCGTCCGGTCGACGCGGCGCCCCGAAGTGATCGGCGGTCTCGGGGGCTTCTCGGGCCTTTTCCGGCCCCGCCTGGCCGGGATGAAGAAGCCCATTCTGGTCACCTCGACCGACGGCGTCGGGACCAAGCTCCTCATCGCCGATATGGTCAAAAAGTATGACACGGTCGGCGTCGACCTGGTGGCCATGTCCGTCGACGACGTCGTCGTCCTCGGGGCCGAGCCGCTCTTCTTCCTCGATTACATCGCCGTCGGCAAGGTCGTGCCGTCCATGCTGGTCGACATCGTCAAGGGCGTCGTCCGCGGCTGCCGCGAGGCCCGCTGCGCCCTGGTCGGCGGCGAGACGGCCGAACTGCCCGGGCTCTATGGCCCCGGCAAGTGGGACCTGGCCGGTTTCTGTGTCGGTCTCGTCGACGAACCCAAGATCATCGACGGCCGGACCTGCCGGGCCGGCGACGCCGTCATCGGCCTGGCTTCGAGCGGGCTCCACAGCAACGGCTACTCCCTGGCTCGCAAGGTCTTTTCGGAGCGCGCCATCAAGGCCGGCCTCTGGCGGGAGCTCCTCCGGCCGACGCGGATCTACTGCACGGCCATCCTCGAGGTCCTCAAGACGGTCCGGATCAAGTCCATGGCCCACATCACCGGGGGCGGCTTCTACGACAACATCCCGCGCGTCATTCCCGAGGGGTTCGGCGTCCGCGTCGAGAAGGGCTCGTGGCCCGTCCCTCCGATTTTCCGGAAGATCCAGCGTGCCGGCCAGGTCGACGAACGGGAGATGTACCGGACCCTGAACATGGGCATCGGCATGGCCCTGGTGGTCCGGTCCGGAGACGTGGACCGGGCCATTTCCGGCTTCGCCAGGCAGGGCTTCAAGGCCTGGCCCATCGGTGAGGTGGTCCGGGGCCGGCACGAGGTCGCTCTCCTCTGAAGAGGGCGCAGGCTGCCCCGCCCCTGACATAGAGTGACATTATCGGACACGGCCGGAAAACCTATTGACTTCCCCCCTGGTTGGGCTATTTTCGTATATGCGGGAACAGGAAGGTGCGGCCCAAGGAGTCCAAAAAGGTGCGGATTTGAGCCAAAGGGGGCTCTTTATCCGCCATCTCGCTAAAATCTTCGTTCCCGACGCGGCCCCTCTCCAGCCCCGACCTCTCGGCTGACCGCCTGGCGGACCTAAAACAGAAGCGCTGATCGGGGAGCGGTCGTACGGCCCTTGATGGACCGTTCTTCGTCCGAAAGGTTCGCGGCCAGTTCGAAGTCCCCGCCGCCGCGGCCCCGCCCCTCGATGAGATAGGCGTCCTCGCCATATTCCCCCATAAGCCCGCTCACCCGAGCGGTGCGGCCCCGGAGCGCCAGCGACCGCCCCAGCAGGGCCTTTTCGTCCGGGCCCAAGAGCGAGAGCCGGTCGCTGTCGATGACCATATTGTCGAGGGCGCCCGCGGCCAGGGCATAGAGCTCGCGCTCGTTCCGGGAGAGCTCGACCTCCCGGTCCCGGACGAGCAGGCAATCGGGATCGTTGAGCCAGAAGGACCGGTGCATGAACTGCCGCATCAGGGCGTTCTTCAGTGCAAAAAAGGCGTTCGGTCCCTGGAAACCGGAGGGCTTGGTTTTCCAGTAGGGAGCGGTATCCTCACCGATGCGCATGCCGTCGACGAGTCCGACCGAGGGCAGGAGGGGCGCCCCGCATCCGAGGACGAAATCCCGGCCGGCCGCCCGCCGGATGACGCGCAGACCCTCCCGATAGGCCTGGACCGGCGTGACCGGCTTGCGCCGCGCGCCCGCCATGGCCGCCGCGAACAGGAAGTCGATCTTGAGATAGGTGAAGCCGGCCCGCCGCAGCGTTCGGACCGTCGAGTCGAGCCAGTTCTTGACGTCCGGGTGCGTCGTGTCCAGGGCGTAGATCGTCCGGCCCCAGCCCTTGTAGCAGGGCTTCGGCCGGCCATTCTCAGCGACCATCCAATCGGGATGCTCGGCGAAGAGCCGCGACGTCTCCGCGGCGCTGAACGGAGCCGCCCAAATGCCGGCCCGGTATCGCCTCTCCTTGATGGCCCGCGCCAATCCGCCGAGGTCGGGGTAGCCCGGCTTGGCCGTGAGCCAATCGCCGATCTCGGTCTCGTAGCCGTCGTCGACCTGGAAGACGTCGAAGGGGAAGGCCTTCCGGTAGGCGGCCGCCGCATCGAGATTCTCGAGGACGTCCGGCCAGCCGAGGTTGCCGAAATAGTGGTACCAGCTGCACCAGCCGACGGGATTCCAGGGATTGACGGTCACGCGGTTGGCCCGCTTGACGAGACGGGCATAGGCTTCGAGCATGTCCCCGGCCGCGCCGCCATGGAGAACGGCCAACGGCTCGAGGGGAATGGGGGTCGCGAATTCGGCCTCGAAAAAATCGATCCACCCGACGAGATCGCCGCCCTCGACGGTGAGGAACGGATGACCGACGCGCGACGTCAGGAATCCGGCCAGACCGCCGTCCCAAGCCGCGAAATAGTCGCTGACCGGCCCGCGCAGGAGCTCCTCCGGGACGGGGGAGAAGAGATAAGGACTGTAGTCCCGGACAATGGCTTCGAGCTCGGGGAACCGGGTCGCCGGCGTCGCCCGCACCATCGGACCCCAGGATTGCCAATTGTTGAGAAGGAAGGCCGATGGCGCCGGGGCCCGGTAGACCTCGATCCGTCCCGGCCGGCCGGAGACGGCACCCTTGATGAGATAGCCCTGCGCGGTCCGCTCGACTACGGCCTCGAGACGCCCCCCGTCGAAGCGGCGCACGAGGCGTCCGGCGCGGGCGGGTTTGCCGAATAGCCTGAGGATCAAGGCCCGAGGATCTCGTTCTTCTTGCAGAACTGCTCGATCTTGTCCGAGAGCTCGCCGGCCTTGGCGATGGCCCGGTCTTCGGTCAGCTTCCGCCGGAGCTCGGCCAGCTCGCCCCTGAGCTTCTGGACCTGGATCACGACCGATTCCAGGTCGAAGGTCGTGTCCATGCCGATGGCCCCGGCCCGGCCTTCGGTGCTCATGAACTTATTGACGAGGACGGCGTAGCGATCGCCGAGGTGCGCCACCAACTGGTCCTCTTCCGTCGTCGGACGGTTCATCCGCTGGTAGACGAAGTAGGCGGCGCCGGCGATAAGAACGAAGGCGAGGAGCTTTCTGACCATGCCCATACCCTCCCTCCGCATTCTATGCTTCCCCCCAGGCCGGGGCAATAGAAAAAAAGCCCGATTCGTGGTAAATTTGACCGGCGTGGGCGGTTAGCTCAGTTGGGAGAGCGCGGCGTTCGCAACGCTGAGGTCGGGAGTTCGAGTCTCCTACCGTCCACCATCTTTTTTTCCCCTGCCCCGGTCCGTCCGGGCCGCGGGGCGGAGGGTCGATGATCAGCCGCGAGATCTGGATGCTGGCCGGCACTGCGGCGACGCTCGGCCTCGTTCACACGATCATCGGACCCGACCACTATCTCCCGTTCATCGTCATCGGCCGGGCCCGCAACTGGGCCCTGCGCAAGACCCTCTTCGTCTCCTTCCTGGCCGGCCTGGGCCACATCCTGAGCTCCGTCGTCCTCGGCTTCGTCGGCATCGCCCTGGGGATCGCCGTGGCCAGGCTCGAAGGCGTGGAATCGGCCCGGGGCGCGATCGCGGCCTGGCTGCTTATCGGCTTCGGCTTCGCCTATTTCGTCTGGGGCATGCGCCGGGCCTGGCGGGGCAAGCCGCATGTCCATCCTCACCTCCACGACCACGAGGACGCGCACGTCCATCCCCACGGCCCCGGCCAGGGACCCCACACTTCCGACCACGAGCACGTCCACCAGCATGCCCACCCGCACTCGCACGAGCTCGCCGAGCATGCCCATCCGCACGGTGAGGCGCCGCAGAAAAGGAACATCACGCCCTGGGTCCTGTTCACGATCTTTGTCTTCGGCCCGTGCGAACCGCTCATCCCGCTCGTCATGTACCCGGCCGCCCGCCACAGCACGGCCGGCGTCGTGCTTGTCGCAGGGGCCTTCGGCCTGGTGACAATCGCCACCATGCTCATCATCATCGCCGCCGCCTCGTTCGGAGCGAGCTTCGTCAAGCTGGGCCGGCTCGAGCGCTATTCCCACGCCCTGGCCGGGCTGATGATCTTCGTCTCCGGCCTGGCCGTCCAATTCCTCGGCCTCTAGGGGGCCGCATGACCTTCGTCGCCGACTGCATGCTCGGCCGGCTGGCCAAGTGGCTCCGCATCCTCGGCTTCGACGTCCTCTATTTCTCCAAGGCCGAGGACCCGGACCTCGTCGCGATCGCCCGCCGCGAAGGCCGCGTCCTCCTGACCCGGGACACGGGGCTCATCGAACGGACGGCCCGGCGGCCCGATCGCCTCTTCATCCGCAGCGTCGCCTGGGAGGACCAGGTCGTCCAGGTCCTCGACGAACTCGGTCTCTGGGACGAGGTCGCGCCGAACACGCGCTGCATCGCCTGCAACCTCCCGCTCAAGCCGCTGAGCCGGGAGCGGGCCCGGAACCTGGTGACCCCGTTTGTCAGCGAGCACGCCGCCTCGTTCGCCGTCTGCCCGGGCTGCGAGCGCGTGTTCTGGCAGGGCACCCACTACGGCGACATGGAGCGCAAGATCGGGCGGCTTCTCGAGCGGCGCGGCCGTCCGGCCGCCTGATGACCGCGCCGAGGATTGACATTCGGGACTTCTTCCGTTACTAACTCTCTCAGTGTCCCGGCCTGGCCTCCCGCAGGCATGTCCCCGGAGAGGAGGTACCGTGCGCCCTCATCGCAAGATCCGGATCAGCATCGCCATTCCCCTTGTCCTGAGCCTCTTCGGCCTGGCCGCGGGCTCCGAGTCCGGCCCTTATTCGAAGGACGAGCTTCTGCGTCCCGGGCCGGTCCGCACCTTCGAGGGCCGGGCCCTCGGCGAGGTCGCCTTCCCGCTCGGCGGCATCGGCACGGGCACGATCTCGCTCGGCGGCCGCGGCAACCTCCGCGATTGGGAGATCTTCAACCGGCCCGGCAAGGGCGTCCACATGCCCTTTTCATTCTTTGCCCTGTACTTCGAGGGGGCGGAGAAGAAGCTCGTCCGCGTCCTCGAGGGCCCGCTCGAGCCGCCCTTCACAACCGGCTTCGGCTTCAAGCGCGTCTTCGTGCCCGGCCTGCCGCGCATGGAGAAGGCCCGGTTCAAGGGCGAGTACCCGTTCGCCGAGGTCGAGCTCTCCGACAGCCAGGTCCCGCTCGAGATCCGGCTCGAGGCCTTCAATCCGTTCATTCCGCTCGAGGCGGACGACTCCGGCATCCCGGCCTTCGTCCTGCGCTACCGCGTGAAGAATACCGGCTCCGCCCCGGTAAAGGTCACCATCGCCGGCTCGCTCATCAACCCGATCGGCTACGACGGTGTCGGTACGGTCGACGGGCTGGGCCACGACAAGTTCGGCCAGAACGTCAACGAGATCAAGACGACCTCCGCGCTCCGCGGCCTGGCCATGTCCTCGCGCAAGGTCAAGCCGGAGGAGGCCGCCTTCGGGACGATGGCCCTGACGACGCCCTGGCCCGAGACGACCACCCTGACGCACTGGGTCCGGGGCGACTGGTGGGACGACCTCCAGATCTTCTGGGACGACTTCGCCGCCGACGGCAAGCTTAAGGACGTCGCCGAGCCTTCGCCCTCGCCCGACAAGCAGACCGACGTCGGGACGCTCGGTCTGATGGCCACGATCGGCCCCGGCGAGGAGGTCGTGCTGCCCTTCATTGTGTCCTGGGACTTCCCCAACGTCCTCAACTATTTTGACGTCGTGCCCGAGCAGCGCGGCCGCATCTTCAAGAATTATTACGCCACGAAATACGCCGATGCCTGGGCCGCCGCGGAGTACCTCCAGGCGAACCTGGACCGTCTCGAAAAGGCGAGCCGGGCCTTCCACGACGCCTTTTTCGGCACGACCCTGCCGCCCTATGTCCTGGACGCCGTCTCCAGCCAGGCCTCGATCATCCGGACGACGACCGGCTTCCGTCTCGAGGGCGGGAATTATTTCGGCTTCGAGGGCTGCGGCGACCAGTCGGGCTGCTGCCCCCTCAACTGCGCCCACGTCTGGAATTACGCCCAATCGCTGGCCTTCCTTTTTCCCGCGCTCGAGCGGACCATGCGCGAAACCGACCTTCTCAACAACGTCAAGCCTGACGGCGCGATGATGTTTCGCACCTCCCTTCCGCTCGGGAGCGGGGTCCTGTGGAACTTCAAGCCGGCCGCCGACGGCCAGATGGGCCGGATCATCAGCCTCTACCGCGATTGGCAGATCTCCGGCGACACGGACTGGCTCAAAAAGATGTGGCCGCAGGCCAAGAAGGCCCTCGACTACGCCTGGACGCAGTGGGACGCGAACCGGGACGGCCTGATGGAAGGCGAACAGCACAACACCTACGACATCGAGTTCTTCGGCCCTAACAGCATGATGGGCGCCTTTTATCTCGGGGCGCTAAAGGCCGGCGCCGCCATGGCCATGGCCGCCGGCGACGTCGTCTCGGCCAAAGCCTACCTGGCCATGTACAACAAGGGCCGGGCGGCCTATGACAGCACCCTCTGGAACGGCGAGTTCTACGTCCAGAAGTACGACAAGGTCATGGAAACGAAATACCAGTACGGCGAAGGCTGCCTTTCCGACATGCTCCTCGGCCAATGGCTGGGCATGGTCGCCGGTCTCGACCGCTATCTCCCGGCCGACCGGATCAAGTCGTCCTTGCAGGCCATCTACAAGTACAATTTCCTGACCGACTTCCGGAACTTCTCCAACGTCCAGCGGACCTACGCCCTCAATGACGAGAAGGGCCTCCTTCTGTGCTCGTGGCCGAAGGGCGGCCGGCCGCCCCTGCCCTTCCCGTACTCGGACGAGGTCTGGACGGGCATCGAGTACCAGGTCGCTTCGCACCTCATCTACGAGGGGCTCCTCGAAGAGGGTCTGAGCGTCGTCAAGGCGGTCCGCGACCGCTACGATGGCGTCCGCCGCAATCCCTGGAACGAGGTCGAATGCGGGCACCACTACGCCCGGGCCATGTCCTCCTGGGGCGTCCTTCTGGCCCTGTCGGGCCAGACGTATTCGGGCCCCGAGATGAGGATCGGCTTCGCGCCGAAGATGAACACGGACGACTTCCGGACCGTCTGGACGGCCGGTTCGGGCTGGGGGACCTATTCTCAAAAGGTCGAGGCGGGGAGCGGCATGGCCGTCACTTTCGAAGCCGGAAGCGGAACGCTCGACCTCAGAGAGATCGACGTGGCCATCCCGCCCGCGGCCGTCGGGAAAAGCCTTCGCTCGGTCAAGACTTTCCATACGGGTTCCCCGGCCGCGGCCTCGGTCCGCAAAGAAGGCGATATGATCCGGGTCATCTTGGCGAAACCGCTCCGCGTCGAGCCGGGCAAGCCGCTGGCTCTGACGATCGCGTTCTGAAGACCCGAACGGAGGACTCATGTTGAAGCGCTCGACGTTCCCTTCCCTCAGCCTGTTCCTGGCCGCCCTCGTCCTCGCCGCGGCCTGCGCGCCCAAGGCCCCGTCCGCGCCCGGCCCCAAGGGCACCCTCTTCATTATCGGCGGCGGCGAACGCGACGCGCCGCTGATGAAGCGCTACATCCGGCTGGCCGAAGCCCACGACACCGGCAAGATCGTCATCTTCACCATGGCCAGCAGCGTCCCCGATGAGGTGGGTCCGGAGCTCCTGGCCGAGTTTAAGGGCAACGGTGCGAAGAACGCCGTCTATTACAATTTGAAACACGACCAGGCCTTGCAACCGGGGAGCGACAGGATCCTGGATGGCGCCGGCGGCATCTGGTTCTCCGGCGGCGATCAGGCCCTGCTGACCGCGGCCCTGCTCAACACGCCCGTCCACAAGCGGATGCTCGAGCTCTACGGACAGGGCGCGGTCGTCGGCGGCACCAGCGCCGGCGCGGCCGTCCAGAGCGAGTTCATGATCACCGGCAACGAAAAGCGGACGGGCGGCGAGGAGGGCACCTGGGAGGCCATCCTGGCCGACGACGTCGAGCACACCGAGGGCTTCGGCTTCGTCCGGAACGCCGTCATCGACCAGCACTTCGTCACCCGGCGGCGGCACAACAGGCTCATCGCCGTCGTCCTCCAGAACCCGGCCCTCGTCGGGCTCGGCATCGAGGAGTCGACGGCCGTCCTCGTCCGGCCCGACGGCAAGTACGAGGTCCTCGGCGAAGGCCAGGTCATCGTCTACGACGCGCGGCCGGCCCGGACCTTCCGGTCGCCGGACGGCCACCTCGGCGGGCACGGCCTGACGATGCACGTCCTCCTGCCGGGCGACGTTTACGATCTCGCCTCCGGGCGCGTCGAGGAGCCGGCCAAGTGAAAATCAAGTCCATCCGCCTGCCCCATACGCTGCTCCTCATCTACATCATGGTCGTCCTGACCGTGATCGCCACTTGGATCATCCCCGGCGGCGAGTACAAGCGGGTGGAGAAGCAGGTCGAAAACAAAACGGTGATGGTTCCTGTCCCCGGGTCCTATCAGCGGACGGAGAACCGGCCGCAGGGGCTCGGCGGGCTCTTCGTCTCGCCGGCCCGCGGCTTCATCGACGCCGCGGCCATCATCGCCATCCTCTTCATCGTCGGCGGGGCCTTCAACGTCATCCAGCAGACCGGGGCCATCGCCGGCGTCATCCACAACATCACGTTCACCTTCGGAAGGAGCAAGGCCCTGCGGGTCCTGCTCATCCCCGTGGTCATGCTCATCTTTTCCATCGGGGGCGGCGTTTGGGGCATGTGCGAGGAGACCATGCCCTTCATCCTGGTCTTCGTGCCGTTGGCGCTGTCGCTGGGCTACGACACCATCGTCGGCGTGTCCATGTGCTTCCTGGGCGCGGCGGCGGGGTTCGCCGGGGCTTTCTTCAATCCCTTCACGGTCGGCATCGCCCAGGGCATCGCCGGCCTGCCCATGTATTCGGGATTATTTTATCGGCTCATCGTCTGGGCGTTCGGGACGGCCATCGCCATCGCCGTGGTCATGCGCTACGCGGCCCGGATCCACAAGAACCCGCGGCTCAGCCCGACCTACGAGGACGACCAGGAGAAGAGGAAGAAGCTCAGCGTCGACAAGCCCGTCCTCACTAAAGTCACCCTCACGACCCGTCAATGGCTCGTGCTCCTCGTCTTCGCGGCCGGCTTCGCGGCCATGGTCTTCGGCATCCTCAAGTACAAGTGGTTCATCAACGAGATCGCCGGGGTCTTCCTGGCCATGGGCATCCTGGCCGGCATCGCCGGCGGGCTCAAGGGCGACGAGTTCGGCAAGGCCTTCGTCGAAGGGGCTAAGGACATGATCAACGCCGCCCTCATCATCGGCACGGCCCGGGCCATCCTCATGGTGGCCCAGGACGGCAAGATCATGGACACCATCCTGGCCGGGTTGGCCGGGGCCATTTCGCGCTTCAGCCCTGTCATCTCGGCCCAGATCATGTTCGTCTCCCAGTGCGTCATCAACTTCTTCGTCCACTCGGGCACGGCCCAGGCGACCCTGACCATGCCCATCATGGCCCCGCTCGGCGACCTGGTCGGCATTACCCGGCAGACTTCCGTCTTCGCCTTCCAGCTGGCCGAGTACATCAACCCGGTCCTGCCGACGTCGGGCGTGACCATGGGCGTCCTGGGGCTGGCGGGGCTGAGGTGGGAGAAATGGGCCAAGTGGATGATCCCGCTCCTCATCCTGTGGGTGATCTTCGCCGCCCTGGCCCTCATCCCGCCCGTGTTGATGAAGTGGGGCCCCGCCTGATGAACCCCCGGATGCCGGCCGTCTTCCTCGGCCATGGCAATCCGATGAACGCCATTTCGAGGAATGGCTATACGGAAGGGTGGGCGGCTTTCGGTCGTTCGATCCCGAGGCCCAAAGCCGTCCTGGCCGTTTCGGCCCACTGGTACGTTCCGACAACAGCCGTGACGATCGCCCCCAGCCCGCGGACGATCCACGATTTCGGCGGCTTTCCACCCGAGCTTTACCGGGTGCGATATCCCGCCCCCGGAGACCCCGCGCTCGCCCGACAGGTCGGGGACTTGTTGGCCCCTCTGCCGGTCGGGCTCGACGACAAATGGGGTCTGGATCACGGGACGTGGTCGGTGCTGAAGCATATCTTTCCGGAGGCGGATATCCCGGTCGTCCAACTCAGCATCGACGAACGTCAACCGCCGCAGTTCCATTACGATCTCGGGCGGCGCCTCGCCCCCTTGAGGGAAGAAGGCATCCTGGTCGTCGGCAGCGGCAACATCGTCCATAACCTGAGGCTCTATGCCTGGGGGGAGGAGGCGCCGCCCTTCGATTGGGCCGCGCGCTTTGAAAAGCGGGCCAGGGAGCTAATGATCGAGGGCGACCAGGATAAGCTGATCGCATACGACAAGCTCGGGCGGGATGCCCAGCTGTCCATTCCCACACCGGACCATTATCTGCCGCTGCTCTACACGCTCGGCCTCCGCCAGGCGAACGAGCCAGTCAGCTTTCCGGTCGAAGGGATCGACGGCGGCTCGATCTCGATGCTGGCCGTCCAGGTCGGCTGACCGGACGATGCCCGGCGGCCCGCGAGGTGGAGGGGCAGGGACCGATTTGACAGGAGGATGACGGGATCCTATTCTTGGAGTTCGAGCTGCCGCTCGTAGGGAGGGCGAGACCGCAATGGCCGATGACCCGAAGGACGCGCGTCGGATCAAGGTGATCAAGGACGGCCCGTATATCGTCAGCGGGAGCGTTCCGCTGGCCGAAGAGCATGT
>Ga0208980_10002386_pt1 | contig 11408 bp, 10 predicted proteins | sample WetSurMetagenome_3_FD_187993 | JGI IMG/M metagenome (GOLD analysis project Ga0208980, IMG submission 187993) | Wetland microbial communities from Twitchell Island in the Sacramento Delta, sample from surface sediment Aug2011 Site A1 Bulk (version 2) | ecosystem: Environmental > Aquatic > Marine...
TTGAAGGCATCCTTGTATATCTGCCGGATCTTCATGATCGGGGTCATGTTCACTTCATTGAAAGTGGTGAGCATGGCTGTTTCATTCTTCACCGAAACAAGCCTTTCCGACAATTTTAACCGTAGAGTGGTCATCTTTTTGCGTTCCGTATTTCGGCTGCCACCCCAGGATGGAGTTTTGGCCTCTGCAGCGGGTGCTTTCACATTATCTTTTTCTTGAAGGAAAAATGCTACATCTCCTTTTGAGAACCGGTACTGCTTCAAGAATTCAACGAATTCATTTTCAGATAACTTATTAGATTCCAGGAGTTTCCTGGCAAGAGGGGAGAGGTGGATTTTTTCAGTGACTGCCACAGATTCAAGGTTTGCAGGAGTAGAAACTGCTTGTTTTTCCGGTTGGGAAATGACTGGCACAGCTGCTTTCACTTCTTTCACCGGCCTGGATGACTGTCCTTTGCCTTCCGTATCAATTTTCGCGACCACAGAGCCTACTTCTATGGTTTCGCCTTTAGGCACCAGGATTTTGACGATTCCGGATTGTTCCGCGCTGATGCTCAGGGTAGCCTTGTCGGAATCGATCTCGGCTATTTCCTGGTCTTTTTCAACGTATGCGCCATCTTCCACGAGCCAGCCGGCCAGCTGCACTTCGCTGATGGATTCACCCGGGCTGGGAACTTTAACATCGATGATCATAATGCAATGGGTTATTTACTTCCAAGTTTATGAATAGCGGAAACTGATCTGGTCGTGATCGGTTTTCCTGTTTTCTGCAACTGGTTCTCGAATGTTTTCCACCGGTTGCCGATGCAGATCATCCGGCATTCTTCAGCGACTTTTGGGCACTGGCAGCTGCCGAAGCTTTTCTCTATGATCTTCCTCTGACGGATCAGGTGGAATTCCGGGGAACCGGTGGCCGGACTGCCACTGGCCGGACGGGCAATGAGGCGGAGCGGCACTTCTTCCATCTGGTGATGGACGAAATTCCAGGCGCCCATGTTGGCAGGTTCTTCTTGCGTCCACAACCAATCGGTGGCATGATTATACTTTTCAATGATCTGGCGGACCTTGCCAATCGGAAAAGGATGGATCTGCTCTATCCTGATCAGGGCTGTGTCGATCGCATTGAGCTTTTCTTTCTCTTCCAACAAATCGTAATAAACCTTTCCGGTAGAGAATACCAGTCTTTTAACCTTCTTCGGATCTGCGGCCTTATCATCGATCACTTCCCGGAAACCGCCATTGGCAAGGTCTTCCAGCGGTGATACGCATTTTACATGCCTCAGCAAGCTCTTTGGGGTGAAGACAACCAGCGGCTTTCGGAATTCCCGGTGGATCTGCCGGCGTATAAGGTGAAACAGGTTAGCCGGCGTAGTGATATTAGCAACCTGCATGTTGTATTCCGCGCTTAGAATTAAATAGCGCTCGATGCGGGCGCTGGAATGCTCCGGTCCCTGTCCTTCATAGCCATGGGGCAGAAAGACCACAAGGTCATTCATCACGTTCCATTTATCTTCGGCGCTGCTCAGGAACTGATCGAAGATAATCTGCGCCCCGTTGGCGAAATCGCCGAACTGGGCTTCCCAGATCGTCAGGGTATTGGGCGATGCCAGTGAATAACCGTAATCGAAGCCAAGCACCCCGTATTCCGAGAGGGGAGAGTTGTAAACTTCGAACTTCGCCTGCTTGTCGCTGAGGTGGTTCAGCGGAAAATATTCCTTCTCGGAATCTTCTATCTTAAGGCTGGCATGGCGGTGTGAGAAGGTGCCACGGATGGAATCCTGCCCGCTGAGGCGGACCGGGTAGCCTTCCACCAGCAAGGTGCCGTAAGCCAGCAGCTCCCCCATAGCCCAATCTATAGTGCCGGTCTTCTCAATCATCTCCATCCTGGTCTCCTGCAACCTGACCAGCTTTTTAAAGAAATTCTCCCCTTCCGGCACATACGCTATCCGCTTCCCGATCTCTTTTAACTTCTTCAAATCCACTGCAGTTTCCGGAGATGCATCGAAATCCTCCGGCCTGGCTTTACGGATGTCCTTCCATACATTCTCCAGGAAGGAAGTGATATGTGCTTTTTCTATCTTTTTCGATTCTTCGAGGCTTTTTTCAAAAATGTCCTGGACTTTGGTTTCGACTTCATTCAGGAATGAATCCTCCAGCAAACTTTTTTCAAGCAGTTGCTGGCGGTAGATTTCCATTGGGTCGGGATGATGTTCGATGATGTTATAAAGGATCGGCTGGGTGAAACGGGGCTCGTCACCTTCATTGTGCCCCCACTTCCGGTAACACAGAATGTCGATAAAGACATCCCGCTGGAATTTTGCACGGAACTCCATGGCTAGCTGAACCGTGGCGACTATAGCTTCCACGTCATCTCCATTTACATGAAAAACAGGCGATTGCACCACTTTTGCCACATCGGTGCAATAGGTGCTGGAACGGGCATCAAGGTAATTCGTTGTAAAACCGATCTGGTTGTTGACGACCACATGAACAGTGCCACCGGTCTTGTATCCCGGCAATTGCGACATCTGGACGACCTCGTAAACCACACCCTGTCCTGCAATGGAGGCATCCCCGTGGATGAGGATAGGCAGGATACGGTTGAAATCGCCTTTATAATCCATATCCGCCCTTGCCCTGACGATGCCTTCCACCACCGGTCCTACGGCTTCAAGATGAGAAGGATTGGGAGAAAGGGTCATTTTAACTTTCTTTCCCAGCGTTGTAAACCTTTCAGTTGTATGTCCAAGATGGTATTTCACATCGCCCATCAGGGTTTCGTCATCGTATTTCATTCCCCTGAATTCGCTGAATATCCTTTCATATGGCTTCTTCAGGAAGTTGGCCAGGACGTTGAGCCTGCCCCGGTGAGGCATGCCTATGACGATCTCTTCTGTTCCAAGCTGGGCGCTCTTTTCCATGATGGCATCAAGAGCCGGGATCAATGCTTCGGCGCCTTCAAGGGAAAACCGCTTCTGGCCGGGGAATTTCTTATGGATGAATTTTTCAAACAGGACTGCCCGTGCCAGGTCCCTGAAAATATATTTACGGTCTTCCAGGGTAAATGGATAGGTGTTCCTGGTCTTTTCCATTCTATCCTGCAGCCAGAGCCGTACTTCCGGATTCCTGATGTAAAAGAATTCAGCGCCAACCGATTGGCAATAAGTCTGTTGAAGATGGTCCAGGATGTCCTGCAGGGTGGCTTTGCCAATGGAAATTTCATGACCGGCTTCGAAAGGCCTGGAAAGGTCTTCCTTTGTAAGGCCGAAATTCTCAAGATCCAGGGTTGGAGCGTATTTACGCCTTGTCCTGACGGGATTCGTTTTTGTAAAAAGATGTCCCCGCTGACGATAGCCATTGATCAGGTTAATAACCTTGAATTCAGACGGATATACAGTTTCTTCCGACTTTTTCCCGGCAGGATAATTTTTACGGGCGAATTCAAATCCATCGAAGAAGTGTCTCCAGCTACTGTCAACCGATTCAGGGTCTTCCAGGAACTTTTTATATTGTTCTTCCACAAAGGCGGGATCGGCTGCGTGGAGATATGAAAATCTATCCATAAATCGATATTTATCGGAAATAACTGCAAAGATACAAAATGAGGCAATAAAAAAGGCTGCCCATTCATATGAGCAGCCTTTCTTCTGACCGGAAAGTACGATTATGCCGGTTCGATTGCATCCACCGGGCAAACATCCGCACAGGAACCGCAGTCGGTGCAGATATCCGGATCGATTACATAGATGTCACCTTCCGAAATAGCTTCAACCGGGCACTCATCGATGCAGGTGCCGCAAGCTGTACAATCTTCAGTTATTTTATAAGCCATATCATTTAAGTTTAAAATGTTTGTTATTCATTTTCGCCATACAAAAGTATATTTTTCAAGCGTATATCCTGTATTAATATTTTCAAAAAACAAATTTATAAGAAATCTAAATAGAATTGACGGCTACAATTTCTTTATGAATTTAATCCTTTTCTAAGCTCCCGGTCGGGTAAATCGTGTAATTTTGCCAGTTCAACTGAGAAATATGAAGGATAATAAAAATCATAAGATCATTGAACTGGATCACGTGGTAGTGAAGCTCGCAGGAGATTCGGGCGACGGGATGCAGCTCAGTGGTTCTCAATTTTCTGATACGACTGCGATAGAAGGGCATGACCTGGCTACTTTTCCCGATTACCCTTCAGAGATCAGGGCCCCACAGGGTACCGTGGCCGGGGTTTCCGGGTTCCAGCTGCATTTCGGCTATATTAATGTCGAAACCCCTGGCGACCTTGCCGATGTGCTGATCGCCCTGAATCCGGCAGCTCTCAAGGTCAACCTGAAATGGGTAAAGCCGGGCGCCATCATCATCGTTGATGTGGACAGTTTTGAACAAAAAGATATCCTCAAAGCCGGATTCGTTGAAAATCCTCTGGAGGACGGAACACTGGACGGTCACAAAGTGATAAAAGCACCCATCACAAGCCTGAGCATGAATACCTGCCTGGACCTCGGACTGGATGCGAAATCTTCAGAGAGGACCAAGAACCAGTTTGCCCTGGGCATGTTGTACTATATGTTCAATAAAGATATTGATCTGGCCGCAGGGTTCCTGGAAGAGAAATTCGCAAAAAAGCCACTGGTGGCAGACGCTAACAAGGCTGTGTTACGCGCGGGGTACCATTTTGCTGAAACACTGGAAGAATTCGATTTCACTTACCGGATCAAGCCCAATCCGGATATGAAAGGCCGTTACCGGAATATTACCGGGAATACCGCAGCAGCCTGGGGATTGATGGCCGCCGCCGAAAGGGCTGGCCTTGAACTTTTCCTGGGATCCTATCCCATCACCCCTGCTACCGAGATCCTTCAGGAACTCTCCCACCGGAAACACCTCGGGGTAAAGACATTGCAGGCTGAAGACGAGATCGCCGGTATCAACAGCGCCATTGGGGCTGCCTTTGCAGGAAAACTGGCGGCTACCAGCACATCAGGTCCCGGACTGGCTTTGAAAAGCGAAGCCATCGGCCTGGCCGTGATCACGGAACTGCCGCTGGTCATCATAGATGTTCAGCGCGGAGGCCCTTCCACAGGCCTGCCGACCAAACCGGAACAGGGCGACCTGCTGCAGTCCCTTTTTGGACGCAACGGTGAAAGCCCGGTGGTGGTGATGGCAGCGAGCACCCCGGCCAATTGCTTCGATTATGCCTTCATGGCAGCAAAGATTGCTGTGGAGCATATGGTCCCTGTGATCCTGCTTACAGACGGTTACCTTGCCAATGGATCGGAACTCTGGAAGGTGCCTAAAATGGCTGATCTTCCGAAGATCACGCCGAACCTGGTCAAAGACAATGACCCCGAATATAAGCCATATAAGAGGAATCCCGAAACCCTCGCGCGGAACTGGGCGGTTCCAGGGCAGGAAGGGTTGCGGCACCGCATCGGCGGACTTGAAAAGGAAGATGTCATCGGAACCGTCTCGCACGATCCCCTGAATCATGAGAAAATGGTCAAATTGCGCCAGGAGAAGGTTTACCGGGTAGCCAATTATGTCCCTGAATTGGAAGTCTATGGCGAACAGACGGGCGAATTGCTGGTTGTGGGATGGGGTGGCACATACGGGCATCTTGTATCGGCAGTGAAAGACCTGCAGACGGAAGGCGAAAGCATCAGCCTGGCCCATTTCAATTATATTTACCCGTTGCCAAAAAATACAGAGAAAGTACTGAAAGGCTTTAAAAAAATTGTGGTTTGCGAACTCAACAACGGGCAGTTCATTTACTGGCTCCGGGCCGAATTCCCCCAGTTCCAGTACCTTACTTACCAGAAGATCCAGGGGCTGCCTTTCTTTATCAATGAATTGAAAATAAAGTTTACAGAAATACTGAAGGAACACTGACATGACGGCAGAAGAAACAAACATGGGGACATATAACCTGACCAAGGAAGATTTTAAATCCCCGGGCCCGGTGAAGTGGTGCGCCGGTTGCGGCGACTATGCGATACTTGCCGCAGTGCAATCAGTCCTGGTGGAGCTGGGCGGAAGGAAAGAAGACGTGGTCTTCGTCTCCGGCATCGGTTGCTCATCGCGATTCCCTTACTACATCAATACATACGGATTCCATGGGCTACATGGAAGAGGGGCTGCCATTGCCACCGGCATCAAGATCGCCAACCCGAAACTCCAGGTGTGGCATATCACCGGCGACGGCGACAGCATGGCCATCGGAGGCAACCATTTCATCCATACCATCCGGCGTAATATCGACCTGAACATCATCATCTTCAACAACAGAATTTACGGGCTTACCAAAGGCCAGTACTCTCCGACATCCCCCCGTGGCCAGATCACCAAGACCTCTCCTGAGGGCGTGATCGAAAACCCGTTCACCCCTGGCGAACTGGTGATGGGATCTCAGGGTACTTTCTTTGCCAGGGCCGTGGATACTGATCCTAAAATGATGAAGGAAGTCCTCAAAGCCGCTGCCCTCCACAAAGGCACCTCCGTCGTGGAGATCCTGCAGAACTGCGTGATATTCAATAACCAGATACATCATGCTATCACGAATAAGGAAACCAAGGATGACCACCAGATTTACCTGGAAGCGGATAAACCTATGATTTTCGGCAAGAACCGCGACAAAGGCCTGATGTACAAGAACAATAAGCTCAGGGTGGTCACCATTGGAGAAAATGGCGTTACCGAGGACGACCTCCTGATCCATGACCCGGTTAACCCGGATAATATGATCCAGTACACGCTGGTCAGGATGGGACTTCCCGAATTCCCTATGGCAATGGGCGTGATCCGCTCTTGCGACTGTAATGATCCATATGATGTGCTGCTCGAACGGCAGATGGAAGAAGCCAAACGCACCAGCAAGATCAGGAACATGGATGACCTGATCAATTCAGGGAATATCCTGGATCTGTAACAGATATAAATCTAAAATTGATAGGAAAATTTTATTTTTTCTTTATATTTTAATTTATAATTTTGCGCCGCATTTCTCAATAATGATGAAGCGAATTGGCATACTGATTTTAACTGTCCTCGTTTTTTATCACATACCATTAGAGGTTTACAGTGCTTCAATGACCAATCATCAGTCAGAAAATACTACTATTCCTGATCCCAGATCACAGGATGAACTCTTTTATGACATTTCAAATGATGTGGTTAGCGATCCTTTGATCCAGGATTCCGAATTCCGGAACATCAATGCAAACCTGAATTATTTTGATCAGAATGACAGCCTAAAGACGAACCTTAAGCTGCATTTTCTACTTAGCATATCTTTTCATTTATTATCTCAATCCTCTTCTGATATTGTTTTGCAATCCAAACTGTCTGCGATAAAATTCTGCATTCCAGACAGCCACCTTATTTCATTGCAAGGCAATCATTACAGCCTTAGGATTTAACTTTCCATTTTCCCTTACATCTTAAATCGGTGCCCCTTTTTTCAGGCATGAAGGACTGAGCATCGGGATAACTGCGTGTATTCCTTTCCGGGAATCAGGCAATATCTAAAATTAACATATTGATTATTAATATTATATAAATCACTATGTAATTCCGTCAATCTGAATTTATTAACCCTTAAAAATTTATAACTATGAACAAGATGAATGATTTTTTCAAAAGTTTTCAAAATGTTTTTTCCGCATCCGTAATTCCGGTCGCATTGATCATTTCCATCATCGTTTTTATGACAATCATGGGAGCTCACTCCAATTTTCAGGGGAGTGATCCGGCAAATTCACCATTGCCCGGAAATTACCTGGGTACAATTTACAAAGGAGGATTCATTGTTCCAATCCTTATGTGCCTGCTTTTAACTGTGATCACTTTCAGTATAGAACGGTATCTCACAATAAAAAAAGCATCCGGTCACGACAACGTCCTGAAATTTGTCAGGAACATTAAAAATTTGCTGAACAGGAACCAGATAGATGATGCAGTTGAATTATGCGAACACCAGAAAGGTTCAGTAGCGAATGTCGTAAGATCGGCCCTCATTAAATATCAAAATATAGAGCCCGATAAAACGATGACCAAGGAGCAGAAACTGCTAGCCATTCAGAAAGATGTGGAAGAAGCTACATCCCTTGAATTGCCTACCATGGAGCAGAACCTTGTCATCCTCGCCACGATTTCTTCCATTGCAACCCTGATGGGTTTGCTTGGTACTGTTCTTGGGATGATCAGGGCCTTTGCAGCCATGGCCAATGCAGGGGCACCAGACTCCGTGGCTCTGGCAACTGGTATTTCTGAAGCCCTTATCAACACTGCTTTTGGTATCGGTACTGCCGCTATTGCAGTTATTATGTATAATTTTTATACCAGTAAGATTGATAAACTGATCTATAGCATTGACGAAGCCGGCTTTACCATTGTCCAGACCTATGCTGCCAATCATTAATAATCCAAATATTAAAAGATTATGGCAAAGGTCAAACTTCCCCGCAAGAGCACTGCGATCGATATGACCGCTATGTGCGACGTGGCTTTCCTGCTTCTGACCTTCTTTATGCTGACTTCGAACTTTACCCAGAAAGAGCCGGTCATAGTAAATACCCCTTCCAGTATCTCTGAAATTAAGATACCGGAGACCAACATCATGACTGTCCTGGTCGAGAAATCCGGTAAAGTCTTCTTCGGTATAGACGGCCAGGATAAGAGGATCGAATTGCTGAAAAAGATGGGGGATGCTTATTCTATTCAGTTCAGCGATAATGAGTTGAAAGAATTCAGCCTCATCAACCGGTTCGGCGTGCCTATAGAGCAAATGCAGGCTTTCCTGTCATTAAAATCATTAGACCGCGACCGGCAGGAAAATGCCATTGGGATCCCTTGCGATTCCACGAATAACCAATTCAAAAACTGGGTTCGTTTTGCAAGGATCGTGAATCCGCAGATCAGGATTGCCATCAAGGCCGATGGCATCACTCCTTATCCTATCATCAAAAATGTGATGAATACGTTGCAGGACCTGGACGAAAACAGGTATAACCTGATTACCAGCCTGGAACAAAATCCTGAAAAATTAATCTATTAAAATCAGAACTATGGCCGAAGTTAATACTGAAAGCAAAGGGGGCAAAAAAGGTAAAAAGAAAGGCGCCAAAAAGGTGTCTACCAGGATAGACTTTACCCCTATGGTGGACCTTGGATTTCTCTTGATTACCTTTTTTATGCTCACCACAACCATGATCAAACCACAGACCATGGAAATTGCGATGCCTTCTAAAGATAAGGTTACCGAAGAAGAACAGACCAAAGTCAAAGCATCCCGTGCTATAACGATCATATTAGGCAAAGACAATAAAGTCTTCTATTATGAAGGTACAAGGGAAAATGATGTCGATCCTATAGTAGAAAAAACAGATTTTTCTGCAAAAGGTCTCAGGAAATTCCTGATTGAAAAGAACTATGATGTGATGATAAAAGTAGAAGACCTGAACAAAGAAAAACTGCAGAAGCAGATTCCCGACGAGGAATTCGAAAAGCGGAAAAATGAACTGATGGCAGATAAGAAGGCTCCCATCGTCATCATCAAAGCAACAGATGAAGCTTCTTATAAAAACCTGATCGATGTGCTAGACGAAATGGCTATTTGCAATATTGGCCGTTATGCTATTGTCGACATTACAGATTATGACAGGGAACTGATCGCAAACCTTAACATTTAAGCCATTTTGATAAATCAACTAAAAACGAAGTAATATATGGCATCAAAAATCAATATATATTCAGATGATTGGATCGAACTGGTTTTCGAAGAAAGAAACCAATCCTATGGCGGATATCTGTTAAGGAAACTATCTTCGAAAAGAACAATGACTGCACTGATCATCGCAGTGGTGATCTTTACGCTCGGCGTCAGTTCACCTTCCATCATCAAGTCCATCCGGCCTGAGGCTAAGGAAAGAGATGTCTCGGTGAGGACATTGGCTGACATCAAGTTGGATAAGCCAAAAGAGGTTGTTGATGAAATTATCAAAGAACTGCCACCACCCCCGCCATTGAAAAATGTCATTAAGTTCACCGCTCCTGTCATCAAACCGGACGAGGAAGTTGCCGAAGAGGAGGAGCCTAAGATGCAGCAGGAAGTGGTGGAAAGCAAATCAGCCATCGGTACGATCAATTACGATAAAGGCACTGATGATCCGGCTGCTGAAATGCCCGATGTCATGCCCACGGATGATCAGAAAATCGTTGAAGAAACCATCGAACCCTTCCTTGTGGTAGAGCAAATGCCCGACTTTCCCGGTGGGGAGCAGGCACTTTACAAATACCTCCAGGAAAATATCAAGTTTCCCCCTATGGCCAGGGAATCCGGGATCACCGGAACCGTTTATGTCAGGTTTGTAGTGGATAAGAAAGGAAAGATCTCCAATGTGACACTGCTCCGGGGCATTGGAGGAGGTTGTGATGAGGAGGCAATCAGGGTGGTCCAGAATATGCCGAATTGGAATGCGGGTAAACAGAATGGAATACCGGTACCCGTTTACTTCACCTTGCCGGTTAAATTCATCCTGAAATGACAACGGAATTAAACAGACCATCTGGCCGGACACAGAATTTGCTGAAATATTTCGGCATTTTCATGGTACTGGCCTATTTTGGAGTTGGCCTGGCGCTCTTGCTGTTACCGCAGAACTCGACAGTGCTGAACAAGACCACCAGGCTCATCCTCGGGATAGCTCTGATCGCCTACAGTATATTCCGTACCTGGCGTGTCTTCAAATCTTACAAAAATGAAACTCCTTCCTAATATATCGATTGTTCTGCTCCTGTGGTTTGGCATGGGTTGCAAAGGCATCAACCGCGACCCTTATGCAGACACGCCAACTACCGGCAGGATTAACATCGGTGTAGATGCAACTTTCAAGCCTGTTGCTGAAGCGGAACTCATGGTTTTCCACGGATTATACAGGTATTCGGAGATAACCCCCCTTTACAGGCCTGAAAGTGAGTGTTTCAAGATGCTGATGGACGACAGCGTCAGGCTGATCCTGGCCTCCAGGCCACTGAGGAATGCAGAAAAAGAACAACTCGCGGCAAAGCAGATCATACCCCGTCAGGTCAAGATCGCTACGGATGCAGTGGCCCTGGTTGTCAACCCGGCTAATCCGGATACCAATCTCAGCCTGGAAACCATTAAAAGAATCATTACCGGGAAGATCACTTCATGGAAAAAGGTGAACAAGGAATCTACCCTGGATGAAATAAGTGTTGTTTTCGATCACAAAAATTCCAGCATTCTGTCTTATATGATTGACAGCATCTGCCGGGGGGAACTTCCGACAGGCCAGCTCTATGCGTTGGATTCTAACCTTGACGTGGTGGATTATATAGCCAGGAATAAAAGCGCGATTGGACTGATAGGAGTAAGCTGGATCAGTGACCG
>Ga0208980_10002387_pt1 | contig 11405 bp, 9 predicted proteins | sample WetSurMetagenome_3_FD_187993 | JGI IMG/M metagenome (GOLD analysis project Ga0208980, IMG submission 187993) | Wetland microbial communities from Twitchell Island in the Sacramento Delta, sample from surface sediment Aug2011 Site A1 Bulk (version 2) | ecosystem: Environmental > Aquatic > Marine...
GTGAGGCTATCCCGGTACGTCCATTTAAAAATGCCTGGCCGAAAATATAGGTAAGTATAGGAATAAAAAGATCCACATTGAATAATCCGATAGTCTTATTGAAATCGCTGCCAGACAGCAGATCTACTTCCTTTAAGAGACGGTTACCGTTATATTGTCTGCGAACGGGATCATAGAACTCAGTTATATCTAAATGTCCCTCCCTGATATTTACCGGCAACTGGAATTCATAATTTACTGCTTCAGCAATTTTACCAAGAAAACTTTCGTCGAAATATCCGTAAGAGATCAATGTGATATTGTGCAACTTCATCTAAAGAATTAAGAGTATCGGCAATTTCTATTCCTATTGTTTTAATCCGTACTTTGAAATCTTATTGTAAAGAGTTACTCTGTCGACCTTCAAAGCTTTAGCTGCACGGGAAATGTTCCAGCTGTATTTATTCAGAATATGATGAATATGTGTTTTCTCGAGGTCATCAAGGCTTTCAATCGAATTGCTGACAAGGGTTTTCTCAAGAGGCAGATCCTTAAGTGAGATTTTCTTTCCATTCCCGACAACAATTGCCCTTTCGATCATATTTTCAAGTTCACGGACGTTACCCGGAAAATTAAACTCTTCCAGACGTTTCAAAGCTGATGAATCAATAGTGACAGGTGGTCTGTTCATCGATGTGCAATACTTCCTGATAAAGTAATCAACAAGAACCGGGATATCTTCAATCCTTTCACGCAAAGGGGGAACATAAATATTTACAACATTCAGACGGTAGAAAAGATCCTCACGGAAAAGTCCTTTTTCAACCATCCCCTTCAAATCTTTATTTGTTGCACATATTACTCTGAAGTCGGATGATATTTCCCTATTTCCCCCAACCCGTGTAAATTTCTTCGTTTCAAGGACACGCAGCAGATCTATCTGCATTTTTGTTGAGATAGTTGCGATCTCATCGAGGAAGATAGTTCCGTTGTCAGCCATTTCAAACCGGCCTTTTCTGTTGTACATCGCACCTGTAAATGCACCCTTTTCATGTCCGAAAAGTTCACTTTCCAGCAGACTCTCTGTCAAAGCTCCGCAATGTACGCTTACCAGCGGGAAGAACTTGCGGGGAGAATTTGAATGAATAGCCCTGGCAACCAGCTCTTTGCCGGTTCCGCTCTCACCTGTGATTACCACTGAGGAATTAGATTGGGCTACACTTTCAATATCCTTGAAAACCTTTTTCATTGCCTCGCTTGTACCAATCATATCTTCAATATTCTCAAGTGAAACAACCTTATTCTTCAGGTTCTCATTTTCTTCAGCCAGAGTTATTTGTTTCGACGCATTCCTTATAAGATGAGAAAGGTCGTCAGGGTCGAATGGTTTTGTAACATAATCAAATGCCCCGTCTTTTAATGCCTGGACAGCCGTATCGACAGTTGCAAATGCCGTCATGACAATAACAATTGACTGGCTTTTCAGAAGCTTAATTCTCCTGAGCATTTCCAACCCGTCCATTCCCGGCATTTTTATATCAGCAAGAATAATGTCATAGTTATCAGATTCCAGCATTGATAATGCTCTGTTGGCATTCTCGGCACACTCAACATGATACCCGTCTTCAACGAACCAGTTTAACAATGAATCTCTGACAGACTCTTCATCATCAACTATTAATATTGATATCTTTCTGGTCATATTCTGATCTCCTTAAGTCCTGATTACAGGTAATATAATTGATATTGTGGTTCCCTTTCCAAGTTCCGATTTTACTTCGATTCTGCCATTATGGCTTTTAACTATTCCATGAACAATTGCCAGACCCAGTCCAATCCCTGAAGTGTCATGCTTTGTAGAAAAGAATGGTTCGAAAATATGTGGCAGGTCATCTTCAGGAATTCCAATACCGTTATCTGATATTTCTATTTTTATAGAATCAGTGTCAGGGTTTCTGGTTGCAATAACAATCTCACCGTTTTCAAGAACAGCTTCGGAAGCATTTACTATTAACGCGACACAAGCTTGCTTAATCTGGTTAGGACTGCAGAAAATGAGGTCTGATTTAGCTGCAAAATCGGTTAAGAAGTTAATATTTGCTATTTTGATAGGATGTGTCATCAATTCATAAGTTTCCAGCAATATCTTATGAAGGTGCTTCGACTCAAAATCTTCCTGTTCCTTTCTTGAGAAATCCAGTAACCCTTTAACTATTTCTCCACAGCGTTTTGTTTCATTCTCAATAAGTTTTAAATGTTTGAGCATTGATTCCCTCTTGGAAGCATACAGTTCAGGATTGCTTAGCTGTTTGTATATTAATTTTGTATAAACCAGGATACCTGAAAGGGGATTATTTATTTCATGTGCAACAGAAGAGGATAACTTACCAAGAGATGCTATCCGTTCGATATGTATAAGTTCATTCTGGGCTGCCCCTAATTCTTCAGATTTTTTTTGTACCTTATATTCAAGCTGTTGTGACCAGTTTTGCAATTCCTCTGTTGCAGACTGCAGGTTATCAAGCATATTATTAAAAGCCTGGGATACCATTCTCATATCGTCCAGTTGATTTGGTTTTATTTCCAGCCGGGTATTTTTATTGCCGTTAGCCACGGCTTCACTTGCCTCTATAATAGCATTCAAGGGGGCTTTAATCTTTTTCCTTGTGAAAACTATTAAAATAATAACAAGGAGAATAGTTATTATGGTTGCAAGCAGATAGAATTTGGACGAAGATTTCTTAACTGCACTATCCAGGTCATCGAGCGGCATTTTTATTATTAGGGATCCAAGTACCTCATCGCTTTGCTGATGGGCATGGCAGGAACTTGTATAACAGGACTTTTCATTCAGGATCGGGGATCGGATCAGGAGATGCCTGTGAGTATTATCATTCTGATACATACTGCATTCACTGTTAACGCCTATTATCCTGTATGACTTCTCTTTCCTGGGGAACATAGACTGAATATTCCCGTGACAGCTCAGACAATTAGGATTGCTGTGAGTGGTGGAATCGTTTGTAAATGAAGAATATACAAGGCTATCATGGTCATCGTACATATTGACATCATCTATTCCCGACATGGTATTAATAATATCAAGAGTACTCTGAAGAGTATTCTTGTTGTTCTCCAGCATCGAATGATAAAGCGAACCTTCAACAATTGAACCTATATTATTCCCATTCTGACGTATAACAGTGTTCAAATTCTGCTCATAAACTGACCTGAAGATGACACCGAAAGAGACAAACAGAATAATTGAAGATATAGTAATGATATAGACAACCCTGCTATAGATTGAAGACTGGAATTTAAGATACCTTTTAAGCATCGTTTTAACCTTGTTTTCAGAACCCATTTAATCTGCTTCCCGATGCTTCTACGGGATACAGTTTTTAAGCCGGTCTAATTTAAGAAAGATTTCTGGAAATCCTGCCATACCTGATCGGGCAGTTCTGAAAGAGGCCGGTCGCATAATTCACCACCGTCCTGCAGTATTAACATTGAACTTTCAGGTGAATATTTACTCATAGTGGCTGCCAGAAAATCCTTAAATCTTGCAAGTTCCCTCCCTGTCCAGGCAATAGCTTCCTCAGCCATTACAAAAGAACCTGTTTCTCCGATCCATTGGCTTGGGCTTATTTTATATAACCACCCCTTCCCGTAGGGATCCTCGTTCAGGATCCTCGGATCATATTTTATTCTTGAGTTTGTTTTTACGATTTTTCCTGAAATGGGAGACGTGATCTTCAAAATCTTACCATTCTGAACAATTTCTGCCATTAATTCACCCTTGCCAATAAGATCACCTTGATTTTTAACCATGTTTATTTTTATCTCTCCGGAAATATGAAGCAGAAAATCATCAAGTCCCATGTTTGCAATCCCCGATCTTTCTAGATGAACCCATGTGTGGTTACGATTATAAAACAGTCCCTTTGGAATTCTTAATATGCCGGCAGTAAGAGTGCCCAGAGCGTTCTTTAACTGCGTTTCTGATCCGGCTTGTTTGTTTATAATTATCCAAAATGGAATAATCAGAACAAGGAATGCAATTATTATTATGTATTCAATACCTTTTGTTTCAAAAATATTTATGTAGCTGAATCCGTCCATTATCTTAAATATTTAATTTGTTTATCCTTTTATCTGAAAGCAGGTCAATTACTCCTTGACATTTACCCAGGATGGCGATTCCCTTAAAACCGGCATCCGGTTAATAACCCATCTGAAGATCCATATTTCAGTAAATATTACTGCAAGAGTAACAACAAGCTCCATCCATGTAGGAATATATCGTATAGCCGAATCCCATCTGAAGCCTATTACAGTGACATTAAGTCTGTTAAGTATTACTCCCAGCATTGTAATTATCGCTGCAACTTTGATCATATTAACGTTCTTGTGCCTGTAACTGTAGAAGAATAACAGCATTGGCAGCAAGACAAATCCGAATATCTCCATAAGATACCAGTATCCCATTGGTGTACCCAGCAGGTCCCACCGTTTTCCATGAACGAAAACAAGTACCTGCAGGAAAAAGTATGCAAACATTGCTACAGCACAGATCTTTGACAGGCCCACCATTATACCTTTATGTGATTTATGATTTTCTTCGCTTATCTGATCAAAAAATACTCTGTGGCTTATTGATCCCTCGAATATTACCATTGAGAGTCCGGCAAAAATACTTGAGACAAAAAACAAGACAGGAATAAATTCAGAATACCATAACGGATGTATCTTATCCTTTGCCATCAGATAAAGTGCTCCGAGACCAGACTGGTGTAATGTTGATAGTGTAATCCCGAAGATAACCGCTGCGACTGTCATACCGGAAAGGATCTTTCTGGCTCGTTTTGCACCAAGCCATTCTGCAACAGCAGGTGAAAATTCAATCAGCTGAGCTATCATGTAAAGCAGAAAATGCCAGGCAACAAGAAATAAAACAGAACTGGTACCGAAGCTGTTCCCGATTATAGGATTGACAACATTCCACGGGCGACCCAAATCTAACAGAAGCGCTCCTGCATAAAATACATAAGCCAGAAAACCGTTCAAAACGGTAATTCTGACAATAGAATGGTACTTCTGAACATTAAGAATATAAACCATGAATGTAAGTACATAAGCACCACCGGCAAAAGCAACACCTGTTACTACATCAAAACCTATCCATAAGCCCCATGGAACTTCCTGTGTCAGATTAGTTACCGAGCCCAGCCCCTTCCAGAAACGAATTACTATGATAATCAGGCCAAGTATTATTATAGGAATGCTGATAATATTAAAAGGAGTCAGGAATTTACCCCTGGGCTTTAATTCACCTGCAAGAAACTGCAGAATTGATTTACCATCATTGTCTTTTGCGATTGTAAAGTCTGTATTACTCATTCTCCTCTGCATTTAGGTGATTATTTTTGGTCGCTTCCCTGATACCTAATAAAATTGCCGGCCACAGAACAAATATTGTTGGAACACTATAAAGAAAGCCTTTTGACAATCCCGGGTATGATTCTGTCTGAATGGATGGATTTAGTCCGAGCTCCTCAAACGGGACAGCTGAAAGATATAAAAAACCTGTTCCTCCGGCTTCATGTTCACCATAAATATGATCCACATATTGTCCGGGATTCTCACCTATTCTTTTCCGGGCTTCCTTAACCAGATCGCGCCGTTTTCCAAAAAGCAGAGCCTCTGCAGGGCAATTCTCAACGCAGGCAGGGATCTTCCCCTCGTTTAACCTGCTATAGCACATATTACATTTTTCAATTTTTGGATTTGAGCTGTGATATTCAAATTTTGGAATATCGAAGGGACATGAAACCATACAGTAACGGCAACCCATGCATTTTTCACCTCTCCAGATTACTGGTCCCTCTTTTGTTTTATACATTGCCTGTGTCAGACACGCTGCAGTACAGGCGGGATCGTTGCAATGCATACATTGTTTTTTAAGATAAGCTTCACCTTTTGAGGAATTAAAAGCATTTACCACTGTCCGGTGAGATTCGTCTGTTTTTCTTAGAACACCGGCCTGTATCGTTTCAGTAGGTGCAGGCAAACCATTTGCTTCAGCACAGGAAGACTCACAAGTCTGGCATCCTGCACATCGTGTTGAATCATAAAGAATACCTGAAAATTCAACTTTGTCATCCCTTTTCTGAGCTGCATTCAGGTCCTTACCCAGTACAACCGAAGCACCTGTTATTCCAAGTACCTTAAAAAAGTCCTTTCTATTTATAGTCATAAATTATTGTTTCAGAAATTTCTAAAATAATTCGTAGAACCACATTTGCCTTGAAGGATCAATGAATTTTAACTGAAAATCTTCCCAAACTTCAGGACCCAGATTCGCAAGAGTGTTATCAATCAGTTCACCACCATCCTGAAGAACTACCTGAGCATATTTTTCATTATCTGCTTTGAGAATTTCTGCCAGAAAATCCTTTAGCCTGGAAAATTCATTTTTTATATACTGTCTGTGTTTATCTGCCATAAATAAGAGCTGATTTTCCCTGAGCCAGTTTGTTGGCTCTATCCTGTAAACCCATCCATCGTTATATGGAGAGTGGTTCAGCATTGAAGAATTTGTGTCAAGTGCGCTGTTTCTCTCTAAAATAGTGCCTGAAATAGGGGCATAGATATTTAATTGTTTGCCGTTTTGAATTAATGAAAGAATATGCTCTCCTTTTTTTACTTTATGCCCTTCATTCTTCATCTTAATACGGGTTATAGGACCAGTTAAATGCTGTAGAAAGTCATCTATTCCAACTTTTACTACGCCATTCTGTTCCATGAAAGCCCAGGTATGGGTTTTATCAAAATAAATTCCTCTGGGAACCAATAACGAATTTTCATCAGGCATAGGCATGGAAACCGAAGCTTTGACCCTGACCTCAGCTTTCTTACGATTACGATATCTTGATATAGCTCCTGCAATAAGTCCGGCCAAAACTATTGTAGTTATTACAAAAAGTAATATTTTCAACAATAATCTGTCATTTGAAACGGCTCCTGCATAGACCCTTGCATTATAAAGCTTATCTGTATTTGATTGTCTTTCAGCTAACAGAAGATCTGAAAATCCGTTGCTATAGAGATATTTCTGTCCGTCTGTGACAACCCATTTCAGGAAAGCAACCTCCTTCTCATTTTTTGGTGATATTGATGAAACAGAATAAATACTGCTGAATAATGTTTTGGGATATTTCCCTATCCACACCCCCCTGTTAAAACTATTCAAATCATCATATATCTTTTCATTGTAATCTATTTCACCATTCCCGTTTCTGTCAATCGGTGCTATAGTTATATTCTCAGCCATTGTCTGATTTTCAGGATCAAGAATATTTATCATTTTACAAAATCCGATTGCATAAGGATCTTTTTTAATTGCTGAAATCATTTCTTCTGAACTTTCAGCTTCAATCCCATGGATTTTAGACTTTTCTGTTTTAAGGAACTGTGATATACCTTTTAATATCGATTCATCATTATAATAATAAAAAATTGCAGTTGAATTTTGTTTGCCTTTAAGAAGGGTTCCCCAGTTCATGGAATCCTTGTTATCAAAAAAACGCGCATAACTTTCGGGGGAAATACCTTTTTGAGATATTGCACTCAAAAACGGATTATTTGAATTAATAACAGGAACAATTACATCACGACCGATAACAATTTTCAAAACTGATTCATTATCAAAACCTGTACTATATTCATTGGAGACAAATCCTATTTCACCCTGATCCAATAAATTATCTTTCATTTTCCCATTATTGACACTTATGACTTTTATTTTTGTCTCAGCAGAAATTTTATTGTATTCACTTGCCCATTTCAATGAGAGATTATACAAATCCGGAGAGCTCACTACCTTTATTGAATCTTCAGGAGCAGGATTTATTGGAGCCAGTCCTGTGTTGCTGCTGAAGCTGTAATTAACTAACAAGCAGCAGATTAAAGAAATAATTATTTTTTTCATTGTCGTTTTATTTTTATTCGTCATTTTGGCAATTACCAATTACACGAACAGGTTTTCTGAATTATTTTAAATCACCAAATAATAGGATTCAACAATAGTGCCAAATCAAAATAGCTACAATAAAATGCTTATTATTAATTGATTAGCTTGCAGATGCACCCTGATCAGATTGAAGTGTTGTGTTGAATATTTCTACACTGTATATTTTTTATACTCATATACTGCTGCTAATTAACGGGGTTAAGAATATTGTATATATTTTCATCACCTGTTGAATAATGCATCACTTTCTTTGCTTTTTTAGAAAAGGATTGCGATCATCACTGGTTTGCCGGGTAATATTTAATAAGATTCCCAGTTCATTTTGTCTGCTCTGTTATATTTTCACCTGCACTAAAAAATAGTCACGTCATTGGGCGGGTATATTGAAAAAGTTGATTCTCTTTTATTTTTCCCTTGCACTGCATTTTGTCGCGATAGTTCCTGATAGTTATCGGAACTTGAAACTACGTGAACCCCTGCCGCCTTCCAGCAAAGACATACCAGTGCGTCCACGAAGGTTCGCAAAGGACTTTATTAACAGGCCTGATGACGATTTAAATTTATAAGGAGGGGTTAGAGGTTAATTATGCTGAAATAAAAAAGCCTCTTCTCTGGTTAAAGAGAAAAGGCTTCAATACTTAATTAGTATCCCTTAAATATCTTTAGCTTTTCTTGGCAGCAGGATTAGGATGTGCAATCTTTGCAGAATAGGTTTCGAAATTAAACTCCTTGTAGAAAGGATTGTCTTTATTATGACACTGCAGGCAAAGTTGTTTGTCGGGGATTATCAATCCCATGGTTTTTGCCTGCTCAACATTTTTCATGAGTGAAGGAGTTTTATAAGAACTTCCGGGGCCATGGCATGTCTCGCATGAAACGCCCTCAGACTGCAGGATTGTTCCCCTGAGTTTGGCCTCAGCCCTGTCAAAAGTTGAATGACATTTAAGGCATTTTGCCTCTTTGGCAGGATCTGCTATACCATTTTTCTTTGCATAATCGAGTGAAGCCTGATTGCTTAGAGTCTTAATTGCCTGTGAATGCGGATCTTTAAGCCATTTAGCGTATTGATCCCCGGTAGCAGGTTTGTTATGGCACATTTTACACTTGTCTGCTCCGATGTATTTAAAAGTTGTTTGTGCAGAAATCACATTTCCGATAAAAATTGTCAGACAAATCAACAGAATTCCTTTTTTTGCTATCATAATTATTAAGTTGTTAGTAAAACATAGTTCAGTCAATGAGGCGATTCTATTTTCAATCCCTCTGAAACAAATATATGGAAAATATGGTAACGTGAAATATTTAACAGAATATTTCGGGAATTATACTTGGATCACTCTTTCAATAATTTTTCCTGATGCCTTATCCTTCAGCATCAGTTTGGTCAGTCCGTCCGGCATAACTTCCTTCTTTATCAGAAAATATTGTTCATCAAAATCGATAAGGTCAACACCTGATGATAATCCTTCCTTTCCTCTCCAGACAGGTAAATCTATGTGTTCCCATTTTTGTGTTTTTGAAGATTTGTAGCAGGCATCCATTATTGCATTGACAACATATCCATCATAAAATGTTTCACGCGGCATTTTGTTATTCTCAAGAGAATCCAGCATATCGGTAAACATATCAGGATATCCAAGTGAATGAACTTCATCTCCTACCGGGAACAGCCATCCCGTATCACTTTCAGTTTTTTCCGATACATATTTCCCGGTACTTCCTGTCGTAAAGACTTCGAAGCCTGTCCTTAGCCAGTGATCTAGTCTGATTGTGCCTTCGGTTCCTGATACTTCATCCCGTAAGTCCATCCCGCCGCGGAAATTCCAGCTTACCTCAATTTGTGAAACAGCTCCGTTCTCATACTTAATCAACGCAATTGCGTGGTCCTCCGCCTCAATTGGTTTAACCTGAGTCTCCGCCCAGCACATCACTTCAACCGGTTTAACGTCCTTTCCTATGTAGCTCCTTCCGATTTCAATACAGTGGCAACCCAGATCAACCAGGGCTCCGCCACCTGATTGTTTCTTATCCCAGAACCAGGCGCTGTGAGGCCCTGAATGTGCTTCCCTGGATCTTGTCCACAGAACCCTGCCACACGATCCGTTTCTCACCATTTCAACTGCCTTCATTGTTTTGGGTGTGTAAACAAGGTCCTCAAGATACCCATGAAAAAGGCCTGCTTTTTCGACTGCATCCAGTACTTCTTTAGCCTCTATAGCGTTCATAGCAAGCGGTTTGGTGCATAAGATATGTTTATTTGCCCTGCATGCCATCAGTATAGCTTCCTTATGGAGGTAGTTTGGAAGAGCAACAATAACAATATCAGTTTCAGGATCTTCAATTGCCTCTTTCATACTTGCCGTATACCTGGGAATACTCCATTTTTCTGCAAACGCCTTTGCAGATTCGATGGGAAGTGAACATACATTTTTAATCAGATCCTGCCTGCGCTGGCTATGCAATGACATTGTATAAAATGACCCTATGAGGCCTGTACCAAGTAATGTAAATTTTTTCATCAAGTTTGTTTTCAATTTTCAAAAAGATGCTTTTCGTATAGAATGTTGAATTCAGGTTTCAGTAATCTATCACTGAATAACAAATTTAATAAAAATATATATACTCAACAGGGTCACGGTTTGACTGCTTTCAATCAGCCAGGTTCATCCGGCCCACCCCTCTTTGTCGAGATTGCGGTAATTAATTGCTTCCGAGATATGTTCCGCAGTGATGTTTTCTGAATCTCCCAGGTCAGCTATAGTCCTGGCAACTTTTAGTATTCTGTCATATGCACGTGCCGACAGTCCCCTTAACTCCATTGCTGTTTTAAGCAGCCTGCCTCCTGATTCATCAAGCTGGCAGAACTTTCGTTGCATTGATGAGGTCATCTGGGAATTTGAATAAATCCCTTTTACCGACTGAAATCTCTTTGCCTGTACCGCTCGCGCTTTAATAACCCTTTCCCTTACTTCATTTGAATGTTCCACTTTTCCTGCATCGGAAAGCTTGTCATAATTGACCGGGACAACCTCAATATGGATATCAATACGATCGAGCAGAGGACCGGATATCCTGTTCAGATATTTCTGCACCATCCCTGGTGAACACATACACTCTTTCTCAGGGTGATTATGGAACCCGCATGGACAGGGATTCATGGATGCCACCAGCATAAAACTGGCAGGATAATCAACAGTTGATTTAGCGCGTGAAATAGTGATCACCCTGTCTTCAAGAGGCTGCCTCATTACTTCCAGAACTGTCCTTTTAAACTCAGGAAGTTCATCAAGAAATAGTACTCCGTTATGTCCAAGGGAAATTTCGCCCGGCTGTGGAAATGTACCCCCGCCCACAAGGGCAACATCCCTTGCTAATTTTATTTAGGTAGTGTATA
>Ga0208980_10002388_pt1 | contig 11404 bp, 11 predicted proteins | sample WetSurMetagenome_3_FD_187993 | JGI IMG/M metagenome (GOLD analysis project Ga0208980, IMG submission 187993) | Wetland microbial communities from Twitchell Island in the Sacramento Delta, sample from surface sediment Aug2011 Site A1 Bulk (version 2) | ecosystem: Environmental > Aquatic > Marine...
CGTTCCTGCACAATGTCGCCAACTACCAGTGCGCGCTCTACGTGCAGAACCCCGGTTCCATGGCTGCCGCCGTCAACCTGACCTATTCGACACAATATCTGACCGCAACTTTAAATCAGTCATGGGTGGGTGCCGACTATATTGCCGAGGTAGGATATATAAGAAGAAACGGCTATTATGAAATTGCCCCGGCCTTCCAGTATAAATTTTTTCCTTCATCAAGCAAAATAGCCAATCACGGACCGGGTACTAAACTCGATCTGCTTACAGATCCTTCATTCAAAACTACAGATTGGGAAGGTACGCTCTTCTACCAGGCGGAATGGATGAATAAAAGTATTGCCCAGGTATTTGTCAAGTCAGACTATGTCCTGTTGCAGGCGCCATTCGATCCCACCAATTCTGGTGGAGTACCGCTTCCTGCAGGGAGTGAATACAGCTGGAATAGTGCAGGTGCCTCTTTTTCATCGGATATCAGAAAACCATTCAATTTCCTGATTGCAGGGCGATTCGGGGGATATTACAATGGATCCGGCTGGACAGTTAACGGTGAGCTCAATTACAGGGTTCAGCCATATGGAAGTCTCGGCATCGTCTCATCATATAATGACATATCGCTTCCATCACCGTACAGCAGTGCGAGATTCATTCTTGTCGGCCCAAGGCTCGACATAACCTTCACAGATAAAGTATTTTTTACCAGCCTGGTGCAATATAACGACCAGATCGACAATATTAATCTTAACCTCCGTTTCCAGTGGCGCTTTGCACCGGTATCTGATCTGTTTATTGTCTATACTGAAAACTCCTATCCGCAGGATCACAATATCAAGAACCGGGGACTGGTGCTGAAAATATCGTACTGGTTTAATTGAAAAACATTTTATGGTCTGTAAGGCCACGCCATGGCGTGGCCCTGCTATTATGCAATAAACACGGTAGGGTCATGCCATGGCATGACCCTACAAGTATAATGAATGAATTTTAATTACTATTTTATTACAAAATCCAAAAGCGGCTTGTCTTCCAGATAGGCGACGAGGTTGTCGTTTCGTTTCAGCTGACCTACACCTGAAGGTGTTCCGGTGAATATCAGATCGCCGGTCTTGAGGGTGAAGTATACTGACACGTATTCAACTATCTCATTGATACTGAATATCATATCCGAGGTATTACTCTTCTGTACAACTTTCCCGTTTAGCTCAAGCCTGAAATCAAGATTTGCAATATCCTTAACGCTGCTAACCGGGACAAAGGTACCTATGGGTGCAGCTCCATCGAAACATTTTGACAATTCCCACGGATACCCCAGAGCTGACTGACGGCTCTGTATATCACGGGCGGTTATATCGATACCAAGTGTAACTTCATCATAGTACCTGGGTGCAAACCTGGCGGAAATGCTTTTACCCAGTTTACTGATCTTGATGACAGCCTCCACCTCGTAGTGAATATTCTCAGAAAAACCTGGAAGGAAAAAAGGCTTGTTGTTTTTAAGAAGTGCGGAATCAGGCTTCAGGAATACCACAGGTTCCGAAGGAAGGTTCCATCCCATCTCTGCAGCATGCTGGCGGTAGTTGAGTCCGATGCAGATTATCTTCATGTCATCCCTGTGTTTTGCCGAATGATCTGAGTTTTATTTCTGTCAGTACCTTCTTTGTATAAAGAGGGAAGTCACCGTTCATCATCCATGCATAGTATGAAGGTTCATCTTTGAAGACCTGTTCCACTGCTTTTCCCTTATGCTTGCCGAAATTAAATATCTCGACTCCTTTTTCATCGAGAATTATTCTTCCGGCGAAATCCACTATATTATTGTACGCGCTGAAGTCAGCAAGCTTCTCGATATCATTTTCAAGATCCTTATATTTGTCAAGCTGAGATTTCAGTACCTCGTAGGTGGCTTCTGTATCAGCCTTTGAGCCGTGGGCTCCGACCAGGTCCTTCCGGCAATAAAACTGGTATGCTGCGGCAAGGGTACGCTGTTCTTTCTTATGGAAAATTACCTGCACATCCACATATCTCCTTTTTCGGAAATTAAAATCAATATTTACCCTGAGAAATTCTTCAGCCAGCACAGGGATATCAAATTTTACAGCATTATATCCGGCAAGATCAGATCCTTCGAGAAATGAAGCAATATTCTTTCCTATCTCCCTGAATGTAGGAGATTTCGCCACATCTTCATCCTTTATTCCATGGATAGCTGTCGATTTGGGAGGAATTGGCATCTCAGGGTTTACCCTAGTACTCATCCACTCCTCCTTGCCATTGGGGCTGACCTTCAGAACTGAAATCTCAACAATTCGGTCAGTGGCAACATTGATGCCCGTTGTTTCCAGGTCAAGAAATGCAATCGGACGTTTAAGGTTCAGATCCAAGGGTTACGCGTTTATCATCATTGGCATAAGGAGCATAAGCAGATCTTCTGTCCCGTTATCGGTGACCGCAGGCAAAAACAGTCCGGCCCTTGTCGGATCAGCAAGTTCGATCATAACATCCTGGGAGGCAATATTTGCAAGTATTTCGAGGAGAAAAACAGATTTAAAGCCAATTTCAATCTCATCACCTTCATACTGACATTTTATCCTTTCATAGGCAGATATTGAGAAGTCAATATCCTGCGCCGAAACCATAACCTGGTTTCCTTTAAGCTGAAGCTTGACAAGGTTGCTTGCCTGATTGGAGAAAACAGATACTCTCTTAAGGGTATTATAAAACTCCACCCTGTCGATGGTGATCTTGCGGGGGTTGTTTTTTGGTATGACTGAGTTGTAATTCGGATAATTCCCTTCCACAAGCCGGCATACAACTTTATAATTGCTAAGGTTAAAAAAAGCATTTTTATCATCAAACTCAACAGTTACGGGTCCCTCCTCACGCGGGAGAATATTCTTCAGGAGAGAAGCCGGCTTTTTGGGAAGGATGAAAGAAGCATTGTCGTCAGCATGTGCGTCGGTCCGCTGATATCTTACAAGCTTATGGGCGTCAGAAGCGACAAAAGTTATCTTATCGGTTGAAGCTTCGATGAAGATGCCACCCATTACAGGGCGCAATTCATCATCCGCTGTGGCAAAAAGGGTCCGGTTGATACCGGCCATAATAACATCGGCATTAATTATGAACGAAAACTTCTTATCCTTCTTTATGGCTGGCAAGGCAGGAAAATCTATTCCATTCTGACCAACGACATTGAATTTACCATTCTCGGAACTGATCACAACAGCCATTGTTGACATATTGATATCAAAAGTGAGAGGCTGAACTGAAAACTCCTTCAGGGTGTCAAGCAGGATCCTCGCAGGAAGAGCTATTGTTCCATCTCCGTCTGCATTCTCGAGCTTCATCCTGGTTATAAGAGTCGATTCAAGGTCAGATGCAGTTATTTCAAGATCATTACCGGAGAGATTAAACAGAAAATTATCAAGTATAGGAAGAGTATTCTTTGAACTGATTACCCTGCTTATCGCCTGCAAGTGACCAAGAAGTTCCGAACTGGATACTACAAATTTCATATAGATGCCGTTTTAAATTTATTTTTGGATTTATGAATTTTACTATTTAAGTCAAAATGAACAAATTGAACTGTACTTCAGATGCAATTCCCATTTATCAATATTACAAAAAAAAACTATTACCTAAAAAAAAATTATTCCGGGAAGAAATAAGATCTCTTCTTCAGCAGGGGGTCAATATCGAAATAGCGCATAACAAAAAAATCAGTGCCCGACTGTGTTCTTCCAAGCAGTCTGTCACTGTCCTTTGCAGCAGCGCCGCCATCCTCTGTCATCCTCTCCCATAATGATAAAATCACTTTTCGGCCATCCGATGTATTAACAGTTATTCTGTACAGAGGGGAGCGGGATTCAATCAGCTTCTTTTCCTCCTCTTTCATCCCGAGTTCCCACTTTTCAAAAGGGATCCAGGCAAAATATGAGAGATACCTCCTGACAAGCGAAGAATCCCAGCCCGCAACAGGCATGCTTCCATGCAATAGAGTGAAATCATGGTTTCTGCAGATAATTGTAAAGGAGGATGCCGTATCGGAGAAGTTTTCGAAGCTCACTGAGGCAATTTCAGAGGGGAGAAGATTGAAGACTGTGTAGGGCTGCCAGAAGAGCTCACTTAGAGTGAATACAGAACCAATATCACCATCATAACCAGGCATATATACGATAAACGGCTTAGACCTTTCCCTTGTTTTCATTATGTTTCCGTAGCTGTTGGAGGAGGTTTTATAGAGCAGCAGGCTCCTGATCAGCTTCCTGTCTTCAAAGACTCTTATTTTAACAGGTTCTATTCCCTTGTCCTCGATTTCTGACTTAAACAGCTCAGGAGAGACCGGAGACTTGATTCTAATTTCGCGCAGCACTCTCATTATAAACAAAATGCCATTTTTTCTGGCCTCGCCCCTGCCGTTTATCAGCCATTTGTCTCCCTTCTGCTCAAGGATAAGTCTGCTGTCACGTTCGGAAAATTCAATGCGGGTAATTGCATAGCCGGGCTCCACTGCAAAAGAGCTGTTTCCTTTCCCGAATGGAAGCCTGTTTCTGAGCAGCAGAAGAAAAATCAGAATAATGGCAATAAATATAAACGTGCCTCTTATAATTAATTTATTCATTATCTGATCTTTGTGAATTTCATTCTCCTCAAATAATTATACAGCACTCCGGCCAGGATAACAATAAGAACCGGTCCAAGCACATTGATCAGCTGCCATTTCATCTTTTCAGATTTCACCTTAATCTTATCGAGCAGCCTTAATTTGACTTCCCTTGATCTCAGCTCCATAAGTCCATGGTCATCAACAAGGTAATTAAGGCAGTTGAGGAGAAAATCCCTGTTGCCGAACATCTGCCCGGTATATTTATCCTGACCCAGAGGAAGAGGATTGACTTCGAGCCCAACTCTTCTCACTTCGTTTCTTATTATATCCGCATCAGCTATTACTATCAGCCTGGTTTTTTTACTTTCAGTTCTGATTTTAAGATTTCTATCAGCTGTAAGGTTGCTGACTGCCCTGTTCCTGAAAGCCGAGGGGAAAACTCCTTCGAGCAGAACAGCTACAGGAAGGCCGGACTTATTATACAGCTTTTCATCGGGGGGCAATTCAGCTTCCTTCAGGTTTATCATCAGAGGCGGAGATAGGGTACGGCTGAACTTTGATGTGGAAAGGAGAATAGTTTTTCTAATAGCCGTATCGAGGCCCACCGTATCAATATAATTAACGAATTCACCCTTCACCCTGTTAAGATTTCTTGTAACCGGATGACTGGCTGATGGAATAAGCAGAGGATAATAAACCCATGGCACGGAGACAATCTGCTGGTTAGTACTTCCGGTTCCGACTTTCATCCTTATTATCTGGCACTCCAGATCCTGTACTATCGACGGGTTGACTCTCGCTCCATACATGAAGATCTGGTCTTCAATGTTCAGAGTCCGGTACAATCCGACAGTTTCGCCAAAAGCTAGGCTGTCGGCATTTACTTTTACTTCGTCAAAAAGCCATAGTACCTTTCCTCCATTCATGATATACTGGTCGAGGACAAGCTTGTCAGATTCATTGAATTCATTTTCCGGGCCGGCGATGATAACAGCGGCATACTGATCCAGAATCCCCGGTTTACCGCCAATAACACCCCTGTCGATTGTGAAGAATCTTGCCATATTTAAGGTAAGGTCAGCCGTTTCGGTCTCCGGAATCTCACCATGTCCTTCAATGAAAGCTACCTTGTAAATGGTATCGGAGCTTAAGGTGGCAATATTCTGAATTAATTCATATTCAAGTCCTTCTTCAGAATGAAGGATATTCTGCTCATATGAGAGATTAGGATTGTTCTTCAGAAAATTCACAGGAACCTCAACACCGTTGCAGTTGATGATCATACCCGGGAAGATTATTTTCTGCATTGACCCTCCCTCAGCATCGCCAGCCTGAATGTTTACCGGTATTAATCCCTTTTTAATCAGCGACTGATAGGTCGATTGTCTCTTTTTGGCATCCTTGCTGTCAGATGGATTAATGAATTCAAAATCTATCTTTTTCCCAGATGCTAATCTGAATTCATCGAGCATTTCGCCTGCTGTCCTTTTCAGCTTTTTTAATGGAATGGGCATTTCACCATCAAGCCAGACCTGAATGTAGATATCCTTTTTTACTGCTGAAAGTACTTCTCGCGTAGGAAAAGAAAGAGTGTACCTTTTGTCTTCAGTAAGATCAAGCCTTAAACGGAGCAGGGAACCTGCAGAAGCAATCAGTACCAGGCCTGCAGCCACACTCAGAAACTGCAGCCAGCTTTTCAGTCTTAAATTATTTTGCAAATTAATCTCTTTCATGGACTTCTACCCCTTTTTCCATTTACGTGACAACAGGACAAGCCGTGTCGCCTCATTAAATATGACAGCGACCGATATGAAATATATGGCATCACGGATATCCAGCACTCCCCTGCTGATCGATTTATAATGCTCGTTAATCCCAAGTCCGATCACAAATTCGTCAAACTTCTTTAATCCGGGAAGGTAAGCAAAGGAGTCAAAACCCATATACAGAAAGAAACAGATAAGAACTGACAGGATAAATGCAACCACCTGGTTATCTGTAAGAGAAGAAGCAAATATTCCGGCTGATGCATATACTGATGCAAGAAAAAAAAGTCCAATGAATGCTCCAAGTGTTTCACCTCTGTCGAGGTTTCCCGGAACCTCTCCGAGGAGGTAAACCGAGATATAATAAATAATCCCGGGAAGCAGTGAGAGCACAACGAGGGAAACTGCTGCAAGAAACTTCCCCAGTATAATCTCCCTTTCAGTTACCGGTTTTGTGAAAACCAGCTCGATTGTACCAATGCGCTTCTCCTCGGCAATCATCTTCATGGTAACAGCCGGCACGAGGAAAAGGAAGACCCATGGCGAAAGGAAAAATAGGGTATCAAGTCCTGCGTATCCCGTGTCGAAAATGTTCCATTCCCCCGGGAATACCCACATGAAAAGACTGTTTATAAGCAGAAATACAATAATGACCACGTAGCCTGTGAGACTGCTGAAAAATCCGCTTATTTCCTTCCTGAATATTGCGAACATTAATTATAATTTAATGATGAAATCCATTTCAGTTTATAAGCCACCTTCAGGAGGTTTGGGGGTAGCAGCTCCAAACTGTAAGCTAAGTGGCATTGCTGCATTTTTTATGTCGGTTATTATAATCCCGGAATAATAAAAATCTATAATCTGCCTGTAGCTGCTTCCTCTGGCGGCCATTGACATTGCACCTTCCTGGCATAATCCAACACCATGACCATAACCTCTGCCTTTCAATATTACGGAATCACCTTCAGGGACTACTGAGAAGAAGGTGGAACGCAGATTCAGCTCGGACCTTATTGAATTAAGTGGCATTGTGAAGGCCCCAATCTTATAATAGTACTGCCTCGATTTCTGAGTATATGAGAATACTGAAGGATCACCAGTTCTTCCCTGGTACCCGTGTCTTTGCATCAATTCCACCCAATCTTTCAGGCTTATCCTCTTTTCCCATGCTGCGTTGTGAGAGGTGATGCAGTTTGGGTCAGCCTTCTTCTTCAGGTAAGGCATTCCCGTCAGCCATACATCCACCGGGTCAGAGGTCTCTCCACCGCAGTTTGAATGAAAGGCAGAAATTACAAGATTGCCGTCGCTGTCAAGCACGACCAGTCCCCTGGTTTCAAGTGCAGCCCGGCTTATAAGAGAATCTCCGGAAAGGCCGCTATATGCCTGACAGTGAGTATTGTCACAAACATTATACCTGTCGGGCAAATGCTTTTCAAAGTACTTGTAAAGGTAAGTACGGGCCAGAATAGCCTGGGTTTTGAAATACTCTCTGCCCTGTCCTCTTCCACCCTCTGCCTGCACTACACCAGCGATATAGGTTTCCACACTGCAGGTGTTGATCATCAATATAGTCCCTAAATCAGGAAAGCACTGAAGATCACCGGAGTAAAATTGCCTTACAGCCTTGCTTCCGTTTATTCTGAGTGAAAAACGATCATTTCCCGTGGTGCCTGAGAGTGTGAGTGAATCGCACATAAAACCTTTCTCTGTACCTGATTTTATTGCCAGATGCCCGTTATATCTTGTAATCAGTACTGATTCATTTTTCCTTACAGTCAGCTTTGAGCCGGAAAAGGTATTGAGTACATAGCTTCCTCCTGTAACTGAAAATGTAGCGGATTCGGGTGACTGAGATGAAAAAAGTCTGATTCTTACCTGTCCGTAAGTTAATAGTACGAAAAACTGGCTAAACAGAAACAGAAACATAAGAAACAGCTTCCTATCTATTAATGAGCCGACTTTGAACAGGTTTTTATATAACCACGGAGTTTCAGGGAGTGGCACGGAGTGACACTGAATCAGCATAAAGTTTTGAACGGTGCAACTCCGTTCTCCTATGTGCGACTCTGTGGTTAGATTCTCAAGTTTAATCTCCTTCACACTTCGTTTTCCTTTCTCAATTCCGTAACCATTTCCAATGCTATCCTGCCTGATGCTCCTGAGGGACCCAATCTGGACTTAAGAGCCTCGTAACCTGAAATAATTTCCTCTCTTTTATCACCTCCATGCAGGACTGATTTCAACTCTGACAGAAGGTTTCTTTCAGTGAGATCATACTGAACCAGTTCCCTTATAACCTCGGCGTTCATTATAAGGTTGACGAGTGAGATATACTTGACCCGAATGACAGCCCATGCAATAAGTGCCTCGATGAATCCGGCCTTATAGCAGACAACCTGTGGTGCACCCAGAAGGGCAGCCTCAAGAGTAGCCGTCCCCGAAGTGACAAGGGCTGCCTCAGCCACATGAAGGATCTCATAGGTTTTATCAGTGATCAGCGTTACATCTTCTTTTCCAATAATTTTCATATAAAACTCTTCCGGAATATTTTTTACACAGGCCAGAATAAACTTATATTCAGGAAAGTGCCTGACAAGCTTTATCATCTGGGGAAGGACCATTTCGACTTCATGTCTCCTGCTGCCGGCAAGCAGGGCAATTACCGGCTGCGGTTCCATTCCGAAGGATCTGAATATCTCAGATTTTTGTGGAAAAGATGCTACTCTTTTCTCGGTCTCATCGACGAGGGGATTACCGTTGTACTCAACCGTAATCCCATGCTTTTTGTAAAATTCAACTTCAAACGGAAAAATTATGAACATCCGGTCGATGAATTTCTGAACTTTTTTTACGCGGCCCTCATTCCATGCCCAGAACTTTGGTGAGATATAATAGTAAGTTCTGAAGCCTGAGCTCTTAGCATATTCAGCGATCCTGAGATTAAAGCCCGGGTAATCAATGAATATAACCACATCTGGCTTTAGCTCCTTGATCTGTCGCTTGCAAAGTGAAAGGTTCTTTTTTATAGTACCAAGGTTTCTTAAAACTGAGACAAAGCCCATAAATGCCGTGCTCCTGTAATGCATAAGCAATTTTGCCCCGGCAGCCTCCATCAGGTCACCGCCCCAGCAGAATATTTCAGAATTTTTGTCGGCTTCAGTAAGACCCATGATAAGGTTAGAGCCATGAAGGTCGCCCGATTGTTCCCCGGCAATTATGAAATACCTCATGCTAAAAATTTTACTGCAAAAACAATTGCTGCCCATATAATGGTGACAGCCAGCATCCCCCTTGCTGCACGCAGCATATCAAACCTGTTGAATATCAGAAATATAAAAATATTCGGAAATACGCACAGAGTAATAGAATGGGTAATGATATTGGTTTCTGCAATTCTTGCAAGGTATGATCCTGGAGACATTCCTCCAGACGAGAAAAGGAAAATAAGCGACCCGATAATTAGCGGGAATATTAAACCGCTTATCAGCCCAGTAATCACCCTGTCATATTTCTGCGCCATCATTTTTTGAATTGCATTTTAAGTTTGTCGATATGAGAGTGAGCAGTCATATCGACTGTAACGGGAACCACTGAAACAAAATTGTTTGCCAGAGCCCATTCATCAGTGTCCGTTGCATCCGGCTCATGATTAATAAAAACACCGGTAAGCCAGTAATATGTTTTACCCATAGGATCTTTTCTCTTTTCAAACTCCTCCTTCCAGTTTCCCTTGGCCTGGCGGCAGATTCGTATCCCCTTTATCTCGCTCCCTGGTTTTGCCGGAATATTTACATTAAGGCAAATCCCGGGAGGAAGAGGTTCTGATGCAATTTTTCGCATCACAATGCGGATGTACTTTTTACATGCAGAAAAATCTGCGGTCGGTGAAAAATTATTCAAAGAAAACCCTATAGAGCTGATACCATACAGACAACCCTCAAGTGCTGCAGCCATTGTTCCGGAATAGAGAACACTTACAGATGCATTAGCACCGTGGTTAATGCCGGAAACAACCATATCAGGATACCTTTCAAGCAGCTGATTTACTGCCAGCTTTACACTGTCAGTCGGGGTTCCGTTGCAGGCATATATCCTGTGCTTCTCATTCTCCTCCAGCAGTTTCACGCGCAAAGGCGTTTTAACAGTAAGCGCCTGAGACATTCCTGACATGCTCTCGGTAGTTGAAATCAGAACCACCTTGCCAAACTCCTCCGTTACCTCAAGAAGTGTTCTTAAGCCGGCCGCATATAGTCCATCATCATTTGTAAGTAAAATGAGCCTGTCTTCCTTTTCAATAACCATAGCAATTATATTTGAATGCCTGCCACCAGATCTGTTCTGATGTGCCGGCCAAAGTTAGCATACAAAAGCGAAAATAAACCTGATCGGGCTAATAAATTAAGTTGAATCACTTATGCTTTTTACCAGGAAGTTCTATTACAATTGTCTCTCCGATCTTATCATGAAGTGTCATCCTATTGGGATTCCAGAAAGCCTGAATATATCCAAACCCAAATTCAAGCGCAGACGCAAAGTAGCCAAGGCTTCGCTCGATGCAATGCCATAATCCCAAATCTTTATGGTACAATGAAAGTACCCTGATCCGCAGAAAATATTTACCAATGGTTAGACCGTTCCAGAAATAAAAAGAGAATGTGAAGTAAAGGACAGGCAACAGCCCAAGCAGATACTTCATAAACGTAATTAAAGATGAAGGCGCATTGTCCATTTCAAGTTCAACATCGAAAATACCATGGACATTTATCTTCGCAAGGTTCATATTGAATAATCCAAACACAACGATTATGCAAAAATAAGTCATTATAAGAATCATCCAATCAATTAGGAAAGCATAAAATCTTTTCCTGATTGTGGCAAGGGTAAATTCATGATCTGTATGAAATTCAGGTCTTTTGTTGTAGTTCATAATTATTGCTAATTCGTTTATAGAAACTGAAAAAACTTATATATCCATCCATAATCAAAAGGGATAGTAACGTTTAGTATGCTATTATTTCTGCATGTATTTTCT
>Ga0208980_10002389_pt1 | contig 11401 bp, 13 predicted proteins | sample WetSurMetagenome_3_FD_187993 | JGI IMG/M metagenome (GOLD analysis project Ga0208980, IMG submission 187993) | Wetland microbial communities from Twitchell Island in the Sacramento Delta, sample from surface sediment Aug2011 Site A1 Bulk (version 2) | ecosystem: Environmental > Aquatic > Marine...
ACCTCGACGACGATGCCGGTGAAGTTGGCGAACGGGCCCTCGGTCACCCGGACGTTGTCGTTCTCCACGGCCTGGCCGACGACGAAGACATGCCCCTGGGCCTGTTCCTGCAGTCTGCGTCGGCGCGCGACGTCGTTGCACGCATGTTGCGCAATCTGAAGGAAATCCATCGCGACAGCGAAGACTGGGCACTGCTGCTGGCGGTGCAGCGGCGCCTCGTGGTGCTGCTGCCGAGCGACTGGGAGGAGCGGCGCGACAGAGGCCTCGCCCATGCCGAACTCGGCCATCACGTCGAGGCAGCGGACGATCTGGCAGCCTACCTGCAGCATCGACCCGCCGCCGACGACCGCGAGGCCATCGTTCAGAGGTTGGCTGAACTGCGCCGCAGGCCTCCGCGCCTGCGATGACGATCCGCCGAACGTCGTTCCGGGGCAAGCTCAGGCGCGCGCGCCGGCACCGATCACCTGAGTGGGCGCCTCGTCGCCGATCCGACGCTCGATCCGACCGATGCGGTGGACCGGCTGTCCCCGCGACCGAAGCAGCGACTCCGCTCGGTCCGCCTCCTGCGCGGCGACGACCATCACGAAGCCGATGCCGCAGTTGAAGGTGCGGTGCATCTCGGCGGGGGCAACGCCACCCTCGCGCTGCAGCCAGTCGAAGATCTCGGGGCGCGGCCAGCGAGCGGCGTCGATCACGGCCTTCGTTCCCGCAGGGAGGCAGCGCGGGATGTTTTCCACGAGGCCGCCACCGGTGATGTGCGACATGCCCTTGATGCGCAATTCCTGCATTAGCGCGAGCACGGGCTTCACGTACAGGCACGTCGGCATCATCACGCGCTCGCGAAACGGCTGGCCGTCCAGCGTCGCCGGCAGGCCCGATCCCGATGCGCCGGCGCGCTCGACGATCCGGCGTACGAGCGAATAGCCGTTCGAATGCACCCCGCTCGACGGCAGGCCGAGAACGACGTCGCCGGGCACGATGTCGCGTCCGTCGACGATGGCGCTCTTCTCGACCGCGCCGACGCAGAAGCCGGCGAGGTCGTACTCGCCCGGCGGGTACATGCCGGGCATCTCGGCGGTCTCGCCGCCGATCAGTGCGCAGCCCGACTCCTCGCAGCCGCGCGCGATGCCGCCGACCACGCGTGCGGCCGTGTCGACGTCGAGCTTGCCGCACGCGAAGTAATCGAGGAAGAAGAGCGGCTCGGCACCCTGCACCAGCACGTCGTTCACGCTCATCGCCACCAGGTCGATGCCCACCGTGTCGTGCGCGCCCCACTCGAAGGCCAGGCGCAGCTTCGTGCCGACGCCGTCGGTGCCGCTGACCAGCACCGGCTCACGGTAACGCTTCGGGACTTCGAACAGTGCGCCGAAGCCGCCGATGCCCGCCAGCACCCCCTCGCGCATCGTGCGCCGCGCGAGCGGCTTGATGCGTTCGACCAGGGCGTCGCCGGCATCGATGTCGACACCGGCGTCTCGGTAGGAAAGCGGGGGCTGGGTCATGGGGTCGATCGCGCCGAGGCGACCTTTAGAATTTGGCGAATTTTACGGGGCACCTTGCGCGACCTTGGGCATGAAGCAGATCCCGCTGGCCATCGGCCCCCCTCCCGAACCATCCTTCGAAGGATTCCTGCCCGGCGCGAACCGGGCGGCGCTGGAACACCTGCGCCACTTGACGCCTGGGTCGCCACCGACCTATCTGTGGGGCGCTGCCGGCAGCGGCAAGTCGCACCTGCTGCGGGCGATCGCGGCGCAATGGCTGGCCCGAGGCGCGCGCGTGGGCTGGTTCGACCCGACGCTCGATGCGCCATGGGCATTCGACGAGGCATGGACTCTCGTCTTGCTCGATGACTGTGACCTGCTCGACGCGGCCCAGCAGCACGCCGCCTTCGCGCTCTTCGTGCAGGCCAGCGCGGCGGGCATTCCCCTGGTGTCGGCAGGCAGCATGCCGCCGGTGGACCTCGCCGTGCGCGAGGACTTGCGCACGAGGCTGGGATGGGGCCTCGTGTTCGCGCTCCAGGGGCTGGGCGAATCCGGGGTTCGCGCCGCCCTGCGGCTGGAGGCCGACCGGCGTGGCATCTTTCTGTCCGACGAGGTCATGGCCTACCTTCTGACGCGCTTCGCGCGCGACTTGAAACATCTGATGGCGCTCCTGGACCGCCTGGACGAGTTTGCGCTGGCCAACCAGCGCGCGGTGACGATTCCGCTGCTGAGGCGAATGCTCGAGGAGGGCGGTGCGTGAGCAAGCCTTGCGTGGCACGGACACTGTGCCTCTTCGATCTGGACGACACGTTGCTGCCGATCGACTCCGACCACGCCTGGGGGGAATTCCTGATCCGCCTCGGCTGGGTCGACGAGGCCGAATTCAGGCGCCGCAACGACGAGTTCTACGACCAGTACAAGGCGGGCGTTCTCGACATCCATGCCTATATCGCTTTCGCGACGGCGCCGCTGCGGGTGCGCGATGCGGCCGCGCTGCTCGACGCGCAGGCCCGCTTCATGCGCGAAGTGATCGCACCGAGCATCCGGCCGCAGGCGCTGCACCTCGTGGGCGAACACCAGGCGCGGGGCGATCTGGTGGGGCTCGTCACGGCGACCAATGACTTCATCACCGCGCCGATCGCTGCAGCGTTCGGCATCGAACATCTGATCGCGCTGCGGCTGGAGCGGACCGCAGGCGGTACCATCACCGGCGGCATTGTCGGCACGCCGAGCTATCGCGAGGGCAAGGTCGAGCGCGTCGGCGAGTGGCTGGCCGCCCTGGGTTGCGAGTGGCGCGATTTCGAGACGATCACGGTCTACAGCGACTCGCTCAACGACTTGCCCCTGCTCGAGCTCGCCCACCTTCCGGTGGCCACCAACCCCTCGCCGGCGCTCGAAGCGCTGGCCCGGGAGCGCCGCTGGCGCATATTGAGATTGTTCGACTGATGATCCGAAGACTCATCGACAAGCTGCTCGGCAAGCCGAACCGGCTCGCGGGCGCGAAGGGCGCGCTCGGCAAGCGCGTCGAGGTCGCCAAGGCCGAGCACGGCATCGACCCGACACTGCTCGACGCCAACGCCGTGAAGGTGGTGCAGACGCTGAAGGAGGCTGGCTACGAGGCTTACGTCGTCGGCGGCGCGGTGCGCGACCTGCTGCTCGGGATGCGGCCGAAGGACTTCGATGTCGCGACCAACGCGACACCCGAGCAGGTCAAGAGCCTGTTCCGGCGCGCCTTCATCATCGGACGGCGGTTTCGCATCGTCCATGTCGTGTATGGCCGCGGGCGCGATCACGAGGTGATCGAGGTCTCGACCTTCCGCGCCACGCTGGAGGCCGCTGACGCCGAGCAGGTGGCCGGCAACGAGAAGACGTCGCGCGCCGAGCTCGCGGGCAAGAGCCATGTCGTCGACGCCGAAGGCCGCGTGCTGCGCGACAACGTGTGGGGACCGCAGATCGAGGACGCCGCCCGGCGCGATTTCACCGTCAACGCGATGTACTACGACCCGCTGAGCGAAACGGTGGTCGACTACCACCACGGGCTGCGCGACGTGCAGAAGAAGTTGCTCCGCATGATCGGCGATCCGGCGACGCGCTATCGGGAGGATCCGGTGCGCATCGTCCGCGCGGTTCGTTTTGCAGCCAAGCTCGGCTTTGCGATCGAGGCGAAGACCCGCGCGCCCATCGACGAGATGGCAGCGCTGCTGGCCAATCAGCCGCCTTCGCGGCTCTTCGACGAGATGATCAAGCTGCTGCAGACGGGCCACGCGCTGCGCAGCCTCGACGAATTGCGCAAGCAGGGCTTGATCGGGACGCGCCAGGGTGTGTTCCCGATCATCGACGTCGTGGTCGGCGAATCGGGTGGCAGCAGACCGGCAAAGTTCGTCGAACTCGCCTTCGCGGACACCGACCGACGCGTCGGCGAGGGCAAGCCCGTCGCGCCGAGCTTTCTGCTGGCCTGCATGTTGTGGCAGGACGTGCTTGCCGGCTGGCAGCAGATCAGGGGCCGGGGCGAGGCGCCGTTCCCGGCCTTGCAGCAGGCCGTGGACGCCGTGTTCGATGCACGCATCGGCGACATCTCGGGACGCGGCAAGCTCGGCGCCGACATGCGCGAGATCTGGCTGATGCAGCCCCGGTTCGAGCGCCGCAGCGGCAACGGCCCTTTCACGCTCGTCGAGCAGCCGCGCTTTCGCGCCGGCTTCGATTTCCTGCGCCTGCGCGCCGATGCAGGCGAGATCGCACCGGAACTTGCGGAATGGTGGGAGGACTTCTCTCTGGGCACCGACGACGAGCGCGCCGCGCTGATGGAGCTTGCGCGTGAGCAGAGTCACCCGCGGCGCGGTGCGGCGCGCCCGCCGCGCACTCACAAGGCGGCATGAGAGCCTGCGGCGGCCGAGATCGTCGCGGACCTCGGAGGCTCCGTGCCGGCCGTCGGGTCCGACGCTTCGGAAGCGGCGCCGTCCGAAGGCGACGTGGCAAGGCGCAGGCGCCGCCGCAGGCGCAGGCCGGCAGGCAAGACGCCAGGCGCCGACGCGTCCTGATCGCAAGCGCAGCGCGTGATGACGCCGGTCGGCAGGCCCGTCACCGGAGCGAGGCGTGACGCTGGCGAGGTGCGCGCGTGGGTCGGCCTCGGCGCCAACCTGGGCGACGCGCGTGCCACGTTGGAGGCAGCGATCGAAGCGCTCGCCGCGCTGCCCGGCACCAGGCTGTGCGCTCGCTCGGCGCTGTATCGCAGCGCACCGCTGGACGCAGCGGGGCCCGAATTCGTCAACGCGGTGGCCGAGCTCGTCACGGCGCTGGATCCGCACGAACTGCTGGCACGACTCCATGCCATCGAACGGCACCACGGCCGCGTGCGTCCGTTCCGGAACGCACCGCGGACGCTCGACCTCGATCTCCTGCTCTATGGCGACGCGATCATCGCGGCCCCGGATCTCGAGGTGCCGCACCCGCGGCTCGCGCGGCGCGCGTTCGTCCTCGTGCCCCTGGCGGAAATGGCGCCGGCGCTCGTGGTTCCCGGCCTGGGCCCGATCGCGGCGTTGCTTCCGAGCGTGCAGGGCCAGCCCGTGTCGCGAATCGATGACGGGCCGGTCGTCAGGGGGGCGCCGCGATAATCGCGGCTCACCCGCCAGCGAGCGACGCCCCGCTGCAACCGACCTCATCTGCGCAACCCGATGGAACCATCCGCCGACCCGCTACTGCGCTACCGGCACATCGTCGTCGAAGGCCCCATCGGCGTCGGCAAGACCTCGCTCGCGCAGCGGCTGGCACGCCACCTCGGTGCCGAGACGATGCTCGAGCAGCCGGCAGACAACCCGTTCCTCGAACGGTTCTACGGCGACATGCCCGGCTACGCATTCCAGACCCAGTTGTTCTTCCTCTTCCAGCGTCTGCGCCAGATGCGCGAACTGGCCCAACCGGGGATGTTCGCGCCTGCCATGGTGAGCGACTTCATGTTCTCGCGGGAGCCGCTTTTCGCGCGGTTGAACCTGAGCGACGAGGAGTACCGCATCCACGCGCAGCTGTACGCGCAACTCGCGCCCCAGACGCCGCAGCCCGATCTCGTGATCTGGCTGCAGGCGCAGCCGGCGACGCTGCTGCAGCGCATTCGCCGCCGTGCGATCGCGATGGAGCAGCGCATTCCCACGTCCTATCTGCAGGCCCTGTGCGACGCCTACGTGGATCACTTCCGCAGCTACGGACTGGCGCCGGTGCTCGCGGTCGATACCGAACGCTTCCACCCCGCGGCCAGCGAGGACGACTTCGAGTTGCTCTTGGCGCGCCTGCGTCGCCTGGGGCAAGGGCGGGAGTACTTCGATCCGCACGCTGAGGCTGCGCAGCCTTGACGCCGCCCACGCCCGACCGGGCAGGCGCGGACGGTACACTTCCAGCGGGTCGTCGGGACGACAGTTCCCTGGGGAGATTTCATGCTATTCGGCAAGCTGTTGCCGCGCGAAGGCAACTTCTTCGAGTTGTTCGCCCAACATGGCGGATACATCGTCGAGGGGGCGCGGGCGTTCATGCTCATGCTCGAGGGGTATGCCGACGTCGCCCAGCGTGAAAAGTACGCGAACGAGGTGGGGCATGCCGAGCGCCAGGCCGATCGAATCACGGCCGACGTGAACCGCCTGCTGCACAAGACCTTCATCACACCGATCGGCCGCGAGCAGATACACGGCCTGATCAACGCGATGGACGACATCCTCGATCTCCTGCAGGACGCGAGCGAGACGCTCCTGCTGTACGACGTGCGCGCGGTGACCGATGAGGTGCTGAGCCTGGGCGACCTGAGCGCCCAGTGTTGCGAAAGGGTGCAGCACGCGGTGTCGCTGTTGCCGCGCCTGTCGACCCCCGATGCCGCAGAGGCGGCGATCAAGACCTGCGAGGAGATCGACAGGCTCGAGTCCGACGCCGACCGCGTCATGCGCGCTGCGATGTCCAAGCTGTTCCGCGAGGAAGCCGACGTCCGCGAGCTCATCAAGCTGAAGGCGATCTACGAACTTCTGGAATCGATCTCCGACCGCTGCGAAGACGTGGCCAACCTGATCGAGGGCGTCGTCCTCGAGAACAGCTAGACCGCTCGATGCAGGCGACGCAAGTGGCCTTCTGGGTCGTCGCGATGCTGGTCGCGCTGGCGATCGCATTCGACTTCATGAACGGCTTCCACGACGCTGCGAATTCGATCGCCACCGTCGTCTCCACCGGGGTGCTCAAGCCGCAGACGGCCGTTGCATTCGCGGCGTTCTTCAATGTGCTGGCGATCCTGGTCTTCCAGCTCAAGGTGGCTGCCACCATCGGCAAGGGCATCGTCGATCCCGGCGTCGTCGATCACCATGTCGTCTTCGGCGCGCTGATCGGCGCTATCTTCTGGAACGTCGTGACCTGGTGGTACGGCATTCCGTCGAGCTCGTCGCACGCCCTGATCGGCGGCATCGTCGGCGCCGTCATCGTCAAGGCCGGCGCCGGGTCATTGATCGCCGCCGGCGTGCTCAAGACGGTCCTGTTCATCTTCGTCTCCCCCCTGCTGGGGTTCGCGCTGGGGTCGGCGATGATGGTGGTGGTGGCCTGGGCCTTCCGGCGCACGTCGCCCTTGCGGGTGGACAACTTCTTTCGCCGGGCCCAGCTCGTGTCGGCTGGCCTGTACAGCCTCGGCCACGGCGGAAACGATGCCCAGAAGACGATCGGCATCATCTGGATGCTGCTGATCGCGACGGGCTACAGCAGCGCCAGCGATGCCATGCCGCCGAGCTGGGTCATCTGGTGCTGTTATCTGGCCATCGGGCTCGGAACGATGTTCGGCGGCTGGCGCATCGTCAAGACGATGGGGCAGAAGATCACGAAGCTCCGTCCGGTCGGCGGCTTTTGCGCCGAGACCGGTGGTGCGGTGACGCTCTTCCTGGCGACGGCGCTGGGGATCCCGGTGTCGACGACGCACACGATCACCGGTGCCATCGTCGGCGTCGGCTCGGTGCGTCGCGCATCGGCGGTCCGCTGGGGAACGGCCGGCAACATCGTCTGGGCCTGGATCTTCACGATCCCGGCCTCGGCCTTCGTTGCCGGAATCGCCTACTGGGCCGGACTGCGGTTGTTTGCGTAGCGGTCGCGGGCGGCGTGCCGGATTCTCGGCCTCGGACCGGCGCCGATGCGCTCCCCTATTGGCTGATCTTGCGGCCTTCTTCCACCTGGTACTCGAAGTAGCGCTGGCCACTGAAGGCGATGGTCGCCATCAACACGCCGGCGCCGAGCATCAGCGCAACGATGGCGCCGATCACGGTGGCCCAGCCGCTGCGCGAGGCGCGACCGGTCGAGTTGAAGCGTGCGTTCCACTTCTCGTCCGGCATCAGCGCGTAGACGATGGCCATCAGCATTGCGGCGGCAAGCGAGAAGCCGAGCAGCGGGATCAGGGCCCACGACAGCGGGTCGTCCTGACCGAACAACTGCACGCGTCGCACGCCGTACAGCCCGAGCAGCGTCGGCACCGGGTGCAGCCAGCCCACGACGTCGCGCGGGCCGTGGAGGTAGAAGCGGTGGAATCCGAATGCGCCGAAGACGATCGCAACCCAGGTCGCGATCGCCTTGGACTTGCCGCCCACGGCCGGCGACGTCACGGTCGCTGGTCCAGCGGCGCGGTCCGCGATCCGGTGCCCAGTGCGCGCTGCAGGATCACGACGTCGAGCCAGCGCTCGAACTTCCAGCCGCTCGCATGCAGCAGGCCCGCCGGCTCGAAGCCCAGTGCGCGGTGCACGCCGATCGACGCCAGATTGGCCGAATCGCCGATCACGGCCAGCATCTGCCGCGCTCCCGCGGCCTCGCACTGCGCGACCAACTCGGCCAGCAACAGTCTGCCCAGCCCGCGGCCCTGCACGTCGGGGTCGAGGTAGATCGAATCCTCGACGCAGAAGCGGTAGGCGCGGCGCGGTCGGAAGTGGTTGGCGTAGGCGTAGCCGGCGACCTTGCCGTCGACCTCGGCGACGAGCCAGGGAAGCCCGTTGCCGAGCACGTCGTCGCGCCTGCGCGCCGTCTCGGCTTCATCGGGCGCTTCGAGCTCGAAGGTGCCGCTCCCGTGGCGCACGTTCCACGCGTAGATGGCGGTCATGGCGCCGATGTCGAGCGCTTCGCTCGGACGGATCAGGACGGAAGGCAGGCTCATCGCATCGGCGAGTTTATAATGCCCCGTTCCGGCGCTGGCCGGCACGATGCGTTGCCGACGGGCGCGCGAGTTGCCAGCGTATCTTGGGTGCCGGGCCCTGCGGCCGAAGCGTCGGCTGCCCCGTTCCGATCGCCCTGCGTGTCTCCTGGCGCGGTGAACTGTTCTAGTCTGAAGGAAAGCATGATGGTCGTGATCCGACTCGCACGTGGCGGCGCCAAGAAGCGTCCGTTCTTCAACATCGTCGTCGCCGACGCGCGTACCCGCCGCGACGGCCGGTTCATCGAGCGCGTGGGCTTCTACAACCCGGTGGCTTCGGGCTCCGAGCAGCCACTGCGCGTGGCCTTCGACCGCATCGATTACTGGGCCAGCACGGGGGCCCAGCTGTCGCCGACCGTCACCAGGCTCGTCGCGCAAGCCAAGGCTGCAGCCTGATCGATCGACGCAGCGGAGCGCGCTCGCTATGAGCGACGGCGAGGATCCGACCTGGCCTGCCGACGCTGTCGAAGTCGGCTGCGTCATCGATGCCTGGGGTGTCAAGGGCTGGCTCAAGGTCCAGCCCTATGCGGCCGATCCCCAGGCGCTGTTCTCGACCAAGCGCTGGTTCCTCAAGCCGGCCGAAGGCGTTCGCGAAACCCGCGCGGGCGTTCAGCCGATGCCGACCTTGCTGCGGATCGTGCAGGCGAAGGAGCAGGGCGACGCCATCGTCGCGCAGGCGCAAGACGTGCCGGATCGTTCGGCCGCCGAGGCGCTGCGGGGCGCACGCATCTTCGTCTCGCGCGGCAGCTTTCCGAGCACCGATCCCGACGAGTATTACTGGGTCGACCTGATCGGCCTGGACGTCGTCAATCGCGCGGGTGAACCGCTCGGCGCCGTCGTCGGACTCCTGGACACCGGTCCCCACAGCGTCTTGCGCGTCGCGCCACCCGACGGCCCTGCGGACAAGACGAGCGCAGGCAGCGAGACGCTGATTCCTTTCGTCTCGTCCTATGTGGACAGCGTGAACCTGGCCGAACGGCGCATCGTCGTCGATTGGGGCCTCGACTATTGAGCATCCCATGCCCATGACCGTGCCCGGCGTTCACGAAGAAACGGCTATGCGCTACAAGGCGAACGGCAGCGCCGAGATGACCGATACGTCATTGGTGCGAACCCGCGGCGTTGTCGGACGCTGGTGGGTGAGCCCGCAATTGAGCATGGTCCGGGAATCGTCGGCGACAGTGGCGAGCGGCGCGAGCCGCATCCCGTTTGAGAGATCGAGTCGAATTCGACGCTTCCCATGGCGCTGCCGTTCATCAACGATGGTGGAGCAAGCCATGGCAATGCGCAAGCGAGACGACGAGGTGTTCCCGAACGCGGCCGGGATTGACGTGGGGGCATCCAGTCACTGGGTGGCTGTGCCGCGGCATCTGGCCGAGCAAGCCGGCTGCGAGCCGGTGCGCGAGGTCGGCGCGATGACCGACGATCTGAACGGGCTGGCCGACTGGCTGCTGAAGTGCGGGGTGGATACGGTGGCGCTGGAATCCACCGGGGTGTACTGGATCCCGCTGTACGAGGTGCTGGAGCAGCGGGGCTTGAAGGTCTGGCTGGTCGATGCACGGCAGATGAAGTACGTGCCCGGACGCAAGAGCGACGTGCAGGACTGCCAGTGGCTGCAAAAGCTCATGAGCCTGGGGCTGCTGCGCGCGGCCTGGCGTCCCGACGGCGAGGTCTGCGTGGTGCGCGCGGTGGCCCGTCAGCGCGAGGTGCTGATCACCGAGCAGGCCAGTTGGGTGCAGCGCATGCAGAAGGCGCTGGTGCAGATGAACATCCAGCTCACCGAGGTGCTCAGCGACGTGATGGGCCAGACCGGCCAGGCGATCATCCGCGCCATCGTGGCCGGCGAGCGCGACGCCAAGGTGCTGGCCTGCCACCGCCACAGCCGCGTGAAGGCCAGCGCCCAGGAGATCACCAAGGCGCTGACTGGCAACTGGCGCGAGGAGCACCTGTTCGTGCTGCGTCAGGCGCTGGCGATGTACGACGACATCGCACGCCACCTGCTGGAGTGCGACGCCAAGCTGCAAGCGCTGCTGGCCGAACGCAGTGATCGCACGATGGATTTGGGCAAGGCCCCCAAGGCGGGCAGCAAGTCGCGCGCTGAGTTCGACGTGCGCCAGGCGCTGGCCAACTGGGCTGGTGTCGATCTCACGCGCATCAACGGGCTGGGCGCGACTGCGGTGATGAAGCTGCTGTCGGAGATCGGACCCAACCTGAGCCGCTTTGCCACTGTGAAGCACTTCTGTTCCTGGCTGGGTCTGTGTCCGGGCACGAAGATCAGCGGCGGCAAGGTGCTGTCGTCGGGCACCAAGCGTTCGGCCAACCGGGCGCGCCACGCGCTGAAGATGGCCGCGATGAGCCTGTCGCACAGCGACTCCGCTCTCGGCGCGTTCTATCGCCGCCTGTGCAGCCGCATGGACAAGCCGCGGGCCAACACTGCCACGGCCCACAAGCTCGCGCGGATGGTGTACTTCATGCTGACCCGCGGCGAGGCCTTCGTCGATCAAGGCCAGCAGCGCTACGAAGACCAACAGCGTCAACGCAGCATCGCCGCCCTCAAGCGCCGTGCAGCTGCATTGGGCTTCCAACTCAACCCAACAACGACCGCCGCATGAAATCAGCCGTTTTCAGTTTTGTTTCTTGAGAGACGACATGCGACGGAAGCTGCCTTCTGGCGCGTGCATGGCGAAGGCCATCGCGCCTGCGCGCGCGATGGCGTCGACGTGATGCGTGCCGACCAATT
>Ga0208980_10002390_pt1 | contig 11401 bp, 8 predicted proteins | sample WetSurMetagenome_3_FD_187993 | JGI IMG/M metagenome (GOLD analysis project Ga0208980, IMG submission 187993) | Wetland microbial communities from Twitchell Island in the Sacramento Delta, sample from surface sediment Aug2011 Site A1 Bulk (version 2) | ecosystem: Environmental > Aquatic > Marine...
ATCTACTGGCACAACAGGTGATGGATTGGGTGCTGGTATCATGAATACCGTATTGATAATAGCTAAACAATTGGATGACGACCAAAGTGGTAATTTCGCCGCAAAAACTTGTGCCGATTATGAAGTAATAGTAGATAGTATCATCTATGGCGACTGGTATTTACCTTCAATTTGCGAATTAAGATTATTAATACAACAAAGAAATATTGTGGGCGGTTTATCCTGGGGCAACTACTATTGGAGCTCCTCTGAGTTGGATGCTAACAACGCGTGGGTCCAGCTCTGCACCCCTGGCCTGCCATCCTCCTATGCAAGTAAGTGGATTCCCTGGTTTATACGTCCCATTCGGTCTTTTTGACAATTAAAAATCTGGTAATTACTGCTTCAGACATTTGCTATCAGCTAAAATTCTTCGTACCTTTCGGGTGCTAAAGTCTATAATCCAAAACATTAGGTGCCTACCTTCTAATACTTTCCCTTATAGCCTATTTTGAAGTATTTCTTTAACCAAATCTTTAAGCTATGAAAACCAAATCTCTTTTCTTAATTTTCTACGCCATTGCATTATTGTTTTTCACTGAATCCTTTGGGCAGGTCGGAATAGGTACGAGTGAACCGGATTCTTCTGCTGCGCTTGACATTAACTCTACAAATCAAGGATTGTTAATACCACGTCTGACGACAACTCAAATTTTTTATATAGATAATCCTGCAATAGGGTTGATTGCATTTAATCTCGATTCACTTGATTTTTGGTATTTTAATGGAACTAAATGGATAGGGGTCATTGATCATTCCGATACCCTAGATCCCAATGCGTGGTTTTGCGGATTTGACATATCCCATGGAGGACAATTTTACTCGACCATCCATATTGGAACCCAATGTTGGATGGCAGAAAACCTGAACATAGGCAGCATGATAAATGGAGCTGATGCCCAGCAAAATAATGGAATCATTGAGAAATATTGTTACAATAACGAGGAGGATAGTTGCTCAATTTACGGTGGTCTATACCAATGGAATGAGATGATGAAGTATATCAACATACCAGGTTGGAAGGGTATATGTCCAACCGGCTGGCATTTACCAACTGTTGCCGAGTGGACTACACTGACAGAATATTTGGGAGGCGCAAGCATTGCCGGCGGCAAACTAAAAGAGACAAGCACCATCCATTGGCACTTTCCTAATACGGGAGCGACCAATGAAAGCGGTTTTACAGCCCTTCCGGGCGGAAACCGTGACTGGGTAAATGCGGAATTTAATGGCCTTGGCGACATGGGTTACTGGTGGTCGGGTACAGAATCCGGTTCTGGCCTCGTATGGAATTACCAACTGGGTTTCGACAATACAATAGTTAACCCAAGCCAATTCTTTATGAATAGCGGTTATAGCGTGCGATGCATTGAAGGGGCTGGGGCTATGGCCTTACCCACAGTTACAACTTCTGATATTTCGGATATTTCTCAAACCACTGCCACCGGCGGGGGCAATGTGACTGATGATGGGAATCCAGAGGGGAGTACCGATATTACAGCCCGGGGTGTTTGTTGGAAAATAACCGGGACACCAACAATCTCTGACAATTTCACAACAGATGGAACAGGCCCCGGCCCTTACACCAGCAACATCACCGGGCTTTCACCAAATGAAACTTATTATGTAAGAGCCTATGCTACTAATATTACAGGTACAGCCTACGGTAATGAAGTGACATTTACAACACTTATTAATCCGGATCTGCCTACTCTGACAACGACATCAGTTACAGACATTACAATTAATACTGCTACCAGCGGAGGAAATATAACTGATCAAGGAATTTCGGAAGTAACAAGCCGGGGTGTTTGTTGGAATACTACCGGAATACCAACACTTTCTGATAGTCTGACAACAGATGGAGCAGGAACAGGTTCCTTTACTAGCTACCTTACCGGTCTTACAGCAAATACGATTTATTTTGTAAGAGCTTATGCCACCAATAGTGCAGGTACTGCTTATGGTAATGAGATGAACTTCTCCACCAGTCATGAACCTTGCCCGGGAATCCCCACCGTATCATATGATGGTCAAACCTATAATACTGTGCTTATTGGAACCCAATGTTGGTTTAAAGAAAACCTACGTACAGCTAAATACAGAAATGGAGATACTATCCCCAACGTTACTGATAATACAGCATGGTGGTCCGCCACAGGGGCATATTGCTGGTATGATAATGATTCAACAACTTATGAAACCCTTTATGGCAAATTATACAACTGGCACGCTCTGAATGACAGCCGTGGTCTTTGCCCTACCGGCTGGCATTCCCCAACCGATGCTGAGTGGACTACACTGATAACTTATTTAGGAGGAGAAAGTGTAGCAGGAGGAAAGATGAAAGAGACAAGTACCATCCATTGGCACTTTCCTAATATAGGAGCAACCAATGAAAGTGGCTTTACAGCCCTTCCTGGCGGCCTCCGTGACAATGATTGTAATTTTTACAACACCGGCGACAGTGGTCACTGGTGGTCAGCTTCTGAGCTCGGTTCTTCCGGCCTCGTGTCGAGATACCATCTAAGTCACGACAATACTAATTTTAACCATGACTATTTCTTTAAGCATACCGGTAATAGCGTACGTTGCGTCAAGGATGAATAAAATATAGCCAAAAATAACGTTCAAGTAATACTCACCCCCTGTCTCTCTCTCCAATTTGGGGAAGAGAAATAGGGGCAGGGTAAAGGAGGTGAGGTTCGGTAAGCTTTCGATCTTAGGAGAACCTGACAGCGTGATGAAGTTTAATGATTTAACTTGCTTTAAGCCAAAATTCATCGTACTTTTAAGGTGCTAAAGTCTATAATCCAAAGCATTAGAAGCTCATCTTCTAATACTTTATTTTTATCAATGACCTTTGACAAGTATATATTAAAAATCGGAGGAAATCGAAATGAGACGTTTTAACTCTTTTGCAGCACTGATATTTATACTTATCTTAGCTGCAGGCGGACTGTTAGCCTATTTTTCTTACAGCGGACCTGCTGATGCTGGTAAAATTACGGGTATCATCCTTTTGACCTTTCTTGTCGCCATTATCGTTTCAGCAGCAATTAAAGTTGCGGATCAGTGGGAGAAAGCAGTGGTTTTAAGACTGGGTAAATTCCATGTCATTCAGGGGCCCGGGCTGTTTTTTATCATCCCTGTCATCGATGCGGTCCGTTACTGGATAGATACCCGTGTGATCACCACGACTTTCAAGACAGAGAAGACCCTGACCAAAGACACCGTGCCGGTAGATGTGGACGCCGTCCTTTTCTGGAAAGTGATCGACTCCAAAAAAGCAGCACTCGATGTGGCCGATTATAGGAGTGCCATCAGCTGGGCATCGCAAACAGCCCTCAGGGATGTGATTGGCAAGACAATGCTTTCAGATATGCTCGAAGGCAGGGAAAAGATCAGTGCTGAGCTTCAAAAGATCATAGATGAACGCACCGAACCCTGGGGCGTTAATGTTATATCAGTGGAAGTCAAGGATGTGCTGATACCGCCGGCGCTGGAAGATGCCATGTCGATGCAGGCGCAGGCCGAAAGAGAACGCCAGGCCCGTGTCATACTGGGAGATTCAGAACGGCAGGTAGCAGAAAAATTCGGAGAAGCAGCCAAAAGTTATTCTGACAATCCCACTGCCTTTCACCTGAGGGCCATGAATATGCTTTATGAAGGATTAAAGCAGAATTCCACCATCGTGATCGTCCCCAGTTCAGCAGTGGAAACCATGCAGTTAGGAGGCCTGAGCGGCATAACAGCTTTGACCATGGAATTACAAAAAGCGCAATCGGAGAAAGAAAAGGGGAAAAGACCTGATAACTCAACTGCTGAAGGCATGTAGGGGAATGATAAATAGGAGAGGGTTCACTAAACAGTGTCAATGGTCAAGAATGAAACGAGGTTGTCTCAAAAGTCTTGTTTCACGCAAAAATCGCAAAGATTAATCGCAAAGATCGCAGAATAAGATTCTGTATATAAATGCTTTGCGTTTTTTGCGTTTCAATTTAGCGTCCTTTGCGTGAAATACAATTGCGTTTTGAGACATCCCCATTTGTTCAAATCAATCCCTGCTCCTTGAGGTCATGGATCAATTCCGTCATATTTGCTTTTCCAGACTTTCGGAGAATATTCCTTCGGTGAGTGTTCACTGTATTCGGGCTAAGGAATAATTTTTCAGCGATCTGTTCACCGCTATGCCCTTTTTCAAGCAGACTGATTATGTCAAACTCACGCCTGGAAAATACAGGACCTTTCATCAGTAATTCCCTGTCAGGATACCTGAAATTTGAAAGATCTTCTCCCAGGTAGTAATGATACCCGTGTTTGTGCTGCTTAAACCAGTCGATATTCGTCTGGACTTTAAATGTAAATACGGATTTATAAGGGATTGTGCTGTAATAAATGTAGAACTGCATTAAAAAATTGCTGTACTTTCCTTCCGCATTCTTCATCCTGTAATTGGAAGATAATAACTTATATCCTTTTTCTTCAGAATAGAGTTCATGCGCGAGCTTTAAGAGCATGGTCCTGCCAAGGTTATGCCTGTTTATTTCATCCGGGTGTAAAGACTGGAAATAATTAATCCCGGATAAAACTGACGGCTCTATTCCCATCATGTCCAGGCTTCGTTTGCTGGTATAAAGGATTTTAAAGAGGACAAGATCACCGATATAGAAAAACTGGTCATTCTTCTTCATGATCTCCTCGAGTTCGACCATCAGCGGATCATGACCATCAATCCGTGAAAATCCTGCCGGTCCGTATTTATCAATTAACCTGAAGAATAAATTATAGTATGAAATATTATCTGGCATTGAAGAAATATGTCAGTTAACCAAGAATAACATTTTGATTTTTAACCATTCATGCCTCAAGGAAATAAAACTCACATGGTATAAACCTTGAATGCATTCAATTAAAAATGGACAAAAATACTTTAAATTGAGTATTTTTTTAGATACTATATGGATATAATTTTGAATTCCTTGGTTATAGGAATTATGCAAAAAATTATTTAGGGATTATTTACTTTTCGTTGTGAATTAAAACTTCTTCAGTTATGAAATATCTTCTTCCCTGTTTAATGACCGGAGCACTGCTTTTCCGAGGAGAAGTGAAGTCGCAAATAAAAGAAACAAAGGGGCAGGAACCGGAAAAGCGTCCCAACATTATTATCATTCTTGGGGATGATATGGGCTTTTCCGACATGGGAATGTTCGGCAGCGAAATCAAAACCCCGAACCTGGATGGCCTGGCACAGTATGGCGTGCGTTTTACTAATTTCTACACCTGCGCCAGTTGTTCACCGACACGGTCAGTCCTGTTGTCTGGGGTTGATACTCACATCAATGGCCTTGGCAATATGAGTGAATGGACGGCCCCCAACCAGGAAGGGATTCAAGGCTATGAAGGCGACCTGAATGACAGAGTGGTGGCTTTCCCTCAACTGCTCAAGGATGCCGGCTATCATACTTACATGGTTGGCAAATGGCACATGGGTAAATCGCCTGATAAAATTCCTGCCGCCCGGGGCTTTGAACGGGATTTCAGCCTGCTGGATGGAGCCGGAAGCTACTGGGATATGACGAACTTTACGGCATTAACCCCGAAATCACTGTTCACGGAAGATGGCAAATATCTAACCAAGCTTCCTAAGAACTATTATGCTACGAAAACCTATACGGACAAGCTCATCGGTTTTATCGCCGCCAATCATGGCGACGGCAAACCGTTCTTCGCCTATGTTTCTTACCAGGCTCCGCATGACCCGTATCATTTGCCGAAGGACTGGAGGGACAGGCATGTCGGGGAATATGATGTTGGCTGGGATGTCATCCGGAAGCAGCGCCTGCAGCGCGAGATAGAACTTGGCATCATACCCGACTCCACAAAACTTGCGGAGCGCATGTGGTTCGTTCCCGATTATTCCCTCCTGGCCCCCGCGACTCGCGCATTGTTCGGCCGGAAAATGGAACTCTATGCGGGAATGATGGAGAATATGGACTACCATATCGGGCGTTTGATTGAATATCTCAAAGAAATCGGGGAATATGAAAATACCGTGTTCATAGTCTTTGGCGATAACGGTGCCGAAGGAAATGACCTGGGTCAAATGATTTCCGGGACACCCGGGACCCGCGACTTTTTGTTTTTTGCATCAAAATGGTCTCAAACCGATCCAAATGCATGGGGCGACCCTGGATCTTATGTTTGCTATGGCCCCGGCTGGGCCCAGGTTTCCATGACGCCTTTCAGCCAGTATAAAGGATGGCTTGGTGAGGGCGGAATACATAATGCATTGATTGTCAGCGGTCCTGTTGTTAAGCGTGAGAAAGGTAGTATTAATGGTGGTCTCATGTTTGTCGGGGATATCATGCCCACTCTGCTTGAAATTGCAGGCGCAGCCTATCCGAAAACATACAATGGCAATGAGTTGACACCGCTCATCGGGAAATCGTGGATGAAAGTACTGGCCGGAGAGGCTGAGTCACCGCGCAACCAGCAGGATTACCTGGCCTGGGAGCTTTTTGGCAACCGCAACATTCGTCAGGGCGACTGGAAACTCCGCTGGGAGTTCAAACCACTTGGGAAGTCCGATTGGGAATTGTATAACCTTTCTTCCGATCCTGCTGAGCTCTATGATGTCGCTTCTCAGAATCCTGATAAGGTAAAGGAATTATTGGCTTTGTGGGATGATTATGTGAAAAAGAATCACGTTATTCTACCGGATCGTTCACCATTTGAAGGGCTTTCCGACCAGCTGCCTTTGCGATTCCCCGTTGAAGAAGGGTACCCTCCCTTAGTAAACAAGCGGCAATTCGTTCCCCCACAGGATATGATGGCCAGTCCGAAAAAGTAAAAGCAATAGCTCTATGAGAAAACATAATCAGATTAAGCATCCCAGGTGCTTCAGAATTATCAGGGCAAGTGCATTTATGCTCATATTAATGTTGCCGGCATTTATTTTCGCCCAGGGAGACGGCGCCCGGTTTTACTGGAAAGGACTTGCCGGCACCAATGCAGTACCGGTGATCGGGTCATTCATGAGCGGTAATGCCAATCCGTCGGATCCTTCGCATACTGTCACCCCGGGCTCTGAGTTTACTTCCACTTTGGCCATGCCTGGCTATGCCCGGATATTCACGCTCTTTAACCGTTCAGCGATGGCTTCCATAATAATGCCGGTCGGAACGATATCTGGCGATGTGATCCTGAACGGACTCGATGTCACCCAGACAGCAAGAGGATTCGGAGATCCTATGCTGCAGCTCGGGATAAATATCCTGGGGCCTAAAGCCATAAAGAACATCCCCGATTTTCTGCGCTACAAGCCCGGGTTTTCAATGGATATTATCGGCAGCCTAGCCGTCCCGATCGGAGAATATAACGATGAAAGCCCGGTCAATATCGGTCAGAACCGGTGGTATGGACGCATAGGCCTTCCGATCGTCTGGCAGCTCGGGAAGTGGGTGCCCGGCAAGCGGACAACCCTCGAGTTCCTTCCGGCAATCTGGTTTTTCAGCGATAATAATGATTTCGTTGGACAAAAACTGGAGACCAAACCGATGTTCCAGTTTGAAGGCCACCTCACGCGCGATTTCATGGAGAGGTTCTGGGGTTCACTCAACGCCGTCTGGTATACAGGCGGGCAGGCTAATATCGACACGCTGGATGCCGGCAAACTGAATAATTTTGCCATCGGAGGCACGCTTGGCTACCAGGTGAACGAGAACATGCAGCTCACGCTTTCCTACATGACCACGGTCCATGATACGGAACCCGAAGACCTTCAGATGGATGGTTTCCGCGTTACGCTGATCTATGGATGGCACAAACTGATGGAGGGAATTAACCGGCTGAAAAGCGATTAATGAGGATTCATTTCACATTTCGCAGTGACAATATCATTTCTTAATAATGGAAATGGAAAATGAATTGAGAAATGATACTGAGCTATGCGAAATGCCAGTGATCCCGGAGGGACTAGATATCAAAATAATATCCCCGTATTCGATTTTAAAGTTCATGAACAATTTTTTATTTCCCTTGCCCCTTAGCGACCGTTCCACCAATTAATCATACCTTTCAATAGTTTAGGACAGCCTCTAGCGCTTTACCCGAGATTTCTTATCTTTATAGAATTATCTTAGCCGGCATGAAAGACTATCGTGCAATCATCATTGATGACGATGAAGACGTGCGTGAAGCCCTCCGTATGATGCTGGAGGAACATTGCCCTGAGATTCGGATCCGCGGATCTGCCGCCTCTGCCGCCGAAGGTAGAGAATTGCTCGGACAGGAAAAGACCGACTTTATTTTCCTTGATATTTCCATGCCCCGGGAAAGCGGCTTCGACTTTCTGCGAACCATTCCTAATGAGAATTATGGGGTTATCTTCGTGACAGCCTTTGAGGAGTACGCCATACAGGCCTTCAAAGCCAATGCGATCGATTATCTGCTGAAGCCCGTTAACCCCCTTGAGTTGAAGGACGCCGTTGCCAAGGCCATCCAGTATCACGAAATGCGGAAACTGAAGGAAGAGGTACGGCTGATCTACCAGGAATCGCTACAAAACCTTGAAAAACAGGCTCTTTCGAAATCCTTCAGGCCGGATAAGATTACAATCGCAGAGAAATATGGTTTCAGGGTGGTGAATGTAGCTGATATCATGTACCTGGAAGCATATAGCAATTATACGATACTGCACCTATCGGGGCTTGATAAAATCATCGCTACACGCTCAATCATAGAATTTGAGAACTTACTTGAGGGATCATCATTTTTCAGGATCCATAAGTCGGCTATCATCAACCTCAATTACCTGAAGGCCTATTCCAAGTATGAAGGCAATTTCGCTGAACTGACCGATGGCACGAAACTTACCATTTCACGGAGACGCGTCAATGAATTCAGGGAAGCTGTCGAACATTTTACAAGGTCATTAGCGTGATTAACAGAAAAGAGCTGATATTATCCCTCCTCATTCTCCTTTCCTGCAGTTTTATGAAGGCCCAGAATCCTTTTATTAAGAAGTACACCTCCGCAGAGGGTTTGCCATCCAATGTGATCAATATCATCCAGCCTGACCATGAGAAATTCCTCTGGTTTGCCACCCAGGGAGGGCTGGTAAGATATGATGGCTCCACTTTCAGAAACTATAATACCGATGATGGATTGACTCAAAACCAGGTCATGGTAATTAAAGAGGATTCTTTTAACCGGGTGTGGTTTTTTTGCATAGGATCCCAGCTTAATTATTTCTACCATAACAAAATATATAATAAGGAAAATACTCCCTTCCTTGGTAACCTGAGAGGAAACTGGAATTTTATCCAGGACAGGCAGGGAAACCTTTATTTCTTTAATTATCATAGCAACAGGATCACCGTTCTGGACACCAATAACCATGTGAAATTGTACAGGCTTGCATGTGGACAAAATGAAAATATTTCTGAAAGTCCTGATGATATGAGCGTGCAACACCTGGCGAGGACGCCTTCAGATGAATATTTGATCTGGACAAATACGGGCATTTATAAAACCGGAGATTTATCTGAAAAATCCGAAAAAATAATCGGTTTTGACAGACCCCACAGTGTTTTCTCCCTTGCAGACAGGTATATGTATGATGTGACCGATTACCCGGAAACACATTCTTCAGTACTGATTAAGTACCTTGATGGCATTCCGGTGGATACAGTCATTTTCAATGAAACAACACTGGATGATGAAGGCGCCATCATGGAAGATCATGCTGGCAATCTCTGGATCAGCACCCCGGAGAAGGGTTTATATTGCCTGAAAAACAAAGAGATCATTTATCATATTGATCTAAAAGGAATTAACTGGATGTGCCAGGACCATGAAGGTAATATCTGGGCAGTCACTGACGGAGCGTATAAAATATCTCCTTATGTCCTGTTATTTAAGCATTTTGATAAATCGCACTTTCACAATGAAGGGGTTGATGCCTTAAGCGTTGATCCTGCGGGTCGGATATGGGGTTTATACGGCAGTAATATTTTTCTGCTGGATAATAACAGGTTTTACACTAAAGATGTAGGGGATTTTGGCCATGGTTATAAAAGTATTGATGCCTTAAATTTCAATGCCTTGCTTCTTTACGGCTATGATTACAATTCCAGGAATCTCGCGATAACGGACATATCTGAAGCACCCGGTGAAAAACTGAATTTTGGAAAAGTAATCCCGTTTCAGTGGAATTTTAGTGTTGCCGAGCCTGTTTTCAATAAAAAGAGGGATAAGGTAAGCATTTATGATGTTAATAATCAATATGTAACAACATATTCAGTTAAAGACCATTTCCGGGAAACCGATCGCGTTCCGGTCGGTGTTGCCAGCCATGTCTTTTACGATGCAAAGGACAACCTGGTTGTGCTGGAACCTGAAGCCCATTTTATCTTTCAAAACGGGAATAAAATCCCGTACAAAGAATTCTCAGGACTTTCCAGGGCATTGCCGGTAGCTCACGAGACGCTGGATTCCAACGCCGATCTTTTCCTGACCATGTACGACAGCCTTTACCTCGTGAAGCAGCAAAAGGTGTTCAACCTGACGTCCTCGTTTGATTATTCCTTCAATACGCCAGTTCAGCGGATAACCTACCAGTTCCCGGTTTTATATTTAGCGACATGCCGAAATATTTATACCTGCGACCACCCGCTGGATATTAAGGAAAATAGTGCGTTACCTCTGCGGCTGCTCGACATCAACTCCTTTGCTATCAGTGATATACAGGTAGCTAACGGCTTGCTTTATGTATCTTCCGGCGATGGTTTGACCGTTATTCCTGTAGATTTGATCGACCAGGTCAAGATAAAAGTTCCGGTACCTTACTTTCAATCCATTAAAATCAAGGATGAAGAGGCCGATCTCTATGCGGGCGAAATTTCGGTAAAGGGCAAAAACAAGATCGATTTTGAATTCAGCAGCATAAACTATTCGGATAACCCGGCATTGTTTTCTTATATGCTGGAAGGTTATGATGAAAAATGGAATTCGGGAGCCACAAAAAACGTGGCTTACGGGAACCTTGACAGGGGTAACTATACCTTTAAGCTGAGGGCAGGCAAGACCGATTCCCCGTGGAGTGACCCCATTGAATTTAATATACAGGTCAAAGCTACTTTCTGGCAGCGCCCGGTTTTTTTCATCATTCTATCCATCCTGATTACCACAATGATCGCGATGATTGTGATTTACAGGAAAAATCAGCAGATGAAGAAAATCGAAACGGAGCATCTGCTGGTCACTCTTGAGCAGAAAGCCCTGCAATCGATGATGAATCCCCATTTCCTGTTTAATGCCCTCGGCTCGATCCAGCATTACCTGTTACAGAATAAGC
>Ga0208980_10002393_pt1 | contig 11391 bp, 9 predicted proteins | sample WetSurMetagenome_3_FD_187993 | JGI IMG/M metagenome (GOLD analysis project Ga0208980, IMG submission 187993) | Wetland microbial communities from Twitchell Island in the Sacramento Delta, sample from surface sediment Aug2011 Site A1 Bulk (version 2) | ecosystem: Environmental > Aquatic > Marine...
GTTCGAGCGGAGAAGGAAGGCGCCTGACATTCTGCTGTTTATCCTTCAATCGGGGATGAACAAGGATACGCTGAAAGACAGAAATAAGGTCGAAGAAATCCTGAATGCATTAAAGGAGAAAGACCGGAGCGTTGCTATCGGGGAAATTCAGCTTGACGAAGAACACCAGACATTCGGCGTTGAGCTAAGGAGACAGAACTATAAAATCAGTCTTGATACCAATTTCATCACCTCTCCCGAGTTCAGGGAACTTGAAAACCTCTTCAGCATCATAAAAGATCTCGGCAGTGTTCCGTACAAGGTTCAGACAAAGGACGGCGTCAAAGAGACGGTCAGGAGCAAAGATCTTCTTGATTTCATTCTCGCAACCGCGAAGAAAGGGCTCTCAATTCAGCGGTATAAAGGACTCGGTGAGATGAACCCGCAGCAACTTTGGGAAACGACAATGGAACCGGACAAAAGAACGCTCCTCCAGGTTTCTGTTCAGGATTCAGTCGCAGCGGATGATATTTTTACAGTACTCATGGGGGACCAGGTAGAACCGAGAAAGGAATTCATTACCACCCATGCTTTGGAGGCGAGGAACATTGATATCTAAAAGAATGTTAAAACGATCAATACTCCCTTTTTTACGTACCCCGCTTCTTCTGGCTGTTTCGTTCCTCTTTTTCCTCACTGCTTGCGGCGGGGACAAAGAAGCGAAAAAGGTTTCACCGGAGTCACTGCTGGCTCAGGAGGCCTTCGAACTTGCAGAGACGTTGAAAAACGCCTATGTTGAAAAAGATCGTGCACGTCTTGAAGTACATTCTACGGAAAGCGGCTATAGAGAACTCATCGGCAACATGAAAAGCTTTGATAGCGCTGAACTCTCTTTTACCCCGACATGGGTTGAGATACAGGATTCAACCGTTCACCTTACAGTTTCATGGAAAGGGACGTGGGCCATGAAAGGCAAATATACTGAAGAACGTGGAATGGCGGTCTTTGTGTTTGACGGAAAGCCGTTAAAGCTCGTCCAGGTCCAGAGAGCAAATCCCTTCCGCCAGCCGGAATAAAAGCGTAACCACGACGTTTCATTGCCAGGCAGTAAATGAGATATGAAAAACCTCCCTTAATATTCTGGGATTTTTTATCCACAGGAACTGCAGGAACCTTTTGAACAGGAAGAACAGCTTGATGAACCTGAGGTCCCGGCTAATGGTTTTTCAGTGCCGGTTGAACAGAAGACGGAAAATTTCTTTATCACTTCCTTCGAGCTGCATTGAGGGCAATTAACTTCCTGATTTCCAAAAACGAGCTTCTCGAAATCTTCACCGCACGTTTTACATGTATATTCATAAATAGGCATTGGTTTTCTCCTCTGAGTAAACATCTGATAGAACAGATTGTCTCTTTTTATTATAACAAAAGAGGGAAGTATCCGGATAGAGTCTGTAATACATCGAAAATTTGGAAACGTTTCATTCTCCGTAACAACAAAACCGGAAGCTGAAAGCCTTGCAAAGCAGGGAACGGATTGCAAATGTCGGCGAGTTGTGATTATATATCTGTGATGATACAGCCTAAATGTACAGAACAACTATTCGGACAAGAAGACCTGAAATGAGTAAATTCTGGGAAAACTTTTTTAAATTCCGTGAGAGACAGAAGAACGGGAGAGAGGCGATTCTATTAAAAATACCTGTCTTCCAGGAATTGACCCCGCGCGAATTGAAGACGATTCAGCGCATTCTGCATCAAAGGGAATACACGGAGGCCGAGGTGATATTCGCTGAAGGCGATATCGGACTCGGAATGTATATCATTGAAAAAGGTATTGTACAGATTGCCTGTAAAAACGAACACCACATACTAGCTGAACTTGCAGAGGGAGACTTTTTCGGCGAATTGGCGCTCCTTGACGATGCTCCGAGAAGCGCTTCGGCAGTTGCGAAAACACCTGCTACGCTGTTATGTTTTTTCAAGCCGGAGCTGCTCGATCTTATCGAGCGTGACCCCAAACTCGGCTCAAAAATACTCTTCAGGCTGGCATGGACCATCGGAGAACGACTGAAGAGCACGAACGAACAGGTGAAGGAACTCATGTGCGTTGCCCAAAAAAGAACCGGCGTGACTGAGTGAAAGATGGACGCTAAAAAGTCCGGTACTTTTGTCAAAATAACGTTTTTTTCAATCCTTGCAATCATCGCGGTTGTATTTCTTACCGCAGTATCCAGTATCGTAAAACTGGTGATTATATCCGCTCTAATGGCGTATGTTTTAGACCCTGCTGCAAATTTATTCGAATCCCGCGGCATGACCCGTACCTCCGCCACAGCTGCGATCTTTATTATCATTTCCGGTCTGATCGGGATTTCTTATCTTGTTTTGTTACCGTTGTTGTCAGAAGAAATTAAGTCATTGAAAGACGGATTCCATCCGGAAAATACCGCGGTGATGGTCTCTCGCATCGAGGAGCTCCTTGTATCGAACCTTTCATTTCTCGGCGTAAGAGACTTACACCTGTTAGGCAGACTTCAAAACAGTATGGCCAGGACGGGCGACTGGATGTTCGGCCATGTTCTGGATGCCGCGTCGCTTATTACAAGTCTGATCCTTATCCCCTTTATCGTTTTTTTCCTCATGAAGGATGGAAGGGAATTTCAAAAAGCGTTCGTGAGTATTATGCCGAACAGGTACTTTGAATTCACGCTCTATTTGTTCCATAAATTGAATACACAGATCGGGAACTTTCTCCGGGGTCAATTCATCGATGCAATCATCGTAGGCATTTTTTCTGTCTTTGCGATGTGGCTTGTCGGCGTAAAGTACTACTTTCTCATCGGCGTTTTTGCAGGGCTTGCGAACCTTATTCCGTATTTCGGCCCCATAACGGGTGCCCTGCTCGCCGTTATTCTCTCCATACTGCAGACCGGCGGGTTTCAAATGGCACTGTATGTCATTATTGCTTTCACGCTGATCAAATTGCTCGACGACGCTATTGTCCAGCCTGTCATTGTTGCAAAGAGCGTTCACATGCATCCACTGACAGTCCTGCTGGCAGTGCTCGCAGGGGGAAAATTGTTCGGAATACTCGGAATGTTGTTGTCTGTGCCTGTGGTCGGTTTTCTGAAAGTCGTGCTCCATGAGGGGATTATGAATTACCGGAAATACGGGATTAAAGCTGTCTGATAGTAACTGAAAAACTATCTGTTTATTGTCACCTCAAAACTTTTCCTGTCGTCTTTGTCCTTCAGTGTCCATTCGTTGATAACATCGTCCTTTTGAGGCTGGCCAAAATTGCATCGGGGACATCTAAACGTTTTTTCCATCAGCCTTTCCCTATTGTAACGTCAACCATGGACGGAGATACAATAGTATTGCACTGTACCTGACACCCCTCTTTGCGCATGGTAGCAAAATCAAAGCTCCTGAAAAACCGTCTCTTCAAGGGCTTCAATGAGATGCATCACGGGTGTGTTCTTCACTTCTTTTTTCAGCTGCATGATACATCCGGGGCAGGAGGTGATGATCGCATCTGCACCTGAAGCCTCATACTCCTGAGCGCATTTTCTGAGAAGTCCCCTGGAGAGTTCTTTGTAAGATAGACAAAAGAGACCTGCAAAACCGCAACATTTCTCCCCTTTTGTTTCTATCAGGTCAAAGCCCAGATCCGCCATGATCTGGCGAGGTTCTTTTACAATGCCAAGTCCGTACTTCAGATGGCACGGGTCATGATAGAGGGCTTTCTTCAGATGTGAAGGAATCTTTGAGAACGGCAAGGCACTGATCTTGTCAATAAAAAACGTCGAGATATCCATCGCCCTATCAATTCCTTTGCCGCTGAGTTCTTTATATTCTTTTGTTATGGTAAGTGTGCAGGTCGGGCAGAGACTCACTACTGCTTCAACATTCAATTTATTGAAAACCGTGCTATTTTTTTGAGCACAATGCATCGCCTCATCTTCCAGACCGACAGTCCGCAGCGGCGCTCCGCAGCACACTTCTCCTGCAGGGAGGATTACCTCATACCCGATCCGGTGAAGCAATTGTATAAGGGATTCCCCCAGGTGAGGAAAAAGATAATTGACGGAGCAGCCGGTAAAAACCGCAACCCTGCCTTTCTTTTGAGATGCGGTAATGACCTGAAAGTCATCCTTCAGCTGATGTTCGGGTAGATCAATCTGAAAAGGGAGGATATTCTTTTTGAAAAGGTACGGAGAGAGAACGTGCCGGGACATTCTCAGCAAATGAGAAATAAGCTTCGGCCTTTTTGTTGCGAGTATCGTTAAAAAGCGGAGAGCTTTTCTTTTTTGGTCGGATTTCCTGAGCAGTTTTCTCCCGTGGTATATGATTTCTTTTATATCAATGCCCGGAGGGCAAAGGCCTGAACAGGCGCCGCATAATGTACAACTGAAGATACGGTCATTGAGCGCCGGAGATGAGACAAGTTTTCCTGATGATAGTCCCCATAAGAGGGCGATTCTCCCTCTTGGACCCATTGCTTCCGAAGAATCTTCGTCGTAAATCGGACACAACGCCTTGCAGGTTCCGCAGCGGACACAACGTGAGAGTTCGCTCAGATACCGGGCGTTTTCCATCGTCTTGAGCGCCTGTTGCTGTGTAAGACCCTGTTCAGGCTTCCCCTTACATAGCCGTTGAGGTCAAGAGAGACATAGGTATAACCGAACGATTTCAATGCGCTTGCAATGATCCCCCTGTTTACAGCCGTGACCATAGAGGCGATTTCTGCTTTGCCTGTTTCTATCCGCGCAACGCAATCGTGTTCTCGTACCCTGATCTCACGAAAACCGAGCGATCTGATGAAGGCTTCCGATTTATCAATTCTTTTCAGGGCCTTTCTGGTGATTATGCTGCCATAGGGGATTCGTGTTGCAAGGCAAGGGGAGGAAGGCTTGTCCCATGTCTGAAGACCGAGCCGCCGCGAGTATTTCCTAATCTCATCCTTTGAAAACGCCGCTTCTGTCAACGGACTTCTTACATGGTGTCTGATTGCAGCCTTCATTCCCGGCCTGTAGTCGCCGGCATCCTCGGCTGTGCTTCCATCGAAGATGACCTGATAACCTTCAGATGCTCCAAGGTCCACGAGGGTCTGAAAAAGCATTTCTTTACAGACAAAACATCTGTGGGGGGTATTCTGCACAAACTTTTTTTCAGACAATACGTGCAGATGTATGACCTTCTGCTTTATTCCGAGCTCGCGGGCAAATTTTTTCGCGGACAGCACTTCCTGATGAGGGATGATCTCCGAAGCCGCTGTTACCGCAAGGGTTCTGATTCCTGATAATTGGAGCGCCTTTAAAAGGAATGAGCTGTCAACTCCGCCGGAATAGGCGAGCAGAGCGCTCTGCCTGCGCTGAAGGATGCCGATCAGGCGCTGCAGTTTAGGACCGGAGGCCTGCCTCATGGTTCTCATAGAATAGTTACTTCATAATTTTCCTGGTGGAAACTGCGGCTTTCCCGAACGGTGATCTTGACATGGTACCGGTTTTCGATGTCCTCAACCCCTCCCCGCTCTTCATCGGACAGCAACTCAGCAACGGAAGTATGTGCGGTAACGATGATCCCCTCGCCGCCATGTTTTGCAAGCCGTATGATTTTTCTGAATATCTCATAGCACAATGTTTTGGGAGATTTCACAAAACCCTTGCCTTCACAGTACGGACATGTTTCACAGAGGGTCCTGCCGAGACTTTCCCGTACGCGTTTCCGCGTCATCTGGATAAGGCCGAGTTCCGAGATATGAGATATGGTATTTTTCGCCCTGTCTTTTTTCATCGCCTCAACGAACGCGTTGAATACCCGATCCCTGTTTTCATACCGTTCCATATCGATAAAATCTACTATGATAATGCCGCCGAGGTTCCTGAGCCGGATTTGGTATGCGATTTCCTTGACTGCTTCAAGGTTCGTTTTAAGAATGGTATCTTCGAGCTCTTCTTTGCCGACAAACTTGCCGGTATTTACATCGATGACGGTCATTGCCTCTGTCTGATCAATGACGATGTATCCGCCGGATTTCAGCCATACTTTTCGTCCGAGCGCCCTTGCGATATCGAACTCGATGCCGAACGCATCGAATATAGGCTCGGTGCCTTCATAGAGTTCTATCTGCCCTAAAAACTTCTCGAAATAGGTTCTTACGAAATCCTTAATCCGTTCATATTCTTCCACCGAGTCGACAACAAGCCGCTTCACATCCTGTATCATCAGATCTCTTACGCTCCTAAAGACAAGATCAAGGTCGCTGTAAAGCATGGTCGGGGCGGACACCCGGTCTTTTTTCTTCTGAACGTTTTCCCAGAGAAGGAGGAGGAATTCGAGGTCTTTCTGCAGATCTTCTTCAGCTGACGCCTCACTGGCCGTTCTGATGATCAGGCCGAAACCTTTTGGTTTGATGCTTTCGACGATCGCTCTCAGCCGCGCCCGCTCTGATTCGTCGGATATTCTCCGCGATATGCCGATATGCTCGACATTCGGCATGAGCACAAGATACCTGCCGGGGATCGTGACATAAGAGGTGAGCCGTGCCCCCTTGCTTCCTAACGGGTCTTTCGACACCTGAACGAGGATTTCCTGTCCCTCCTGTATCAGCTCCTCTATCGTGAGGTCCGGCCTTCCTCTTTTTGAAACCAGTTCGATGGCGTTCACCTTTTCCTCTTCTTCAAGGAAAGGAGCAAATTCTTCCAGGCCTGCGTGGATGTCGGTCACATAGAGAAACGCAGCCTTCTCAAGTCCGATGTCGACAAAGGCCGACTGCATACCAGGGAGAATTTTAACGACTTTGCCTTTATAAATATTCCCGACGAGGCTTGCATCCCGCTTTCTCTCAACATAGAATTCAACGACCTGACCGCCGTCAAGAAGACCGACTCTTATCTCATCCCGCGTAACGTCAATCAGTATTTCGCTATCCATTGTACACTCCGCTCTATCGGTCGAACCCATCCTCCATTCCATCCATAAAGAGCCGTCCTTGTAATGTCAAGGTTATTGACAGGCTCATTACATATGACCGGAAGAAGTTCGCCTAACCGTACTTTTATTTCACCCTGATCTATCAGGAGTAATTGCATCGCATTGTCATCTGTCTGTTTTGCCTCTTCCACCATGCTTCTGATATCTATTGCTGATTTTTCCCGTTTTACCAGTATTTTTTTTTCCGATAAGAACCCGGAGATATTCGACAGGTTCCCGCCCTTGATCTTGTATTCGTATCTCCTGATGAAACTGTTTAATGATTCACCCCTGGCAGGTATCGCACGCATATCTTTTACAAAAACCCCTTCCGGGAGCAGTTCGTTCAGTTTCCTCATGTTCATGATAAGATCGAATGGCGGACGCACTTCCATATCGAAATATTCGCTCAGGCCCGCAACACCGACACTGAGCGGAGGGCCAAAGGATATGTTTGGAGCCGGATGAAACCCCTTCGAATATTCGATGGTAACCTCTGCTCTCCTTATTGCTCTATGGAAGAGGATCATGAGTTCGAGGTGCGAGAGGAACCTCAATCTCCCTGTCTTGGTAAATTCTACTCTGATTCTGACAGGCTTGAAACGGGAAGACGAATCAAAAGGAGAGAAGGTGAGCGGGAAATTGAAGGCAATTCCGGTATCTCCCGAAGACATACTCTCCGTACCTAATCTGTTTTGCTCCTTCGCGGCTTCCGTGCATCCAAGGCCGCAATTATGGCAGACTCCTCTGCAGTCAGTCGTGATCTCCTCTGATAACGCCTTCTGGTATTCCTTCAAAAGAAATGTTTTCGTTACGCCGATGTCCACACGTTCCCATGGAAGGGTGTCAGAAGGTCCAAAGGTCTTCCGAGCGAGGGATTCTGCATCGACTCCTGAAGCATCCATCGCCGATTTCCATTTTTCGAAATCAAATACCTCCGACCATCCGTCGAGCCTGCACCCGAGTGACCACGCCTTTTCAACAAGGAGGGCCGTTTTTTCATCACCGCGGGCAAAAGCAGCCTCTAAAACACTCATGTCTACGTTATGGCCTTTGTGGTGGAACTCCCTCTTCATCAGCGCATTCCTGATAGCCTTCTTTTTTCTCTTAAGCTCTTCCGGAGAGTGCTGACCGCACCACTGAAACGGGGTATGCGCCTTGGGGATAAAAGGAGAGATACCGATGCTGATGTTGACGCCCCGCTTGGTATATTTTTTCGCCGTTTTAAAAGCCTTCAGAGACATTCCGATAATCCCTTCGATGTCTTCATCCTGTTCCGTAGGCAGGCCGATCATGAAATAAAGCTTTAGGTTATGCCAGCCTTCTTCAAACAGACTCCTCAGTGCCTCTTCGTAATCTTCCTCCGAAAAGTTCTTATTGATAACCCTCCTGAGCCGGTCACTTCCTGCCTCAGGAGCAATGGTAAAGCCGGTTTTTCTCACAGAGCGGATCTCTTTCAGCAGATCCTGGTTTATTGCTGCAACCCTGAGCGATGGAAGGGAGAGTGCGATTTTGTCGCATGAAAACCTCTCGTTGAATCCACTGACGACAGCTAAAAGATGACTATAGTCTCCGGCGCTTAAAGAGGTAAAAGAGACTTCCTCATAGCCGGTATTTTTCAGCGATAATGCCGCGAGTTCCAACACTTTTTCAGGGCTTCGTTCGCGAACAGGTCGGTAGATCATGCCGGCCTGACAGAATCTGCAACCCATCGGACATCCCCTTGAAACTTCGATGTTTACCCTGTCATGGACGATCGAAGTATACGGTACAACCGGGGCATCAGGATACGGAGCGTTATCGAGGGACTGCAGGAAGCGCCTCCTTATCCTGTCCTTCCCGGGGTGGGCAGGCACATATACGCCTTCAAGTTCGGACAGCATGACAAGGAGAGACTCCTTATTGTCATCACCTTCTGTTTTCCATTTATGGAATGTATCCAACATCTCCTTGATCGCTTCTTCACCATCTCCGATGAGAAACGCATCAATAAACGGAGCCATCGGGAGCGGGTTTACGGTGCACGGCCCCCCTGCGATGACAAGGGGAAATTGACGATGATACCTGTCCTCGGACCGTAACGGAATTCCGCCGAGATGCAGCAGATTGAGAACAGTGGTATAGGAAAGCTCGTACTGGAGACTAAAGCCGACGACATCAAAATTTATTAATGGCCGGGCTGACTCAAGAGAGGAAAGGGGTATGCTTTTGCTCTTCATCTCGGCTTCAAGGTCTGTCCAGGGAGAGAATACCCTCTCAGCAGAAGCGAAAGGCAAGTCGTTTATAATTTTATAGAGAATTCTGAGGCCGAGATGGGACATCCCGATTTCATAAATATCAGGGAATGCGAGGGCTACCTTTACCGGCGCATCCTTATGGATGGCGTTGACCTCGTGATTGATATACCTGCTTGGTTTTTGCAGCAGAGAGAGATTCACAGATTAAGAATACCATCTCAAATGATTATTTGGCAAGGATTTGGAGGCTGTCATCAATCAGGATAAGCCATAAAAAACCTCCGTGCATGGGCCTCAAATTATAGCATGAAAGCTGCGGCAGAGCCGGCACCCAATGGTATCCGCACTTTTTGGGGAACGACACGAACGCAGGTTAAAGCCCGCGGCTGCCACATTCCTCCCGCCAGTAGAATAAGGTATCGGGCATAACCGTTCCGATTGACAAGCGGGGTTCAATATGATATTAGATATTCACATAGTTTATGGTATCCTTACGATAAAAGGAGAGCTAACATGTTCAAGGAATTTAAAGAGTTTGCCATGCGTGGGAATGTAGTGGATATGGCGGTCGGTATCGTTATTGGCGCTGCCTTCGGAGGAATAGTGAATTCATTTGTTTCCGATGTTATTATGCCTCCCGTCGGCCTTTTTTTAGGAAGTGTTGATTTTTCGAGTTTGTTCCTGGTACTTAAAGAAGGCAAGGTTGCAGGGCCCTATGAGTCTTTAGCTACTGCCAAGGCTGCGGGAGCCGTTACGTTAAATTACGGGGTATTCTTTAATACCATCATCAGTTTTCTCATTATTACCTTTGCGGTGTTTCTCCTTATCAGGAACATCAATAAAATGAAGAAGAAAGAAGATGCATCCGCAGCACCGACAACGAAAGAATGTCCGTACTGCCTTTCGGCGGTTCCGCTTAAAGCCGTTCGGTGTCCACATTGCACGTCTGAATTAAAACAATAATCGGTTTCGGTGCATTGAAACCAGCAGCGAACAGGGCAATCCGGTTCTCTTGAGATAAATACGGAAAAGGCATGATATAATACTGGCGATGAAACAGAACAGATTGTATTTCTATTTCCTGATCTTTATTGTTCTTACCGCCTCATGCTCAGGGAAACAGGCGGTAAAGCCGCAGGAAAGATATGATGTCGAAACGTCATTCGAAAAGGCCAATGCCCAGTTTGAGAAAAAGAACTATGAAGAGGCACGGGCGGCCTTTCTCGAAGTAAAAAACCGGGATCTGTCCAGAAAGTTCGCTCCTCTGGCCCAACTGAAGATTGCTGATTCCTATGTTCAGGAGGATGAGCCGGAACGGGCTGTTGCCGAGTATCAGCGATTTTTTGAGACCTATCCCGACCATCAATACGCATCGTATGCCCAATACCAGATCGCCATGGTATATTTCAATCAGATAGAGAGCCCGGAGAGGGGGTATAGCGGAGCGGCAAAGGCCCTTGTTGAATTTGAAAAGCTGAAACAAATGTTTCCCAGAAACCCTTATAAAGACATCATAGACATCAAGATCGAGAAGTGCAGGAACACGATGGCTGAATACGAATACCTCGTCGGATCGTTCTATTACAAGAAGGGTTCGTACATGGCTGCAGTCGGAAGGTTTGACGGCCTGATGAAAAGGTATCCTGAATACAGAGGAGAACCCGACGTCCTGTTCTATAGCGGCATATCCTATAAAAAACTCGGACAGAAGGAGAAGGCTTCAGAATATTTCACCCGCCTCATCGAAAAGCATCCGAATAACAAACTGGTGAACGATGCAAAAAAAGAACTCTCTTCGCTCAACCGCAAGTAATGCAGATGTTGTGCGAACATCCAAATATAGCACCTCGCCCCCTGTTTTATCGGTAGTTTATTATCCTGTCTTTCTTAACCTGGAGAACAAAAAAACTGTTGTCATAGGAGGGGGCAAGGTAGCGGAAAGGAAAATTCTGTCCCTGCTCAAGGCGAACGCTGATATAACCGTAATCAGCCCGGAAATTACAGCAAGGATAGCAAGGGAGAAGCAAAAAGGCAGCATTAAACATGTCAACCGGCGCTATCGGAACGGCGATATCACGACAGCATTTCTTGTGATTGCCGCCACTGATTCGCCGCGTCTCAACAAGCGGGTTTCCGATGAAGCTCCCTGTCTTGTCAATGCAGTAGATATGCCTTCTTTGTGCAATTTTATCGTACC
>Ga0208980_10002394_pt1 | contig 11391 bp, 9 predicted proteins | sample WetSurMetagenome_3_FD_187993 | JGI IMG/M metagenome (GOLD analysis project Ga0208980, IMG submission 187993) | Wetland microbial communities from Twitchell Island in the Sacramento Delta, sample from surface sediment Aug2011 Site A1 Bulk (version 2) | ecosystem: Environmental > Aquatic > Marine...
ATGGAATTATTGTTCCGGTAATGGCTATGGCCGGAAACATGGCCAGGAAAAAGATCACCCCCGTTTCTTCGGGTACATTCAGGACTGACAACATACTGTTTGTTACGTTATTGATAAGCGTTATAATCATTGTTGGTGGTTTGACCTTTTTTCCTCCACTCGCATTAGGTCCAATCGCTGAACATTTCTTGATGAATCTGGGTGTTGGATTTTAACTTATAATCATGAAAACATGGAAAAGAGAAGTACGAACAGCTTATTCTCAGGGGAAATTGCTCTACAGGCAATAAAGGATTCCTTTGCCAAGTTAAATCCGGCTACCCTGATCAAAAATCCGGTTATATTCATTGTGGCCATTGGCTCACTGTTAACGACGATCGTGGTCATTTCTGATGTTTATAAGGGTCATTTTTTGAATTTCAACTTACAGATCACGCTTTGGCTATGGTTTACTGTCCTCTTCGCTAATTTTGCCGAAGCCGTTGCCGAAGGCAGGGGAAAGGCACAGGCCGATAGCTTACGTAAAAGCCGCACCCAGACGAAAGCACGGAAACTGGTTCACGATAAAGAAGAAATTGTACTGGCTACCGATTTGAGGAAAGGAGATATAATCGTTTGCGATGCAGGTGATGTTATAGCTGCAGATGGCGATGTTATAGATGGAATTGCAAGTGTTGATGAATCGGCAATTACAGGTGAATCAGCACCGGTGATCCGCGAAAGCGGAGGGGATCGCTGTGCAGTTACGGGGGGTACAAAAGTAATAAGCGATAGAATCACGATAAGTGTAACATCAGAACCTGGCTTCACTTTTCTCGATCGTATGATTGCTCTTGTTGAAGGGGCTAAACGACAGAAAACACCTAATGAAATTGCATTGATCATCCTGTTATCTGGTCTCACCATGATATTTCTTCTGGTAATAATCGCTTTACCTGCTTATTTTGGATACAGTCTTAAGGCTTCAGGCATACCCGTCAGTCAGAATCTGACGCTTCCGGTCCTGATTTCACTCCTTGTGTGCCTTATTCCCACAACGATAGGTGGGCTTCTTAGTGCCATTGGCATCAGCGGAATGGACAGATTATTACGCAAGAATGTTATTGCCACAAGCGGGAAGGCGATAGAAGCAGCTGGTGATACAGATGTCTTACTGCTCGACAAAACGGGCACAATCACACTTGGAAACCGCATGGCGACGGAGTTTATACCGGCTGATGGGATAACTATGGATCACCTGGCAGATGCAGCTCAGCTGGCATCGCTGGCAGATGAAACACCCGAAGGTCGCTCTGTAGTTATTCTGGCTAAGGATAAATTCAACATCAGGGCAAGAGAAATGCATACACTGGATTCATCATTCATTCCCTTCACAGCACAAACCAGTATGAGCGGCATTGATCTGAAGAATCCTCATGGCCAGCTTCGAAGCATCAGGAAAGGGTCTTCCTCTGCTATCAGAAAATTCATTGAAAACAATAACGGATTTTTTCCGGAAAAGGTGGAAGAGATTGTATCAGATCTTTCGAGACAGGGAGCAACTCCGCTGGTTGTTGCGGAGAATGGACAGGTGCTAGGTGTCATTCACCTCAAAGATATAGTTAAGGGAGGCATTAAACAACGATTTGCACAGCTCAGGATGATGGGTATCAGGACAATAATGATCACCGGCGACAACCCTCAGACTGCTGCAGCGATTGCTGCCGAAGCCGGAGTCGATGACTTCCTTGCAGAGGCAAAGCCTGAGGATAAGCTTTACAGGATACGGGAGGAGCAGGCCAATGGTCACCTTGTAGGCATGATCGGAGATGGTACAAATGATGCGCCAGCCCTGGCACAGGCCGATGTGGGACTGGCAATGAATACCGGAACCCAGGCTGCCAGGGAAGCCGGCAACATGGTTGATCTTGACAGCAATCCCACCAAGCTTATTGAAGTGGTGGAAACCGGTAAACAATTACTTATGACAAGAGGCGCACTGACTACTTTCAGTATTGCCAATGATGTAGCTAAATATTTTGCTATTATTCCGGCCATCGCCACTTTTTTATATGTCACCTCTTCCGGAGTATCTCCCTTAAGCGTACTAAATCTTATGAAGCTTTCATCTCCGGAAAGCGCTATTTTAAGTGCAGTTATTTTCAACGCACTGATAATTATAGCCCTTATTCCGCTTGCACTACGAGGGGTTAAATACAGGCCTGTATCGGCAAACCGCGTACTTGCACTGAACATAGTTATTTACGGACTGGGAGGCATAATAGTTCCCTTCATTGGCATAAAACTGATTGATATGCTGCTTGTTTCGATACATATGATTTAGGAACTGCAAATTTGATCTAATTAGAATGATAATATGAGAACACAATTAACGACAGCTTTGAGATTTTTACTGGCAATGACTTTGCTGACCGGTCTGATCTATCCCTTGATTATGACCGGCATAGCTCAGATAGCTTTTCCCTCAAAATCAAACGGGAGTCTTTTAGTCAAAAATGATACTGTTATAGGCTCCGAGCTGATCGGCCAGGAGTTTGACAGTATCAGCTACTTCTGGCCGAGGCCATCAGCTATCGGATATAATCCTGTTCCCTCTGGTGCATCAAACTACGGACCGACAAGTGATACCCTGAGGAAGCTGGTCGAAGCACGTCGTGATTTTTTCGGAAAGATGAATTCAGTAAAGGATATATCATCTGTTCCAAAAGAGATGATCTTTGCATCTGCAAGTGGTCTTGATCCCCATATCACACCTGCTGCGGCTTTATTACAGACCGACAGGATAATGGCAGCCAGGCATTTTACAGCGGTGCAGAAAGCAGAGCTTCTTGAGACCATAAAGAGGCTTACTGAACCGCCTCAGTTTTTATTCCTGGGAGAAGAGCGAATTAACGTGTTGATCCTTAACATTGCACTTGATAAGATATGATAACCATTAGCATTAAAAAAAAGATATCATGAAACATTCGATCCGTACAAGATTTAACCTTGGAATGATCTTTTTATTTATGATCATTCTTGTTTTGGCGGTTTTTTCAGGATATTACCTGAATAAGCTGTCGGATAAAACCAGCGCAATCCTTAAGGAAAACTACCTGTCGGTAGTATATGCAAGGGAAATGTCTGAGGGAATAACGAAAATAAACCAGGAGATCACCGCTGCTTTTTTAACCCGCAGAAAGCCGGACAGCCTAAAGATTTCAAAGGAAATAGCATTTATCGACAAATCGCTTCTGGCAGAAAAAAGCAATATAACTGAACCAGGTGAAGACAAACTGGTATCAGGCATTGATGAAGACTACTCGCAATACAAGGACTCTGTGCTGAAGTTAGTAAGCTCAGCTATATCGGCGGAGGGAATGATTAATCTTCAAAACAAATCAGCCTCTCTCAGCCAGAAATTGCTGCTTTTATCACAAATGAACGGCAACGCTATCGAGGTAAAGACTGATGATGCTAAGTCATATTCAAAAAGTGCGCTGACAAAGATGACTGTACTTGCGTCTCTTTGCTTCCTGATAGGGATGAGTTTTACATTCAGCTTTGCTTCATACTTCAGCCAGCGGTTTTATCAGCTCTATAATGGAATCAAGGAAATCGTCTCAAGCAATTTTGACCAGCATCTTTACTTTTACGGGCATGATGAATTCTATGAAATTTCGCTGGTTTTTAACGAAATGGCTGATAAATTAAAAGAAAATAAGCAGAAATTGTCAGTAACTTTGCTGGATGATAAGCTTCGTACAATCAGTTCGGATGATCTGGAGGAGCTGAAAACTATGTTGTTCAAAATTAAAATTACAGAGGAACAGACCGCAGCTTTGATTACAAAGATTCAAAAGAAATTGGAATCAAATGAGCTCAGATGATAACCGTCCGGATCCTGATGAACTCCTGGCTTCGTTAAAACTGGAGGAAGCAAAGAGGAAACGCGGCAAACTGAAAATATTCTTCGGTATGTGCGCCGGCGTTGGCAAGACTTATACAATGCTTAAGACGGCGCAGGCTGAGAAATCAAAACGATGTGATATTATTGTTGGCTATGTTGAGACTCATAACCGCAAAGAAACAACCGATCTGCTGGAAGGCCTTGAAGTGATACCACGGAAGGAGTATATATACAAGTCCACCACAGTATACGAGATGGATCTTGACGCTATAATCGCCCGTAAGCCTCAGATCGTTCTGGTTGATGAACTGGCACATTCCAATGCCCCTGGCAGCAGGCACACTAAAAGGTACCAGGATGTTCTGGAAATCCTGGATAATGGAATTAACGTCTATACCACAGTAAACGTCCAGCATCTTGAGAGCCGTTCAGATACTGTGGCCCAGATTACAGGTATAGTTGTTAGGGAGACGCTGCCCGACGAAATATTTGAGAACGCAGATGAGATAGAGGTAATAGACCTTACTCCCGAGGAATTGCTGCAGCGGCTCTCTGAAGGCAAGGTTTATACTCCGGAAAGATCCAGGGAAGCAGTTGAAAATTTCTTCCGCAAAGGGAACATTACTGCCTTAAGGGAAATGGCCCTTCGGATAGTAGCTGACAGAGTGGATAAGCAACTGCATGAATACATGCAGCTTAAAAGGATAAAAGGTCCATGGAAATCGGGATTGCATCTCCTGGTTGGAGTAAGTCATACACAACAATCAGCAAAATTGCTGAGGTGGGCAAAAAACCTCTCCTATACAATGGGTGCAGATCTTCAGGCAATATATGTGGAGACATCATACAGGCCCGATGCGAAAGAGAGCGAACAGCTGAATAAAAATATCAACCTTGCCAGGCAACTTGGCATTAAATTCAGGATTGTCACAAATCGGGATATGGTGAAAGCAATTGTGGATTTTGCTCAAAAGGAAAACATCACCCATATTATTATCGGAAAACCTCGCGTCAGGAATCTTTTTACCCTGCTAAAGCTTGGCAATTTTGTTAACAGGCTGATCCGCTACAGCGGAAATATTGACGTATACATACTGGGATCAGATATCCAGACGAGGGACAGGTATAAGCGAATTGCATCGCTGCCATCGTTCACTTCAAATTTCAGCCAGTATTTAATTGCCAGTTTAGTAGTAAGTATGACGGCTATAATCTGTTTTTTTATAAAAGGACTTATTGGTTATCAGGTTGTGTCATTCGCATTACTGTTTGTTGTTTCTACGCTGGCATTCTTTTTTGGCACAGGTCCTATACTTCTGGCTGCCACAATGAGCGCTATCATCTGGGATTTCTTTTTTATTCCGCCTCCGTATACACTTCATGTGGATAAGCCTGAGGATATGCTTATGCTGGTTATGTTTTTCATCATAGCTCTGCTCAGCGGAGTTCTTACCTCCAGGATTAAGCGGCAGGAAATGAAAATCAGAGTCCGCGAGGAACGGACAAATGCACTTTATCAGCTTACCAGAGAACTCTCAACGGCAACCGGCATCGATGAGGTAATAACCATCGCCAAGAATGACATCAAAAGATATTTTAAGCTAAATGTCAGGATTTTACTGAAGAATGATTCAAACCAGCTCGACTATCCCCGTCAGAAAGATTCGAATTTTACTATTTCAAAGAATGATATGAGCGTGGCGATGTGGGCATTCCAGCACTCTGCCAAAGCCGGAAGACATACCGACACTTTGCCTTCGGCCAACTATACATTTTATCCGCTGATGGGAAATCAAATGAACCTCGGAGTCCTTGCAGTTCAGCAGGATATCGTTTTCACCCAGGGAGAAGAGCAATTCTGGGAGGCATTTATATCCCAGATATCAGGAAAGTTCGAGAGGGAATATCTTCGGAATCTGGCAAAGCAAGCCTTTGTACTAACCGAGTCAGATAAGCTTTATAAAACACTATTTAATTCAATCTCTCATGAGCTCAGGATTCCTGTTGCGACAATTATGGGAGCTTCCGATTCATTGCTTACAACTCCGCATCCGGAGGAAATCAGAACGGAGCTTTCCCTTGAAATATTCAAGGCCTCCAAAAGACTGAACCGTCTGATAGAAAATCTGCTCAATATGTCGAGACTCGAGAGTGGCAGGATTACCCTGCGCCTCGATTGGTATGATATTCATGACCTGATTAATAATACTCTGGAAAACCTTCATGATGAGCTTAAGCCATTCCGTCTTCATATAGTTATTCCAGATGACATGCCATTGGTGAAGATTGACTTTGGATTGATGGAACAGGTTCTGTACAACCTGGTCTACAATGCAACCCAGTATGCTGCCAATTCCACAAACATCAGAGTTAAGGCGTTTTATGACAACGGATTACTTACAATTCAGGTCATGGACCGGGGTCCGGGCTTCCCGCGAAAAGAAATTTCACTTATTTTTAACAAATTCTACAGGGTTGAAGGATCCAAAGCCGGAGGTACCGGTCTCGGGTTATCTATTGCAAAGGGATTTGTAGAAGCCCATAAAGGAACTATAACTGCAGAAAACAGGCAAAACGGAGGGGCAAAATTCACCCTTAAAATCCCCGCGGAAATCCAGAGCATGAATCTAAATATCTGATATGCAAGCGATAATGGAAATATCCGATACCATTCTGATTATTGATGATGAGGTACAGATCAGGCGCCTGCTTGAGATTACACTCTCTTCGCATGGTTATAAGATTGCCGAAGCCGCAACAGGAAAGGATGGATTAGTAGCCGCAGCCACAAATCATCCTTCACTGATTATTCTTGATCTTGGCTTGCCGGATATTGACGGGATAGAGATTCTCAAAAAGCTGAGAGAATGGTATCTGAAGCCGGTTATCATCCTGTCTGTCAAAAGCTCGGAAGAAGACATTGTAAACACTCTGGATAACGGCGCCAATGATTACCTTACAAAGCCGTTCAGAACAGGAGAGCTTCTTGCCAGGATAAGGGCAGCTCTCCGGCAAAGCCATGGAGAGGAAGAAAATCCGATACTCGTTTTTGGTCAGGTAACAATTGACCTTGCCAATCATACTGTCTCACGGAACAATAAAATTCTGAAGCTTACAAGCACAGAATATGCTCTGCTTGCACTTCTTGCACGGAATTCCGGAAGGGTGATGACTCACCAGAGCATCCTGAAAGAAATATGGGGATTCGGCTATATCGGGCAGACACAGTACCTGAGAGTATTCGTGGCTCAGTTGAGAAAGAAGATTGAGGAGGATCCGTCCAGGCCTAAACTGCTGATAACAGAATCGGGTATAGGATACCGGTTTCATGAATAATCGTCTGTCGGAAAATTTCGGATTCCGGATTGTTGATTTCGGATTTGTAACGTCACTTTTATCCCTTTAATTCCGCAATCCGAAATAAATCAGAAGTCAATAATCCTCTCCACCCTGTTATTTCTCAGATACTGTTTCAGGATTACCTGTATATCCCTGTTATCAGAGCAGGGATGAATACAGTCATGCAGGGCGCTGAGGCCAAAACCCATATCATTGATGTTGAAATAACCATATCCGGCATATTTGCCATTGACAATTTTGACTGCACATTTTTCCTCATCGTCGCGTCCTTTGTCTACAACGAAGAAATTTCGCCTCGTAAATACAAATTCATCGATAGCCTTTGATGCTCTTTCGTTGTAATCCTCAGGCTTTTCCTTTCCGCAGCACGCGCCCCTGCAAATGCCTACCTGGTGATGAAAGCAGGGGCCTTCTGTCTCATAAAGCCCGGCCAGTTTCTGACAGAGGCCATATGTATCAACTATAGATTCAAGCTTTGCCCTTGCCTTCTCCTTTGATGAAAATACAGATACCGGAGAATCATTATTGTCGAGGTTGCCGTAACGGTAATTTATATAGCCTGAATCGTCGGTGTAGCTGAAAATACCCCAGTTGAAGCTTGTCCTTCTCTGTGCCCTGTTGTAGACAGGTTTGTTTTCCTTTATTTCAGACGACTCCTTCAGCAGGGCAATGAGCTCACTGCCGGTTAGCTCCCAGTCAATGTCCGCAATCAGATCACGCATCTCCATCGCCCTGCTGGTGCTGTTGTTGGAAAGATGGGTGCTGATCCTCTGCTGCAGATTACGGCTCTTTCCGATATAGATAAGGTCTCCTTTTTCATTATAGAAATAGTATATTCCCGGTTCTTCAGGAATGCTTTCAATTTTTGCCAGATCGAGCTCCGGATGCAATTTTGAGGTCCTGCTGTTTTTAGTGAGCCCTCTTTTTTCTCCGTTGATCTCCCTGTCTCTTGCAAGAAGCATTTCAAAAAGCCTTACTGTTGCCAGTGCATCGCCGGCTGCCCTGTGCCTTCCGTTTATATTGATATTGAGGTCACTGCAAATATTGCCGAGACTGTACGATCTGTGACCGGGAAAAAGTTTCCGGCTCAGAGCCACAGTATCAAGAAGATTTCTTCTAAAATTGAAACCTAGCGATTTAAACTCCTGCCTTATGAAAGAGTAGTCAAATTTAGCATTGTGCGCAACAAATGTCCTTCCTTCTGTCAGCTCTACAATGTTTTTTGCCACTTCATAAAAGCGGGGTGCATCTTCAACCATTTCGTTTGTAATCCCGGTGAGATTTGTGATAAAATAGGGAATATTCCTTTCCGGGTTGATGAGAGTAGTATATTCACCAGTTATCCGGCTGCCATCGTGAAGAAAGATTGCTATCTCAGTGATTTTTTCAATCCTGGAACTCCCTCCCGTCGTCTCGATATCAATAATCGCGTACATCCCCTTGTCCGTTATTGCCGTCACGGGTACGAATATACTCAGAATCTGTGTCAGAATTTCCAATAGTTTGTACTTTTGTTTCCTCGACAACTTACTCTGATGAACGAATGCTTCTCAAAGAAATTCATCCTGAACGGAATTATTCAGCCATCCGTACGGTTTGATAATTCCCTGATCTACGAAGGAGATTCTGTTTATGAAGTAATCAGAATGGTAAAGGGTGCACCTGTCTTTTTTCATGACCATACAGACAGGCTTTACAACAGCGTAAAACATCAGCAGCAGGAGCCCCTTGCCAGTTCGGAGACAATAAGAAAGGCAGTCATTGCTCTCTCAAGATCCGACAGTAGGAAAGAGACAAATCTTAAGATAGTTTTCAACTATAACAATGGGGTAAAGAACTGGCTTGTCTATTTTACAGAACCGGCGTACCCTTCAGCAGACCAGTACAAAACAGGTGTGAAAGGAATCCTTTTCAGGGCTGTGAGAAAGGATCCTGAATCGAAGGTGATAAATCACAAGCTAAGGTCGGAAATTTATCACAGACTTATTCTGGAAGGAGCCTATGAGGCGCTTCTTGTTAATGAGCATAACCTTATTACAGAAGGCAGCCGGTCGAATATTTTTTTTGTAAAGGGGAATACCCTCCTCACAGCTCCGGATAACCTTATCCTGAATGGCATTACAAGGAAGCATATTCTTGAAATATGTTCCAGTGAGAATATCAAAACCGAAATAAAATGCGTGAGCAGCAGTGATATTGAAAATTATGATTCAGTTTTTATGACAGGTACCTCGCCGACAGTGCTGCCATTCTGCTGTATCGATGATAAGCTCTTTGATGCAGGGCTCCCGTTACTCGGCAAGCTTCGTAAGATTTATATGGAAAAAGCAGAGGAGAGCGTGCGCCGGTTCAGGTCTGAATAAGAACACTACGATCAGCAGACTGAATTTTAATTACTATATTTGTGCCTTCAAATAATCTAAATTCTGATATATGGCAAGCGTAAGAGAACTGAAAAAGGATATCGATTACCTTATTTACGAGGTGATATCTGACTGTTTTGTTTTTTCAAACCTTCATCCCGATATCAGGTCTGAAGAATTATCTGCTATTATATCTGATGCTGTCCATCTTAGAAATGACCTTATTGCAAGGGTTAATAATCCTGATGGAAAGGATAATCCCAAAATAGTAAAGGCTTATTACAAGTCAGTTGGTAAAGATCTTCTGACAGGAGCTGATAAACTGTTCAGCAGGTTAAGTGAACTGACTAAGAAGTAAGGGAGAAGTACTTGTAAATCAGTTTTCCGCATCCTGTACACTTTCCGCTGGTGTCAAGGTTCAATAGTTTTGTTTTGTATCCCGATCGTTTTGTCACCGTAGTGCCGCAATCCGGACATTTTGTATTCTGCCCTGACTCAGATAACGTGTTTCCTGCATATACATGGTCAAGCTGATGCGAGGCTATTCCTGCAAGCCTGTCAATTGAGTACTGCGATGTTGATGGATCATCGCGTTTGTACATTGGAAAATACCTGCTCAGGTGAAAAGGAGTATTTTTACCAAGTTCACCAGCAATCCATCTCGACTCTTCTTCCATTTCCTTTTCATCATCATTCTGACCCGGAATGATAAGTGTGGTGATTTCCAGATGCTTACCTGACTTTGCAATCTGTATCAATCCACTCTTAACGGGTTCCAGCTCAGCTCCTGCGAGCTCCCTGTAAAACCTGTTGCTAAAAGCCTTAAGATCGATATTGAAGCAGTCAATGAATTCAGTTATTTCCGTGAGCGGAGCTTTATTTACAAATCCATTGCTCACCATAACGGTATATAGTCCTCTTTCCTTTGCAGCCAGGGCAGCATCTCTCATATATTCAAACCATATCACCGGCTCATTATAAGTAAATGCAAGGCCGATATTCTTTTCGGCAGCAATAGCGTATTTGACAAGTTTATCCGGCTCCGCTTCGGGGTTCATCCTGCCTGGAATATTCTGGGAAATGTGATAATTCTGACAGAAGTCACATCTCATATTGCAGCCATATGATCCGACAGATAGGATATTATATCCGGGAAAGAAATGATATAGCGGCTTCTTTTCAACAGGATCAAGGGCAAAGCCTGAGATTACACCGTACGTTTCCAGAACAATTTTGCCGTCCTTGTTTCTTCTTACTCCGCAGATTCCTGATTTCCCTTCGGCAATTTTGCAGAAGTGCGGACATAAAAGACATTCAGCCTTCGGGCTGCCGGCTCTGTAAAGAGGTACCATATTACTGATCTCCTTTGCACAAAATTACTACAATATCCTGACCATGTAAGGTTATTTTGAATAACATTTGCATATAATGTTCCAACACGATAAATTAGCAAATTGACTTTTGTAAAAGTTATGGATACGACAGAAAAGCAGATAAGGATACCATATGATCAGATGAAGGCAGAGTTTTTCAGAATTCTGCTCAGGCAGGGCTTTGCAACCGAGAGAGCGTACAAATGTGCTGAACTTTTTACTGTTAACAGCCTGGAAGGCGTCTATTCTCATGGAGTTAACAGGTTTTCGCGGTTTGTCAAAAGCATTAAGGATGGACGTATCATACCTGAAGCTGTGCCCACCCTTACTCACAGAACAGGAGCTATAGAGCAATGGAATGGGAATCTTGGTCCAGGTCCCCTTAACGCGGTCTTTGCCACTGACA
>Ga0208980_10002395_pt1 | contig 11385 bp, 12 predicted proteins | sample WetSurMetagenome_3_FD_187993 | JGI IMG/M metagenome (GOLD analysis project Ga0208980, IMG submission 187993) | Wetland microbial communities from Twitchell Island in the Sacramento Delta, sample from surface sediment Aug2011 Site A1 Bulk (version 2) | ecosystem: Environmental > Aquatic > Marine...
CCGCTATCTTCCCATTCCACTGAAAGGGGACCCTGATAATTGATGGCGTTCAAAGCTCGGATGATCTCTTCAAAATTGAAACCCTGGGTTTTCGGGGTGAGGCATTAGCATCGATCAGCTCGGTTGCACACTTGACCATTACATCCCGGGTTGCAAATTCAACCACTGGTGCCAGACTTCATGTAGAAGGTGGACAGTCTGGTGAAGTTCAGAAAATTGGAGCACCTGTGGGTACAACCGTTCGAGTAGAAGATTTATTTTATAATGTCCCTGTCCGACTTAAATTTCTAAAACATCCAACTACAGAACGACGCCATATCGATGAGCTGGTTACGCGATATGCATTGGCTTATCCGCATGTTCGGTTCCAACTATATCAGGATGACCGACCGGACCTATTAACCAGTGGAAATGGCAACCGATCTGAAATCCTGGCTAGTTTATACGGAGTGGACGTTGCAAGACAAATGATGGAAGTTTTGGCTGAAGAGGAGGGTTTATCCATAATTGGTTTTATTAGTCCGATCAGCCTTACACGCTCAAATAGACGTGAAATTTCATTTTTTATCAATGGTCGTCCAGTTCAAGATCCAGCACTCGGGACAGCAATAGTCCAGGCGTATCACACGCTGCTCATGGTAGGGAGGTATCCGCTTGCTATCCTTTTCCTGCAACTTCCGGTTGCTACTGTGGACGTAAACGTTCATCCAACAAAGGCTGAAGTGCGTTTTAAAAATGCTGATCTGGTGTTTCGGGGTGTCCAACGGGCAGTTCGACGGGCACTATTAGCTCATTCACCAGTTCCATCAGTGGGAGGAAATTTATATTGGCAAGCATCAAAAGTAAATCAAGGATCGGGCCACCAAATAGATCCAGCATGGACACTGGCTGGTGATACAAATTTCTCGCCGACCGGACAATTAGCCAACGCCACCCTTATCGGCCCATCCATATCAGGCAGGCAAGCGGTATTAACCAGCCCGAGTGTTCCAATATTACGATTAGTTGGTCAGATCGCTTCTGCATACCTGGTGGCAGAAGGACCGGATGGTTTATATCTGATCGATCAGCACGCTGCTCATGAGCGGGTATTATTTGAAAGCTATATGACAATTTGGAAGGAATCTGATCACTCTGAAGTGGAAATCCGTTCCAAGCACATACCAGCGCAAGTATTACTTCAGCCTGTGAGTGTTGATCTTTCACCGTCAAATGCACGTCTCATTGAACAGCAATTACCCATGTTGAACCGGTTGGGATTTCAGGTGGAGCTATTTGGAAAAGGTAGTTTTTTAGTCCGTGCTATTCCTGAATTATTGGTAGGGATGGATCCTGCTGCAGCATTGGGAGTGATTGTTGAGGATTTCGATGAGGATGAAACTCCATTACAAGCAGAGACTGAAGCCAGGATTATTGCTCGCGTATGTAAACGTGCAGCAATAAAAGCCGGGCAAGCATTGTCCATGGAGGAACAAAGAGCACTCTTGAATGACCTTGAAGCATGCCAGTCTCCACGTACCTGCCCACATGGTCGACCAACAATGATCCACCTATCCGTGGACTTGTTGGAGCGGCAATTTGGCCGTAAAGGACCCCGGTGAGCATGGAACCTAAAGTCATGCAATGTCTGTGGCTTGACAAACAACAATTGAAATTTCTTGATAATATACCTATTCCTATACCCGGGAGAGACCAAGCACTGATTCGTGTTCTCCTTGCCGGGGTGTGCAGCACGGATCTTGAGCTGTTACGGGGTTATTATCCATATTCTGGCATACCAGGACATGAGTTTGTTGGAAGTGTAGTAAGTTCACCTGAGGACCCTGCCTGGATGGGAAAGCGCGTAGTAGGGGAGATTAACATCGCTTGCGGTGTATGTCAGACCTGTAAAATGGGCATGAATCGTCATTGTGAAGATCGGAAAACACTGGGTATCCATGATTGGAATGGGGTATTTGCTGAATATCTAGTGCTACCAACTACCAATCTGCATGTTGTTCCAGATCATGTTCCTGATGACATGGCTGTATTCACCGAACCGTTGGCTGCTGCACATGAGATTCTTGAGCAAACATCGATAAAAACATCTGATCGAGTTTTGATCATTGGAGCAGGAAGATTGGGGCTTTTAGCGGCTATGGTTTTACAACAAACAGGCTGTATGTTGGAGGTTGTGATCAGACACCAAAAGCAGCAGATATTATTAGAAAAACTTGATATTAATACAGTTTCCATACAGAAGATCGGTACCCAGAAATATGATGTTATTGTCGAAGCTACAGGATCGACTGACGGGATAACCCAGGCATGTCTATCCGTCCGTCCGCGGGGTCGGATCATTTTGAAAAGCACATATAAAGGAAATGCTGAAATAAATCTCTCAGGAATTGTTGTAGATGAAATAACCTTGATCGGCTCACGGTGTGGCTCCTTTGAGCCGGCAATCAGGTTGCTTGCCAACAACATAGTTGATCCACGAGGATTAATTGAGGCTACATTTCCACTCGATCAAGGTGTCGAAGCCTTTGAATACGCAGACCGACAAGGTATGCTTAAAGTACTTATTCAACCTGGCACAGATAATTTCACTCGGTCTTTGGAAATCGTACGGTAAAAATTGTTCCTTGACCAACCGTACTTGAGACTTCTACCTTACCATTATGCGCTTCGACAATTTGCTTGCAAATGGTTAATCCTAAGCCGGTTCCTTTAATTCCTTTTTCGGTGTTTGGTATGCGATAAAACCTCTCAAACAATCGAGGGAGAAATTCTGGGGGAATGCCCTGGCCGTGATCCTGGATGCTAAACGAAATATCTTGAGGGGTGGATTTAGCTGTGACATTAATATTTCCACCAGGGCTATTGTACTTAATGGCATTCGTAAGCAAATTCAGGATGACCTGCTTTAGTTTATCCTTATCCGCATTAATAGTAACGGATTGAGCGGGTAAATCGAGGGAGATAGTCATTTCCTTGCTTTCAAGCTGTAGCTGGATGATTCCGACACTTTCAGTAATTAATTGAATCAGATCAAATTGGATTGGTTTGAATTTCGCCCGACCAGATTCCAATCTGGCATATTCTAAAAAGGACGTGGTTAATTCCGTAAGACGGCTGAACTCATTATGGATCATTTGGGAAATTTGTTCACGTCTACCGTCAGGTAAATCTGACCTCTGGAGCAAGTAAAGGGCAGTATTTAATGCTGCTAAGGGTGTGTGTAATTCGTGTACTAGCTCGGTTACAAGATCGGATTGGAGAAAGCGATGTGTGTTATCAATATATATGGCTACCTGACATGCAAAAGCAAGCAGGATCTCCAGATCAAGCTGGGTGAACGCACCTGAGTTAGCGTTTACTACTTCGAGAATGCCAAGTGGTTTATCTTTTATTGTGATTGGTACTACAAGCAACGATTTAAGCTCAATCCCAGGTAGAATAATAAAATCGCCATTACCATGATCGTATAAATCTGTATCATTAATCATGACCGGTTGTTGGTTTGAAAATACCCATCCTTCCAGGCTGTTGTTAAGTGGCGTGGAAAACCCTTCATATTGAGTATTGTTGGTGAAACAACCTGTTTCTAAAATAAGGGTATGATGAATATGATAGGGAAATAATATCCAGGCAGATTTTGCATCGCATAATCCTACAGCTTCTTCTACGATATGTTCCAGGAGCTGTTCTGTGTTCAATATCGATGCAAGCTCTTGAAACACACTGATTAAATGTTTATACTTTTTTACCATGCCAGGTCGAGACGCTTCAGTCATTTAGCACCTGTTCCGATATCAGGGGAAATACTTCCGCAACATTCTCCCGTATGATTACATTCGCTCGGACGTCAACATATGTATCCATATAATTGACGATAACCAACGAGGCACCATTTTCCAATGCAAGGATAGGCAATTTAGCAGATGGCATGACTTCTAAGGATGTGCCAACCACCAGGAGTAAATCGCATTTTCGACACGCTTCTTCTGCTTTTATCCAGATTTTCACCGGCAATTGCTCTTCGTAAAGTATGACATCAGGTTTCAGCATGCCTCCACATATCTGGCAATGCGGAATCTTACAAGTAGACAGGTATTCTTGAATAATCGCATCCGAAGATATTTGCATGAAGCATTTGATACATGTCATTGTACTTAACGTACCGTGAATTTCCAAAACATTTTTTGCACCTGCACGAGTGTGCAAACCATCAATATTTTGGGTGATTATTGTGGATACAAAGCCATTTGCTTGTAATAACGCAATGGCAGTATGTGCAGGGTTAGGTTGAGCAGAAAGCATTTGAACGGCGAGAGGATGAAGCCATGAATAAAATAATTCCGGATCGTATCGGAAAGCGGATAAGGAGGCCACTTCCATCGGTAGGTATCGTGTCCATAAACCAATTCCTGGACTCCGAAAGTCAGGTATACCAGAAGGTGTAGATATTCCTGCGCCTGTCAATACCACAGTTTGGTGGGATTGTTTTATTAGTTCAGCCGTACGGTGAATGGATTCGACAATGATTCGGGAAGTACTGGTCATTCTTTGACAGGTACACGTTTGGAAATATTATCAGCTAACTTTGCAAATTGTTGAGATGTGAGATTGTCAGGATGTTGAAGAACAAGAGGTATATTCGATTTTGAACATTGATATGTGAGTTCTGGAGCTGCCGTAAAAACGATACTGATTGGGTGGTGATACTCCATTTGTACTTGTGCAAGGGAATATTGCATTTCGGTTCTTTGGCGGTTGTAGAGCACGGTATTTATTCTTCCTTCACCAAATCCCTTCTTCGATAATTCCTCCACCAGAGTCATTGTACGCACGATTGTTCCAGGGATTGGTTCCAAAACTACGATAATCTCGTCACAATAGGTGAGAATTCTGTCGGTAACAGGTGTGATGCCAGGACCTAAATCAAGTACAACGTGGGAAGCCATGTAAGCCAAATATCTGGCAATAGCATCAAAATGGTCTACTGCAGTTACATATTTTGCATCAGCTGGATCGTAGGAGGATAATAACAATCTCACGCCTGATTTATGCTGAAATAACTCACCTTCAATCGCTCCCTGGGTGATATTCTCAGGTGATTGCTGGAGTAAGTGTGACATCCCTTCAGGAGTAAGGTATCCCAAGTCTAATGCCATTGTCCCTTCCCCTGGACGAAATTCAGCGATGATGACATCCTTCTTACTCCTAGCTTGAAGGCTAATCCCCAAATTCAAAGCCAGTGTTGAGATGCCTAACCCCCCTTTTGCTGCCATTACACCTGTCACATAGCCTCTTTTCCTGGATTGCGGTGCCTGTGATGTAGGTGGTGTGGGTTTTTTACCACGCGCAAGGACAGCTTTCACATGAGCAAAAAGCTCACGAGGTTGGGTCGGTTTGGTTAGATAATCATCTGCTCCAGCTTCGAATCCCTGAACTTTATCATCGACCTGGGTTTTAGCTGTGAACATAATTATGGGAATATTATTGGTTACTGGATTAGAACGCAGCTTGCGTGCGACCTCGTAGCCATCCATCTCCGGCATCATTATGTCGAGGAGGACCATATCTGGCTTATCACCTTGCGATAGGGCAATAGCCTGAACACCACTACTGGCAGCAATAATTCGGTAACCCTGGTGTTGAAGCATCAAGCCAACTAATCGTAGTGTATCCAAATCATCATCAACGATAAGGATTTTTTCACTCATGGTGCCTACTCCTCAGCCGAACGATTTTGCATTATAAATGCTTATATTTCTATAGAAAATTTATCATAAACTAGCGAGTATTCATTATACGCTATAATTCTGCATAAGATGCTAGACAGAATTGCAAGCATTTTACAACATGAATGCCAACTGCATGCCGATAAAACACTCGTAGTTGGTGTTTCAGGTGGTCCTGACTCATTGTGTCTGTTGCATATTTTGTACCAGCTAGGCTACTCAACAATAGCTGTGCATGTGAATCATGGATTGCGACCAGAAGCGGATGAAGAATCGAAAAGGGTAGAGCAATTTGCTATTCATTTAGGAATAGATTTTATTTCTTGCGGGATAGGTGTTCGAGACTATGCCAGGGAGGTTTCTGTCTCCATCGAAGAAGCTGCAAGAATACTTCGATATAACGCCTTATTCGAACAGGCAAAAAAATTTAATGCAAATGCAGTTGTGGTAGGTCATAATGCGAATGACCAGATCGAAACGATCCTGATGCATCTAATTCGGGGTTCAGGTTTGGCCGGTTTAAGGGGAATGGAAATTTACAATTTGCCCAACCCCTGGAGCAAGGAAATTCCATTGGTCAGGCCATTATTAACAACCTGGCGGGAAGAGATCCAGAAATATCTTGATAACTATCGTCTCGATCCGATCTTTGATCGTAGCAACCTGGATGTCTCTTTTCTGCGTAACCGCATCAGGCATGAATTAATACCAAAATTATCTGAGTACAATCCTGCTATCGGTAATGTTTTGCTAAGGATGGGCCAGGGCTTGAAAGATGATTATTCTTTATTGGAAAAAATAACTGTTGAAGCCTGGGGATCAACCTTAATCAAGCAAGAAAATGGCGTTTTGCTGTTTCGTACCTATGAGTTTTTACAGCAACCAATCTCTATTCAGCGCCACCTCTTAAGGAGGGCGATCGCATTCCTCCTTCCAGGATTACGAAATGTAGATTTCGATGGTATCGATAGAGGCTTAAGGATTTTGGTTGGGAGCAAACAAAACTCTCAAACTGATCTGGTTGCTGGTATACGCCTGGTTAAGGAAGGGACGAAATTTTGGGTAGCAAGCTGGCAGGCTGATTTCTTTGGGGATGATTATCCAATACTCGCACCGGGTGAGACACGAACTTTTCAGAATCGATCATCGATATTCATCAATAAAAATTGGCAGCTAAAAGTCGAGGAGATCACTAAACCTGAGCTAGCTGATCAACTTTTTGACACCAATATGGATCCTTTCCAGGCATGGTTGGATGAGAGTGATCTATTATTCCCATTGACCGTTCGGGTGCGAGAACCGGGAGACAGAATCAAACCGTTGGGTCTGAATGGTCATTCGATAAAAATTTCTGATCTGATGATCAATGTAAAGCTGCCAAAAGATGCTCGTGACCGGTGGCCGATTATCTGTTCGGGAGAAGAAATTATTTGGGTTCCTGGTTTCCGAGTAAGTGAAATAGCTCGGGTTAAACCCAGCTCTTCCCAGGTTCTTCACCTCTCATTGTTCAGGAACCGAACCACCTAACTTCTGTAATTTAAGCCTCACCTCACGCCATTGAATTTTTGATAAACCCATTTTTTGGCGAACCTTGTTTGTTTCCATGCCTGTGTTCAGGTCATGTAAAGCGCAAGTCCATCGACACATTTCAAAAGAAAGGTGTTTTGCTAAACCTGCTTCCTCACCAAGATCCTCGAGGAGATATTCCAAACGGCGTTGTGACCAGGGAAACAATTGATCCCCCAGGTTGTATTGTTGTTGATATTCATGAAATGCAGTGATCCATTCCTGCGAAACAGGGATCTTGCGTTCTTTGTAACGGTGTTGAGGGCTGGCATAGCGTACAAATAGCAAGGCGCCGTTAGGGGCATCCAGGTCTAGATGGTTGGGACTTAACGCCAGGCACTCACTTTTTTTAATTCCCGTCTCGAGCAACAGGGCGAGCAAGGTGTAATAGCGTGCATCAGGCTGTGATGCCTGGCGGTATTTATTAGCCACATCCAACACCGATTGGGCTTCTTCAGGTGTGAGCACTTGAGGGAGAGGGCTGATTACAGATTGTTGTAACACTTTTTCTGCGGGATCAACCACGATTACGCCAAATTTCACCAACCAGCGGAAAAATGCTTTTATCGAAGTGATACGCCTTGCCAGGGTTTTTGGGCTGCATGGGACACCACGCTGTTTTTGCATCCATTCGAGAAAATTGTTCAACTCATTGGTCGTAATGGCACCAACCGGACGATCGGGCGGGAGATAACTGGCCAACAAGAGCATATCAGCAGAAAAAGCTTTAACAGTGTGGGGTGATTTACCCTGGTCGGAAAGAAAAATTCGCCATGAGTTGATTGAGGGCACGAGTGGAGTATGGTCAGTAATATGTGAAGGGATTTTGGTATCAGAGGGCATAGGAGCTCCAAGATGTGTTGCGCATAGAATTTTCGTATAGCCGATATGTAACGAGTATAATCAATATAGTGGGGATTGTCAATGAATGTCAAGGCAATGTAGAAATGTCCCTTTTTTTACTTTGCCTTGCCATGAATGTGGTGTAATTTTGATCAGATAAAACAGTAACATAACAAAAGTGCGAGCATCATCGCTCGCACTCATCGTGATTCAGTAAATCCCTCATCCTGCAAGTCCTAACTCGGGTGCAATCGTACGCATTGCCAGGATCACATTCCCTACATGTTCCCATAACTCAATATTGAATTCCTGGGCTGCCTTAGCAATTTCATCACGGTTGGCACCTGCTGCAAATGCCCGATCCTTCCATTTCTTTTTTACAGAGCTGGATTCGAGATCCGATAAGGAACGGGAAGGGCGCACAAGAGCGACAGCTGTGATCAAGCCTGTGATTTCATCGCAGGCATATAAGGCTTTCTCCATGTTTGTCTGCCTTGGTATGCCCGTGTGATCCGCATGACTAAGCACCGCCCGAACAATACCCTCGGGCACCCCTCTTTCCCGCAGGATGGCAGCGCCGGCTTGAGGGTGCTCTTCCAGCGTGGGATGAATCTCCCAATCAAAGTCATGCAAGAGACCAGTGATCCCCCAGATTTCCTGGTCTTCACCAAATTTAGCTGCATAGAAACGCATTGCAGCTTCAACTGCCAGCATGTGGCGGACCAGGTTTTCATTTTTGACATGTTCTCGGACGATATTTAAAGCAGTTTTACGATCCATTTCATCACCTCAATGAAGAACAGGAATAGAGTCTCAGTCTCTAACAATAATGCTCGTGGAATTGTCAGAAGGAAAATATTATTGTTACTCAAACGTGCTGAATATTTTACTTTATTAACAATTGATATGCCGGATGGTTGTTCGTTGCATCTTCATTATGGGATTTATTATGTATTGCATATAACCTAGCAAAATTGGCGGCGTAAAGACCGCCAATTTTTTTGCCTATTATTAATTTGTAATTTATTTTCGATACTTCGGGGCTTTTTATGATCGCTTTTTATACAGCCCTATATTTAATTTGTTAATATAATTCACCGAAAAATTTCAAGGAGACGCGTAACAACAATAAAGCTAAATGCAAAGAGTAATGGGATAATACCAATATTAAGTACTTTCCTAAGTGTTCGTAAGCGAGAGGTTACAGCTGTGTTTGCAATTTCCTTTTGTATGAGTAGGGTAAACAACACGAACATACCAATTAAAGCTATGGATCCCGCGAGGGTTGCGGTGGTGATTGTCGATACTGTGGAAGTCGTAACAGTTGATATCATTAAATAGTTACCCCTACCTGGTAGTAAAAATTATAATTGTAAAAACAATTAATGTCAAATTAATATCTAATACGGAAAAAGGAATGTTGGCAACCTCAGCCGGATTCCTACCGACAACTGTCTGATCTGATGGTATGGAATCACTCCGGTTATTGCGGCTGGGATGCTGGGTCACTCACTGGCAATCCATGCATGCTGAGCTACTGGAGGAGAGAGCGCTTATAAACCTTTTAAACTCGATATCGCCCCTATGGAATCGATCAAAATGACGCCTGATAAGATCTTGGCTATATTGTTTCTTTTCGATAATTTAGATCTCCCTCCAGCCGGAGCAGGCTCAAATAACGCCTGGGTCAGGCATTATTTATACCTGGTAAAATGGGAGAGTTATCCTTTCTTTATTTGTAACTGTTCCGGTAGATGAACGAACCAACACTAGTAAAAGCAGAGGGATAAGGTGATGATCATTGATAATGACATGTTATGGCGTCAGTTTGGAGCAACAATCGACATGTTTGGCAACGCTCTGCGTGGCTGTCCGGATGAACTATGGAAAAAAAGACTTTGGGATGATCAGCCAGATCAGTGGGTGGCAGCTGGTTTCTCGGCGTTTTGGTATTTATGTTACCATACGCTCTTTTGGTTGGACCTATACTTAACTGGGTCGGAAGAAGGCTTTGCTCCACCTCCGCCATTTAACTTGGTTGAGATGGAATCAAATGAAGTTCTACCGCGGATCTACGCACGCGATGAGCTGCTCCGCTATCTGGAATATTGCCGCCTAAAGTGCCAGGCGACGATTACCAGTATGTCAAACGAAAATGCCTCCCGGTTGTGCCGCTTTGCCTGGGGAGTGATACCCTTTGCAGAGCTTCAACTATACAATATACGCCATGTACAGGAACACGGCGCACAACTTAGCATGTTTCTTGGACAACAGGCTGGAAAATCCTCACAATGGGTACCTCGGACTCATTAAAAAAATCTTCGATCGAATGTAATAAGAGCAGTATCCTTAATGTGATGCTTCTATAAAAAATATCATCGAATGAAGAGGGATCTTAACTTGTGCAGGCTCGTTCATGCTCGACTATGGAATCCTTCCGATTATCATCGCTCGGATGCTGGGTCACTCGATCATACAGATCACCTATGGTCATTTCATTCCGACAATGCAGGATGAGGTAGTTTGATTATGGATGATATTTTGACACCGAATTCAATCAATCTCCGTTAAATAATCGATTCTATATATATATTATGAAAGAAATCGCATCCACCTAATCGGTTGAGATTATGTTATTCATCATAATGTAAACGATAAGTAAAACCAAGCCACCTGATAGTTTAACGGCAGGATAATTAAACGAAATGAGTATTCTAGAAAAATCGTTTTTCCCAATACATTTTACGAATGGTGCTGACCGAATCCCAATCAACCAACTTCATGATTCATGGAAAACACGAATTATGGAACTGCTCTTGACATGTGACGAAAACAATCAGGGACGCTCACACGCGTCCCTGATTGATGTGGGTACAGATAGCTTTCTATCTTGGCAGGGAATATTTGGACCGCTAGGTTACTTCGACATCATATTACAAGCTGCTATCTCCATCCACTTCTGACTTAATTCTTTGGGGCTAAATTCGACCATCTCACAATCTTATTCCATCACTGGTAGGTGGCCCGGTTCCAAATAAAAGACTTTCCCTGCCGTGATGACTTCTTCGTGGTCAGCATATTTCACCCGCATTCTCCCCTTTAGCAAGTAGCCCCAGTGTGGACACTCGCATCCATTGGGGAACCCTTTGAATAACAAGGTTGAGTAAAATCCTGCTGGAAAGCCCCAAAAACCTCCATCCATCTCTCCCCATTCAATTTGATGGCTATAATACGAGCATGATTAAAACAC
>Ga0208980_10002396_pt1 | contig 11385 bp, 13 predicted proteins | sample WetSurMetagenome_3_FD_187993 | JGI IMG/M metagenome (GOLD analysis project Ga0208980, IMG submission 187993) | Wetland microbial communities from Twitchell Island in the Sacramento Delta, sample from surface sediment Aug2011 Site A1 Bulk (version 2) | ecosystem: Environmental > Aquatic > Marine...
TGGGCTGGCCGGAGGACCGAAACACCCTCCACTGGCTTGAAAATAATGGCACAGAGACCGCGGTGGAGATCTCTATCGATATTTTCAAACCGCAGGCGTAAGAATAAGTCGGGGACCAGTTGCGGCCCCGACATTATTACATTTACCACACCCCCGGCAGCAGGCGATATTTCACCTTTTCCAAATAATCACTGTATCCTGGAAGATCGCGCACCAGCACCTGTTCTTCGTTGCGGATGCGCACAATCAGGATGGGAATGATCGATAAAGCCGGCAGCACCATCCACCAGCAGCCCAGCGCCAGCGGGGTGAAGGCATAGATCAAGATCACACTAACATACATCGGGTGCCTGACCCTGGCATAGGGTCCGCTATCGATCACTTTCTGCCCCTGCTCCACTTCGATCACCCGGGAGGCAAAGCTGTTTTCACGCATTACCCGGTAGAAGATCCAGTACCCAAGCATAATGATGAAATCCCCCATGATCACCGCCCACAAAGGTGTGGTGGACCATCCGAAGCGGAAATTCAACGCGGGCAAAACAAACAGAAAGCTGATATATAAAAAGCTGGAAAAGATGATCTTCTTTTGGACAGTTTCCCGTTCCCTCATTCGCATGCGGCGTTCAAACAAAGCCGGGTCGTTCTGGATGAGGTAGATGCCCATCAGTGTGGTTAGTCCCCCCAATAGTAAAAGATAGATCCAGGCCTGCCAGTAGGCCAGACTGCCGGCGATCCCAAAAAGGATCAGCCCCATCACGATGAAGAATCCCACCATTCTGCTGATCGCTGCTTTTGCCAGCTGCTTTTTCGTCATGTGTCGATTTTCCATATCGACCTCCCCACATAACCTAGGGATCCCAGCCATCCTTTCCCCCGCGGCACTTCGATCCAAATTAATATACAGTTGTTACTATAAGCCGTTGAAAATGAATGTCAATAGGGTAATTTTGCGATACAGTGGATCCGAGGCTAACCCCTCTTCTGAAATTGTCGCTATAATCAAGAGGATACGGAGGGTGAAATGAAATCACGTCCGATGTTTGTCCGCGTACTCATCATTCTGGGGATCCTATTCTTCCAACTCGTCATGACCCAGGTGATCACCTTTGTCCTTTCCCTGCTGATAGGTGGGTTGGAGAATGTTCAGCAGTCGAATAAATACCTCTTCGCTGCCATCATAGGTCTGACCTTTTCTATAGGGGCTTTCTTTTCCGGCTGGGTAGCGCTGCGTCTCCGCTGGCTGGAGGCCTCCCCACGCATACCCGCACGGGCGATCGGCACCCTCCTTGGCGCATATATTCCCCTCCTGGCAGCCGTCCTCATCTACCCCGTCCTCGAACCAGGCAATCCCTTCTATTCGCTTTCCATCCTGGGGGCGATCATCGGGTTTCACGTGCCCACCTGGATCAAGGCTGGCTAAATCCCGGGCTCTCGTCCGCCAAAACAATGAAAACGGTTATCGAAACCGAATCCCTCGGGAAACGGTACAGTGAAATTCAAGCTGTCGAAGGGCTCTCCCTGCGAGTCTCCGAAGGAGAGATCTATGCTTTCCTCGGGTTAAATGGGGCAGGGAAAACCACCACCATCCGCATGCTGCTGGGGATGATCCGACCCACCTCAGGATCCGCTACCGTCCTCGGCACCCGTGTGCGCCAGGGCGGCGTGGAACCCTGGGCTTCCGTCGGATATATGGTTGAGGTGCCGCATGCATATGGCGAGTTGACCGTGCGTGAGAACCTGGAAGCCGCCCGCCGCCTGCACCCCGGAACGCCGCCTGAAGCCGTGGATAAAATCATCGGGCAGCTTGGGCTCGCTGCTTATTCCTCCCGCCGCACCTCTACACTCTCCCATGGGAATCACCAGCGCCTGGGATTGGCTAAAGCCCTCCTCCACGATCCCGCGCTCATCATCCTGGATGAGCCTGCCAACGGGCTTGATCCGGCTGGGATCGTTGAGATCCGCGAGCTGCTTTCTGACCTAACCGCTAACCACGGGAAAACTGTCTTCATGTCCAGCCATATCCTCGCCGAAGTCGCCCGCCTGGCGCATCGGGTGGGCATCATCCACCAGGGGCGGCTGCTGCGCGGGATGAATACCACTGAGCTCGAACGTGAGCGTCGGAAGAGGCTGCTGGTCCGCTGCGGTGAGCCGGAAGTCGCGCGGGGCATCCTCGCCGCTGCCGGGTATGAAGCAACCATTCTTACGGATCGGTCTTTGGAACTCAAGAGTGATCCTGCCATTGAACATCCCGAGCAGATCAACCTGCTGTTGGTGAATGCGGGGGTTCCCCCATCCGGCCTGGTGGTGGAGGTGGAAGGTTTGGAGGAATATTTCCTGCGCCTGGTCGGCGCGGAAGCGGAGAAGATGGGTGGCTGAACTGGGCGGCTTACTCTGGGTGGAATTCCGCAAAGCCTTTCGCTCCAGGATGCCTCTGTGGACCTCGCTGGGGGCTCTCTTCCTGCCACTTGCCATCGCCTTCCTGCTCTTCGTCGCCAGGAACCCGGAGATTTCCCACAAGCTCGGCCTGGTGGGCGCAAAAGCCAACCTGGTGGCCTATTCTGGTGCGGATTGGGCAGCCTACTTTGGGCTTTTTACACAGATGGTTTCAGCCGGAGTGTTTCTCCTCCTCGTCATCAGTATCAGTTGGGTTTTTGGCCGCGAGTTCACCGATGGCACGGCAAAGGACCTGCTGGCTGTGCCCGTGCAGCGGATTAGCATCCTGTTGGCAAAATTCATCCTTATCGCCGCCTGGGCAGCACTGCTCACAATGGTGATCCTAGTTTCCGGCTTTCTGATGGGAGTGCTGCTCCATCTGCCAGGGGGATCGGTCGCCCTCTTCCTGGGAGGCAGCGGCAGGGTTTTGCTCACCGCCTGCCTGGTGACGCTGGTAGTGCTGCCGTTTGCGTTTTTCGCCAGCGCCGGAAGAGGGTACCTGCTGCCCCTCGGCATGGCCGTGCTGGCGCTTTTAATGGCCAACCTGGCTGTGGTGATCGGCTGGGGCGAGCTCTTTCCATGGTCAATCCCGCTGCTTCTTGCCCAAGCCAAAACGCCCCTGCCCCCAGCCAGCGCTTGGATTGTGATCCTGACCGGTGTAGCGGGAATGTTTGCCACCTGGCTGTGGTGGATGAAAGCCGATCAACCCCGTTAAGATGAGTCTGGAACGAAAGGAAGTTGAAATGGTCGAATCACAAAATATCCCCAAGGGCTTGCCCAACATAGTCCGCTACTTCAGCAAGTTGTTCAAGAATCGTATGATCGCGGATGTCGAGAGCGGCCGAAGTGAAATGTCGATTATCTCCCACACTGGCCGTAAAAGCGGCCGTGCCTACCGTACCCCCGTGGAAGCGATCTTTTTGAGTGATCAGGTCCTCATCGGCCTGGTCTACGGTCGGAAAACGGATTGGCTGAAGAACGTGCTGGCGCAGGGAGGCTGCTCCATCTTCTACAATCTACAGACGTATACTGCCACAAATCCAGTCATTCTCCCGGCCGATTCCGCGCGGGAGCTGCTACCCCAAGGAAATACAAAGATCCCAAAAAACGGGGCGATCGCCGGCGAGTACCTTCACCTGCAAGTAAAACTCCAAGCTGCCGAAGCGTAATCTCCTCATTCAGGATAAACCTTTCTGTGGTTCTCTCCTCCGTCAGCGGCATGTGCATCCCGTATTGATCACATGCTGCATTGAAATCCGGGGTTTTTTATGCTACCTTGAGCGTAACGCTTTGTCAGGAGGAGTGATCCATGGGAATAACAGAAACGGAAATGCTTGAGATCAGGCAGGTCATTCACGATGCCATCGGTTGGGCAATGACCAAGGATATCGACCGGCTTTTTTCCATTGTGGCGCAGGATGAAGATTTCTTTATTTTTCATCCGGATTCCAAATCCACAATTATCGGCTTTGAAGCCTTTCAGAAGTTGGGTGAGCGCGTCTGGATGAAAGATGAATTCAAAGCCACCGGGTTCAAGGTGAAGGAGCTTCGTATTAAAACCGCGGAACTGGGAAATGTCGCCTGGTACGCTTGCATGCTCGATGACCATGCCGAGTGGAACGGGCAGCCCGTGGGGTGGGACGATTGCCGCTGGACGGGCACATTGGAAAAACGCGCCGGCAAATGGATCATCGTCCAGATGCACTTTTCGTTTGCAAAGGATTAAAACGAAAGGTGAATGGATACTATCGCCTGGGTTCCACCTTTTCGATGATCAGCAGAAAATTTACTTTCGATGTAGCTCCCATAAATTGAAATGACGGAGTGGTATGCGGCACAATTGCCAGAATTTCACCATCCAATGAATTCAGGAATTGTTCCAGCTTTTCCTGAATTGTTTTCTCATCTACTTCCAAACGATGGACTCTGAATTTCACCGCGCCTCCTTCCGGATGGGACTATTCATATTCCCTCCCAAAAGCTTTTCACTTGTTATCCAATTTAATACTTGATGTCGTTATCACAATACGCTTATTGGGGAAATTTTTCAAGTTACCATCGCCATTTTCTTGAGGCGAACGAAAATATTAGAAGCTGATTTTACGATTTTCTCTTCCATACAGGTTGCATTACTGTTCATTTCGTGCTAATTTGGAAATGGCATCCCGTGAAAAGGAATGTCGCGCGAATGTCGTCCTTACGACATGGTGATCCTTCCATCCCCTTTCTATACTGAGTGCGAATCTGGAAAGGAGAAGAAAAATGAAACAACCTGAACTTGGCCTCAAAGTTGCCGAGCTGCGCCAGGCAAAAAACCTGACGCAGGAACAGCTGGCTGAAGCGTGCGAGGTGAGCACGCGCACTATCCAGCGTATTGAGAGCGGGGAGGTCGATCCCCGCACGTTTACCCTCTCCATGCTTAAGGAAACCCTGGATTTCGATTTTGGGGAGGATCAAAACGAACATGAAAGCCTCTGGCTCGCGATCATGCACCTGAGCACGACCGTCCTCGCCCTGCTGGTTCCTATCATCATCTGGTCCTGGAAAAAGAACAAAAGCATGGCTATCCGCGATCAGGGTCGCCTGGTACTGAACTTTCAGATTACGATGACGCTGCTGATGTTTGCTGGAGGTTTGTTTGTTATGGTCGTCCCCATGGTACTTCTCATAAATCCTGCCAGTTATGAGTTGCTGGGAGGAACAACTCCAGTCATCCTCGCAGGATTAACACCACTGCCATTGATCTTGATCGGATTCTTTTGTTTCTTCGAGGGCATATTCAACGCAGCCCGCTCGCTGATGGATAAACCCATCCGTTACCCGCTGAGCATCCCTTTCGTGAAGGAATGAGGCTAGGAATTCAAAGGCCTGGTCAAAGAGAGACGCTGAGCTCAAGTGCATCGTCTCTCTTTCTCAGAAAGATGCCTGACGGGTAAATCAGCCATCCAGCCAACCGCGAATCATCCTTTTGACCAATGCCGTCCTCCCAACCACGCGCAATTTTTCTAACCGGTAGTAAGTTCTGGATCGGAAGGAAGAAAAGAGTAGGAGAGTGTGAAATGAGTAAGCTGACAAATTGGATCATAAGGCACCAGGTGGTGACGTTTTTTATTCTTGCCTTCGCGATAACCTGGCCGGGGTTGTTCGCTGTATTTTTTATCTTTCCGGGCAATCAATTGGTCCTGGCCCTGGCTGCTTCATTTGTCCTATTCAGCCCAGGTTTATCTGCGATGTTGATCTCCGGAATTGCAAATCCAAAGCCCAAGTATCCGAAGAGCAGGTCGCATTGGATCGCGTTTGCCGTTTCATGGCTGATAGCTGCGATAGTTCAAGCTGCATATAATATCGAGGTTCAACACAATGATTCCTTGCCCGCGGCTATTGTCGTCGGCATGATCTTTGCCATTTTTCCCGCCTGGTTGATTTCCAGTGCATATTCCCGCAATCCAGGGATCCGTGCACAGTTTATCACCCTAGTCAAACCGAGGGGTCCGGCGATCTGGTATCTGGTGATCTTCCTGATATTCCCGGGCATCCCGCTGCTGGCGACGGCTATTCCCAGTGCGCTCGGCGGCGGGGCTCAATTCTTCATGGCGGGTTTAGCTTGGAAGGATATTGCGATCTTCTTCCTGCTCGAATTCACGCATGGATTCCTATATACCGGCGGGATCAACGAAGAAAGCGGCTGGCGAGGATTTGCCCTACCCCACCTGCAAGCCCGCTACCCTGTCATCGTATCCGCGCTCATTGTCTGGTTCTTTTGGGCAGCATGGCATATCCCGTATGATATTGGAAATCAAGAGCCTGTGGCCTGGATGCTGCAGAACCGTATTTTATGGAACCTGGTGGTATCAATTATCATGGCCTGGTTGTATAACCGCACCAACGGAAGCATTATGGCACCGGCTCTCTTCCACGTCTCCATGAACACTTTTGGGAATCAAATCTCAATGACCCCCGCCGGAAATATCCTGCTCATCTCTGTCGCTGTATTCGCGATCGTATATGATCGAATGTGGAAGAAACTGCCTGCGAATAGACTTGCTGTTTATCAGGAGCGCTCAAATCAGGTAGAAGCTCCAATTTCAAACTAGAAAGCAAACACCATGGCGGGATAGATCTAATAAATAAAAAAAGGCGGTGGATATACTTCCACCGGCTTTTTTTATTGAGGGCTATTATTAGTTTCCCATTATTGGTGATTAAGGTTTAATATATTTCCAAACTTGGTAGATCCCCAGCCTGCCCCCTTCGCCGTCGGATTCAAATTCCTCGATGATCTCAAATCCCGACCGATCTGCAAGCTCCACCAGCTCGGCGCGGGTGAAGAGGTGCACGTAGCGGTAGCCGACCTTCTCTGCCTGGCCAGGCAGGGCGTAGCGCCAGTCCATCAGGGTGTCGCCCGGCTCCACGTCCTCGCGGGAGAGACCAATGAACTCCCAGGGCATCCGCCGCGCCATCAATTTTTCGCTAAACTGTAACTGCCATTCGCTGTGGATTAACATCCCTCCCGGTTTGATCACCCCCCCCGCTTGCCGGATCAGATCCGTGCGCTGCTCCTCCCCGGGGATGTGGTGCAGCGCCGCGAACGCCAACACACCGTCAAAATGCCCATCCTTTAATCCTTCCGTCCACCCCGCCTGGGTCAAGTCGGCTTGGGCAAAGCTCACCTTCAACCCGCGCGGGATCACAGCACCGCACAGGGTCTCCTCCGCCTCGGCCAGCAGCCCCGCGGAGAAATCCAGCCCCAGGTAGCTGCCCTTCCGTTTTTGCTTCACCCATTCCAGCGCAAGCTGCCCGCTGCCGCAGCCGAGGTCGAGCCATTTGCCCTTTTTTGGAATGCTTTCCATTACCTTCCGCACCCCCGGCTGTATGCGCCTGCGCGTGGCGGCAAATGCCCCGGCGAATGTTTCGTAAAAATCGCGGTTCAGCGCAATGAGCTGCCTGCGAACTTCTTCCTTCATAGTATTATTATAGCGGCGGAGATTGAGAAATCCCCATGGTAAAAAATATTCAAAAATGGATCGACGCCCGCACCTATTCACCCGAAATCCTCGCTGATGCCCGCGTGGTGCTCGAGGAGATCCGCGCCGGTCGCGAGCCTTTCAAGGCAGTCCGTGCCCACCCCCTGCCCCAGGGCGGGTACGTCCCCAAGCACGCCCTGATCGCCAGCTATTACGACCTGGTGGAGCGCGGCGAGTGGCAGGGCGACCCTGCCCTGCTGGAGCGCATCCGCATGAAGCCCATGCGCTCGCTCTCCGGTGTCACCACCGTCACGGTGCTCACCAAACCCCATCCCTGCCCGGGGAAGTGCATCTTCTGCCCGGATGACGCGCGCATGCCTAAGAGCTACCTGCCGGATGAGCCCGGTGCGGCGCGCGCCTTCCAGAACCAGTTTGACCCCTACCTGCAGGTGCGCTCGCGCCTCGATTCCTACATCGCCACCGCCCACCCCATCGACAAGATCGAGCTTCTCATCCTGGGCGGCACCTGGTCGGCTTACCCGCGTGATTACCAGGAGACCTATATCCGCCGCTGCTTCGACGCCATGAACGGATTCGATTCATCCACCCTCGTGGAGGCTCAGGCTGCAAACGAAAATGCCGCCTGCCGCAATGTGGGACTGGTGATCGAGACCCGCCCGGATGAGATCACCCCGGAGCTGCTGTCCTGGCTGCGCCGCCTGGGTGTGACCAAGGTGCAGATGGGCGCGCAAAGCCTGGATGACCGCATCCTCTCTCTCAACCTGCGTGGGCACACCGCCGCGGACACACGCCGTGCCTGCGCCTTGCTGCGTGCCGCCGGGTTCAAGATCGTCCTCCATTGGATGCCCAACCTGCTTGGCGCTACGCTCGAATCCGACCAGGCAGATTTTGCCCGTCTGTGGGAGGATTGCGCCCCCGACGAGATCAAGATCTATCCCACCCAGTTACTGGAAGGCACCGGGCTGTATAAAAAGTGGCAGGCCGGGGAATATACCCCCTACACCACTGGGGAATTGATCGACCTGATCGCCACGCTCAAACCCTCCATTCCGCCCTACTGCCGGGTGAACCGCATCATTCGCGATATCCCCTCCCCGCACATCGTGGCTGGCAACAAGCGCTCCAGCCTGCGCCAGGACGTTCTCGCCGAGGTTGCCCGCCGCGGTATGACCTGCGGCTGTATCCGCTGCCACGAAATTGGCTCGCGGGTGGTGCTGCCCGAAAACCTGCGTTTGGAGGACTTCACCTACCCAACTGGCGGGGCACAGGAGCACTTCCTGAACTTCCGCACACCGGGGGAGAAGATCGCTGCCTATCTGCGCCTTTCCCTGCCCGGATCCACGGAAGCCAACGCGCGAGTGGTGGAAGCCATCCCGGAGCTGGCTGGCTGTGCCCTGGTACGCGAGGTGCACGTTTACGGGCAAGTTCAGCAAATCGGCAGCGGTCAGGAAGGCGCTGCCCAGCACATCGGTTTGGGAACCAGCCTGCTCGAGGAAGCCGCGCGGGTCGCATCCAGCGCTGGTTTCCACAAACTGGCGGTCATTTCAGCGGTCGGCACCCGCAAGTATTACCAATCGCGCGGTTTTCAACCCGCGGATCTCTACATGATCCGCGAGATCCATCCCTGAGGAGAATCCTTGGACGCATACCAAACCATCCTTTCCCGCCGCTCAGTACGCAAGTTCACTTCTGAAGATGTCAGCGATGAACTTGTTGAAAAACTCCTGCGGGCTGCCATGCAGGCGCCTTCAGCCAATAACGGCCAACCCTGGCATTTCATCGTCATCCGCGACCGCGCCATCCTGGATGCGGTCCCCACTTTCCACCCCTTCGCACAAATGGTTAAGCAGGCGCCGCTTGCCATCCTGGTCTGCGCCGAGACGCGCGATGCGCGCAGCCCCGATTACTGGGTGCTGGATTGCTCAGCCGCCACCGAGAACCTGCTCCTGGCTGCCCACGCCCTTGGGTTGGGGGCGGTCTGGCTTGGCATCCATCCACGCCAGGAGCGCATGGAAAAGATCATCCCCCTGGTGAAATTACCAGAGGGAGTCAAGCCATTGGCGTTGATCGCAATTGGAGTGCCTGCCGAGCATCATGCCTTCGCCGACCGCTTCAAGCCGGAACGCATCCACCACGACACCTGGTAGAACCTTTCGTGCCGCTTTGCCACGGGATCCGCTATTTTGAACAATACTCCCGCGGGGTTGCCCACCCGCCAGTGGTACTCATCCATGGCGCAGGCGCCAGCCACCTGGCCTGGCCCGGGGTGCTGCGCCGGCTGGATGGGCAGCGCATCATCGCCCCAGACCTTCCCGGCCATGGCGGCTCTGCCGCCAAAGCCTGTGGGTCCATCCGCCAGTATGCCGAACGCCTGCTGGAATTCCTGGATGACCTTGGAATTTATCGCGCCGCGCTCGCGGGGCACTCGATGGGAGCTGCCATCGCCCTGGAAATGGCACGCCTTGCCCCCGCTCAGGTTCCCGCGCTGGTCCTGCTCTCTGCGGGACTGGGTCCGCCTTCCTCCCCGCGGTTGATCCGCCTCATTGATCAGCCTTTCGAAGCAGAGATGGTGCGTCAGATCCTTTTGGATTCATTCTTTTCTCCAGCCACCCCGACCTCGGCGCGGGAAAAAGCCCTGGGCAGATTCGGCCCTGAACAAGCCCGCAGGTTTCTACTCGATTATCGCATTTCTCTGGAGTATGAAAATTCGGTTGAAAACCTCCCGCCAGGTATGCCGGTGCTGGTGCTGGCCGGGGCGGATGATACTTTGATTAAACCTGCCTCCGCTCGCGCGTTGGCAAGTTCTGGCTGGAACGCAAGATATTCTTGTTTAGAGAATGCCGGGCACATGCTCCCCCTGGAGCGTGCCGACGCTCTGGCGGCTATGCTTGGGGAGTATTTTAATACCTGTTTTGCCCTCTTTGACGCCCCGGGCATGACCCATCCCCTGGCTTCTAAAATTAACCTGGATCTATCCTGAAAAAACCGCCAGGGTTGTGGTTCCCGGCGGTCGCTTAAAGATATTCCTTCAATTGCCTGGCGCGGCGCGGATGGCGCAGCCGGCGCAGGGCTTTACCCTCGATCTGGCGGATGCGCTCGCGGGTGAGTCCGAACTTCTGCCCCACCTCCTCGAGGGTGTAGGTGTGCCCATTTTCCAACCCAAAGCGCAGCCGCAGAATACGCGCCTCGCGACAGGGCAGCGTCTCCAGAACATTCTCAATCTTCTCCCGCAGCAGGTTGCTGTAAGTGGTCTCGCTGGGGCTTGGCGTCACCTGGTCCTCAACGAACATACCAAGCTCCGAATCTTCTTCCTCGTCGTTGATCGGACTTTCCAGCGAAAGCGGCAGCCACGAAACCTGCAGCATCCATTCCACTTTGTTGGGGGCCACCCCAATCGATTCGGCCAGCTCCTCGGTGTTGGGAACGCGGCCCAGCTTCTGCTCCAGTTCGTGTGTGGTTTTATAAAGCTGCCGGATGCGGTCTACCATGTGGACAGGCACGCGGATGGTGCGTCCCTGGTCGGCGATCGAGCGGGTGATCGTCTGGCGTATCCACCAGGTGGCGTAGGTGGAAAAGCGGAAACCGCGCAGGTATTCGTATTTCTCAACCGCTTTCATCAAGCCCAGGTTGCCCTCCTGGATGAGATCGAGGAAGGGAACTCCTCTGCCGATATAGCGTTTGGCGATGGATACCACCAGGCGTGTATTGGCTTTGATCAGGTGCTCGCGGGCCAGAATGCCATCCTCCACCTGGGTTTCCAGAAGCGCCCGCTGTTTCTTGGGGCAGGTCCCGTTCTTTTGGTCCATTTCCTTTCGGGCTGCCCGTCCCAATTCAATACGCTTCGCCAGGCTCTGCTCCTCTTCCACATTGAGCAGCGGCACGCGAGACATTTCCTTCAGGTATAGGCTGATCGTATCGTCGCTGGAGATGGGCTCCAGGTTTGAATAGGGGGCCATATCCCCCC
>Ga0208980_10002397_pt1 | contig 11384 bp, 7 predicted proteins | sample WetSurMetagenome_3_FD_187993 | JGI IMG/M metagenome (GOLD analysis project Ga0208980, IMG submission 187993) | Wetland microbial communities from Twitchell Island in the Sacramento Delta, sample from surface sediment Aug2011 Site A1 Bulk (version 2) | ecosystem: Environmental > Aquatic > Marine...
AAATACCCGGCATTTATGCCTGTTACACGTTCAACACCTGCTTTCCCGTTTGGAGGTACTGGAGGGCAGGCAAATGCTGATCCCCCTTCAAATCAGCAGCTTATTGCTGCCGGCTGGGGTTATGCTCTGATTGATCCTGGAAAAATTCAGGCTGACAATGGAGCCGGTTTAACAAAGGGTATCATCGGTCTTGTAAATAAGGGTCAGCCACGGAAACCTGATGACTGGGGTTCATTGAGAGCATGGGCATGGGGTGCAGCACGGGGACTTGATTACCTCGAAACAGATCCAGCGGTTGACGCCAGGCATGTTGGTATTGAAGGTGTTTCCCGTTATGGTAAAGCAGCGCTAGTCACACTTGCTTTTGAAGACCGTTTTGCTTTAGCTTTGGTTGGTTCGTCAGGTAAAGGTGGAGCCACTCTTCATCGCCGGAATTTCGGCGAAGCTGTCGAGAGCCTTACGGCGACAGGTGAATATCACTGGATGGCTGGTAATTATATGAAGTATGGTGCCTCTGAATCAACTTTTGGAGCTGGAAATGCCGGCCAGATGCACGTTGATTCACATTCTCTTATTGCGATGTGTGCACCAAGGCTTACTTTCATTAGCTATGGAATACCCGAAAAGGGAGATGCAAAATGGCTTGACCAAAAGGGTAGCTATATGGCAACTGTAGCCGCCGGAGCAGTTTTTAAACTCCTGGGAGTAAAAGACATAGGCGTTTCAAATGATTACAAAACTGAAGTAATGCCCCCATACAACACAAGCATGCTTGACGGAGAACTTGCCTGGCGTCAGCACGACGGAGGGCATACCGATGCACCGAATATGAAATATTTTATTGAATGGGTTAATAAAAAAATCAATTATAATCCCGGAACACAGAGAAGATAACAAGTATTTGAAAGGTTGTCATCAATACCTGAACACCCGGATTTTCAGCATGCTTATAGCACCATTCCTGAGAGAGGGCCTGCCTTCATCGCCGTTGAGCCGGCGGCCGGGTATCCAGATTCCTTTCTCGTAGCGGCCTTCATCGATCCACCCAATGGCTACCTTAATAGGTTCCTGTGAGTCAACTGAAAAACTCGGGTTAAAATTAGACCCGACAAAGAGGAACTCATCAGGAGCTGTGTTGATGACAAGACCAAATGGTCTGGTATCATCCGGCATGGCACGACCGAGTGATGAAACTCCACCTGCCCCCAGTGGTGCTGGAACAGATGTTGTTTCCGCGACTGGTCCGCGTTGCCGGGGCTTTGTGATTGTTACTTTATACCCTCCCAACGATATAACCTGATCTTCTTCTCCGTCGGGCAGCAGTATGCCGGCAACCTTACCTGCTGCCTGCCACTCCGCCAGCTGGGGCAACATCTCACCCAATACTCCATAGGCTTTTGAAACCTGACTCTTCTCGTTGAGATCATCTATTCCGAAAATCGACCATCCCAAAGCCGAATGGTTGCCAAGAGCCCAAAACAGATTACCTACCTGATCTCTTGCTTCAGGTATCCAGAGTGGATTGCCCGATCTTGAATATTCAGCACATACACCTTTAAAATCCTGAACATAGATATCGGGTGCTAAAAGATCGTTGGCAGGAGCACCGGCATGCCATACATCCATAACACGGGCTACAGGTCCTCCGCTAGGATAGTTCCCGGGAAGAGGTTGCCCCGGCTGGGGACCCAACCACGCATTGACATACATCGGGATGTTCAGCTCTGATTTTCCTTCGGTGATCACCTTGTTAACATATTTTGAATAATACCATGCCATGAATACCTCTTGTGCCCATTCGTCGGTGCCGAAGATTTCAGACCAAGTACCAGAAGTTTTATATCCGTTACGACCCCAAAGTTCCTGCATTTCCGGAAGCAGAGTAGCCTTGTTTTTAGTAAAATAATTCATCAGTTGTTCTGGTACCTGCCTTGCCCAGGCAGCATCTGCTAGTTTGGAATGATCACGGCTGTCACCTAGCAGCCCCATCTCATTATCCACCTGCATCATTATTACTGTATGCTGTGTATCAACCTCTTTGATGTGATGCATCAATACGCGAAAGGCTTTTGCTTCGGCAAGCATCGACTCTTCACCCAGGGGACTTAACGGATTGGTCCTGTCTCCTTCAACGAAGATGCTGCCTTTTCCTGTGGTTCCCTGTTTCCTTTCCTGGACAGGAAAGCGTTTGGGATTTGACTTTACCCACATTGGGGCATAGTTGGAACCACCATTTTTCCATGAAGCAAACCAGATGATTACCAGACGAATGTCTCTTTTCTGTGCTTCTTTAATTTGTGCATCCACCAGTTCAAAATCAAACTTACCTTCTTCCGGTTCCAAAAGTTCCCAATTGACTGTAGAAACAACCGTGTTCAGGTGCATTGCGGCAAGCTTGTCCCAGATTGGCTTCATATATTCTACGCTTGAGGCGCTCGAGTTATGCAATTCTCCGGAAAGCATTATAAATGGTTTGCCGTCAACGAACATTTGCTTAACCGCCCCGTTTTGTTTGATTTGAGGCAGTAGTGTCTGAGTGGTTTGGATTGAAGTCTGTGCCGGCATTATTATTGAAGCAAGCCCCATTAGCACTATCAGAATTGGTTTCTTTTTCATAAATCAGGATCTTTTAATTATATATGTTAAAATTAGTACTTTCAGAGTAGATTAATGTCCTGGTGATTTTTTATTTGATCGGAGATGACCATTTCTTTATTATTAAAGTATTTCATAAAATCAAAAGGTCTTTGAACTGGATATAATCTTCAGATGTCGTAGGCTTAAAAACTCAACCTCAAAATCACATTGTAATAACAGGTGTCATCTGACCTGCAAAAAAAATCTTTATCTTTTGGTGTATTATCCTCTGGAGGATATTAGCTTTAACCCATCTAAATTTGATTTACAATAATTCATTCTTAATCTGATAACCATGAATAAAACTTTTCTAAAAACAGTAACCTTGACATTTCTGATTTTCATTTCAGTCTTGGGGTGTCTTCATTCTCAAACTACTTCCTTTACTGTTGTTCTGGATAAGCCGGTAAATGGTACCTTTAAAGTTGATCCGCCACTCCCGGCTGACGGAAAATATCCTGCAGGCACAATTGTAACTGTAACCGTCACTCCTGATAAGGAATATGTTTTTGACGGAGGTTATTATTCTGTATCCACAGCACGTGGACAAAGAAATATGGAATTCATGACTCCACAGGCCAAAGTAACAATTGATCAGGACAAGCACATCGGGGCAACTTTCATTATAAAGTCAGCAGTTGACCATATAAATGTAACGCAGGATGTTGTTTACGCTAAGCCTGGTGTTAAACCACTTAAATATGATGTTTACTCTCCAAAGGGGGCAAAAAATCTTCCATGCATTGTAATAATACATGGAGGAGGATGGTCTTCCAATAATGAGGATGTGATGCGAGGCCTTGCCAGAGAACTTACAAGGGGTGGACAATATGTAGTCTTCAGTATTGATTACCGTTGGGCGAGGAAACTTGACGGTGATGCCACAAATAATACAATGGCAAACCTGATTGAGGATGTTTTTGGCGCAATAGCTCATATCATGGAACATGCTGCAGAATATGGGGGTGATCCTTCAAATATAGCTGTAACAGGCGATAGTGCAGGCGGGCATTTATCAGCTGCAGTATCTGTTATGCCGGATAGAATCGGTAAAGGCGGATTTGGCAAAACGCCAGGTGTATTTGAATTTATGCCAAGCTACATTCCTAAAAACAAGACAGTTGAACAGGTAAGAACTGAAATAGTGGCTGCAATTAAAGCAGCTGCCCCAAGTTATGGAGTATTTGGCGGTAACTTACTGAATCATTATTCTGATGATCCTGCAGCTAACGACAGCTGGAAAGAAGCTATAGCACCGCTTAATAATATCCCTGATTCAAAAGTAAGAGCTGTCCCAACATATCTGACACGTGGTACAAAAGATCCTCTTATAAAGGATGAAGCGGTAAAAGCGTATGCAGATTCTTTGGTAAATAAAGGACAAAGAGTTGAGTATGTTCAGATAGGCGGTGCCAGCCATGCTTTTTTTGACTGGAAAACGGATGAAAGGACAAAAGCCACATTTGCCAAATACGGTGTTTATTATGCCGCGGAAATGAAAGCTTTCTTTAATTCGGTATTTTATAAAAAGGATTAACTATTAATTTTTATTATATAAAGTTCCTGTGCAGGCAATTCTGTAAGGGAGTTTTCTTAAAAATTATATCTTAAATAATACATTTGCAGATATTACTACAGTAATGAAAGATATTTTAATAAATTATGTGCATTATTAATTTTAAAGTGTTTATAAACTTTTTAGTATTATGAAAAAAAATTTAAGCCTGGTTATGATAGCAGTTATAATGCTGTCCTTTACATCTACTGCTCTATCCGGAGCACCTAAAAAAAAGCACCTTGGGATAGCTACTTATTCAGTGAAAGGACTTGAGTCGGATATCGAAGGTGCCTTCAAGGCACTTGCCGACGATGGCTATGTTGTGATGGAGATTTCCAATTACAACGCAGGCACTGGTCTTGTGGCAGGAAAAACACCTGTTGAATATGCCGCTCTTGCTAAAAAGTATGGTATTGATATTATTTCAAGCCATGCACGTGGTAAATTCGACGTTAAAGATGTTGAAGGGTCACTGGCGGCATGGGGCAAAATTTTTGACGACCACAAAGCAATGGGTTGCAAGTATGTTATTTTCCCTATGAATACATGGGCTGGTACCGTAGAAGGAGTTAAGGCAGAGTGCGATCTGATGAACAAAATCGGTGCTGAAGCCAACAAAAGAGGTATAAAATTCGGATATCATAACCACAATATGGAGTTTGCCACCTTAGCCAATACAAACCAGTTATATGAAGATTTCCTTATTGCCAATACAGATCCCGACAAAGTATTTTTCCAGATGGATGTTTACTGGATTACTGTGGGTGGCCAGGATCCGGTTGCCTATCTGAAAAAATATCCAACCCGTTTCAAAGTCCTTCATATTAAAGATGAATATGTTGTTGGCGAGAGCGGTAAAATCAATTATGAGGCAATTTTCAAACAGTTCTATAAAAATGGTTATAAGGATTGGTTCGTTGAGATGGAAGCTAAAATAACTAAGGAGCAATTTGAACAGAATCTTGCCAGGATGGAACAGATGAAGCAGAGGCAGGCTCAGGGTGGGCAACAGGCAGCTCCCCAGGGTGGTGCGTCAGGCCAGGGCAGACCGGCCGGACAGGGTGCTCAGGGTGCTCCTTCTGCAGGCCGTCCTCAGCAGGATCCGAAAGCACAGGCTGAACAGTTAAAAACATCTCTCGAAGGAATCAAGCAGAGCGCTGATTATCTTTTAAAATCAACTTTTGTAAAATAGGATATTTCATTAGTTTTTATTCACAGGGGTTCCTATTAAGCCCGCGTCAGAATTGAATGAATAAAATGATGGAAACAAAAATTCAAAAACGTAAATTAGGAAAAAGTGGATTAGAAGTCTCGGCCATAGGGCTGGGATGCATGGGAATGAGTTTTGGCTATGGAACTATTGCTGATAAGAACGAGATGATAACACTCATTCATAAAGCAGTAGAAAGCGGTGTAACTTTTTTTGATACAGCTGAAGTTTACGGGCCATATATAAATGAAGAACTTGTTGGAGAAGCATTGGCTCCTTTTAGAGGGAAAGTGGTGATAGCCACAAAATTTGGCTTCGACACAACAGGTGTTTCAGCACTTGACAGTCGTCCTGAGCATATCAGACAAGTTGCTGAGGCATCGCTTAAAAGGCTCAGGGCAGAAACTATTGATCTGTTCTACCAGCACCGCGTTGACCCAAACGTGCCCATTGAAGACGTTGCCGGTACAGTAAAAGATCTTATTAAAGAAGGAAAAGTGAAACACTTCGGTCTGTCTGAAGCAGGTGTGCAGGTTATCCGCCGTGCTCATGCAATTCAGCCTGTTACAGCACTTCAAAGTGAATATTCTCTGTGGTGGCGTGAACCGGAAGCAGAAATAATTCCCACTCTGGAAGAACTTGGAATTGGATTTGTACCGTTTAGTCCGCTTGGCAAGGGTTTCCTGACAGGAAAGATGGACAATAACATAACTTTCGACAGTAAAGATTTCCGAAGCACTGTTCCCCGTTTATCACCGGAGAACCTTAAAGCAAACCAGGCATTCGTCGATTTGCTGGTACGGGTTGCACAACGTAAAAATGCCACACCTGCACAAATTGCGCTCGCATGGTTACTGGCACAAAAACCGTGGATTGTTCCGATTCCGGGCACAACAAAGCTGCATCGTTTAAACGAAAATCTTGGATCTACAGCTGTCGAATTCACACCTGATGAGCTTCAGGAAATTAATGCCGCTTCATCGAAAATTACTGTGCAGGGTGACAGGTATTCAGGAGGCAGTGCAAAATTGATTAATCGTTAATTCTACGAAAATTGTATTATAAACATTCGATGTACAAAAACAGGGCGTAAAATCTTATACTAGTGTAATCATCGGTAATTTAAAACCGAGTATAACATCTTCGTTATTTTATCTTATATACCATTAGTGCTTCGCCATGCCTCATATAAAGCCTTCCGCTTTTAATTACAGGGTGCGACCAAAAAGGTCCTTCTCCTTTTGTGATCTGGAACTCACTCACAATATCCAGTTTTGACGGATTAGGCCTTGCAAGAGCAACATGTCCTGATTTTTCTTCATACATATACAACATACCGTCAGCGCTGATTATCGATCCTTTTCCATACCACTTTTCAGTCCAGAGTGTCTTGCCGGTTTGCCAATTGACACAGGTCCACGAATCCACGGGTTTTGCCTGGTGTGTTGATCCGAAAATATAGTTACCGAGCAGGATGACTCCTCCTATTTGTGTATCAAAATTTGTGTTTTCCCATACTTTGGTTACAGAATTCCCATCAGGAGATAGTTTTAATTTCAATGCAATAAAGTTACATCCGTTTACAATCAGAATCTCTCCATCCCGGTAAGTTGGTGTACCCGAATGATTTTTACAGCCTTGGGGCTGGCCTGCATTTGCAGACAGATAGTCAACTTTCCAAAGAATCTTTCCATCCCTGGCATTCACTGCAAGAATATATGTACCCATTGCAGTGACAATAATTTTCTTACCACCATATTCTATAAGCTTCGGATTAACATACTGAGGTTCTTTTTCAACAGGTTCTGCCTCCCAGATAACCTTTCCATCATTTATGTTGAAAGCAACTAATGAGGCTTTCTTTCCTCCCGGAGAAACAATTACCATATTATCGAAAACCAGGGGAGACTCTGAAATGCCAAACTTAAGCGGTTTGCTTTCATAAAGGATGAAATGATTTTTCGACCATTTGATTTTTCCGTCGGAACCTACACAAACAATGTCCCCGCTTCCGCTGACCAGGAAAAGATTACCATTATAATATGTAGGTGTGCATCTTGTACCATCATGATTTTCAGTCCATGCATCACCGTATGCCACCTCCCATTTCTTTTTTCCATCAAGGGTAAAGGCTGAAAGTATATCCCTGGTCTCTTTTCTTCCTGTAATATATATAGCGTCATCTGTAACTGTCGGAGAAGAATAACCGACTCCTGTCTGATCAACTTCCCAGATCAGAGCCGGACCTCCGGCAGGCCAAGTCTTAAGTAATCCTGTCTCTGAATATATGCCTGTGCGGTCAGGGCCGCGCCATTCATAAAGCTGGGAAAAAACTGAGTTAGATGTAACTATACACATCAGTGCTATAGTCAATAGATTAAATTGTGACTTCATATAATAAATTTAAAGGTAATGTTCAGTACTGCAAACATATACTTAATTATGAGTTACTAACACAACTTATGAAAATTAATTGGTAACTTTTCAGAACCTGTAATAAATTTTTAATATCATGGCTTGAAGTTCTTTTCCAGCACTTGTTCCTGTTAATCAAAAACCCCGATAATAAATAGATTAAGCCTCATATATCCGGATAACTGTCCCCATGGTTCGGGTCAGATCGCTTTAAGGTCATCCTTCAAATCTATTAAAAGGGAAATCTTGATTCAGATAAAATATGTTAAGGCTTTCATTTTTTGCAATTATGTATCGTAAAGTATATTTATACTGTAATAGCTTTCATAATCCATTACAGATAAGAAATTAATGATTTGTTAAGATTCATAAACCTCAAAAGCTTCTTGCGTCGGCTTCCCTGTCTTCAGGCAGGCAGGGATTTACGAATTATGAAGGGAATGAGATGGTTGGATCTTTCCCACTCTTAAAACAATTATTTACCCAAACTGGCATTTTTAGCAAAACCAGTTATATTGCCGACCCAGGCGATGAAATCTTCAGCATCCTGATCCGCACCATGTCCAGCATCCCAGTACAAAGAGGCATTCACAACCTTGTTCCTGTTTTCCAGACTTGTGGCCAGATTTACAATGACTGTCTGTGAGGTGTGGGGGTCAGAAGTTCCCTGGCGTAACCACCAGTTATTAGTGCAACCTGAGTTATTCTGCCCAATGAAGTACATAGCATTCATCAGGTTCACCAGTGTTCTTACTTCACTGTCAACCTCAGCGTTCTTGTTTCCTGAAGATTGCCGCAGACTAAAGTTGGTAAAGTGTCTGGCTTCAGTTGTCTTATTACCGAACAGATTTGGTTCAGGCTGCCTCATATCAAAATCGTCAAAAGCGGGAAGGCCTTTCATTCTGCCGACATGAGTTACGTAGTCGGTAAATGCAAATGCAGCCCCTTTATCACTCCATGTGATCCATTTATTATTTGACAGGTATTCGTTGCGTTTTTCATCTGTTAGCCCCTTAAGATATTTATTGGCCGATGGGATCATGTAAAATTGAAGAAGGTATTTATCGTAGTTATCAGCGGTGATTGTACCAAAGCCATTTTTCCCCTGAAGTTTCAGAGATGACTGATACCCGGCATAGATAACTTTCAGTTGTTGTGAAAGCTCCTGATCCACAATGCCCGACTTGGTTGGTGATGTGCCATACATCCACTCGTAAGCCCCATCGGCGTTCTCAAGGTCAGTGATCGGGCAGAAGCACGCGCTACCATAAATATTGTCTGCTGCAACAGCAGCGCCGATTTCCTTAAGATATGAATCAAACAAGGGGCTGTTTCCAGAAGCCCCGAGAAGAGCTGATAGTGCACCGCCGGCGCTTACACCGGTTGAAAAGATCCAGTCGGTATTGCCTGGCATAATACCTTTGTTATGCCGAATGTAGCGGACAGCTGCCTTAAGATCTACAATGGCAGCAGGCGCCTTACCATAAAAAGTGCCATCAGTGTCTTTATTGTCACGACCACGGCAGCCAGGTGACACTACCACATAACCACCTGCCAGGGCCAGATCAGCTTTGCCGCTCACGCTACCGGTTCCACCTGGACTTCCAGGACCACCAGGCCTGCCCTGACCACCGGGGCCACCAGGACCACCCATACCCCCACCCTGAGTGTTACCGGAACCGGTGCGCGAATTATTCACAGACATATAGCCTCCGACACCAATAACAAAGAGAACAGGTGCGTTTGTGGCGTCAACTGGTACATCATTAATCTTAACAGGAACGCTGACGTTCATGCTCTGATAATCTTTATCAACAGGATTCGCAACATATGGAATATGCATATAGGAATGAAAGATGACTTTCTTTTCACCCGCGGAGGTTTTCACAGTTTTGGTCTCCACTGTAAAATTATCTTTTGGAAACAATAGAGGATCTTTGGTCTGACCAGCAGCAGTTCCCAAAGTAAGGGCGTTCACTACCATCAGTGCGAGCGAAATCATGATTCCTTTTTTCATTGCTTGAGATTTAAATATTGACTGGGAAAGTTATTAATTTTTGAATTGACTTCAAACCTGTTGAAATGAACAAAGGTTCATGTAAAACAGGCTGCAGGTGCCATTTTGGGTTTTGAACTTCAATAAAGTATATTTAGTTTTGACAAGTCCGATAGCAAAAACTTATAATAGAACAAAACTAATAATCAGCATCAGGAACGCTCCGGATTATTTTTTATCTGGTCTTCCCGACGAAAGATAGCTGATACACCCGAAACGATTTTCGAACTGTTAAGCTTCAACAGATAACCGCTTAACCATGATTCTTTTGTTATTAATGTCACATTAAAGAGGTCCATCATTTTTTTGAAATTCAGCGCCAGGTGAACGCAACATGTTAACAGGAATATATTTGCAACCGTGCCATGAAATTCACCTTTGGAATGGCTGTATCCTGTGAGGTATACCAAAAAGCTTACAAGCGTTACCAAAAATGTTATTAAAGTCAGTGTGGAAACAATATTCTTTGAGTATAGATTCTTTACTATTATCCCCCTGATGAATTTCCAGTGTTGCCATATATGAATAATTATCAGGGAAGTAAAAATAATGGACAGGATACTGTGTAGTGTTCCCCACGAAAAATCGGTCGCAATATCCTGAGCGTTCCTAAATTGCCCCCTTTGTTCCTTTACCGTATCTGTTGATGCCCAACATCCGATCAAAGCCAATATGGTAATAACATCGATTACTCCTTTTTTGCTGATTCTGCTATTCTTGTTCATAGTAATTTGTTAATAATTTTGTCCTGGAATTTCAGCTAATCTGACATTAAATATCTTAATAACTATTCCATTTTATTTTTAACAAAAATATATTTAAGCCTATCTCTAAATTGAAAAATACAAGTGAAATGAATAAAATCAGTATTGAAATGGCATTATTGAAGATTGAAAGCCTGATAAGAAAAAATACAGCTGGTTTAAGGATGGTTGAAACGAATCACTGATTATAAAAAAGGGGTGATTTTATTACAAACCAAGCCCATTTTTATACCAACTACCTCAAAAGTTTTTTCTTAGTTTATTTCCTGAGATCAATCCTTTTACATGTCGGATTGCTAGTCATTATTCTCAGGTGGCCCACCCATACCTCCACCACCTCCGAATCCGAACCTTGGATTGACGACATTATTGTAAATTGAACCAAATGTGTAGGTTAACCCTATCCCTCCCTGAATCCTGTACTGCGTGGAAAGTTCCCTGAGCTGCAGCAATCTGTCGGCATCAGAGACTCCACCCTTCTTCAGATTTATCTGATCATTTATATAGGCCACGCTTCCTTCTATCTGCAATGTTAAACCTTTAAAGATTCTTAAATTAAGAGAACTGATTAATTCAAGACGATTTTTTGAAAAATCGTTAAAATATGTTGAGCCTAATAAAGCCAGATTTACAGAACCCCATTTGTCCTGTATCTGGAAAGCAATGTTCAACTCCTGCTTGAAAAGTGTTTCCTCAACCTTGTTATAAATCGTTGAATCGATATAGTTATTATACTGCACTCCG
>Ga0208980_10002402_pt1 | contig 11377 bp, 7 predicted proteins | sample WetSurMetagenome_3_FD_187993 | JGI IMG/M metagenome (GOLD analysis project Ga0208980, IMG submission 187993) | Wetland microbial communities from Twitchell Island in the Sacramento Delta, sample from surface sediment Aug2011 Site A1 Bulk (version 2) | ecosystem: Environmental > Aquatic > Marine...
CCGGCAAGTGGAAGTGGAAGAAACCATAGTGAAGATCCGATGAAGAACGCAAGAAATGAGAGATAGCTTTGAACAAGAGTTCCCTGTGTGGCCCCCTTTGTAAGAATTATAAACAATGCCGGACAAAAACCGATACTATTCACGACTCCGAGCAGAACCGGCACAAGCTTTTTGTCATTCACTGTTGTGACAATTTTTGCAGGGCAATCTTTTGTGCGGTTGTTGCCTATACTATACCAGACCAACATTACTGCAAATAATATGTATAAGACTCCCGGCACAACATTGCGAACTAATGGATTGCTTAAAACAGCCTGGCCAAATAACCAAGAAACAGTCGCAAGAATTAAATAAACAAACAACCTTGTGAATAGAAAAAGCGAGAGATCAGCTGCAATTCTTTTAACTCCTGCAGATCCTGCCATAAGATAGGGAAACATCACCATTCCGCATGTTGCCAGGCAGGCTGAACCACTGCTTAAACCAAGTATCAGAGAATCGGTCATTGCCTTTTTTCTGCAAATCTATACTTGTCTTCCTCGAACAGCAAGTGTAAAGTGGCCAAAGTATTTCATTTGTGGCAAGAGGGTTATAGCAGGGGATAAACCGCTAAAACGAGGGATGAATGGTTACGATAAACGGCGCAAAAATCATCAGTTCAGGAGATTTTTAACCTTTTACTGACCAGGGGAGCTTTCGACCTGGAAACTGGGATCTCTGTACCTGAGTTCAGCAATCTGATTTTCATATTCTGATTATGGCCCGTTGTATGATCAGCAAAATCAAGATTTACAATATAGCACTTATGACAACGAAGGAAACGGCTGTTATTCTTAAGTTCCGATTCAGCCTCTTTTAGTGTACCCCTGATTGTAGTCTTACTTTGTGAGTCACCTTTGATTGTAACAATTGTTACATAATTATCATTCGAACAGAGATAAATAATATTTCTCGGATTAAGCCTGACTTCATTTTTAGGATTTCCTGCTCTGATAATAACTTCATTTTCCCATAATATTTCCTCAGGAATTATCGCCGCTTCCTCTAAAGCAGTTTTATAAAGTCTGTTCAATAATATAATATGGCTTATTGTAACTGGAATTACACCAATCAGTATAGCTGTATATATACCGAAAAACAGATATTTGACTGCAAAAGCCTGGTGAAAAACTAAAGTTATATAAACATAGTTTGCGACACCGATACTGGATGCTATGGTGATATCCCATAAAATATTCTTCCAGAGTGTCCAGTTTCCTTTAACGATAGCAGGTTCAATCAGATACTTGAAAATAATCAGCACAAATGTTGTAATCAGGCCAAATCCGAATGAAATAAAAAGCTGTTGTGTTGACTTTACCTGATTAAATCCGAATGGTTTAAAAATGAACAGAAACAGAAATATAAACAAACCGAAAAGGAGGATTGAGATAAATTTTCCTTTGGATGGTTCAACTACTTTAAATGGTCTGTTGAATAGGTTTGCCATTTCAAATTACTTAAAGACAAATCTATACAATTTAATTTATTTTTCTGGCAATTGCCTCAGCGGCCCTCATTCCATCTACTGCTGATGAGACTATCCCACCCGCATAACCTGATCCCTCACCGCAGGGATACAATCCAGAAACACGTTTATGATGCATATTTTCGGGATCTCTGGGAATCCTTACAGGAGAAGAGGTTCTTGATTCTACTCCCAGAATAACTGCCTCGTTTGTAAGAAAGCCATTCATTGTCTGTCCGAAAAGCCTTAATCCATCCCTCAGACGTCTTCCTATAGCTTTTGGCAGCCAGTTGTGAAGAGGGGAAGATGTAACACCCGGGAAATAAGATACTTTTGGAAGAGAAACAGAAGTTACACCTGAAACAAAATCAGCAAGACGTTGTGCCGGGGCTCTTTGTGTATGGCCTCCATTTTTCCAGGCTTCACGCTCAAGGTCTTTCTGAAATTCAATACCTGCCATTACACCGGATTCACTGTATTTAATGTGGTCTTCAGGTTTTATCTCAACCACAATCCCTGAATTGGCATATGGAGAATTTCTCCCTGAAGGAGACATTCCGTTTACCACAACCTCTTCCTGCATAGTAGCTGATGGCACAATAAATCCACCAGGACACATGCAAAAAGAATATACCCCCCTGCCATCTATTTGCTTTGCAAGATTATATGAAGCAGCAGGCAGGAATTCTCCTCTCGAATTGCCATGGTATTGAATTTTGTCGATTAGCTCCTGTGGATGCTCAACTCTTACGCCCATCGCATAAGGTTTCATCTCCAGTTCTACTCCCCGACTGCAGCATAAATCGTATATGTCTCGTGCAGAATGACCGGTTGCGAGGATAACAAATTCAGAATTAATTTTTTGATTATCAGATATAACAACACCTTTTATCGAATCATCCTCAATAATCAGATCTGTTAATTTCTTTTCGAGCATAAACAAACCACCTGAGTCAAGTATTGATTTCCTTATATTGGAAATAATTCCTGGCAACTTATCTGTACCCAGGTGGGGATGGGCTTCATACATTATATTTCCATTAGCGCCATGAAAACATAATAACTCCAGAACCCTGGAATTATCACCTCTTTTTTTGGAACGCGTATATAATTTACCATCAGAAAAAGTTCCTGCCCCTCCTTCCCCAAAGCAATAATTACTATCAGGATCAACTATCTGCTCACGGCTGATCCTTGCTATATCTTTTTTACGGGATGAGACATCACGGCCTCTTTCGATTATTACCGGGCGAATTCCCAGCTCAATAAGACGCAGGGCTGCAAAGAGGCCGGCTGGTCCTGCTCCGATAATTATAACTTCTTTTTTAAGAGAGACATTAATTGGCTTAAAAGGATTAAGTTCCGGGAGAGAAGTGTCATCTCCGGAGAATACTTCAACTGTCAGATTAACACGGATATTTTTCTTTCTGGCATCAACCGATCGCTTAATGACTCTCAGTGAGGAAATATCTTTTTGATCGATTCCGGTAAGTGACGCTGAAATTTTTCTAATTGCTGCCTCATCAGCAGCAGCGGCAGGTGTGAGATTTATCTGAATCTGCTTAACCATTCCTACTCAAAGTGAAATGAGAGTACCCATATCTGCGATTTCATTTTATCAATGGCATTATAATATTCGGGATGCCCCGGAGCCGGCTCCTTTACCAGTACATCACCAATCCCGTTTGACATCTTCAACTCAACAGAAAGTTTGAAATATGTCAGATAAAAATCGAGACCCCCTCCCACTTCATAGTACAGGTCAGGTCGTTTTAGCCTTATATAGATTTGTTTCTCGTCATCATATTCTTTCTTGGCAGCAAGGTCATAGCGGAAATTTAAACCCCCAATAACATAAGGTCTGACATTATTCAGCCGGTCACCTTTAAACTTCAAAAGAAGGGGAAACTCAAGAAAGGATGATTCGAGTTTCTGCTGATCGTTATAAATTACCCCGTTCTTATAATACCTGACCACTCTCTGACCAAAAGAGACACCTGGGAGAAACCTTAAATCAAGATATTTGGCTACATGCAGGTTAGTGACTATCTGTATATTAATGCCGGGATTTAAAATACTCACATTCGGGTATAGTGAATCAGGGTAAAGTGCACTGGGTTTTGGAGTAATATTGAAATCCATTGCATTGAAACCAAGGGTGAATCCGAAATGCAGTAGCTTTTCATCATACCATGATTCATTTTTGGGCTTCTGTTTCTGTGCATTTAAACTGTGAGAGATAAACAGCAAAATAAGGCAGAGTGCAATATTGAAAGTTCTTTTTTTCAAACTCTTCAGATCTTTTAATTTAAGGGACACAAGATAATAAACTGCTTTGAATTCCAAATATTGCATTTATAATTTGATACCGGTATAAATACTTGCCACTCCGCCAGTCAGTTTTATCTGCCTGGTCTGTGAAAAACCGGCCTTTAGCAATAATAAAAGAAACTCCTCATTGTCAGGGAATTTCATAACTGAATCGGGCAGATATTTATATGCTGATCTGTCTTTTGAAAATAATTTTCCGAAAAACGGCAGAATATTCATGAAATAGAAGTTATATACCTTTCTGAACAAAAAACCGGAAGGTTTGGAAAACTCGAGCACCATAATCATTCCATTATTGCGTACCACTCTTTTCATCTCGGAAAGTCCCTTCAGAGGATCTGAAAAGTTCCTGACACCGAATGCCACCATTACCACATCAAAACAATTATCAGTAAACGGTATGTTTTCTGAATCACCCTGTATAAGTTCAATCCTTTCCGAAAGACCTTTCCTTTTAATCTTTAGTTTACCAGATTCCAGCATATTTTTTGAGATGTCAATACCTGTAACCTTTGTTGGATTAAGTTTCATAGCAGCAATTGCAAGATCTCCTGTGCCTGTTGCAACATCCAGTATTTCAGATGATTTGTAAGATCTGCTGATAATTCTTATGGCCCGCCTTCGCCAGAGATAGTCGATCCCAAATGACAAAAAATGGTTTAGAAAATCATACCTCCAGGCTATGGAATCGAACATAGATTCAACATTGGCTTTTTTATCTTCCTTAGATTTCTGTGTATAATTCTCCATTTTAAAATAAAACGCAAAGATAGAATTAATTGTGTCAACTTATCGGGAGTTAAAAAAGTACACGGTGTACCTTTGTTCAACCTTTGAGTACCTTTGTGTTAAAATGTAATTCTTTGAACCACAAAGTATCACGAAGTAAGACACAAAGTAACACAAAGGTGAAAAACAAAAAACTGTTTTCCAAAAGTCACCTTGTAATAAAATTATTTCCTACTTTTACACGATCAAAAAATCAATCAATTTAAAATGAACAAAACAATTATGATAACCGGTGCAACAGCTGGATTTGGGAAAGCTATTGCAATAAGATTTGCCAGACATGGATATAACTTAATAATTACGGGACGAAGAAAAGAAAGATTGGCAGAGCTGGAGAAAGAATTATCCGCATACGGAAAAATAAAAGTACTATCTCTGAATTTTGATGTAAGAAATCAGGATGAAGTTGAGGCAGCTATCGGAAAGCTTCCTGTTGAATGGAAAGCGATTGACATTCTTGTGAATAATGCCGGTCTTGCAGTTGGTCTTTCTCACATCGACAACGGGCTTATTGACGACTGGGACAGGATGATAGATACAAATGTCAAAGGACTTCTTTATGTTACAAGAGCTGTTTCTCCGCTGATGGTCGCTCGCAATACCGGGCATATCTTTAATATAGGTTCAATTGCAGGTTCTGATACTTATGAGAACGGGAATGTATATTGCGCAACCAAATCTGCAGTTGAAACGCTTTCGAGAGCGATGCGGATTGATTTGTTAAAGAATAACATAAAAGTCACCCATATTGCCCCAGGGATGGCTGATACGGAGTTTTCAATTGTTAGATTTAAAGGTGATAAAGAAAAAGCAGACGGTGTATATAAAGGAATAGATGCATTGACTGCTGACGATATCGCGGATGCAATATATTACTGTGCAACGGTTCCGGCACATGTCTGTATAAATAACCTGGAAATTACACCAACACAACAGGCAAGTGTGAATTATAATTACAGGAGAGTCTGACAGATACTGACTTATTGAAATAAACCACACATATACAGGATGTCATAATATTTGTTCATTTATTCCACTCACAAATATTATCGATATAATCTTTTGAACCATCTCGTAACCACCCGTCCAGTTGGGAGACCTCTTTGAGCTGTTGTCCTCTCATCCTGGCAACATTAATAAAGGAACAGGACAGTTCTGAGATGGCAGTCATGTCACCCCAGAGTTTTTCAAATTGTGTTACAGGATAAATATCTTCCTGACCCTTTCCCCATCTTTTCTTGACCTCTTTAATTGTTACGTATGTGGGCATCATTGAGGCCATCCTGTAAACCGCTATTCTGACCTTTTCGGAATTGTACAGGTCATTTCGATTTAATCCAAACGTGAAAAGAAGTTTGTCAATGTCTATCCAGAAAGTATTTGTATTGTAATAACTCAGGTTGAATTCAATTTTTTCATCAGGAAGGGCCATTCCTTCTATCAGTCGCATTTTTCCGTTAATTTTTGCCAGACCTCCTCCCCTGTCATCCAGTTTACGGGTTATGACTTCCACAGACATCGCTTTCTTTTGTTGTATATGGTAACCGAGCATAGCAGGATCAGCATTGGCACCTAAGGTGTCAATGTTATGGACCAACAAGTATTTCAAATCAGGATTATCTTCAATCAGTTTCTTAAGTGTCCCATTAAGAAACAGATTAGGTATTTCATACCAGTGACCTACAGGATGAATGCACTGTGATGGCAGATTATCGCGATAATCTTCAGCTTCACCTGCTGTTTTTGCCCAGTTGATAAGTGCTGAATGTAAACTATGCTGCACTTTCTGAGATTGTTCGTCAAGCATTTGTTGTGGCATATCTTCCCAGAGAAACCTGAGATCACGTTCTGTTGGATATAGTCTTAATCCGATTACTTTGCCCTGAGAAAGATATATATTTTGATTCTCACTGTATTTATCATTGCTTTGCAGAAATGATGATATAGCAGGATGTGTCAGATAGCTTGTTGTAAATACATGCTGAAGACTTGTTGAAAACAATAATTCCACTTTCCTGGTTTTTGCCAGGTGAGTTTCCAGAAAATTCCTGTGTTTCCCTTCAAATTTTGCAAATGGATTCAAAGATTTTACAACTCCTGCACCTTTTGTCCACCGGCTACCTGCCCCACCGGCTAATGAAACTATAGCTAATTCTCTGTTCTTCAGTGCCTGAACTCCCAGATCAGTCAAACTATTCAAGTCTAAATTCTTCTGATGGGCAATTTCTGATTTATTAATATCTTCAATTGATGTGCTTACAGGCATCCTGTTTTTTGATAATCCTATCCTTCCTGATTTCAGATCTTTCTTTATCTGTTCATGTTGTTCTGAATCAAAACCCAGTTCGTGCAAGAGCATATTCAGTGGTTTCTGCTGAGATGACTCTTCATGATCCTGGGGAATCATCCTATCGAAGAGATTGGTCACAAATCCTGTAAATTTTTCATCCGACTTGTAGGCATGACCCAGCACTGCAAGTTCGCTCCGCTGACAATTTGAGAGAGACTGTATATCTTTTTTCAATAGCCTGGGCAGGTGAAGTGTATAATATTCTTCCGGCAACAAAGCCTCTTTGCTTTCAGTTAAATTAGCAAAAGTTCCGTTTTCATTAATGCTGAACTCGTAAACGACAGGTTCCATCGCAAACGGAATGGCATGTTCAAATTTCTTTTTGGTATCTGACATCAGCTGTTGAAGACGATCCTGAGCTTTTTTCTTTGAAGAGGGATCAAAAATGAAACCCATCCCTCCCCCTGACATCCCCCCCATCATCCAGAAACCCCAGAACTTATCTTTGAATTCAGACTTAATTTCATTGATAAGTACTTCAGTATACTGATTTGTTGCCCACGGAATAATATCCTGGATGGGTCCTTCAAAATTTCTGTGAGTAAAGGCACCTATTCCTTTGATATTTCCTTCAATCAATTTATTTACGACCTCGTCAAAATAGGCAATTGCATTTTGGCGACCAAGCCATTCTTTTTTTGAACGAAGCAGATATTTTTCAGTAACCATTTCCAGGACAGGACCAACATCCTGGGCCATACCACCATGGACAATTACAAGACTATCCTGTAACTTTTGTCTCGTTTCGCTGCTGACTGAATTTAAATCCAGAATAGTATGTTGGGGTAATAACCGGCCTTTGCTTATTCCGTACTCAGGGTCGCCTTCATGTGCTTCAACTCCCCTGATAAGTTTTATCCCCGGCCAGACACCGCCTGAATCCTGCCATCCACCTCCTGATCCGCCCAGCCATTCACCAAGTATAGCCTTAGCTGCAATCAGCCGCCGTTCCTGTTCATTCAGAGTACCTGTTAGGCTTTCTGTTTGTCCTGTTGCCCTCATACACAATGAAATAAGAGATGCTAGTAAATTAGTCGAAACAGCTAATCTTGAACCTTTTGGAATATTATTGACCTTTGTCACAATTTCAATTCCTTTACCTTTGCCTGCCATAATCTCAAGCAGATAGCCAAGTGGTAATCCGGCTCCTTCCATCCCCGGAGGAACTATACCTGATGCAATAACCGCAGCTTTTAATAAACCAAGATAATCTTTAGCAAAGTCAAATAATTCGGATAAACTGACAATAGAACATGTGGATGCCATGTCAATACTGGTCAGTTTTAGTACAGGCTCTTCAATAATTCTGAGCCATGTCTCTATTGGTGGTCTGGGTATCGACTTGCCTGAATAGTTTCGGATACATAAATCAATGGAAATATTAAGGACATTTGCTCCATCAGGATAATCCATCCCCAAAAAGAATATATCACTCCAGCCACTATGACTAAGATCCATTCTTACAGGAGTAGTTTCGTGAAGGCATGGATACAATCCTGATATTTCGTCTTTCTTCAGCAAGGATGGATGAATCTTAAGAGGTTGATCAAAAGGATGACCAATTCGGAACATCCACTTATTTCCGGCTGTTGATCGCACACTCATCCTTACCTGATCAGCAAGAGTCTGAAATGCAAGCTGATGGTAGGCATTAGCCAGGGCACTTGAAACACCTTCATTAGCTCCGTTCTTATCCTGGACCTTTAAAAGAAGGTCAATAGCTTCTTCGAATCTGCGTTTCAAAAGGTGTTCAAAGGCTTCATAGGGAATAAGTCCTTCAGTTCCAATTCCATTCTGTTCAGATAAATAGAACCTGTGAATAGCATAAAGAAAAAACAAAGCCCTGACACGATTGTAAAGGTTGGGTTCTTCTTTTCTGTAGAGTTCCAGTTCTTTTGATTCATCCATTAATTCAGTTAAGGATGCATTCTTACAGAATTCGTCAAGTGATTTGTTTTTTATTGATGGATCAGCTGACTGAATGATAGTAATTAACTCGCTCATGATTTTACCTCCTAAAAGAATTCATGCTTTTATTCGCAAAAAAATCAAGCAGTTCAGCCATCAGCTCATCACGGTCAGCACCACTTAAAGCTAAGGCAAGCTGAGCTTTCAGCAAACCATACCTGGTGCCAATGTCAAAACGCCAGTCATTCTTTTCCAAAGCCAGATACTGCTCTTTTTGCGCCAATTCATTTAAAGCATCACTTAATCCTATCTTATTTCCATTTGCATTTTTTAAGTTTTGCTTAAGAATTGTCATAAGTTTGGGCGATAGAACATGCATTCCAAAAAAGCAGAGATAATGTCCTGTCCGTAAACCCGAAATAATTAACTTCTGTTCGGCAATGGTCGGCGTAGGTTTCTCAATTACAGTATCGATATAATACAGATTATCGGTGGAATGCACCCTTTTACCTCCTATTGTGCCATAATTTGGTATGAGATTCTCCCGGGTGGGTGTGACAGCAGATACTGAACATTTGTATTGTTTTGCAACTTCCGTCAAATGGCTTGCGCAAAGCAGATCTGTCCGGTTCACATGCAAATGATCTCCAACCAGATGCAGAAAATATTCCTCTCCGATAAAAGGAGCACCACATAGAACGGCATATCCATACCCCAATTGTTTATCCTGTTCAATAAAATGAATCCGCTGATCGCCAGCAACCATTTCTGAATAAACATTTAAATCACCAGGATGAATCACAACTCCAATTTCTTCTATTCCAGCCTGTCTGACCTCTTCAATCAGTATTTCAAGAACAGTTTTACGATTACCCTCCCGGTCCACCAGGGTTTGCATTGAAAGTTTGCGCTGGTCGGATCCGGCTGCTGTGATTAAAGCTTTTTTGATTTGCATGGCTACATTTTGGAAGAGTTAGTAATTTGAAGTTTAGTAGTGGTTATGTAAAGATATTTCATTTTTTCTCATATTTTAATTCTTTTAATTTAGTCAACCATTTTATGTCTGTTTTTTTTATTGATGATTTAAAACCTCCCCATATTAACTTGTTGTTTGAATTTTATATAGTAAATTTCAATTCTATTAAAATCAAAGTTCAGCTCTCAATCAGTTTATCCAAATATTTAAATCCCATGAAACGATTAACAGTTATTTCAATTTTATCGCTTTTTCTGCTGGCTGTTTTGCCCGAAAGTTCATCAGGCATCAATACCAGAGACACCAGGATGATGAGTCAACCGGCTATAAGTAACAGTCATGTGGCTTTCATTTATGCTGAAGACCTCTGGATTGCCAATTCTGACGGATCTGATCCCAGGAGACTCACGGTTGATGAGGGTGTTGAATCAGATCCTTATTTCTCACCTGACGGGAAACTTATAGCATTCAGTGCACAGTATGACGGAAACACAGATGTATTTACAATTCCGATAGAAGGTGGTATCCCAACAAGACTTACCTGGCACCCGGGGAATGATCTTGCCAGAGGATTTACTCCTGATGGGACAAGCGTACTTTTTGCTTCCCAGGCATCTGTTTTCTCAAGCAGATATTTTCAATTATACACTGTAAGGTTAACTGGAGGTTTTCCTGAAAAACTGGAGATACCAAACGCATGGTCAGCCTCCTATTCTTCCGATGGGAAAATGATGGCATATACACCTCTCGGGCCACAGTACCTGCAATGGAAGAATTACAGGGGAGGTACAATATCCAATATCTGGATATACTCCTTTTCAGATCATTCAGTTATAAAGATTCCTCAGCCCGATGGAGGCTGCAATGATGCTGATCCTATGTGGCTTGCAGGAAAAGTATTTTTTACAAGTGACAGAAACGGAGAGTTTAACCTGTTTTCATACGATCCTTCATCAAAAGAGGTAAAACAACTGACCTCTTTCACTGATTTTCCTATTTTAAAGGCTACTGCAGGCAATAGCAAAATTGTTTTTGAACAAGCGGGATATCTTCATACATTCGATGTCTCTTCAAACACTGAGAAAAAGCTGACTATCGGAATTGCCGCCGACCTTCTTGAACTTCGTCCCAGGTATGCCCGGGGCAATGACTATATCCGTACGGTTGAAATATCTCCGTCCGGATCCAGAGTTGTATTTGATTACAGAGGCGACATTATAACTCTTCCTGCCGAAAAAGGCGATCCCAGAAATATTACAATGACAACTGGTATACATGAAAAATTCCCATCCTGGTCGCCTGATGGTAAATCAATTGCTTATTTTTCCGATGCCTCAGGAGAATATGCCCTTCACATAAAATCACAGGATGGCAAGGGTGATCCTAAATCTATCAAATTGTCAGGAACAGGGTTCTACGCATACCCAAGATGGTCGCCAGACAGTAAGAAGATATCGTTTGTCGACAACGGAAGGAATCTCTATCTCCTTGATCTTGAAACAAATAATATAAAAAA
>Ga0208980_10002403_pt1 | contig 11373 bp, 10 predicted proteins | sample WetSurMetagenome_3_FD_187993 | JGI IMG/M metagenome (GOLD analysis project Ga0208980, IMG submission 187993) | Wetland microbial communities from Twitchell Island in the Sacramento Delta, sample from surface sediment Aug2011 Site A1 Bulk (version 2) | ecosystem: Environmental > Aquatic > Marine...
ACGACGATAGGACCCAGGGCGCAGGCCCCGAGACAGTTGACGCACTCCACCGTTATCTGGCCGTCCGGGGTGGTGTCGCCGGGCTCGATGCCGAGCTGCCCCCTGACCTGGTTGACCAGCAGGTGCGACCCGCGGACGTGACAGGCCGTGCCCGTGCAGATGGTGATCACATTCTTGCCGCGCGGTTTCAGCGAGAATGCCTTGTAGAAGTTCGCCACGCGGTACACATCGATCAGGGGCACCCCCAGCTCCTTCGAAACGGTCTTCAGGGCATCCTCGGGCAGGTAGCCTTCCTGATCCTGCAGATCCAGCATCACCTCGATGAGCATGTGCGGCTGGCTGCGCCGTCCTTCCAGGATGGAATCCAGTTTGGTCGCGGACATGGTGACCTCCTTGATCGGGTTTTCCTTCTTGCCTTGTCGCCTATTAACTGTTATGGTGCGATCGGTAAATGCGGGTATAATACTCATTTATTGCCTATTTTATATGTGTAGCAAATCACCCACTTACTAACCATGTAATGCCCATCTTTTCTGAACCGGGGAGGATGCACCATGGCTCAAGCCCGTTCGAAGCGGCCCCAGGGCGAGGTCCCGGAGAACTTCAACCCCCGCGACTACCTCGCCAATCTCTGGAAAATCCCCTTCATCGAGGACAAGGAGCCGGAAAAGATCGACATTGCGCTCCGGGAGCGCATCAAGGAGCTGAACTGCCTCTACGGGATTGCACGCCTCGCCGAGCGCCACCACGACTCGATGGACGACTTTCTGAAGGCCCTCGTGGAGCTTCTGCCCCTCTCGTGGCAGTACCCCGAGATCGCCAGCGCACGGATCGTCCTTGAGGACAGGACCTACAGGAGCCGGGACTTCAAGCTCACGAAGTGGCGGCAGATATCGCCCGTGCTCGTCCACAACCGGCCGGTGGGGGACGTGACGATTTTCTACCTGGAGGAGCGTCCTGCCGCGGACGAGGGTCCATTTCTGAAGGAGGAGCGGGTCCTCATCGACGAGGTCGCCACGCGGATCGGCGCCATTGCCGTGCGCATCGCCGCGGAGAAGGAGCTCCAGGAGATCAACAAGCAGCTTTCGCTGGAGCGGCTGGCCCTGCAGGAGGCCAACGCGGCCCTTCGCACCGTCCTGGCCAAGATCGAAGACGAAAAGAAGCAGATCTACCGCGACATGCAGGTCAATATCGAAAAGGTCATCATGCCGATCCTCCACGCCCTGTCGGTCGAGGTCCCGAAGGCCCAGCGCAAGTACGTGGAGATCCTGCGCAACAGCCTCGAGGAAACGACGTCGCCTTTCATCAGCAAAGTCGTAAACCACTATCACTCGCTGTCCCCCACGGAGATCAGTGTCTGCAACATGATCCGCAACGGGATGCGCACCAAGGACATCGCGCACCTCCGGGGCGTGAGCGCGGCAACCGTCAACCGCCACCGCGAGAACATCCGGAAGAAGCTGAGGATCACCAACGACCAGGTGAACCTGGCAACGTATCTGCAGTCGCTCACATGAGTGAAAAAGTGTGTAAGTAGCCGGGGAAGCGGGGAGGGGCGATTTGAACGACGAACAACGTGAGGGCAAGAAAATCAACTGCTTCGAATGCCGGCACTTCTTCATCACCCACGAGCCGGCCCACCCCTATGGCTGCCAGGCCATGGGCTTCAAGTCCCGGGAGATGCCCTCTGCTGCCGTTGTGAGCAGTTCGGGCGAGGCTTGTCTTGTGTTCGAGTCGAAGGGCAGACCTGGGAGCCGTTGAGCGTTTTCAGGAGCAAGCATGCAAATGAAAATCCTCGAACGGTCATCCTGGGCCGTCGAAGGACTTGATCCTTCCGGGCCGGTGTTTTTTATTGCATTTCGGCCCGGCAGTGCTATAGGGGGCAGGAGCGAATTTGTAATGGGCAACGGAGCCCGTCCCCGGGCCCAGGCGGGGTTCTCGGTTTATGGGTCGGAAAAAAACACCTGAAAAAGATTGCAGCCAGCCCGACGGCGGGAAGACCTCCGCCGCGGAGAGCAGGATCAGCGCGCTTCTCACGATCAGTCGGGCCATCACATCGGAGAAGTACCTCGAAGACATCCTCCGCCTGATCGTCACCGTGACCGCCGAGGTCATGGAGTCCAAAATTTGTTCCCTCATGCTCATCGATGACGACGGCAAGCTCCACGTCAAGGCCACCCAGAGCATCAGCAAGGAATACAACAAAAAGCGAATCATCGATGTCGGCAAGGGGATCGTCGGGAAAGTGGTCTCGGAGAACCAGCCCGCCATCGTACGCGATGTCAGGGTGAGAGACGACTACCTCTACCCCGAGATGGCCCGCAAGGAAGGGCTCGTGTCGCTTCTCTCGGTGCCCCTGGCCGTAAAGAGCCGGGTCATCGGGGTCATCAACTGCTACACCTCCCGGCCCCACGACTTCACGGAGCCCGAGGTCACGGTCCTCACGACGATTGCCAACCAGGCCGCGATCGCCATCGAGAATACGGAGCTGCTCGTCCGGAGCCGGGTCATCCAGGAGGAACTCGAGTCGCGCAAACTCGTCGAGAGGGCAAAGGACATCCTGGCGGCCGAAAGCGGGACCGGCGGCGATGAGGCCTACCGGAAAATGCAGCAGATGAGCATGAACATGCGCAGGCCCCTTCGCCAGATCGCCGAGGCAATCATCATCTCCCGGGGCGTCGATGAAAGTGCTTGACACGTTTCTGCAACTCTGGTAACGGAACCGTTACTTTTTGGATAAAGGCGTCCAAAGCTAGGCTTTGGACGCCTTTTTCTTTTAATTCCGCAGGATGAGGAAGGAGGACCAGCGTATGAATTTGAGGCAACCCAATGCAAACGAGGCGACGGGAACCTTCAACCGCTCACGGAGCGTGGTTCCCATGTCGGGCATCTGCACGCGCTGCGTGGACGGCTGCCGGGGCGGCTGCGAGATCTGGCTCTCGACGTTCCGGGGCCGCGAGGTGCTCTATCCCACGGAATTCGGCAACATGACCGCCGGTGCCGACAAGAACTATCCCCTGGACTACTCCCACCTGAGCATCCAGGGCTACGCCGTCGGCGCTCATGGCCTGCCCAAGGGCGTGAAGCCCGGGCCCGACACGGCCTTGTTCCCCAATGTCGACACGGAGACCGAGTACGGCTGGACGAAGAAGGTCAAGATGAAACTCCCCATCTTCACGGGTGCGCTGGGCTCCACGGAAATCGCCCGGAAGAACTGGGAGCACTTCTCCGCGGGCGCCGCCATTGCAGGCGTTACGATCGTCTGCGGCGAGAACGTCTGCGGCATCGACACGGGGCTCGAGCGCGGGGCCAACGGCCTCGTGAAGAAATCCCCCGAGATGGACCGCCGGATCGAGACCTACAAGCGCTACTCCGAAGGCTACGGCGAGATCCTCATCCAGATGAACGTGGAAGACACCCGCCTGGGAGTGGCCGAGTACGTCATGGACAAGCACGGCCTTGACACGATCGAGCTGAAGTGGGGCCAGGGCGCCAAGAACATCGGCGGCGAGATCAAGATCCCCTCGCTGGAGCGCGCCCAGGAGCTCAAGCGCCGCGGCTATATCGTCCTGCCCGACCCGACGCTCCCCGAGGTCGAGGCGTCCTACAAGGCAGGCGCCATCAAGGAATTCGAACGCCACAGCCGCCTGGGATTCGTCACGCAGGAAGGCTTCATGAAGGAAGTCCAGCGCCTGCGCAAGCTGGGCTACAAGCGCATCACCCTCAAGACGGGCGCCTACTCCATGGTGGAGCTGGCCATGGCGATCCGGTTCTGCTCGGATGCCAAGATCGACCTGCTCACGATCGACGGCGCACCCGGCGGCACGGGCATGAGCCCGTGGCGCATGATGAACGAGTGGGGCATACCGACGATCTATCTCCAGTCCCTGGCCTACAAGTTCGCTTCCCAGCTCAAGGCGAAGGGGAAATACGTTCCCGACATGGCCATTGCCGGCGGGTTCTCCCTGGAAGACCATCTCTTCAAGGCCCTGGCCCTTGGCGCTCCTTACTTCAAGGCGGTTTGCATGGGCCGGGCGCTCATGATCCCGGCTTTCGTCGGCAAGAACATCAAGAAATGGATAGACGAGGACAAGCTGCCGGTGGAAATCAAGAAGTACGGAGACGTGCCGGAACGGATCTTCATCACCACTGAGGTCCTGAAGGGGAAATACGGCAAGGACTTTGACCGGATCCCCTGGGGGGCCGTTGCCATGTACACCTTTGCCGACCGGCTGAAACTGGGCCTCCAACAGATGATGGCAGGAGCGCGCAAGTTCTCGCTCAAGTATATCGACCGGGACGATCTTGTTGCGCTCACGAAGGATTCCGCGGAGGTCACCGGGATCCCCTATGTCATGGAGTCTGACATGAAGGAAGCCGAGCGGATACTGTGCAACGGCGTCTAAGTAGACTTAACCCGGTCACGCATGCATGCGCTGCGTGGTCATGACCTGAAAACAACTAATCCCGTTCCGCCGGCATCGGGCGGAACGGGAACTTCTTTGGAGACGAACGAATGAACAAGACCCTGCACGCAATCCTTTCCATTCTCGATAGATGTTCGACCATCACCGGTTCGCGTGAGCTCTCGCGGCAGTTGAAGCTTCGCGGGGTGGAGATCACCGAACGGACGGTCCGGTATTATCTGAAAATGCTCGATAAGAAGGGCTATACGGAAGTATTCGGCAAGGAAGGCCGAAAGATCACCGCGCAGGGGAGGGAAGAGCTCAAGCACTCCCTTGTTTCCGACAAGATCGGATTCGTTATCAGCAAGATCGAAACGCTCTCGTACATGACCACGCTGGACATGGCGACCATGGAAGGCGATGTGATCCTGAACATCTCTTATTTTCCGCGAAAGCACCTTCGTCAGGCGTTGCGATTGCTCAAACCCGCCTTCTCGTCACCCTATGTGATGAGCGACCGGGTGATCATTGCGCCCGAGGGGGAGAAGATCGGGAATGTGATCGTTCCGAAAGGCATGGTGGGGTTGGGCACGATCTGCAGTGTGACGATCAACGGCATTTTTCTGAAGGCGGGCATTCCCGTCGCCTCGCGGTTCGGCGGGGTCGTGGAGACCGCGAATGGCAAACCCCTGCGGTTCGTTTCCCTGATCAGCTATGACGGATCGTCCCTCGATCCTCTCGAAGTGTTCATCAAGAGCAAGATGACCGCAGTCTCCAAGGCCGTGGCCGGCGGCCCCGGCAGGATACTCGCCAGTTACCGGGAGATCCCCGTGGTATGTCTGGACAAGGCAAAAAAGCTCGCCCGCACCCTGGAAGACCGGGGCATACGCGGCATTCTGCTAATCGGCAGTCCGAACAAACCCCTTCTGGAAGTGCCGGTCGGGATCGACCGGGCCGGCATCGTGATCGTCGGCGGCCTCAATCCGGTGGCCGTCCTGGAGGAGCACGGGATCACAACAGAGAGCAAGGCCATGTCGACCCTCTACGATTACACTCAACTTGTGCCTTTTCACGATGCGTTAAGCTTTCCTGTCAGATTCTGACAAAAAACGAGCACAACACAGCCCTTCTCGCTCGCCACTTCAGATCCGTTCAACTGGCCCTCGCCTCATTTACGCTATGCAATAATTTCCGCTTGACAGTGCAACTCAACCAGGTGTATTGTAAAAAAAATTAATCGGCAATCGATTGCCGTGTAAAAGCCTTTCGTGAAGCGGTTTTTGCCGCTCTTCAGACGATCGATCGTCAGTCGTTTGTTCGTAGGAGACGGGTTCGTTCCGCCTGCAAGAAAGACCTCGATGCGGGAAAGGCCCCCGATCCCGGGCACCAATTGTCAAATAGCTACCTTTGGACACAATTCCTTGTACGCGGTCATTTGAACTTATAAAATAAATTTCTATGAGCGAGAAATTGAGAAAGAAGGCGGACATGAAGGATGCGAATCGGCCGGGGAATGCGCCGCGGATCGTGGTGGTTTATTGTCGCAACGCGGTATCGTCCGCCGCTGAAATGCTTGAAGGACCTTATACCGTAAAGGGATTCAATGCTTTTTTTGCCGCCCTTCCTTGTTCCAGCAAAATAGAACCCTCATATCCTCTTAAAATACTGGCTGATGGGGCGGACGGAGTGCTCGTGGTGGCGTGTCCGGAGGGCCGTTGCAGGAATTTGGTAGGCAATGTCCGGGCGGAAAAGAGGATCAATTATGTGCGGTCGCTTTTGGACAAAGCCGGCATGGGTGCTGAACGTCTGACCTTGGAGCGGGGAGAAAATCTCACGGAAAAAGATCTTCTAGAGCTGGCACAGCGCCGGCTTGGACCAGTGCAGATACTGGGACCCAACCCCATGGGCAGTGTCAAAAGGTTACCTAAAGATGAAGGAAAGAAAATGAAACCACGCCCTGCACGCGCAGTTCCACACACAAAGTCCGGTCGGAGGCAGAACGCGCTGAGAAAAAAGGGCAAGTAACAGCCTCCGTGTTCTGTCGTGGATTTTAATAATACGATCCAATGAAGGGGGATGGAAAATGATTATCGCGGAATGGAAACCCCTGCCTGAGCTGGTGGAAAAATTAAGAGGGCATACCAATGTTCTCGTAGCGGGGTGCGCCACCTGTGTGGCCGAGTGCGCGGCAGGCGGGGAGCGTGAAGTGGAGACCCTTGCGCCGCTGCTTCAGATGGCGCTCAAGAAAGAAGGGCACACGGTCACCGTGCGTACCAGGACGGTGGAGCGGCAGTGTGAATGGGAATTCGTGGAGGAGTTGGCCGAACTGGTCCCTCACGTGGATGCGATCGTCAGCCTTGCCTGCGGCATCGGCATTCAGGCGGTGGCCGAGCGGTTTCCCGATCTGGCGGTATATCCCGGCGTGAACACGACGGCCCTGGCGATCCGGCAGGAGCCGGGAATGTGGATCGCGCGGTGCGCGGCCTGCGGCGACTGTGTCCTTGGCGAAACCTTTGGCCTGTGCCCGGTCGCCCGCTGCGCCAAAAGTCTTTCCAACGGACCGTGCGGCGGCACCAGAAAAGAAGGCAAATGCGAGATCGATGAGAACCTCGACTGTGTGTGGTTCCAGATCTACGAGCGGGCAAAAGCCCGCGGCAAAGTGAAACAACTCCTGAAAGTGCGGAAGCCCAAGAACTGGTCGAACTCAGGCCATGGAGGTCCCAAACGGGTGGTACGGGAGGATTTGCGGCCATGATGAAAGCAGGAACCAGACTCGAAAAAACACTGCGCGCCGGACAGTTCGCCCTGACCGTCGAGGTGGGACCGCCGCGCGGCCCCAATCCCGAGGATATCCTTCGCAAAGCTCGGCTGCTCAAGGGCATCGCCGACGGGTATAACGTCACCGACAATCAGACCGCGGTGGTGCGCATGTCGAGCATTGCCGGCGCCCGGCTTCTTCTCGAGGCCGGATGCGAGCCGGTCATGCAGATGACCTGCCGTGACCGCAACCGCATCGCCCTGCAATCCGACCTGCTGGGAGCCTGGGCGCTCGGAATGCGCAACTGCCTCTGCATTTCAGGCGACCACCAGAAAGCAAGCGCATCAGGAAAGCTGAAAGGCGACCCCGGCGCCAAGAACGTCTTTGACGTCGACTCGATGCAGTTGATCTCGATCATGAAGAACATGCGTGACGCCGGTGTTCTGGCGAGCGGAGACCCTCTTTCGCAGCCGACGCCTTTTTTTATCGGCGCTGCCTGGACGCCCTTTGCCCCTCCTGAAGAGTTCCGCGTATTGCGGCTTGCCAAGAAGATCGAGGCGGGCGCCGACTTTATCCAGACCCAGGCCGTCTTTGACATGAAACGGTTCGCGACCGCTGTTGCCGCGGCCAAGGAGATGGGGCTTACCGAAAAGACCGCCATTCTGGCCGGTATCATTGTTCCCAAATCCGCAAGAATGCTCGAATACATGAATGCCAACGTGCCGGGCGTGGAAGTACCGGACGCCCTCATCAAGCGGATGGCCGCGGCCAAGGACCAGCGCCAGGAAGGGTATCAGATCACTGTTGAACTGATCCAGGCCGCCAGGAAGATCCCGGGGGTGAAAGGCGTTCACCTTCAGGCCATTGAATCCGAAGAGGTGCTGCCCGAGATCATAAAATCCGCTGGACTCCTGCCGCGACCGCAGGTTTAAACTCGCTGTTCCCGGACGGTAAAAAGATATGTCGAAGAAATATCACATCAAGATTGATCCGGCACCCGCCCGCTTTCCGGGCGTGCCCAAGCTAGCCGTGCTGGAAACGGAAGGGTGTCTGGGCTGCCTGAAATGTGTAAAGAAGACCTCGTGCGTGTACTCTGCCTATGACAAACGGTCGTTCGATCCCAAGGCGATCGTGGACAAGACCGACACCATGTGCGTGGGCTGCATGCAATGCGTCCAGGACTGCAAAAAGAACATCCTTAGTCGGGGAAAGAACCCCCGGTTCGAAAAAATGGGCAATGCGTACTGGACGCCCTCGATAATCTCAGGCATCTGGAAACAGGCCGAGAACGGCAAGATACCCGTATCGGGCGCCGGTTACCGCGGTCCGTTCAGCGGGCCGGGATTCGATCAAATGTGGACAGACATGTCGGAGATCGTCCGGCCCACCCGCGACGGCATCCACGGCCGCGAATATATCAGCACGCTCATTGAACTTGGCCGGAGGCCGTCCAGACTTGTTTTCGATGCCCGGGGCGGCATGGTGACCGAGCCGCCTCCGTTCATCGAGTTGCCGGTTCCTCTTGTATTGGAAGTTCCCGATTCCGCCCACGTGTCGGCCCAAACGATCGAGGCTATTGCCCGTGCCGGACATCGCGCCGGGACGCTGCTGATCGTCGATACCAAAACCGCAAAGAACATCCCGCAACGTCTTAAAGACCGGTTGATGGTGATCTTTGATCCGGCGGTCGACAAGGCCGCCGTTCTCAAAGGTGTTCCCGCCGTCCAGATGGCCTATTCGGCATCCGTGATGAAAGATGCCGCAAAACTCAAACGCACCCGGCCTGATTTGGTGATTTCGGTGCGCGTGCCACTCGATGAACATGCGGTAAAACGCGTCGCCAAACTTGCCGCCGACGGGGCGGAGGTGGTCCATCTCTATGCAGATGGAAGGGGTAGGGGGCTGAAAAAGCGCAAGGCCGACTTCGTAACCACCCTCATGAAGGAAGTGCACTTCAAACTGGTGGATGAAGGCGTGCGCGAAGAGCTGACGCTTCTGGTTTCCGGTGGCATTGCGATGGCCGAGCATGTTGCCAAGGCAATGCTCTGTGGAGCCGATGGTGTGTGCGTGGACACTGCGCTGCTGGTCGCCCTGGAGTGCCGTGTCTGCACGATGTGCAAAGCCGAGGTCGTCTGCCCGGTGGAACTGGAAAAGGCCCCGGTGGAATGGGCCGAGAAGCGGATCGTGAACCTTCTCGGTTCATGGCACTCCCAGCTCATCGAGCTGATGGGCGCCATGGGGCTCCGCGAGGCGCGCCGGTTGCGGGGAGAGCTTGGCCGGGCGATGGTATTTGAAGACCTGGAGCGGGAAAACTTCGGGCCGCTGTTCGGAGAACGGGTGAAGGGAAATCAGGCCGCGCCGGCATTGCCGAACGACATACCCGTCCCCCGTCACGGCAACGGCCACATAAAGACACCGGGCGGCATTGATGTGGTCGTGAAGGTCGATCCCTCCCGCTACCGCAACCAGTTCGGCAAATATAAAGTGGTGCGGACCTCCGCCTGCATCGCGTGCGGCAAGTGCGCCGAAGTGTGCGCCTATGGCGTGCATGTCAAGGCGGGCAGCCGCATGCTCGCCCCCAAATCTCATCTCTGCAGGGGCCGTGAACACTGCCGCGGCAACAACCGGTTCTGCGCAGACAGCTGCCCGGTGAACGCCTTGCGGGTCGGCAAAGACCCGCTCTTCGAGACGATCGGCGATCCCCGGTGGACCGCTGACCTGTTGCTGGCGACCTGGCATCAGGCCGAGACCGGCCGTCCGCCGGAAAACGGCCTTGAGTACCGGGTGGGCGAGTCAGGCGGCGGGTTCGATCGTATGGACTTCAGATTCCCCGAACAGCTTCCCGATCCCTCTCTAAAGCCGGAGGACGTGGACCTTTCCATTCCGCTGAATCGAAGAAAGGACGGACGGCCTGAGGTCATGATCGGCTTTCCCGTATATGGCGGGGGAATGAGTTTCGGGTCGGTAAGCCTCACTACCATCCTTTCGCGGGCGCGAGCCTATGTCGCGATGAATTCTTTCACCTGCACCGGAGAAGGCGGTTATCCTGACGATCTAAAAAAATACGACGACCATGTGATAACTCAGATCGCCACTGGGCTCTTTGGAGTGCGGGAAGAGACCATCCAGCGGGTCCGCATGGTCGAATTCAAATACGCCCAAGGCGCCAAGCCGGGCCTCGGCGGTCATCTGCTGGGAGACAAGGTTACCCCCGCCGTGGCAAAGATGCGGGAGGCAGTTGTCGGCTCCGCTCTTTTTTCTCCCTTTCCGTTCCACTCGGTCTACTCGGTGGAGGACCACAAGAAACACGTCGACTGGATCAAGGCGATCAACCCCAAGGCGCTGGTGTCCGTCAAGGTCTCCACACCTTCGGACGTGGACATGGTGGCCGTGGGCAGCTTTTATGCCGGCGCCAATGTCATCCATCTTGACGGAAGCTATGGAGGCACAGGAGCCGCTCCCGATATAGCCAAAAAGAATATCGCCATGCCGATCGAGTACGCCATACCCAAGGTGCACCGTTTTCTGGTCGCTGAGGGGATCCGCCCCGAGATGACTCTCATCGTGTCGGGCGGTCTGCGCACAGCCTGGGATGTCGCCAAGGCGATCGCCCTGGGCGCCGATGGCGTGGTGGTGGGTACAGCGGAGATGGTGGCGCTTGAGTGCATCCGATGCGCGAACTGCGAGAGCGGACGGGGGTGCCCGCGTGGCATCGCCACCACCGATCCCAAGTTGAGCGCTATGTACGATGAAACATGGGGCTCCCAGCGGATCATGAACCTTTTCCATTCCTGGGCCCTCCAGCTCCAGGATATTCTCCATCGTTTCGGTATGAAAAGCGTCCGTGAGCTGGTGGGTCGGTCTGACCTGTTGCTTCACCGCGACTATGAAAAACGCGCGGAATACCGCAGAGTGGAGTCAGGATAATGCATTCCAAATCGACCAGTAAACGTAATCCGTGGAACGGTACGGGCCGTGATCCGCAGTTCCCGGAAAAGATCACCGCCTCCCGCGCCGACCTCGTGACCGGCGCTCCGAACGCCCGGGAAAAATCAGCCGAAGAGGGCGGTTGCGGCGTGGTCGGTTTTGCGGCCACCGTGCCGGTACGGGGACGCCATATCTTCGAGCCCTCCATGCAGATGCACAACCGGGGCAACGGCAAGGGCGGCGGCATCGCCGCCGCTTCTCTGGAGCCCGAGGACCTCGGGG
>Ga0208980_10002404_pt1 | contig 11371 bp, 8 predicted proteins | sample WetSurMetagenome_3_FD_187993 | JGI IMG/M metagenome (GOLD analysis project Ga0208980, IMG submission 187993) | Wetland microbial communities from Twitchell Island in the Sacramento Delta, sample from surface sediment Aug2011 Site A1 Bulk (version 2) | ecosystem: Environmental > Aquatic > Marine...
TATGGGATCCTGCAACGCTGGTCGCAGGCATAGGAAAGGAAAACATACTTGGTGTTGAGGCACCTCTTTGGACTGAGACGATTACCAATATGAAAGAGCTTGAATATATGGTATTTCCGAGGCTTCCCGGAATAGCTGAAATCGGATGGAGCCCTGCTGCTCAACGCAACTGGGACGATTATAAAATCAGGCTAGGCAGCCACGGAGAGAGATTTAAAGCCATGGGAATTAATTTTTATCCCTCCAGGCTCGTGCCATGGAAACTGCCTGAGTAATTAAAACACCAGCTCAGATGATCCCTTTTCCAGATCAAAGCAAAGGATGGAACCTGTCTTGTCCTCAATCCAGGTTCCGGCTTTTAAATCCTTCGGATCTTTGACCTGAAAGAGGGCTTTTGATTCTTTTCCCTCGGATTTAAAATGAATTCTTTTTACGCGCGAATTCAGCTTTATTGTAAAACCCGGAGTGGCAAAAGGAGCCTTTAATCCAATACTGCCTGGACCCGGAATTATGCTCGTTAATTCTTTAGCGGCCCAGTATCTGGCAATTTCGCTAAGCTTCATCCAGATCAGATTATTATATTTCTGATCCAGCCTTTTTTTAACCTCCTTGAGGATATTGAATCCGACATGCTCACCGTTGAAATAAATTCCGGGCCAGTGGCAAACCATAATTGCAGGATCACCGCTATCTATTACCTCGACCATTCTTCCTGAAAGCAGATCGCCGGAGATTAGTTTATCCGGACTGCCCTGATGAAGTCCATCCCAGTCGCCGAACCAGTCTTCCGTACAGCCGATTACCGAGACGACACATTTCGGATCAGAACCGTTAAGGCCGGATGGATGAAGTACCAGGGGAGCGACACTTTTGTCTTTTTCTGTAAAAAGATCTCTGAAATAATGTGGGATCTCGGCACCAAAGACATCCCTGACAGCATCCAGGGTTCCAATGGCGAGGTTATTCTGATTCCTGCTTCCATATCCGCCCGGCGTGGTGATTCCTTCACAATTGAGGCCTGCCTCCTTCAGAATTGCGAGAGCGTAAGCCTGGTATGCTGCCAGTTCATCGGCACTTTTGTTCTGGCTCCATTCCCAGTTTTCCATAAATTCAGGAGTGGGAGAGGGGTATGGCCTGCCGGTTTTGATATCAATCACCCGGGTATGGCTGACCATCTCCGGATGAATGTCCCAGTTTGGCATTATAATCTCCCTGACAAGCTTCAGGCTTTCTTCGAGCTCCCGCTTTGTCCAGCCGGGTATAAACCTGTTTACCAGCCCGGTGCATGCCGGATATGGAACTATGCTGTATTTACCTTTCACTCCGTTCTCCTGTGACCATTCACCAAATTCCCTCACAAAGCTGTCAGGAATTTCTCTTGGCAGTTTTCGCCAGTCCTGCTTGTACTGATCAGGGAATACTTCTGCGAACTGTGGTATTCCGAAATGCGCGAGGTTTACGAGGCAGGTTGAATCATCAATTATAAGGCTGACTGGTGACCGGTTAAATGGATTAAGAACCTTTACGCTTAAGGGTGTTCCGGATAAAAGATCCAGGCCCGGATAAGCTAAAATAGCTGCACTTCCCGTACTTGCTGTTTTGACAAATAAACGTCTTGAGTATTTCATCTTATTTGGTTAAATCATTATAGGCAGCTTCCATCAGCAGGAAGAATGCCTGCCCTTCGGCAGCTGTGCCGGGACGGTCAAAATTAGGAGCTCCGCAGACCCCCTGTACAAGTACGAATTTGTCAACCTTTTTATGCACCGCCTTACGCAAACTGTCTGCCTTTTTCATGTAAGAGCTGTCCAGCCATCCTCCTTTTATGCCCCGGTATATTGAGTAGGCAATCATTTGTGCACAGTTTGTCTCGGTGAAAGTCGAAGGGTCGTCCAGAATATCATGAAAGAGGCCATCTTCGCATTGATATTTCAGGCATGCATCAATGATTTCCCTGACGTAGCTTTCAATTAGTTTCTTTTCGTTCATCATGGAATCGGGCAGGGTTCTGATCACTCTGGTCATGCCTGCTGCCGCCCATCCGTTACCCACGCCCCAGAAAAGTTTCCGTTCAAATTTCTGGCGGTCCTGGTCCCAGATATGGTAGTAGAGCTTTTTTTCCGGGTTGAGGAGGATCTTCCTGTATCCCTGAATCTGCTTCACAGCTTCCCCCGGGTACCCGGCTACTGCCAGGAAGGGAGGTGCCATATAGAACGCATCGACCCAGATCATGTTCTCGATGTAATTGTGATAAATTATGCCGTCTGGTGTTCTTGGAGCCTTATGCATAAGGAAATCAGCCATCTTATCAGCGGCTTTTTTCAAGTCCGGGTCGCCTGTCTTTTTTGCTGCAAACAGTACCGGTTCACCGTTTGAAGCAGGATCTGCAACTGGCTTTTCTCCTTCATTCAGTCCAAGCCTTCCGTCTTTTCTCTGGTTTACCACTGCATCCTTTGCCATGAGAATGACAAGATCGGTTTCACCAAGCTCAAGAAGGGCCTGGGAGGCAACACCCTGTTCCCATGCCCTTCTCTGCATTGAAAGCATGGCATTTATAACTTTTCTGATAGTATCGTTGGTTTGGGTATTGCTATTGTCATATATGCAGATATATGAAGCAGAGACTGTTGCGGGCAACTGACTGAGAACTGAAATTGCAAAAACAAACATGCAGTTAAGGAGAAATTTAAGGGTATGGTTTTTCATTATGGTAAGATTGTAATGTTTGTACAGATTGAAATATAAATAAAATATTCATAAACCTCCGGGAAATGTATCCATTTGTTCATAAAATATCTGCAGATAGCCCGCCTTTGCTTCATTCAGAATTTATTCCATATATTTAGAACCTGAATTGAGAATTGATAATACAACATGTATGAACAGAGTAAGAATAATCATTTCGGTTGCAATACTGGTATTGATAAGTGCGGTAGTACTGGTTGTTGTAAGGAAAAATAGGAAACCGGAGGGATTCTCAATAAGGTATCCTTTTAATAATGCGCTATTTCCGCCTGAATTTCCGGCGCCAACTTTTGAATGGAATGTCGATATAAAGGATTACTCTCCCTGGGATGTCTCTCTTTTTACTGAAGTTAATGGATATTCGGTTAATAGTATAATAAAGAATACCAGGTGGACACCAGATGAATCAAAATGGGATAGCATAAAGTTACTCTCAAATTTCGGGAAGATATACTTCACAGTAAAGAAATCAGGAACAAAGGGACCTTCTGCGAAGGTCGCATTCAGCCTCAGTCATGATACTGTCGGCGCTCCTATTCTGTACCGACAGATGCCTATTCCTTTTATCCTTGCCGAAAAGAATCTCGATTCAATGAATTTCATGCTTATCAATATCGGGAGTAAGGATAAGCCTCATGTTGCAATGAAGGGATTTCCGGTCTGTGGTAATTGTCACTCGTTCAGTGCTGACGGTAATACCATCGGTCTTGATCTCGATGCCGGACTGAGAGACAAGGGTGGATATTTTATATCGCCCATTAAGGATACGATTTTATTCAACCCGGCCAATTATATGTCGTGGTCGAAGATTGAAAAGCGAAGGACATTCGGGCTGTTTTCAAAGATGTCACCCGATGGGCGGTACATTGTTACGACACTTAAGGACCGGGTTGTCATTAAGAATTTCCCTCTCAATCCGGTGGAAAACGTAATGTTTTCACAGCTTTTCTTCCCGGTAAACGGTCACCTGGCAATCTATGACAGGCAGACAGGCATTCTTAAAGAGCTGCCCGGAGCAAATCTCGAGGAGTTTGTTCAGAGCAACGCTTCGTGGACGCCTGACGGAAAAAACATAATTTTCTCAAGGGCACCAGCTCTCCCCCGCGACACAAATATTTATGAAATCAACGTTCAGGATGAAGATCTTATCGATCAGTTTGTCAAAAGGAAGAAAACGTTCAAGTATGATCTTTGCATCATCCCGTTCAATAACGGAAACGGCGGAAAGGCAGTGCCAATAAAAGGAGCTTCAAATAACGGAAAAAGCAACTTTTTTCCTGCTGTTTCACCTGACGGCAAATGGCTCGTTTTCTGTCAGGCTGAGAATTTCATGCTCCTGCAGCGCGATAGCCGTTTGTATATAGTACCTGTTGAGGGAGGAAGAGCAAGGATGCTGAATAGTAATTTATACTCAATGAACTCCTGGCACGCCTGGTCGCCCAACAGCAAATGGATTGTATTCGCCTCAAAGGGTATGAGCCTCTACACAGATATGTTTCTCACACATATTGACGAAAACGGAAAAGATGCACTGCCTGTACTGGTAGGCAAGGCAAGGGTCCCTTACAGGGTGATCAATTATCCGGAATTTGTCAACAGGAAGCCAGGCGATACATTTGTTATGGAATATGACTATGTAGAGCTGGCACATATCAAAAGGGCATTGAAAAAGGGAGACATGGAAAAGGCAAAAAATCTTTATCACAAGCTTGAAGATCAAAAGCCATTCTTCTTTTCCGAGGACTGCCTGGAGCTTAGCGATATGCTGAAAAAAATGGGATTGAAGGAAGAATCTGCTAAATATGCTGAACTGGCAAAGCATACTATTAATTCAAATGTTTTCGACAAACAATAATTCGGGCAACGAATTATTGTCAAATACCTGAGTACGGATTGTATATGAGGCTGCAAGGCTCCCTGGTTTTAAGGCCCATGACAAAATTTACTTATGGCAGGACATCATATGTCACAAGGGGACGTTAATAGATCAATAATGATGTAAGTCTTATTATTGTGGCTTAAGCTTCCTGACAGAATTATTAAATGGAATTTGTTTCTTTTAAACTATGAAATGAATAAATTCTCTTCATCAGAAAATATTCATTTCGGTATTCCGCCGGATTCTCTAATTTTGTCATGAGATTAAAATTATATAAAAATTACGGCAATGAGCAGTTCAGAGAAGACAAAATGGGCCATCGATCCGGCGCACAGTGAGATAGCGTTCAGGGTTAAATACCTGATGATTACAAATATAAAAGGAGTTTTCAGGGACTTCAGTGCCAGGGTTTTTACAACCGGCGATAATTTCGCAACTTCAGAGATAGAGTTCACTTTAAATACAGCCTCTGTCGACACAGGTGCTGCTGACAGGGATACTCATGTGAGAAGTGCAGATTTCTTCGATGTGGAAAAGTACAGCCGGATAAGTTTCTCAGGGAAAAAAGCTGACAAGCCCGATAGTAAAGGGAAGTATCTATTGTATGGCGATCTTACCATCAAGGATATTGTAAAGCCTGTAAAGCTGAATGTAGAATTTGAGGGCGTGATGAAAGATCCATGGGGGAATGAGAAGGCAGGTTATACCCTTTCAGGAAAAGTCAACAGGAAAGAGTGGGGCCTAAACTGGAATGCAGCCCTCGAAGCAGGTGGTGTATTGCTAAGTGATGATGTTATAATAACATGTGATGTTCAATTAGTTAAACAATCTTAATTGTTATTGGTTTTAGCTATGAATGAAATAATCTGTTAACAAAATTTGCCGCTATGTCCAATACAATTCTGCATAAAGCCGAAAGCCGCGGGTATGCAAACCATGGCTGGCTGGTAAGCAGGCATACTTTCAGCTTTGCAAATTATTATGATCCTGAAAGGATCCACTTTGGTGCCCTCAGGGTACTGAATGACGATATTGTTGAAGCAGGTAAAGGCTTTGGAACCCATCCGCACGATAACATGGAAATCATCTCCATTCCTCTTGAAGGTGATCTCGAGCACAAGGACAGCATGGGCAATATATCCGTTATCAGGCATGGCGACATACAGGTTATGAGCGCCGGCACAGGGATCTATCACAGTGAATTCAATAAGAATAGGGACCGGGAAGTTAAATTCCTGCAGATCTGGGTTTATCCCAATAAGAAGAATGTTACTCCGCGATACGGACAGATAACCCTGAATCTGGCTGACCGCCAGGATAAGCTTCAGCAAATTGTCTCGCCAGATATGGATGGTGAAGGTGTATGGATACATCAGAATGCATGGTTTCATATAGGCCGGTTCAGCAAAGGCTTTAAGACTGATTACAGGCTTAAGGCTGAGGGGAACGGAATTTATGCCTTTGTTTTAAGCGGGGATTTAACTGTTAACGATCAGCAGCTCCAAATGCGTGATGGTTTTGGAGTCCGGGATACAAACCTCCTTTCTATAAGTTCTGATTCAGATTCTGAATTGCTTCTTATGGAAGTTCCAATGACATTTTAACAGAATTTGAAAGCCAGATTTCAATGAGAAGAATAATTCTCATAATTATTATTTTGCTCTTTATCCTTCAATATTCCTGCACAACAAAGGAGAATCTGACTGATAACAATAACCGGTTATGGTACGGATATCCTGCAAAGTACTGGAATAGCCAGGCATTGCATCTGGGTAATGGCTATTTTGGCGTCTCTTTTTTTGGAGGTGTTGAGGAAGAGCTCTTTTCAATTTCCGAGAAGAGCATGTGGACCGGTGGTCCTGCTAATGGCAACTGGGAAAAAGCAGGCGTGAATCCTATGGCTAAAGCGACTCTTCCACTGATAAGAAAGGCAATTTTGACAGGAAAAAGCCAGCTTGCCGACAGCCTGATATCAAAAGATTTTTTCGGATCATCAGAGCTTTTCGGCAATTTTACCTCTGTCGGGAATTTAAAACTGAAGTTCGTGAATCATTCTGCCAAACCGGATAATTACCTGAGGGAACTGGACCTGAAAAATTCAACAGGATTGATTGAATATGAAATCAACAGGATAAGATTTAAGAGAGAGTATTTCTGTTCTTATCCTGACAGGGTACTTGCCATTAGACTTTCAGCCGGCAAACCCGGAAAAATATCCTTCGATCTGGGAATGGATATATTTCAGGATTCATCGGTCGTTGAAATTTCAGGAAATTATTATGAGGTGAAAGGATATATAAATAGTAATCACAGGAAGTTCAGGGTGCTGATTTATGTAAAAAATCATGGAGGTACTGTTGGAAACAAAGGAGGATTTGTAACGGTTAGAGGATCAGATTCAGTTGAACTATATCTGACTGTTGCAACTGATTATCTAATGAAATATCCTGATTATACTGGACCTGACCCTCAGAAGTTAACAAGGGAAATAATAGGGAAAGCGACAGGCAGTGGTTATGAAACACTTAAAATGCGTCATCGTGAAGATTATAAATCATTATACGAACGGGTCGCGTTTTCAGTTGAAGGTGATAAAGCAGCAGAAAATCTGCCGACAAATGAACGTTTCACAAGACTCAGCCAGGGCAAATCAGATCCAGGTTATAAAGTTCTTGCTTTTAATCTTGGCAGATACATGATTATCAGTTCCTCCCGACCGGGTACTCTGCCAGCTAATCTTCAGGGAGTATGGAATACTTTTTTGGCTGCACCCTGGGCAGGTAATTACCAGAGTAATATAAATCTCCAGGAAATATACTGGTCGTGCGGCCCGACCGATCTTGAAGAATGTGAGCAGGCATATATCGACTGGATTGATAACCTCTCCATTTCAGGAAGAGAAATAGCAAGGCGTGTTTACGGTACAAATGGCTGGGTAAGCCATACAACCGGAAATATCTGGGGACACGCGGCACCGATAGGGGATCATCCCTGGGGAATGTATCCGATGGGAGCAGCCTGGCATTGTCAGGTAGTCTGGGATCACTTTGCATTCACAGGGGATACACAGTATCTTAGAAAGCAGGTTTATCCCCTTCTGAAGGAGGCCTCGGTGTTCTGGCTTGAAAACATGGTAAGATATAAAGGCTATCTGATAACTGCCCCGACTGTTTCAGCAGAGCATGGTGCCTTAATGACTGAAAACGGACTCAATCCTGCTTTTCATGATTCAATCAGTACCAAATACAATTATTCAATACCCGGTGTTTACCAGGATATGGAAATGTTATGGGATCTGTTCACCAATACCTCCAAAGCAGCAAGGATTTCAGGTGATAATATTTTTGCAGATTCCCTGATGAAAATAAGGCAGGAACTTTTACCCCTTAAAATTGGCAGATATGGTCAGCTGCAGGAATGGTATGAAGATATTGACAACCCGGATTGCCATCATAGGCACATAGCCCATTTGTATGCTGTTTGTCCGGGAAGTGAGATTAGTCCCCTAACTACGCCTGAGCTGGCGGAAGCAGCAAAAAAATCTCTGGATATGAGGGGTGACGGACGGTTTCCGGAACAGGAGTTGGCTGCTGGCGGTAATTGGGCAAGGGCTCACAGGATGTGGTGCTGGACAAGATTGCTGGACGGAAACCGTGCAAATAAGATTATGACGGAAATGCTTACTCAGGAGGGATTTGAGAATGGTCTGACATTTCAGCATGCTGATTATGGATGGGGACGCAAAGATCTTTACATGGAAGGCAAATTGTACTGCCATTTTCAACTTGATGGCACCGCATCACTACCAGGATGCATTGCCGAAATGCTTGTACAGTCACACACAGGAGAAATCCATCTTTTACCGGCTCTTCCTGATGAATTGAGAACAGGAAAAGTGAAGGGACTGAAAGCCAGAGGCGGCTATAAAATTGATATGGAATGGGAAAAAGGTGAGCTGAAATGGGCAGAAATTCGGGCAGGAAAAAATAGTCCTGTGCCCACCGTCCGTATCAAGAACAGCCTGGTTAACCTTACAGATTCCGGAATATTGCAGTTTAAAAGGCTCAGTGATTAAAGCTAATTTCCACCCGCCTTACAAATATTTCAGCACCTTCTGACTGGATCTGTATGCGACCTTTGCGTGGTTGTGAGTCAACTGCATGGTTCACCAGGGTACCATTGAGGTAAATCATTATATCTCCGCCTTTGACAATGCATTCTACTTTATTCCATTTTCCGAGAGGTTTTTCCACATCTTTTGCTCCCCGGAATCCTTTAATATCCTTCCATTCAGGGTCACGGCCAAACCAGTTGATCCTTCCTTCATTTATTGTTACAGGATTGCCTGAGAGCTTGTAAATATACGATTCACCCTGTTTGTCGGGGGCAACAGGACAAGTTACAGAGAAATTTTTGCTGCCATCACCAACAACAATGATATCCCCAGTACCACCTTCAATTAACTGACATTCAAGTGAATTCATCCATATTCCTCCAACAGCCCCATCTTCACCAACTGACTGAAGCAGGATGCCGCTGTCCCTGGCTTTTTCTTCTCTGGGCGGAAATGTAAGCTCACCCCATTTGAACTCGACAGTCATTTTGTAATTCTCAAATGCTTCGTTGGTGGTTATACACCCAAATTCCTCGCCTGATATCCTGATCATGCCTTCAGCTACTGTGAAAACCTTGTTTGGATCGTTGTTTTTTCCCCTGTCTTTTAAATAAGTGTACCAGCCATCAAGATTCTTCCCGTTGAAGAGTTTAGTTTTTGATTTTGCCGGAGCAGAAGAGGGAGTAAATCCGGTTAAGGCAGTTTCAGTTGTAACTGATACTGAAAGTACCACTAAAAGAAAAGCGGATAATCTTTTTTTCATAGAAGGGGATTAAATATTTATACTCTTTTTATATTATTAAAAGACATTAAAGTTATACTTTTATAAGAATTATCAATATGACTTAAATTCTGAGTTTTTATAATCCTTACTCTCCTGAAACTATTAACATCTTGTGTCATGAAAAAATCTGTTCTTTTCTTCATTCTCTGTTTATTTGCGATCTCATGTAATCAGACTTCGCAGCAGGCAGATTCCTCAGCTCCCAAAGCTGACAATTCAGCAGTTGAAGTTCCTGTTAGAGACGGTGTTTTCATACATATTACTGAATGTTATGATGATCCGCACAGGGCTTTGATGCCGTTGAAGATGGCAACCATGATGGCGGCTGATAAGGATGTCCTTGTTTATATGGATATACATGCAGTCCATCTGCTGACCAAAGACTCTAAAGATCTTATCTTTGCAGATTTTGAATCTGCTCACACATACATTAAGAGGTTAATTGAAATGAAAGTTGGAGTCTATGCCTGTCCCACATGCATGAAGATCGCCGGCATTGAGCCTGCTGATCTGATGGAAGGAGTTCAGGTAGCACAAAAGGAAAAGTTTTTCAATTTCACCAGGGGTCGGATTATAACCCTTGACTATTAATCATGTATTAAAATCCTGGAGAATAAGGAGGGGTCATCTTTTCAGTGATTTATCATCATATACATTAATATTGATGCCCTTAAAGTATTTTGAGTTAGCTGCAGCTGCATCCTTGAATCTCTCCCAGTTCTTGTTTTCAGGAATTGTCCAGGCAGCCTCCGCAAGTCCCATTATGCGGGGGAAGAGCTGTTTATCTATATTATCTTCGCTTCTGTCTATATGTGACCAGAAATTAGCCTGGACTCCCAGGAAGTTTTTTGCAGTTTCAGGTGAAGCACCCGTGGGCACAGGCTCGTAGCTGAAGATCTTTCTGGTGTCAATTTTTTCATAATCATAATCGAAGTAGCAATGGGTGGTAGGACATGCGACAATCTTAAATCCGGATGAGGCAGCTTTTTCGATGCTCCCGGCCTTCCATCCCCGCCAGAACATCAGGACCTCATTGCCGCTGAGCTTTCCGCCGTCATATATTTCATCCCATCCCAGCAGGATCCTGTTTTTGCTCCTGAGATGTTCCCCTATCCTTTTTACAAAATAACTCTGCAGCTCCTCCTCATTGGCGAGGCCACTCTCTTTTATGATTTTCTGGCAATAGCTGCATTTCTTCCACTCATCCTTAGGTGCTTCATCACCTCCTATATGAATGTATTTTGAAGGGAAGAGATCAATAAGTTCATCCAGGACATTGAAAATAAATTCATACACTTCCGGTTTGCCGGCGCAAAAAATCTCGCTGTGAACGCTGGGTCCTTCGAAAAAAGTATGGATTTCTGGCCTGACGCCAGCACAGGATAATTCGGGATAGGAAGCCAGTGCAGCACAAGCATGTCCGGGCAATTCAATTTCAGGCACAAGTGTAATATTTCTTTGGCTGGCATACCTGACAAGCTCCCTTATGTCATCCTGAGAGTAGTAGCCCCCCATGGTGTTATATTTTGAATCGAACTTTGAACCGATCTCTGTAAGAAGCGGATAGCGCTTTATCTCAACCCGCCATCCCTGGTCGTCAGTCAAATGAAGATGTAAGACATTAAGCTTATACATTGAGAACAGGTCCATGTATCGTTTAACAAGGTTCACAGGCATGAATGTACGGCTTACATCAAGCATTACCCCGCGCCATGAAAATCTCGGGGAGTCTTTTACCGTTTGTGCTGCAAGGCAGAACAGTTTTTTTGCGTTTTTTTCGAGTGCGAAAGCTTTTCCCAGAACAGGCATTGCAAAAGAAATTATTACAAAAAAAATGAGTAAATTAATC
>Ga0208980_10002405_pt1 | contig 11370 bp, 9 predicted proteins | sample WetSurMetagenome_3_FD_187993 | JGI IMG/M metagenome (GOLD analysis project Ga0208980, IMG submission 187993) | Wetland microbial communities from Twitchell Island in the Sacramento Delta, sample from surface sediment Aug2011 Site A1 Bulk (version 2) | ecosystem: Environmental > Aquatic > Marine...
TTCCCACCGTCGCACCTTTTTCAATCCTCGAGGCGGTCAAAAATTAGATTTCCCGCAAATTTACATTTCTCCCCTCACCCCCTGTCCCATACACACCTCATTCCCTGTGAGGTTGTATTAAAAGTTTTTTTATAGCCACAGATTCACAGATTATGGATCTGCAGACTGCAGGCAGTGATCTGCGAATCAGGGGCATATAATATTTAAATAATATCGATTTCATCAACATTATTCACTTTTGATACAACCTCACCAGGGACCTGGGGTATTAGGGGTGAGGTGAGCTACTATGATTGTAATAAACAAATCTAACTTCATCTTTCTCATTTTACAGAAATCAGATTATTTTTATCCCCGAAAACAATGCAGGATGCAACAATTTCATCCTTAATTTGTCTTTCAAACAATTATAATGCATTGACATAATGTTAATGGCATGAAAGAGAAAGAAATCAGGGTCGATTACAAAGCGCATGAGGTCATCCTTTACGCGGAAAAGGAGGATCATAGCTATGCCCCGGTGCAGACGGGTGCGTCATTGACGGCGCAGTACCTGGATGATTTCTTTTTGAAGAAGCAGAACCTGGAAAGAGAGTTGAAGGAGGAAATGAAGAAAGGTGCCATCAGCCCTGTGTATTATTACATGCTGATGCAAGACATTGGCATCGGGGATCTTGCGAAGCGGATCGGGATCAGCAAGCGGAAGCTGCGGAAACATTTCCGTCCGGAGGTGTTTGCGAAATTGGATGAGGGAATGCTGGAGAAATATGCAGTGGTGTTTGGAATTCAGGTGGAAGATGTGAAGGGAATAAAATAACCCTCAAGGGGGTGGGTTAAAAAATGGAAAAATGGAAATTGGAATGAACGGTATAGAACTCCCTTTTGAACACAAGATGGCGGCGCACTGCGAGACAGGCACGGTGACGGCGTTGCTGAACCATGCCGGCATGCAGCTGACCGAGCCGATGGTATTCGGCATAGCGGGGGGGATATTTTTCGGCTACCTGAAATCGGCGGACCTGCCGTTCCCGATGTTCATCCTGCGATCCAGGCCGGGCGAAATACGGGAAAAGATCTCGAAGCGGCTGGGCATAAAATTCCATGAACAGCGTTTCCGCTCCACGGAAGCCGGGCAGGCCGCACTGGATGAAGCGATCCGGCAGGGCCATCCTACGGCGGTGCAGGTCGATTTCTTTTATATGGATTACATGCCCGAGTGGCAAAGGGTGCACATCAATGCCCATTACATCATCGTCTTCGGAATGAACGGGAGCTCCTATCATGTCAGCGACAGCTATTACAAGCAGCAGTCTAAGCTGGACAGGAGCAAACTAATGACTGCCCGTTTTGCCGGCGGAATGATGGCCCCTAAAGGGACCATGTTCTATCCCGTGCATATCCCGGAAAATCCCGATTATGAGAAGGCGATCATTACCGGGATCAGAAAAGCCTGTTTCAACATGCTGCGTTTACCGATCCCCTTCCTGGGCATCAAGGGCATCCGGAAATTCGCCGATAAGGTAGTGGAATGGCCCTCGATTGCCAGGGATATGGAGGACCTTTCGGACCGGGTGATGAAGATCAATATTTTTTTGGAGGACCAGGGTACGGGCGGCGGCGGTTTCCGTTACATGTACGCGACTTTCCTGCAGCAAGCCGCAGGCATTGTGAAGGATGACCGGTTGAATACTATGTCAAAACAAATGATGGAAATTGGCGATAAGTGGAGGAATATTTCTTACTTTGCAGCGAAAATCGGAAAGCACCGTGATCTTGGGGTGGAGCGGATGAAAGAACTGAGCAGGATGATTCATTCCCAGGCTGACGAAGAGCACAAATTCTTCAAAGAACTATATCAACTCGTTAAGTAAAGCGAACAGCAATGACGGTTACACAGGTAACATCCCTTAAAACTGAAATCAAGGAACTTATCATCCAAACCTTGAATATCAACAATATCCAGCCCGATCAGGTGCCTGATTCCATACCCTTGTTCTCAAAAGAGAATATTCTCAACCTCGATTCCATCGATGGCATCGAACTGGTCATGGCCATCCAGGACAAATACCAGGTCCGCATTGCAGACCAGAATGTAGCCCGCAACGTGCTGGAATCGATCGACTCCATCGCCGAATTCGTGATCCGCGAGAAAGGGCTCTGACCTCCCTGAATGCATTCCTACATCATCACCGGCATCCGGATGGGCCCGTTCATGAGGCTTTTGCGGAAGCACGGTTTCAGTCTTTCTCCCAGAAAACTGGCCAGGGTGCTGTATATCCTGCAAAATTCCGTCTGGGCTTCATTTTTTACCTGGCTGGAAAAGAAAAGATACAGGCAAATACTGGAGACTTATCCCGTTCCGGATGATCCTGTCATCATCATTGGCCATTGGCGGACTGGCTCTACTTTCCTTCATGACCTGCTGGCCTGCGATCCGAAACTCGCCGCCCCTTCTTTGTTCCAGGTGACTTTTCCGGAGAGCTTTATGATTTCAGAGCGCTACTTCAGGCCGGTCATGAGCATAATGCTGAAGCGTCGTCCAATGGATAATATGGAACTGGGTTTTGACAGCCCCCAGGAAGATGAATTCGCGCTGTTGAAGCTGACTTTCGAATCGCCCTATATTAAGTTCCTCTTTCCGGATAAACCCGGATATTTTTTCAACCATCCGCGGGATTTTTACCCCCCTGCCACTCAACAGGAAAACTGGAAGAGGCAATTCCGGGACTATTGCCGTAAAATCAGCAGGGATTCAGGGAGAAAGGTGCTGTTAAAAAACCCGATGCATTCCATGCGGATCCCTTTGCTGCTGGAAACCTTTTCACATGCGCGATTTATTCATATTCACAGGCATCCATACAGGGTGGTACCCTCGACCATGCATCTCTGGAAGGTTATGGCAGATGACAACCAGCTCAGGGGCGAATCCTATCATCCTTCCCTGGAAGAGGTGACGCAAGGGCTGAATATGTTCTATGAAGTAATTAATAAACACGCAGAAAAGGTTCCAGAAGGTCAATACTATGAGTTGAAGTATGAAGACCTGGAAAGAGATCCTGCAGGTGAGATAAGGAAGATTTACGGTGTATTTGGACTTGATTTTACGGGAGAATTTGAGAAGGGGATCAACGGCTACCTGGAGCGAACCAGACGATTCAAAAAAAATTCATATACCTTTGGCGATGATGAAAAAAGGTATGTCAGGCAAGAACTGGCCGTGCCTTTTGAACGATACCATTATGAAGATTAAAGAATGATATTTCGATTAATATATCCAAAGTGGGTAAAGCTGGAAGGGCAGACCCATTTCAACCTGCCGCCGCTGGGCCCGTCGGCTTTTGCCGCTGCGTTGCCCGAAGATGTGACCGTGGATTTCATCGACGAGAATGTGCAGGAGCTGAATTATAATGATCCGGCTGATATGGTAGGGATTTCGATGATGATCACCGCCCAGGTGAAACGGGGATGGGAAATTGCAACAGAGTACCGGCGGCGGGGCAAGCAGGTTATTTTCGGCGGGGTAGCCACCATGCTGCATGCCGACGAGACCATGGAGCATGCCGACAGCGTGTTCCTTGGCGAGGCTGAAGGGCGCATGGAAGAGGTCATCGGCGATTTCCGCAGGGGCCAGCTTAAAAAGCTCTACAATTACCTGCCGAAACCGCCGGATATCGGTCTGATCGGACCGGCACGGCGGGATATCCTGAACCAGGATCTCTACTACCATAAAGGCATCCGGATGGTGGACCTGTTCCAGGCCTCGAGGGGATGCCGTTTTGCCTGTTACCCCTGCGCTGCCTCATTTTTAGGAGGAAGGCATTTCAGGCCCCGGCCATTTGACAGGGTAGCTGAGGAACTCGATGCCATGGACAACAACCGGCTGTTCGTGGTAGACAACTCCCTGGCCCAGGATAAGCATTGGGAGAAAGAGCTTTTCAAGATGATGATCCCGTTCAAAAAGAACTGGTGCAGCCATACCATCGACGATGACCCGGAAATCCTTGAAGTGGCCGCACAGGCCGGGGCATGGTATGTTTACCAGGCGGTAATCGACGACTCGGACTATATCCGGAACAGGATACAACGCTATCATGATTTCGGCATCGGCGTGGAAGCAACGGTACTGCTTGGGATGGACAACCAGGACGAGGATGATATCCTCCGCCTGATCGACTTTTTGCTCGAGGTGGACCTTGACCTGGCCGAATTCACCGTCCTTACGCCCTTCCCGCACACCAAGGCCTGGGACGACATGGTTCGCGACAAGCGGATCATCGATCATGACTGGAGAAATTACAATGCGGGGAAAGTCGTTTTCAAGCCCCTGAAGATGTCACCCGACCGGTTGCAGGAGCTATACCATTATGCCTGGGAGCAGTTTTACAGGCATGAGACCCAGGAGCAGAAGATGTTCAAGCTGATCATGAAGGTGATGGAGCGTGAGCATAAGCTGGGGACGTACCAGCCTGTGCGTAAGGACCTTGCAAATATAAGTTTCGGCAGGCAAGTCGACCGGTAAGGATATGGAAGAGAAGAAAAAGTACATCGACGAGGTTTATCATTTCAAAGGTAAATGGGAGATGCCCTCTCTATGCGGGCTCTGGATCCGCAGGAAGGAGGATGGGACATTGATCATTCTAACAGAACTTTACGAAGAAAATCCGGGCAGCTCGGTGACCGGGATGGTCGAGATCGTAGCGGCCGAAGTTGTTAAAAAATATCAGATAGATCCTTCAACGGCTGATTTCATTGTTCATAACCCGGAAAGGAGCTCGCGGTACGAGTTTTTCGCGGAGATGTTTTACCGGGCAAAGATGAAGTGGAATGGGGACAGATACCAGGATCTGGATTGGGAGAAGCTGGCGGGAGTTGATGTGACCGGATATGAAAAATAATGGATTTGTTTTTCGGGAGATGACATCCGAATATTCTATGTTTCCAACTAGATACAAGGATATACTTACCCTTTTATTTGCATTCTTAATTCCTCATGTCTGCCTTTTTGCCCAAATTCCTCCTACTCAGACTATTCATGGCACCGTTGTAGACAAAGCTTCCCAGGCTCCGCTGCCCGGCGCCAATGTAGCCGTGATCACCACCGACCCGGTGATGGGTGCTGCGACGGGACCTGACGGTACTTTTATCATTAAAGATGTTCCCACGGGGAGGCATAGCATCCGGATCAGCTTCATCGGTTATAAAACAATTCAGCTTGATAATCAAATGGTAGCCGGGGGGAAAGAGATGGTGCTGAACATCGCAATGGAAGAAATCCCTATGATGGGCAAGGAGGTGGAGATCATAGCGCAGCAGCGGAAGGACCAGCCGGTGAATCCCATGGCGCTGATCAGTGCGCGGTCGTTCACCATTGATGAAACGATGCGATATGCCGGCAGCTATGGCGATCCGGCCAGGATGGCCGCGAATTATGCCGGCGTGGTGAGTTCCAGGGACAACCGCAACGACCTGGTGATCCGTGGCAACTCTCCCTTCAGCACGAAATACCGGATAGACGGGATGGAGATCCTCAACCCGAACCATTTCGGAGCCACCGGAACTGCCGGGGGGCCGGTTACCATCCTCAACACCAACCTGATGGCCAATTCCGACTTCCTTACCGGCGCATTCCCTGCGGAATACGGCAATTCATTAAGCGGCATTTTCGACATCCATTACCGGGATGGGAATAACAACCGGCACGAGTACTGGGGGGAGCTGGGTTTCAATGGGCTGGAAGTCGGTGCGGAAGGACCGTTCCGCGAGGGGGGCAATTCGACATACATTGCCGCCTACCGGTATTCTTTCACCAGCCTCCTGGAAGCTATGGGGGTTAAATTCCCGGAAAGCGCCGATTTCCAGGACCTGTCATTCAAAGTGAACCTGCCCTCAAAAAAGGCCGGAACTTTCAGCATGACCGGAATGGGCGGCACCAGCCGGATCGCCCTGACCGAATCGGATAAAAGCCAGGACAAATGGCTGTTTGAAACACACGGCGAGGATTTGAAGACCCGGTCAAAACTCGGTGCATTAGGAGTCACGCACCTTTATTTTTTCGATGAAAATACCCGTCTCCGAAGCCAGGTTTATGTCACAGCCTCTGCGATTGAAACTACCATAGATACCTTTGACCTGTCGAAGAATCTGTACCGATGGGCCGGGGAGAATTCTTCCGAGATAAAGATTTCGGCCAATACAAGCCTTACGAAGAAAATCAATACAAGGAATGATATAGAGGCAGGTCTTGCCTATGACCAGTATTTCGTGAATTATCTCGACAGCCAGTTTGTCCATGGGGAATATATTTATCACACCGATACATCCGGAAACATGGGATTTCTGCATGCCTATGCCCAGTACGGGTACCAGATCAATCCCAGGATTTCCACGGCTATCGGGGCACATTTCCAGTATTTCACCCTGAATGGTTCCTGGGCTTTGGAGCCCAGGATAAGCCTGAAATATGATATTACTCCCACCGGTGCAATCAGCGCCGGTTTGGGGATGCACAGCCAAACGGTGCCGATGATGCTTTATTTTACCCAGGGCCGGCTGCCGGAAGGAGATTATGTGAAAACCAACCTGGACATGGACTTCATGCGAAGCCTGCATGCCATTTTGGGCTATGACCTGCTGATCTCCGAGCATTTGCGGTTCAAGGCAGAAACCTATTTCCAGCATCTTTACGAGGCACCGGTGAAGGAGAGTATCCCACAGTACTCCGTGCTGAATGAAGGCGTGGAATACTATATCCAGCGTTACGACAGCCTGGTGAGTTCCGGCAAGGGTACCAATTATGGACTGGACCTGACCCTTGAACGCTTCATGCACAGGAATTACTACTTCCTGATCACGGCTTCCCTTTCCAGGTCTTTTTACCGGGGTTACGATGAGGTGAAACGCAGTACGGCCTTTGATAACCGGTATGTTTTCAATGCCGTCGGCGGATATGAACTGCCGATGGGAAAGTTCAAAAACAAGTTCCTCATTTTCGGTCTTCGTGCGACCTGGACCGGTGGCCGGCCTTATGTGCCTTATGACCAGGAAGCGACAGTGGAAACAGGAGAAGTACAGTACGACTGGAACGAGGCGTATACCGTCCGTTTTGACGATTATATCCGCGGGAGCCTGCGGCTGGGGTTCCGCAGGAACATTTCCCATGCCAATATGCTATTGTACATCGACCTGCAGTACCGCAGTAATTACACTTATGTTGATCTTTACCGGATTGATGTTACAACGGGAGAAATCGTCAAGGGTTATTCCATGGGGTTTTATCCGATTGCCACATGGAGGATACAGTTCTGAGTTGACAATAAACAGTCAGCAGTCAGCGGTCGGCAGTCAGCGGTCAGCGGTCAGCAGTTCATACTTTATACACCATTTCCTTTGCTTCCATCCACCTTTCATCGTCCATTTTACTACCCACCACTTCGATGACCTTTCCAGCCAGGATAGCGCCGATACGGCCGCATTGATCAAGGGACATGTTATGGGCGAGGCCATACAGGAATCCGGAAGCATACAGGTCTCCGGCACCGGTAGTGTCAATGCTTTTAACAGGGATTATCCCTATGGAATGAATTTGATTGCCTGCTTTGACGAGTGAACCATTCCGACCGGTCTTGACGACGGCAATTTCACAGTATTCAGAAAGTTCGTTTATCGCATCGCCAGGTTCCATACTTGTAAATGCCCTGGCTTCATCTTCATTAGCAAATACAATATCGACAAAATCTCTGATGACTGAATGAAGAAAATCTTTATTGGCCTCAACGATATTATAGCTTGCCATGTCAACAGAGATTTTGAGCCCGTGTTTTTTGGCAATTTCGAAAGCACGCAGCATTAATGCATGGTTTTGCACCAGGTAACCTTCAATGTGGACCAGATCGTACCCGGCAAAAATGGATTCATTCAGATCTTTGTCAGATAATTCCACGGCCGCGCCAAGGTAAGTGGCGAAGGTTCTTTCGGCATCGGGACTGATGAGAGCCATGGCACGGCCTGATTCGGTGCTACTGTGAGTCAGGTGTGTACGAATGTTACTGGCTTCAAGATCATCGTGGAACACCTTACCGATCTCATCCCGTCCGATCTTTCCAATGAAGCCCGTCTCCATCCCCATTCGGGCAAGGCCATGGATGGTATTGGCCGCGGAACCGCCGGAACGGATGGTCTTTTTAAGATGCAACGTTCCATCGGATACATTTTTGGATTTATCAGCATCTACCAGGACCATGCTTCCTTTCGGAAGCCCGAAGTGAGCCAGGTAGCTGTCGTTATCCAGCTTTGTCATGATATCTACCAATGCATTGCCAATGCCAAGTATTCTCTTCATCTCCATGCAAGAATTATTGCAAAATTAGCATTTTCTCAGTAATCCCAGCCTGCCACCTGCCGACCGCTGACCGCCGACCGCTGACTGCTGACTGCCGACTGCCGACTGCTGACTGCTGACTGCTGACTTTTTTCTCCCTTCCCCTTTGAAAGTTCCCGGCTTTTTTCTACTTTTGCGCACCTTATTCGGAATGAACGTTTAATTATCAGAATTATAAGCAAATGAAGGTATTTCAAACCAACGAAATCAGAAACATCGCGTTGATCGGCGGTGCCAAAACAGGCAAAACCACCCTTGCCGAAGACATGCTCTTCGAAGGCGGCGTCATCAACCGCAGGGGCTCTATCGAAGATAAAAACACGGTGTCAGACTATCGCGACATCGAACTGGAACGTCAGAATTCAGTTTTTTCGTCAGTCCTTTATTCAATCTACAACAATCATAAGATCAACATCATAGATACTCCTGGTTTCGATGATTTCGTCGGAGAGGTCATTTCTGCCTTAAAAGTAGTGGATGCTGCCGTTAGCGTGATAAACGCCCAGAACGGCGTTGAACCGGGCACCGAAACCACCTGGCGCCAGTGTGCCAAAGTGAATATGCCGGTGATCTTCGCCATTAATCACCTGGAGCATGACAATTCGAATTTCGACGATACGGTTAACCAGCTCAAGCGCTCCTTCAGCAATGCAGTGACCATTACGCAGTATCCGCTTCACACCGGTCATGGCTTCAACTCCATCATCGACCTGATAAAGATGAAGATGTACAAATATCCGGATGGCGGCGGAAAACCGGAAATCCTGGATATTCCTGCCAATGAGAAGAGCAAGGCGGAAGATCTCCAGTCTAAGCTCATCGAAGAGCTGGCAGCCAATGACGAATCCCTTATGGAGATTTTTTTTGAAAACGGCACCCTGACAGAAGAAGAAATGTCGAAGGGCCTTAAGCTGGGTATAAGAAACCGCGGTATCTTCCCGGTGCTGTGCATCAACGCCAAACAGAACATGGGTGCCGGCCGCCTGCTGGAATTTGTGATCAACAATGTCTCTGCGCCCAATGAAATGCCTTCCATTAAAACCATTTCCGGCAGGACAGTCTCATGCAACGCCTCCGACCCGGTGACAGCCTTCGTCTTCAAAACCTCCATTGAGCAGCATCTTGGCGAAGTGAGCTTTTTCAAGATCTACGGCGGAGAGATCCATGAAGCGGAAGATCTGATCAATGGCACCAATGCCACAAAGGAAAGGGTATCGCAGGTCTTCGCATTCTGCGGCAAGAACCGTGAAAAGGTCGACAAAATGGTGGCCGGCGATATTGGCGCTACCATCAAGCTCAAGAATACCCTTACCAACCACACGCTCAACGCACCGAAATTCTCTGATGACAGGATCCCGCCGATCGAGTACCCGGATTCCAAGTTCAGGGTAGCTGTGAAAGCTGTCAACCAGGCTGATGATGAAAAGCTGGGTATGGCGCTGAATGAATTGCACAAGATGGACCAGACCATCGTTTCAGGATACAAGAAGGAGCTGCGGCAATTGATCCTGGAAGGCCAGGGAGAACTGCACCTCAATATTGCCAAATGGCATCTGGAAAATAATGTCAAGATACAGGTAAATTACGTTACTCCCCGTATTCCTTACCGTGAAACCATCACCCGTGTGGCACAGGCTACCTACCAGCATAAGAAGCAATCCGGCGGTGCAGGCCAGTTTGGTGAAGTCCATATTCTTATCGAACCACATGAAGAAGGCAAGCCGGATACCACTACCTTTAAGCTGAAGCAGACCATGAGGCAGTCATCTGTTACCCCGCTTTCCATCTCCAAAGGGGACTCCGAACAGACTGTATCGATCCGCGGTAAGGATGAGATTCAGCTGGAATGGGGAGGAAAGCTGGTGTTATACAACTGCATCGTTGGCGGTTCAATCGATGCCCGTTTTATACCGGCCATTATGAAAGGTCTCATGGAGAAGATGGAGCAGGGGCCATTGACCGGCTCTTATGCCCGCGACATTCGCGTTTATGTCTATGACGGTAAAATGCATCCGGTCGACTCCAATGAAATCTCATTTAAACTTGCCGGAAGAACTGCCTTCAGTATGGCTTTCAAAGAAGCCAGCCCGAAGATCCTCGAGCCGGTGTATGATGTTGAAATTTTCGCCCCGGATGACAAGATGGGCGGTGTAATGACCGATCTGCAGGGACGCCGGGCCATCATCATGGGAATGGATGCAGGCACCATCAAGGCTAAAGTGCCCCTGGCCGAACTTAACCGCTATTCTACGGCCCTTAGCTCACTGACCAGCGGCCGCGCCAGTTATTCGATGAAGTTCGATGCTTATGCCGCCGTGCCGTCCGACATCCAGGAAAAGCTGCTGAAAGAATACGAAGAAATGTCGAAGGAAGAAGATTAGACATTTTCGATTGTCGATTGTCAATTGTCGATTGTCGAATTTTCATTTGGAATTAAAATATAAACCTGACAGGTCTTGTGACGCTGTCAGGTTTTTTTATTCGATTTATCCGTGTAAATCTGTCGCATCCGTGTTATCCGTGTTCTATTATTCCGTTTCACGAAATTACACTAAGGATCCACGAAGGAACTCGAAGAAGAATCTTTAAAGCACCTTTTCGAGCTTAAAAGTTTCCTTTACCTTGACGCCTTTATCGGTCTGTTGAAGGGTGCAGCATTCATTGTAAAGATCGTGTTCAAGGAATAGAATATATTCATTGTCAACGGCTTCCGTATAAAATCTTGTTTTATCTTCAAGTGTTATCAATGGCCGGGTATCGTATGCCATGATCCATGGCATCGGGACATGGGCGGCTGAAGGCAGCAGATCAGCTGCGAAAACCAAGGTTTTACCGTTGTAGTTGATGTGCGGGATCGCCTGGCCTTCGGTATGGCCATGATACAGTTTGATGATGATGTTGGGCAGGATCTCGCCCTCTTCCTCAATCAGCCGGAGTTTACCACTTTCTTCTATAGGGAGAATATTTTCTTTGAGATAGGAAGCGCTTTCCCG
>Ga0208980_10002406_pt1 | contig 11369 bp, 13 predicted proteins | sample WetSurMetagenome_3_FD_187993 | JGI IMG/M metagenome (GOLD analysis project Ga0208980, IMG submission 187993) | Wetland microbial communities from Twitchell Island in the Sacramento Delta, sample from surface sediment Aug2011 Site A1 Bulk (version 2) | ecosystem: Environmental > Aquatic > Marine...
TGCCGCAAGAAAACAATTGTCTAGTAACAGTTGTAATAACCCATGGAGTAAGCCAGTGCTTCCCCGGCAGCGGTACATACCTCCATTGTGTCTCCATTGCCATCTTCGCATACCTTGCAATCTGTTTTTTCACAAGAGACAAGACTTAATGAAAATAGTAAAAGAAGGGAAAGGATAACTTTAGAAAGGACTTTACTCGGTTTCATTATTGGCTGTTTAGTTACGTAAAGTTACGCCAGTAAAAACCCGAAGTCAATTTTATTTGCTCTGATACAGCATCAGGCCTGAAATCGTCCGGAAAGGTTCGTTTATAATTTTGCAGGTCAAATAAATCAGGAATAAAATCATAAATTCGGCTTTTCAAAATCATAACAAAAGCAAAATCCGGTAAAAAAACCGTCGTTTGTGAAAGGCCCATATTTCAAATAGTTTCTTAAAATTTCATCTTAATGGCATTTGGCATTGTTATTCGGCAGATCGCGATATTGGCAATCCTGGTTTTGATCGGAGTGGCGGCTTCACATGCAAAAGTGATTACCTCCGGATCAAAGGATTTTCTGGCGAAGGTTATATTTTATGTTACCCTGCCGGCAATGCTGCTAACCAACTTCAGCAAAATAGACCTGACCCCGGAGCTTCTTTCCAGCAGCCTGCAGGCATTATTGCTGTCGTTGTTTGTGATCCTGTTCATGCTCCTTGCAGGATGGCTGACCTCGAAAATGGCCGGATTAAAGGGTGGCGCTGCATCGATTTTCAGACTTCACAGCATGCTTGGCAATGTAATATATCTCGGTCTCCCTCTGATTTCATCACAGTTCGGCAGGGAAGGTCTCCTTTACGGAAGCATCTTCATACTTGTTTCAAATATCCTTATGTGGACAGTCGGGGTTGCCGTAATTACTCCGGGTAAAACTTTCAGTGTCGGAGATAATTTGTGGAAAATGTTCAATATCAATACAGTAGCAATAATTACAGGATTTATACTTTTCTTATTATCAATAAAGTTACCGCCACTTATACTCGACTCAGTGGGTGCCCTGGGAGGCACGACCACCTTTCTGTCAATGATTTATATCGGATCAATGCTCTATTATGCAGACGGCAGAAGCATGCTGAGAAACAGGAATGTATATCTGTTATCACTTAACCGGTTGCTGATCGTTCCGTTTATAATCATTGGAATATTTGCACTGGTGAACTACTTTTTCCCGTTCCTGCTTAAGAAAGAGGTTTTATCTGTAATGGTTCTCGAGGCAGCCATGCCGTGCATGGTTAATGTGGTGATCATGGTCAACATTCTCGGGGAAGCCGATGATATTGCTACTTCGAATGTATTTGTTTCAACCGTCCTGAGTGTAATAACTATTCCTCTTGTCCTTATGAGCATGAGGCTGATCACCTGATTCACGGCATATCTCAGGACCGCATTTGGCAAGACAATCAATAAGTATTTCAGAAGAGGTTTATCAGTATCCCCAGTCTTTCATTATCCCCAGGTCTTTCCTCACGCATTCAAATGGCGTTTTTCCCTGGTATGCTTCCTGCTCGATTATAAGAACCTGTCCGCTGCCTGTCTTCTTTAGCCGCTCCAATACTTTCCTGACGTCTGCAACTCCATCTCCGAGAATGGTGCTTTCATATTGCCCGTCGCCGCCGGTTTTCATGACATCCTTAACATGGACATTTTCAAACCTGCCGGGGTACTGATTGACAACATCGGCAGCCACCGCTCCGCCTCCGTAAAGATTGCCGATATCCACCTGCACCACCACAAGTTCAGGATCGATACTCCTCATCATGATATCGAAAAGTCTTTCCCCGTTCAGCTTTTCGCTGAATTCAAAATCGTGATTATGATAACCGAATTTCATGCCGTTCTTCCTGCAGAACTCCCCGCATTTGTTATAGATATCCATGTATTGCCTGAAATCGTCATAACTTTTTCTAATGCTCTCATCCATCCATGGGCTTATGACATACTTCTGACCCATAAAGGCTGCATCATCGATAGTGAACTTCCAGCTGTCTGAAAAATCTTTCTTCGCCTCGTCCCAATGCTGTCTCTCCATGACAGTATGTCCGCTTATCATTTTCAATCCAAGGTCAGAAAGCACTTTTTTGAATTCTGGTGCCGGATAGCCGTAGAATTTGCGGTCGATATAATTGGCATGTTCAACATTTGTATAGCCAGTTTCAGCCAGCTGTGCCAGAGATCCACGGGGATCGGCTGTCATCTCGTCACGAATGGAATACAACTGGATTCCGGTGATACTTTTCTTTCGCGATACGCAAAATAATGAATTGCTCATCACTGCGGTGCCTGCCAGAGCAATGGCCCCCGTTTTCATGAATGTTCTTCTGTCAGTTTTCATAGGTCAGTTCTTACAGTTTCCTCCATTATCAAATTTAAAAATAATCATGCTGCGAGCAAATATACCTGACGTCAAATTTTTGGATTAACTTCGCATGACGCACAATCCGTTCAAATAACTGCAACAATGAAACATGTTGTATTTTTTCTGATTTTCAGCCTGTCAGTGACCGGTTCATATGCTCAGGTGAACGGGATAGAACTCACACATTACATTTTTCCTGAATTTACCCCGGGGGTTGTTCTGATGAAATCAGGAATAAGGCATAATGTTTTGCTGAATTATAACTCCCTGACGCAGGAAATGATTTTCGATGACAAGGGCAAAAAGCTGGCAATAGGCAAAGAGGAACAGGAACGGGTGGATACCGTTTATATCGGCAGCAGGAAGTTTTTTATATTCGACGGTAAATTTGTCGAATTATTATACCATTCAAAATGTGATGTGTATGCTGAGCACAGATGTAACATAAAATATCCCGGTAAGGCGGCCGGATATGGAGGGACATCTGAAACTACAGCTGTCGACTCTTATTCTACTATGTATGCAAGGGGAATAATGTATGAACTGAAACTGCCTGACGGCTTTGAAACAAGACCGTATATAATTTACTGGCTGAAGAAAAGCGGGAAACTGAACAAGGCTGTCAGCATGAAACAATTAGAGAAATTATATGATGACAAGGAAGCTTTATTCAGGGATTATGTCGATAATCATAAGGTAGATTATAATAATCCGGAAAGCATTGTTCAGTTGATAAAATATCTTGAAACAAACTGAAGGACCTGATTCTGGTTTTGCTGTATAACATTAAACTTGATATACGAACCTTAAAATCACCGAAAAAATGAAAATACTGAGGAAAATTCTTAAAGCTGTTCTGATAATAATAGCCATCCTGGCATTTGGATTTGTCGGATTGATTGTCATTGCGGTGGCTTCAGATTATAAACCAGGTGAAAAAGAGTTGATCGCTCAGTCTGATAAGCCCTCGGTGCTGGATGATTCGATCAGCTATAGCCTGCTTACGTGGAACATCGGTTATGGAGGACTGGATAAAGGGATGGATTTTTTCAAGGACGGCGGCACAAAAGTAATTACACCTGAGGTTAATTGCCGTGAAAATGTCAACGGGATCGAAGATTTTCTGATAAGAAATGATACGATAGATTTCGTTTTTATCCAGGAAGTTGACAGGGACAGTAAGAGAAGTTACCATATTGACGAATATGAAAGTATATCAAAAAAGCTTACGGATTATAATTCATACTTTGCAAAGAATTATGATGTTTTCTTCGTGCCTGCCCCTCCTGCAAAACCGATGGGAAAGGTATTGTCAGGCATAGCCATTTATTCGAAATTCTTTCCGGAATCATCAACACGGTATTCACTGCCCGGAGATTTCGGTTTTCCGACACAGTTATTCTACCTCGACAGATGCTTTATGGTCAACAGGTACAAAACCGGGAACGGTAAGGAGCTGGTGCTGATCAACACTCATAACGAAGCGTTTGATGCGGGCGGTGACATCAGAAAAGCCCAGATGCAAAAGCTTAAGGAATTTGTGCTGAATGAATATAAGTCAGGGAACTATATAATTGCAGGAGGCGACTGGAACCAGTATCCTCCCGGGTTTAAACCTGCTTTTTCAGCGAACAAGTCGTTTACCGGTCAGATCGGAAACTTTAATCTTGTAGGTATAGAATCAGACTATCTTCCAGGGGACTGGAAATGGATTTATGATCCTTCAACACCTTCCTTCCGGACACTCATGGCAGCATACGACCCTGCAACGACACCCACCAGTGTTTGTGATATTTTCGTCATCTCGCCGAATATCGAATCTGCTTATGTGAAATGCCAGGATCTCGGCTTTGCCAATTCTGATCATAATCCGGTAATTATTGAAGTTAAGCTTAAATAATCTCAAAAACCGGAGAGTCAAGGATGCTTTTGTCATATCGGGAAAACAAAGGGCCGTTTGCCTCCGGATATATTGAAAATATAAAACATGAAACGGATTATAGTCATTATCGTGGCCAGCCTTGTATTCCTTTTTATCTGCGCTTTTGGTACTATTATGTTAACGATTAATCATGCGGTGAAGGAACGTATTGCTTTAGCTCAGGAGAAATATCCCGGTACTGCAGAAGATGCCCTGATCTCATATCTGCTGGATACTGCAAATTCTACGCGTGACAGGACAGATATTGCAATCTGGACCTTAGGCCAGATACAATCACATAAGGCATTGCCGCTGCTTAAGGATTTGTATAATTCTGATCCGAAGGGCAAGACATGTCACGGCAGGCATGAATCAGTCCTTTGTCAATACGAAATTTATAAAGCAATCCGGGCCATAGAGAGCAACTGGTGGACCCTGCATCCTGAGCTTAACAGGTAAATATTTAGGTAAAATATAGCAGAGTCATTTTGAATTGAAATCAACGAACTGCGGGCTTCCATCCGGATTCCAGAATATTTTGTACCCAAAACTGCATACCTCAAGTCTTTCAGGAGTTACTTTAATGAGAATATAGTCCTTTTCACGGTCAGGGTAAAACCTGTTCCAGGCGTCCCTCCAATATTTTGTTTTTTTCTCCGGATCATTTATAAGGCTGGCGGTGCCTGCAACGGAAACGTAGCTCATATTTTCCGCATAATAATAGTAGATGATCACATTTGGATTTTGCCGGATTTGTTTTGCTTTTCTGCTATTAGGATTAGTTCCCAACCAGATTGTCCAGTCAGTCTCAGGTGGAAATGGAGACATCTCCCTTGCTGACGGTTTTCCCGCTTCATCCACAGTAATAAAAACACGGCATTTTGCAGAATCGATGATAGTGCGTGCGACATTCAGGAGACTGTCACGGGATAGCTGACTGCCAGCCTGAACCATTGCTTCCTGTCCGATTAAGCGAGGTGATGCAAATAACAGCACAAGAAGCAAACTCTTAAATATTCTGTCCGAGTTCATTTTCATAGGGTATTTTGCTGTTCGTTTTTCAAAGTTAAATCAGTCAGAGGCCATTGTCAATTTTATTTTCGTTTTAATATATGTAAATGGGTATATCAGAATTCAGGTCGGCAGGGGTACTTTAGAATGCAGAGAAGTCGCCATGTCAGAAATCATCAATGAAGTCTGCACTCCCTCATGTCTCGCTAACTAATGAAAAGCCCCCGGATTGATCCGAGGGATTTTGATGTTGCAATGTTACTTTTATTCAGCTTTATATTCCTACTTGTCAATTATAGTTAAATCTCCAAGAAGCAACCATTTTCCGTCTTCCTTTATATAAAATTCGACATTCTTCCCTGAGCTTTCTTGTTTCGCCGCTTTTTCCCCCTGTGTGTCGATTGTTTCATAAACAAAATAATAATCGACAACTGCAGCATTTTCGGTTACGACAATTCTTGCAGGATTAATTTCATAAAATCCAAACTTCAGCCTTTTTTGCATTTCCTGGAGCTCCTTTTTATACATTTCTTTTGTGGTTGGCAACGGTGAAAGATTATTCCAACCCTGGTATTTTTCATGAAGTACGGCTGCGAAACCCTCAATATCCAGTCCCGTCCATGTAGTCCAGCTATTCTCAACTACTTGCCAGACTTCTTTCTGTGCTTTTGACCATTCCTGAGCTAATGCACCAGATGTTCCCATGCCCAGAATCAGACACAATAGTAATAATGTTTTTGCCTTCATAATTGAATGGTTTTAGTTAATACTAAGTTTACATACAAAGTTCGACCTATATTTTCTAACAGACTTTGCTGAGCGTCCCAAAGATTGTTCTCTGTGTGCCAAAATGAAATAAAAAGCCCCGGATCGCGTGGCAATCCGAGGCAAGGGTCTCGCTGCGGCTCCTCCTATGAAGATTGTGCCGAGATTGGAGCATAGGTCTATAGTAAGTCATTTGCGACTCCCAGGCACATTCGATGAGCAACCACTTGACAGATCAGATATAGTGGCTTGAAACATGTCAGAAGTGGCAATGCTGGCATTGCCTCATAATTACTGGATAACAGATGAAAAAGCTCCGAATATTCAATTAAACTAAAGCTTAACAAATCTGTGCTTACTGCTGAACAAAAGGGATTTTCTGGTGTCTTATTGTCGTAATAATAAGTATTATGAAAACATTAATTGGTTCAAAAAGCAGGTTGTCAGTCGGCATCGTCTTTCTTGTTGCTATTCTCAATATTTTGAATAGCTGTTCAAAAGCTTCCGACCCAGGATTAAATGAGGTCTTCATCCAGAATTCGACTTTTAGTCCCTCAACCATTACTGTTGTTGCAAATACAACAATAACATGGATGAACAAAGACGGAATGTCGCATACAGTTACAAGCGACACAGGCACTGAGTTAAATAGCGGAAATATACCCGCAAATGAAACTTGGAGCCATACATTTACATTAGCCGGAACTTATCCTTACCATTGCACTATTCATCCTAACATGAAGGCTACAGTTAAAGTTAATTGAACTATATATAACATTATCATATAAAAAACCCCGGGTCGTGTGACCCGGGGCAAGTGTCTCGCTGCGGCTCCTCGCACAAGACATACGGAGAATTGATCCAGGAGCTATTCTGAGTCATTTGCGACTCTCGGGCATATTGGATAACCAACCGCTCGTCAATAAGTTATAGTGTCTTATAATGCAGGAGAAGTGGCAATACTTGCAACAGGCAAAGAGGCGACACTTTCTCATGTCTTGCTGCTCTGTGAAAGAAAAGCCCCCGAGGCTGATGTCCGATGGCTGACAACAAATCATTGTTTAATCCAATATTAAAACCTTATTGTTATTCCCAATCCTAGTGCCATTGAGTTTTCAGGCACTACATTAAACTTCTGCAAAGTAAGCTCCGCTTTGGTCATTCTGCTGCGTCCGACTGTCCATAAAGGAACCCCAACTATGAAAGCACCAGTGCCAACAAGAGTGCCTATTATAAGAGGATATGCAGGACCCCATTCCCCCCCCGTCCCGTTTTTATCCATATTATAACTTACAATAACACCAAGTGTGAATATACCGGCACTGCCAATAGTTAAAATCATCCCTGCATTCCTTAATTTGACAGCTTTATGCCTGTACAGATTAAGAAGGTCATAACTTAATGTATCAGGATTCACTTTCCTCATTATCATTTTCGGAGCGATAACGATTTTTTCGATTTCATCGGGAGAAAAAGAAAAATATATCCCTTCAGATGTCTTAAACCTGCATTCCTCCTTTGATTCCCAAAGGAATTTACCCACTGCATTGTACCCGTTCTTCAGGTACAGGGTATCCTGTGGCAGTTGTCCGTTGGCATGCAACGATATAAAAATCAAGACTATAAAGCCTGTCAGAATATTTTTCATAGCTGATAGGATTTAGTTAGTGCCAAATACTTACTTAAAATTCGTCTTTTTTTTTATAACAGGTTGTTCTATGCGTCCCGAAGATTGTTCTCTGTGTGCCAAAATCAACAAATGTTGCTGATTCTGGAAAGTGGACTATTGTGAGTCATTTAAGACTCTCGCAGGCGCAGGGTGGTAAACCACCTATCAGCTCACCTGGGGTGCCTTAAAAGGCAGGAGAGGTGGCAATGCTGGCAATTGGCAAGGAAGGCTGCACTTCCCGAGTCTCTCTAACTATGAAAAGACTCCGGAGTTGATCCGAGGGCTGGTAATAATTTATTTATAGGGTCAATTAATCCTTCACACAACGTACGGAAAGTCCGTTGTTCTTTTTGCCCCAGTACCCATCAATTGAAGCATGTTCCAGCCAAAGCCATATTTCAAGAACATAAGCAGTCTCTGTGTTTATCTCAGTAGAACTCCACCAAAAGCTGTAGGCATTTCGCTGTAGAAACTCCCCTGTTTCGTAGTAACGACATCCACCAGGAAGAGCGGTAAAGCCATATTCATCAGTACCATCAGGATTACCATCCCAATTGGCGGTACCCTTCTCTCTGAGTTTATAAGCATCATATCCTCCCACACAATTAATAAGAGTTGTCCATTCTTTATAATTGGGCACATGCCACCCTGTTGGACAAAGTTTACCTGTATTAACAGCATGCCAATTATACAACGCTCCATATTTAAGCTCCTCTGGGATAACATTAAAATACCAGCAATATGCCCCGGAAATATCAGAAATCCACTGATCAATGTCTTCGACATAAGTGATGGAGGTGTTATCGTTGTATTTTGTTGTTCTAAGATTCTGAGCCATCCACCATTGGGAGCCTATTTTAACTGTTTTATATCCATTACCCTCTATGTCATCAATATAACTATATTCAATTTCATTCACCGCTTCTTCCTTGCAACAACCTGGTAGCAATGATAAGAACACCGTCAGAGCTATTGAACATATTTTAGATACATTAATTACCTTCATAACCTTTCGATAATTATTCCAAAATTATACCAGCAAAAAGCCGAAGTCAAGTTCAACCGTTTTTTAATAGACTTTGCTGTGCGTTTCAAAGATTGTTCTCTGTGTGCCAAAATGAGGCTAATTATGAAAATCCCTGATCTTTTCCGGGTTTCATTTAGGACAGGCTACCGCAGGTGCAGCTCTGAAAACCAGTGTGAGTGTGAGAGTGAGTTTTGAGAAAACAGAATGAGAGTGCTCGCTCACGCTCTCACTCTCACTCTGTTTTTGTGGAGATAAGGGGTTTCGAACCCCTGACCTTGTGACTGCCAGTCACACGCTCTAGCCAACTGAGCTATATCCCCGAAGCCGTGCAAATATAAAATTTTTTTCTGAACAACTCTACCAGTCACAATTGGCTGTGACAAACAAATTTATAACTTTGAAACACCTGAACTTAAAATATTCCCGCACCTTTCAACGTTTCAGTATAGTTCAATATCCTGTATATGAAAAAAACTGTATTTATTTTGTTTGTTGCTTCACTGCTGATCGCAGGATGCGGATCATCAAAGAAGTACGTCGAATCAGGCAACTACGATGCTGCTATTAATAAAGCTGTTGCTGAACTCAGAAAAAATCCGAAAAGCGAAAAGGACATAGAGAGCCTGGAACGCGCTATGAATATTGCCCTTGAACAGGACAACGAACGTATACGGTATCTGAAGATAGAAGGAAAAGCCAACTCGTGGGATGAGATATATCTTATCTATAAAAAAATGAGTGACAGGCAGTCGCTCGTCCGCACCGTCACTCCCATTAAGTACAACGGCAGAACCATCGAGTGGCCTTACGTCGACTACATGCAGGAGATGGTCATTGCCAAAAAGAATGCGGCGGATTTCTATTTTGCACATGGCAAGGAGCTGATGAAGAACAATACGAAAGATTCATACCGCCAGGCTTATTATGAATTTATTAAGGCACAGGATTATGTGGGCGACTACGAAGGCATCGACCAGATGATCAATGAATCAAGGTACCTGGGTATAAGTCGTGTTTATGTGACCCTGAAAAACTATTCCGCAACCAAATTCCCGGAAGAGTTTGAGAAGGACCTGGTCGCCCTCGATCTGCCGAGGCTTAACAGCGAATGGGTGGAATACCATACCGATATCCTGAGTGAAGACACGCAGTATGACTACTTCGTGAACATAAACATCAGGTCCGTGGGAGTCAGTCCTGATAAACAGTTTCAGCGTGACAGTCTTGTGAAAAAAACGGTTGAAGACGGGTTTGAATACGTGAAGGATGCAAGGGGCAATGTGCTGAAGGATTCTGCCGGCAATGACGTAAAGACAACTAAATACGCCAATCTTCAGTGTGCTCTCATCCAGACTTTCCAGGTCAAGGAATGCGTCATTCAGGGTGATGTGGAAATAAGGTCGCTTAATCCTGAAAAGGTGATCAAGAAGGAACCCATCGGTGCCACTTCGAACTTTGAACACGTCTCGGCACGGGCGATAGGAGATGTCAGGGCTCTTTCGGCTGAGCAGAAGGAGATGCTTAAGTCTAGCGTGATTGAGTTCCCCACTGATCTCGATATGGTTATAATGTGTTCCGAGAACCTGAAAAATGCCATAAGGGGATTTATGGAGACAAACAAGAGATATATCATCTGAAGTTAGAAGGAGCAGCATAGAAAAAGCAATTTTAATCGGAGTAATTACTCCGGAGATCAGTGAGAACACAGCCCGTGATTATCTTGACGAGCTGGCATTCCTGACAGAAACAGCGGGAGCAGAGCCGGTAAAATACTTTCTGCAGAAGGTTGAGCACACCAATCCGCGTACATTTGTCAATAAAGGCAAGATCGAAGAGATCGCCGCGTTTATTGCCGCCAATGACATCACCCTCGCCATCTTTGATGACGAGCTTTCGCCCAGTCAGATGCGCAATATCGAGGAGGCTCTCAACTGCCGGATCATTGACCGCACCAACCTCATCCTTGATATCTTTGCAAGCCGTGCCCGCACATCTCACGCCCGAACGCAGGTTGAGCTTGCCCAGTACCAGTATCTTCTCCCCAGGCTTACCGGCATGTGGACTCACCTGGAGCGCCAGCGGGGAGGTATAGGGCTGCGCGGACCGGGCGAGACAGAGATAGAGACCGACCGCCGTATAATTCGCGACAGGATTTCAAAGCTGAAGGAACAGCTCAAGAAGATCGATACACAGATGAGCACCCAGCGCAAAGGCCGCGGGAAGATGGTCAGGGTGGCACTGGTTGGATATACCAATGTCGGCAAATCCACCCTTATGAATCTTATCAGCAAGACAGATCTTTTCGCCGAAGACAAGCTGTTTGCCACACTCGATACCACAGTCAGAAAAGTAGTTATAGGGAACCTGCCTTTCCTGCTTTCCGATACAGTGGGTTTCATACGCAAACTGCCGGTAGACCTGGTTGAATCATTCAAGTCCACGCTCGATGAAGTCAGGGAAGCGGACCTCCTGCTGCATGTCGTTGACATTTCTCATCCCGGCTTCGAGGAACAGATGGAGATCGTCAACGCCACACTCAGAGATATGGGTTCACTGAATAAACCCACGATCCTGGTCTTT
>Ga0208980_10002408_pt1 | contig 11360 bp, 4 predicted proteins | sample WetSurMetagenome_3_FD_187993 | JGI IMG/M metagenome (GOLD analysis project Ga0208980, IMG submission 187993) | Wetland microbial communities from Twitchell Island in the Sacramento Delta, sample from surface sediment Aug2011 Site A1 Bulk (version 2) | ecosystem: Environmental > Aquatic > Marine...
TCTGCAGCAAGCGCATCGAAGGTTTTCAGGGATCACCCGGAATGGGCCGTCAGAAATGAGAAGGGGGAGACAGAGAACCTCCACTCCCCCGGCGATTACGACCTGAATACAATGTGCTTCGGTACCGAATGGAGCGGGTACATTAAGAATAAGATACTTGATCTGGTGAAAGATGTGGGTTTGAGTTTTGTAAAGCTTGATCTGACAATAGTAACCAGTGCCTATGTCACAGATTATAAAAAGGCAGGCTGCAGCGCTAAGGACCACCCCTTTCATAAAGACCGCGAAGAGTCGCTTATTGTTATTTATGAAAGGCTTTTTAAGCTCTTTGATGAATTGCATGCTGCGGCTCCTGATCTGTATATCGACTGCACATTTGAAACGGAAGGCAAGCTTCAGCTGATAGATTATGCGTTTTGTGAGCATGCCGAAGGCAACTGGCTGACAAACATCGGTGAGCCATTTCCTGTTGGCGCTTTCCGTATCCGTGATCTCACCTGGTGGAAATCACCTGCACTGCCTGCCTCTGCATTTATCATCGGCAATTTAAGGATGGACAGTCCGGAGTTTATACAGGAATTGAAAACATTAATCGGCTCATTCCCGATCGTTCTTGGCGACCTGAGAAAATTATCCGAGGAGAAAAAGGGAGAGATCCGTCAGTGGACAGGATGGATTACAGCTATGCAAAAAAAGTACAATTATGATTTGTACCGCCAGGACCTGCCCAGTTTCGGTGAACCAACCGAAGGTTCATGGGATGCCTGGTCACGCATAAATACAGATACCGGAAAAGGAGGGATTCTCGGAATTTTCAGGCAGGGTTCGCTCGATAATCAGCGAATTGTTTCAGTCCCTGGATTGATTAAGAATAAGTCATACAGTGTAAGAAATGCTCCTTCCGGTGAAGAGATAGTAAAAATGACAGGACTCGAGCTCGAGGAAAAGGGCTTCAGGGTAACTATGACCGAAAAATATGACAGTAAGCTGTTTGAGATAGAATTAATTGATTGATTAAATAATTATATATACCGGGGAAATAAATTATATTATGAAAAAGATCTTAAAAAAACTGTTTCCGATTGTTGCTTTCGCATCAATTGTCCTGATAAGTGTCACTGAAGCTTCTTCGCAGTCGCTCTGGGATACAGCGAAAAAAAACAAGGATGTCCTTAAGATTTCCACTCTTTTCATCGCACAGGATGTGCGCGATTATTTATCATCACCAGCCGGGCTTGACAATGCTGTTGCCTGGTGCCGGGAGACAGGCATTACTCGGGTTTTTATTGAATCCTTCCGTGGCGGATACTACGCTAACCGCGATGCCATGATAAAGGCAAAAGATCGTTTTCTGAAGGAGGGCTTCGATGTTGCAGGCTGTGTTACTACAGTGGATGTAGGTAAACCTGGTAGTGGCGGATGGGGTGTTACCTCGTGCTATACAAATAAGGCAACGCTGGATGAGATGGAAAAGATTTTTAAACTGACAGCATCGATTTTTGATCTTATTATGATTGATGATTTTCTTTTTACGGAGTGTGAATGTGAAGACTGCATAGCGGCAAAGGGAGATCAGTCATGGTCAAAGTTCCGTTGCGACCTGATGGTGAATATGAGCCGGGAGAATATTCTTAAACCTGCAAGGATGGTCAACCCCAAAGTGAAAATAATAATCAAGTACCCGCTTTGGTACGATTCATTTCACGATCGGGGATATGAGGTGGTACGCGAATCGAAAGATTTTGACTACACATGGATAGGAACCGAAACACGTGATTATGATTATGATGTAAGGCCCGGAGGTGAAGTTCAGTATAATGCCTACTTTATCAGCAGATGGATAAACAAGGTCAGTGCAGGCAAGAATGGTGGAGGCTGGGTCGATGCACTTGGGGTCACTCCGAAAATATACCTTGAACAGGCACGCCAGACTGTTCTGGGGAATGAAAGGGAGATAATGCTTTTCCATTATGGGAGCCTTCTTACCGAAACCAATGAATATGACGGCAAACCAGGTACCCCTGTTGCTGATATCGAAGTCTTCAGGAAGGAGCTGCCGGGACTGTTTGAACTGGCAGGCATTGTAAAGGACAAGCCGATAAATGGTATTCACATGCCGAAGCTTCCAAACAGCGACCCCCGGGATGAAAAGTACATTTTCAGTTTCCTGGGAATGCTAGGACTTCCCCTGGTACCTGATGATCAGATCAATATCAACGCCAGATCTGCCATCTTCACTGTTCATGCCCTGAAAGAGCCAGGTTTTTCGGGAAAACTTGAAAGTATGCTGAATGCAGGAAAACCTGTAGTAATTACAGACGAACTCGCAAAGCTTCTGAGCAATCAGTCTCTGCTCACCAATAAAAACCTTACTGTACTGAAGGTTGACGGTGATCCCAAACGATTGCTAAAGCTATCGCGTGAAGAACTTAATCCATTGAGGGATAAGCTTCTTGCCCCTATGGGAATGAAATTCGATGCTCCGAATAAAGTAAGTCTGTACCTGCTTGACAGCAATATTATTGTAATTGAAAACTTCAACGATACAAAAGCCGATATGATTCTCGGACTGCCTGTTATTAATGAGGTTAAAAAAACTTTGATGCTGCCGGCGGATGCCAATATGGTTCTTACCAGTTATAAGAACAATATTTCTATCAAGGATCTCTCTCCAAGATCCCTGGTTGTTTTACAATATAAATGAAATCTGATTTAAATGCATAAAAGATTCAGGAGCATGGCCCTGCCGGCCATGTTGTCAGTTTTATTGCCTTCTATGATTTTTGCTCAGTCCTTACCTGAAGGAGCAGGGAGCAATATCAGGACATGGGAGCAGCTGAAGTACGGGATGTTCATCCATTTCAACATGAACACTTTTGCAGGAGCTGAGTATGATAATGGCAAAATGCCGGCAACAGGTTTCAATCCCTCAGACCTGGATGTGGACCAATGGATCAGGATTGCAAGGGATGCAGGAATGAAATATGCGGTACTGACAGCAAAGCATACCGGGGGATTCTGCCTCTGGGACAGCAGGGTTCAGTGGAAGGGCAAAGAGTATGATTATGATGTGGCAACATCAGGTTGCAGGAAGGATATCGTTGCTCTTTTTATTGAAAGCTGCAGAAAGTATTCAGTCAAACCTGCTCTCTATTATTGCCTCTGGGACGATCATAACGAACCTGTCTCTTCCAGGGAAGAGTATTTTCAGCTGGTAAAGGATCAAATCACAGAGCTGGTTACAAATTACGCTGGACTGGTTGAAATATGGATCGATATACCATCAAGAGTAAGTCCGGATCAGCGGAATGAGCTGTATTCCGTTGTAAAAGTTCATCAGCAGGACTGCCTTGTAACGTGCAATAACGGCTTCTCAGACGGATCTGTGCTTGAAAATTTTCCGGCAGACATCACAAACGGAGAACGCACCCTTCCGCCTGTTACCGGACATGATCCTGTCCGCCAGATCAATGGAAAAACCTGCTATATCCCGATGGAGGTATGCCAGACAATAAACCAGAACTGGTTCTGGATTAAAGGTGATGTGACCAAGTCAGTCAGAACACTTTATTACTGGTATAGTGAATCTCTAAAAAGAGGAGCCAGCTTCCTTCTTGATGTGCCTCCCGATCTTTCCGGAAGAATTCCTCCGGGTCTTGAAGAAAGACTGTTGGAACTTAAAGAGGCTATCGACGATCCTGCTAAAATAGCTCCCCTGAAGTCTCTTACCTCTTACATGCCGGTAAAATCATCCAGCCTTTATGAGGGCCGGGTGGAATATCTTCCGGAATATGCAGTGGATGAAGATCAAAATACCCGCTGGCTGGCACAGGCATCTGATTCCATGCCATCACTCACTGTCGACTTTGGCGGAATGAGAAAATTCAATGAGGTCTGCATCTCAGAGCCTTATTGTCAGCATATACAGTCATTTGAGCTTCAGTATTTAAATGGAGCGGAGTGGAAGACACTTATAAAAGGAACAGAAATCGGACTGAAATATACAATGCAGTTTACCACCGTTGAAAGCAGTCATATCCGGCTGGTTGTTACAAAATTCAAAACCGGAGAAAATCCATATAATGTGCTTTCATTTCCTGGTCAGCCGCCGCCTCTCGAAGGAGTAACCATTGCTGAGTTTCAGGTATTTAAATCTGATTTTCATGAATAATATGAAATACAATACCAAAAGCTAATGAAGAATTATTGCCTTATTTTCCTGCTGATGTTCATCTTCATCAGCCATTCCGCTTTTTCTCAGAAGGAAATTGCTGTAAACTACTTCAAGCCATACAGGTACCAGGACAATTCCCGTCCAAATGCAGTGAAAGCATGGATAGACGCGAAGAACCTGGGTCAGAGTTTCTCAATTGCACTTGATAGCAAGGAGATAAACTATCAGAAAACAGACTCCGGAACGGTTGAGCTTTATCTTCCGCTTGCTGGCAGCCCCGGGGAGCTTATAATATATTCCGGGCAGGGAGGCAAGAATGAAATTGCTGCAAAACAGCTATTCACGCCTCTTGTTTCTTCAGACTGGGGATATTTTGGCAAGGGTACGGTAAATATTATATGCTCATCCCATCAGGATATCGCGTGGATGAATACCCCTGATTCCTGCAGGGAGGACAGGATCCATGGCATAATTATTCCTGGTCTTGATATTATTGACAAAAATCCCTCCTACAGGTTTGAAATGGAGCAGTCACTCAATCTGATGGAGCTTCTTGATGAGTTTCCTGCCGAAAAACAGAGGGTTATAAACGCATATAAAAACGGTCAGTTCACATGGGGTGCCACCTTCAACCAGCCATACGAGGGACTCGAATCGGGAGAACAATTGGTCAGACAGGCATACCTTGGCAGGAAGTGGATTAAGGACAATCTGCCCGGGATGGATGCCCTCGCTGCATACAATGTGGATGTTCCCGGGCGATCACTGCAGTCCCCTCAGGTGCTTGGCAAAGCTGGAATTAAATACCTGGTTGTAAGCAGGATGAAGGAGGGTTTTTATAACTGGTATAGCCCGGACGGGACAAAGATACTTACATACAGCCCGGGGAATTACGGGTGGGCCTTGCTGGTTTACCAGTATTTTGAACATGATGCCATCAGCGCCTTGCAGAAGCTTCACCGGGTACTTGGGAACTGGAATGATTATTATGTGAAGCATAACCTTCCGCCCAGTTATGGAGTCATTATAAGTACTGATGCAGGCGGGCCGAAGGATTACAGTAAAATTATTAATGAGTGGAATGAAATTACAAAGGCAACCGGTTTCAATATCCCAAAGCTGCAGCATGCCACAGCCGAGGAGTTCCTGGGAACAATAAATTCACCGGGGATCAGGCTTGATTCCATCTCTGGCGAGAGGCCGGATCTCTGGCTTTACATTCATGGACCGGCACATTACGAGGCAATAAAGGCAAAGAAGTCAGCCGCGGCGAGTTTGCCTGCTGCAGAGATCTTCGGGTCCCTTGACTGCATGGTGAAAGGAAGTCTGGCAGGCTACCCGGCAGCCGACCTGAATAAGGGATGGTACAAGTCTATCTATCCCGATCACGGATGGGGAGGTAAGCACGGTGAGATTACCGACAGCATTTTCAGAAGCTCACTGGAACAGGGCGATGCCATAGGACAAAAGATCCTGAGACAGACGATCACAGAGCTAGCGTCGGAGGTTAGACTTGGAACTCCAAACAGCATTTTGGTTTATAATGATCTCTCCTGGGCCAGAAATGGGGTTGTAAATCTTGATATATCAGATAAAAAGGGATCTGACTGGATTGTAACTGATGCAGCCGGCAAAGCCATTGCTTCAACTGTAAAAAACATTGACGCAAAGAAATTTATAGAGTTTGATGCCGAAGATATTCCTTCCATAGGGTATAAGGCTTATTTTCTCAGAAAAGGGAAAGTACTCCCTGACTCAGGAATTAAGGCAGGAACCAATTTTTATGAAAACCGATTTTATTCAGTTGTATTCGGACCCGGCGGTATCAAATCACTTTATGACAAGGAATTGAAGAAGCAGGTTTTCAATACCACCAAATATGCCGGAGGCGATCTTATCAGTACCGGATATACAGGCAACGGGGCAGGTGAATTTATTCGCATAACGCCGACCAATTTCGACGGATTTGAAACCGGCAGTATGAAGAATGCTGTCTGGACGCTTAAGGAAAACAATCCGGTATCAGCCGAATATGAATGTGTTGAGAAGATCAGGAATTTTACCTTAAAGCAGAATATTATTATCTATCATCATGAGAAAAGAATTGATTTTGAATACGATATTCCTGACTGGCCCGGAGAGCACAACAGGCAGATCAGGGCTGCTTTCCCGCTCAATCTGGATGATTCTCAGATTACTTATGATGTGCCGATGGGAGTGGTGAATGCCGGCATGGACGAAATGAATATGGTTCCCCTCGGATGGAGCTGGGAAGGCACTTACCGCCAGCCTCCTGCAGAGATTAATCCGAGGGAAATTGAGAATTTTATTTCCGCGAGTGACAAAACTGCAGGTGTGACAATCTCTACCAATCTTGCAGTTGCCGACTGGATCGATCCGGGAAGGGAATCAGTTGATTATCCGGTGTTGCAGGGTATCCTCCTTTCCTCACACAAAAGCTGTCATTACCTGGGAAACTGGTATCATCAGACCGGATCCCATCATTTCAGGATTTCACTCACATCTCATCAGCCTGGGTGGAAAAACGGGTATCATTTCGGTGTCGAAGGTAATCATCCCATCTATCCTGTACTGAAAGAAAAGTCCCAGCGCGGCACTCTTCCTGATGAACTGAGCTTTATTTCAACCTCATCTCCCTTCGTAAGAATAACTGCGCTCAAAAAAAGCGAAACAGGCAGGAGCATTGTTTTAAGAATGGTCGAGATGGAAGGTATTGACAAAAAGGTTGATATTAAATTCTATTTTCCTGTGAAAAGCTTTGTTAAAACCAACCTTATTGAAGAGGATGAAAATGATACAGGTCTGAATGGTAAAACGCTGAACCTGGACATTGGCAAAAATTCAATGGAAACATTCAGGATGGATCTTCAGTAAACTATAGACTAATCAAAACCATAACACTATGAAAAAGAACACTATTGGCAGAAGGCAATTCATTAAGACTACAGCCGGACTTACTGTTCTCGGCTCTGTAGCGCTGGAATGTAAAGGAAAAGCTGATCCTGACATCAATGCAAGTTCCCTTCCGAGATGGAGGGGCTTCAACCTGCTTGAGAAATTCATTGTTACTGTGAGTAATGATCCTTTCAAAGAATCTGATTTTGAGATGATTGCTGAGCTTGGCTTCGATTTTGTCAGGCTTCCTATGTCATACTGGTGCTGGTCTGATCCGAAAGACTGGAAGAAGCTTGATGAAAAAACTCTCAAAGAGATCGATAAAGCCGTTGAAATGGGGAAACAGTATGGTGTGCATACAAACATCAGTTTTCACAGGGCCCCCGGTTACTCTGTTCACACCGGCGCGAAGGAGCCTTTTAACCTGTGGCTTGACGAGGAGGCACAGCAGGCATTCGATTATCACTGGAGCCATTTTGCACAGAGGTACAAGGGAATCCCCAATAAAAATGTAAGCTTTAACCTTGTAAATGAACCTGCAACACTCGATTATGAGAGATTGAAGCCGCTAACTCCCGATGTCTACAGCAGGGTGGTAAGGAGAGTGGTAAAAGCAATCCGTGATGTTGATCCAAACCGCCTTATTATCTCGGATGGACTCTGGTGGGGCAGGGATCCTGTCGAAGAAATTGCCGATCTGAATATTGCCCAGAGTACAAGAGGATATGAACCAATGCAGATTACACATTATCATGCCTCTTGGGTGGAGGGAACCGATAAATGGCCCGTTCCGACCTGGCCGTTAAAGCCTGAACCTTCAACTGAAGCGAGGTATCTGAGTGCTGAAATGAATCAGTATTATCTTGATACCTTGAAGAAAATTAATGTTTCACCTGACATGGAGTGGAATGCGGAGAGGATTAAGCTTCAGATGATCGATCCCTGGAAAAAGCTTCAGGCGAAAGGAGTGGGAGTACATGTGGGTGAATTCGGGGCATTCAGTCAGACACCCCATGAAGCTGTCCTTGCATGGATGAAGGAACTTATGGGGCAATGGAAGGGAGCCGGCTGGGGCTGGGCAATGTGGAACTTCAGGGGTGGCTTCGGAATTCTCGACAGCGAAAGGCCGGATGTGAAATATGAAGATTTCAAAGGGCATAAGCTCGACAGGAAGATGCTGGAGGTAATTAAAATGCTTTAGACACCCAATCCTTTGAACCTAAAAGTATTTTTGTGAATAAAGTGAATAGAAAAGGTTGGGGATTTAGAAAAAGTTCTCCGTGAACTCTGTGCCCCCTCTGTGCCCTCTGTGTAAGTTTTTAACTTATTGTTGCACAGAGTCCACAGAGAAGTCACAGAGATACACAGAGAAAGATATGTCAGAAGCTTCGATTTTTTCAGCAGACGCTATGGCAGGAATCGTTAGGGATGTCATCTCAATAATAAATTTCTTATGAAAAATAATCGTAACGTTTTACCAGTCATCATGCTTCTGGTATTTATTATTTTCATTCTTTCTCCCTCCACGGGTCAGCAGAATACTGCCGTATTCACAAAGAAAGACTCTTTTCCTGATTCCATCAGTTGTACAGTTCAGCCCTACTACCGTCACCGCTCCGATGGCAAAGCCGGAAGGGAGGTTATTTTGAATTTCAGGGGCTCCAAATTTGCCGGCAAAGGAAAGATAGATATTGAATGTTCAGGGGAGAAAGAAACTGTTAGTCTGAATATTAATGAACCACTGAGCGAGTTTGCCATTCTTCTGCCCCCTGGTGCAGGCGCAGATTCTTCATGCATTGCAAATATCACGCTCAGGAGCAACGGACATGTATTGTCCTGCACTGCCCGAGTACCGGCAAAGCGTCAGTGGACAGTTTTTATCTATCCGCATTCGCATGTCGATATAGGATATACCAACACCCAGGAAAACGTTGAGCTTATTCATAAGCGTAATCTGCTTTACGGGATCGAACTGGCAGGGAAAACAGCCGATTATCCTGCCGATGCGCGTTACCTATGGAATCCTGAGGTTTTGTGGCCGGTTGAGAGATATCTGTATAAAGCTTCACCTGCAGAAAAAAACAGGATCAGGGAAGCAGTTGAAAAAGGGTATCTCCATCTCGATGCCGGTTATATTCACACCAATACAAGTGCCGCAGCCGATGAGGAGCTTTTTAAATTCTTTCGCCAGTGCCGTGTTATGGAGGAGTTCACCGGAAAAAAGATAGAGACGCTTGTTCAGGTCGATGTACCAGGAATGTCCTGGGGAGTCGTTCCTGTCGCCTCAAAACTTGGAATAAAGTACTGTTTTGCCCTGAACAACGGGTCTGACCGTGTAGGCCATTCAACCGATCTCAGCTTTCACCCTTTCTGGTGGCTCGGGCCTGACGGGAAGTCCAGAATATTATTTCTGCAGCCCGGAAGCTATAATCCCGGTGCTATACTGAAGGGATTTGACTACTGGCCGCTGATGGCCGGACAAACCGATACCTCAAAATTGCTCCGGATAGTAAAGACTGATAATCCACGCAGGAATTTTATCGACAAGTATCTCGATCAGAAATTGCCGGAACTGGAAAATGCGGATTATTATCCATACGACATTTTTGCCATGTCGTGGGCCATGGCTGATAATACTCCCATCGATGCAGATCTGCCTGATGCTGTCAGGAGCTGGAATGAAGAGTATGCGTATCCTCATCTTGTCATTGCAAGTGCGACGCAGATCATGAAGACTTTCGAGGAAAAATACGGAGACCACCTTCCGGTTTACAGTGGTGATTTTACAGAGTACTGGACCGACGGGCTCGGCACAGCCGCAAGGCAAACAGGGATGAACCGCTTTTCAAAGGAGAGGCTTATACAGGCTGAAACCATGTGGTCAATGCTTAAGCCCGGCGTTCCTGCACCTGTCAATGAATTTAATGAAGCATGGAGGAATGTCATTATGGGGACCGAGCATACATGGTGCTACATGGATCCTTCAAAGCAACCCATAACCGACAACATTCTTGCCATTAAATTTGGCTTTTTTCAGAGGGCCGACGAGATGAGCAGATCTCTGGTAAATGCTGCATTCTCACCCATTGCTGATACTGCAGGACAAAATATCGGAGTATTCAATACCCTTCAGTGGAACCGCACACAGATTATTAAACTTCCTGCAGCCATGAGGGCAGGCTATAATGCTGTTGCTGACGAGAGTGGGGCACCTGTCCTTTCCCAGGTCTTATCAACCGGCGAATTGGTTTTTTTGGCTAGCGATATCCCTGCCTTTGGTTCCAGAAAGTACACTCTTCAAACAGGAAAGCAGGAAATCAGGTCAAAACTTGCAGAAGGTAACATCCTCGATAATGGAATCATCAGGGCAGCCATTGATACCGTTAGCGGTGACATTACCAGCCTTCAAAGAGGATCTGAAGAATTTGCCGACACACTTTCAGGAACCAATGTGAATAGTTACATGTACCTTCATGGCGAGGATAGTCCTGACAAGGCTTCGGGTACCGGGAATGTCAGAATCTCGACAAAGGAGAACGGCCCCCTGCTCGCGACCATAAGGATTGAATCAGCTGCCGAAGGTTGTAACGGATTAATCCGTGAGATAACAATTCTCGCCGGTCAGTCTTATCTGGAGATTTATAACCTTGTGGATAAGAAGGCAGTAAGGGAGAAAGAGGGAATTCATTTTGGATTTGGATTCAATATCCCGGATCCGGTGACCCATGCTGACATTCCATGGGGAATAATTCAGCTCGAGAAAGATCAGCTTCCTGCAGGGAACAGGAATTGGATAGCCTTTCAGCGCTGGATTGATATCTCTGGCAATTCACGCGGTATAACTTACTGTTCCCTCGATGCTCCTGTAATTGAGAGTGGCAATATAACGGCTAATATTCTTGGCGGAGCGACCAATTCGCCCAGGTGGATAAGAAAGCTTGAACCTTCTTCAACAATATATTCATGGGCACTCAACAATCACTGGCATACAAACTTTCCTCTGAGCCAGGAAGGTATCATACCATTCAGGTACAGGATACTTCTTCATAATTCCAAATACGATGCTGCATCTGCCAATCGTTTCGGACTCGAACAGGCACAGCCGCTCATCGCCGTACAGGTGAAGCCAGGCTTCAATGGAACTGCATCAATGGTCAGTATTGATAACAGTAATATCGTAGTTACCGTAATCAGGGGCAGCCTTGATGGGGCATCATCCATTCTGAGGCTTCGTTCGCTCTCAGATAAGGATGAAAAGGTTTTGCCCGAG
>Ga0208980_10002409_pt1 | contig 11360 bp, 10 predicted proteins | sample WetSurMetagenome_3_FD_187993 | JGI IMG/M metagenome (GOLD analysis project Ga0208980, IMG submission 187993) | Wetland microbial communities from Twitchell Island in the Sacramento Delta, sample from surface sediment Aug2011 Site A1 Bulk (version 2) | ecosystem: Environmental > Aquatic > Marine...
GAAGCAAAAGGAAATAAAGAGCTACTCGGTAAAATTGCAATCGCAAATTCCAAACTGGCATTCTCAATATCTGAAGAAATGTTCGGCAGTGAAAGATGGAAAAATCTCGAAGCAAAGGGTGCAAGAAAGCAGAGACTTCTTTGGGCAAGTACCGGTACTAAAAATCCTAATTATTCTGATGTTCTATATATCGATCAATTGATCGGACCGGCTACAGTTAACACGATGCCACCCGAGACTTTAAATGCTTTTATTGATCACGGAAAAGTTGAAATGACATTGATTAAAGGAATTGATGAAGCTAAAGCACAGCTAAAAGAGCTGAAGAAACTTGGTATCGATATCAATAAAATCACAGATAAACTTTTAGTTGACGGAGTGAAATCTTTTTCTGATTCTTTTGAATCACTTCTCGGAAGTCTGAAGGAAAAAGTAAAAAAGATCAAAGAAGAGGTTGGTGTATGAAATATACGCTGGGTAATTATTCTGATTTGATTACCAAAAATTTAAATGATATAAAGAATAAAAGAATTATTGAAAGGATCTGGCAAAAAGATTTCACAGTATGGGGAAATAAGCCCGAAGAAATTTCCAACCGTCTCGGCTGGCTTGATTGTATTAAAGTAACAAAAAAATCTTTTGATGAAATAAACTCGTTTGTAGAAGAAGATCGAAAGGAAGGATTTACTGACGCACTTTTAATGGGTATGGGTGGTTCAAGTTTAGCTCCTGAAGTTTTTCGTTTAACTTTTGGTGTGAAGATAGGTTATCTTGATCTTCACGTACTTGACAGCACTCATCCTGAAGCCATACTCGAATACGAGAAAAAACTTGATCCAAATAAAACATTATACATTGTTTCAACAAAATCCGGTGGAACAGTTGAGACAATGTCTTTTATGAAATACTTCTACACGAGTGTATCTAAAAAACTAGGCAAAGAGAAAGCTTCGAAACATTTCATCGCAATTACTGATCCGGGAAGCGGATTGGAGGAGACGGCAAAGAAACTCAATTTCAGAAAAATATTTTTAAATGATCCGGATATTGGTGGAAGATTTTCAGCGCTTTCTCTTTTCGGAATTGTTCCAGCTGCTTTAATCGGTGTTGATGTTGAAAAGTTGTTTGATGAAACTTTAAAGTTGAAAAATGAAAGTAAGCTTTTAACCGTTGAAAAGAATTCAAGTGCTATGATTGGTGTAATTCTCGGTTCACTTGCTCAGTTGGGAATTGATAAGGTTACATTTATTACTTCACCTAAGATTAAATATCTCGGCGGTTGGCTTGAGCAATTAATAGCTGAAAGTACCGGTAAAGATGGAAAAGGAATTCTCCCGGTTGATCTTGAACCGTCAATTGAAGTAAGTGAATATGGCAAAGATAGAGTGTTCGTTCATATCAAACTTTCTGAAGATAATTTCTTCGATAAAAAAGTTAGTAAAATAAAAGCTGCTGGTAACCCATTAGTTGAAATCGAAATAAAAAATATTTACGGGCTTGGTTCCGAGTTTTTCAGGTGGGAGTTTGCAACAGCAGTAGCCGGTTACATTATTGGAGTGCAGCCATTTGACCAGCCGAATGTTGAATCTGCGAAAATAATTGCAAGAAATATGGTGAAAGAATTTCAACAGAAAGGAAAACTTCCTGAATTAAGCATAGGAAATAATAAAAACAATCTTTCATCTTTTCTTTCTGATTTAAAAAGCGGAAAGAACTATGTAACAATTCAGGCATATCTGAAACCTGATGACAAAATATGGCAGCAGCTTCAGCGATTGCGATTGAAAATTTTGGAGAAATACAAAGTTGCAACAACACTTGGCTACGGTCCGAGATTCCTTCACTCAACAGGTCAGCTGCACAAAGGAGATTCAGGAAACGGATTCTTTATTCAATTTATTTCTGAAATTGAAAATGATTTACCGATACCGGATGAAGCTGGTCGTGAAGGTTCGTCAATTACTTTCGGTACATTGATTAAAGCTCAGGCTTTGGGAGACAGGCAGGCTCTGATTGATAATAACAGAAAAGTTCTTACTGTTGATATTGGTAATGATGTTGTTGAATCGCTATCCAAGTTAACGGTTTAAGCTCCGTTAACGACAAGAACAGGGCAGGTACAATTATTCAAAATTCTTTCAACCCGGGGACCAAGATATAGTTTGTCAGTTCCTGGTCTTATATCGGTTCCTAAAATTATTAAATCGAAATTTTTTTCACGGGACATCTTCAATATAACTTTATCCGGATCTTCTCCAATTTCGACTTCGGTAAAAGTCTTGACATTAAGTGACTCGCCGAGTTTTTTCAATTCGTCAACAATCTGATGAGCGAAAGTTAATCTTCGCTCTTTAGAGCTACCTTCAATATCGAGGGAAGCAAAATTATCTTTACTTTCAACAACATTAAGAATATGTACCTGGTCGTGATCGTGATATGCAATTCCGAAAGCAACTTCAGCGGCTCTTTTGGAAGAAAGACTTCCGTTCGTTGGTACAAGAATTCTGCTTGGTCTCCATTCCTCTGAAACCTGTCTGCTTTGAACTACAATGCTTGGGCAGGGTGAAAGTCTTACAAGATTATCTACAATCGGATTAAAAAGCATATCGGAATTTTTTTGTCTTTCGGTCGCACCGACTATCAGCAGATCGTAATCCTTTCTTACTTCTTCAAGAATACTTTCAAGTGTGTTTTTACTCTCCGCTATCTTCTTTGTTACTGGAAATTTTTTGAAGAACGCGGACAGCGTATTGAGAAACTGCTGACTCTCAGCTTTTCCTTTCTCATCAGAGATAGTCAGCAGTGTTACATCAAGAGAAGTTTTTCTGCCTATTCTTTCAAGAATTCGTGCTTCTATCATTTTTGATAGACTGATATTGTTCATTTCCCTAGATCTAACAGGAAGTAGAACCCGATGTACTCTAACGAGTAAATTATCACGAAGCAGCTCTTCCTGCTGAAGCCTTTTTAACTCCTGGGCTTCCGGTTTAACATGACTTAGTGTCCATCTTAACATCACAGGAGCCATCAAGGATGTAATAACAGCAGTTATAATAATTAAGGAATAAATTTCTTGTGAGATAATACCAAATGAGAGACCAATAGTTGCAACAATAATTTGAATTGCTCCTCTTGCGTTCAAACCTGCACCAAAACTTAATGCAGTCCAATGATCTGTTTTTGTTAACAACCTCGAGCCGAGGTAAGCCCCTAAAATTTTACTAATAACAGCAACAACGATTAGTACAACACCAATAATCAGGAGATCTGTTCTGAATAAATCAAATAGGTTTACCTTTAATCCTGCACCTGCAAAAAATATGGGAGCAAAAATTCCAAAAGTAATACTTTCAATTTTTTCGATAGAATCTTTTGGAATGGACGGAAGCTGAGCTAATATAATTCCGGCAATGAATGCACCAAGCACAGCTTCTAGTTGTATTGCCTGTGCAACTGCACCAAGCGCAAACGTAAATACAATAATAACAGTTAGAATTTTATCGCGGGATGAAAATTTGTTAAGCGTATAAGAAACAAAGTACTTTACGATAAGTTTGCCAAAGTAGAAACTAAGCAAAACAAATAATATCACCTTTCCGAATGAAAAAGCAATTGTGCCTGCTGTTATTACTTCACCGCCAATTAATCCTAAAACAATCGAAAGAATTATCCATGCTGCTGTATCATCAATCATTCCTGCAGCTATTGTTATCTGTCCGATATCACGCCTGATAAGTTTTAAATCAATCAATACTTTTGCAATAACTGGAATGGCAGAAAGTGATATAGCGGTCGCAAGGAACAGTCCGAATATAATTCGCTGAGACGGATCAACAAGAAAATGATCCGGGATATATTGACTGAAAAAATAACCTGCAGAGAATGGTATCACCAGCCCGCCAAATGCGGTTGCAGCAGCTTTTTTTGAATGATGTTTTATAAGAACGAGATCTGTTTCAAGCCCTGTTATTAACAATAGAAACATTGCGCCTATCAGCGTTATTACTCCAAGCAGATTTACTTGTGCCTCAGTTTCAGGAATTATCCAACCATGAATAAATGGGAATAGATTTCCGAGCAACGAAGGCCCAAGCACGATACCAGCTAAAATTTCACCAAGCACGGCAGGCTGACCGATTTTCTGAGAAAGTTCACCAAAAATACGCGCAGTGAGCAGCAGCACAGAAATCTGGATAAGCAGTCTCAAAATACTATCATTGATGGCTGCCTGAAATATTTCAATTGGAATCGCCATTTAGCTCAAATGTTGGGTTTGTAGAAAAAATTGTAAAAATTTTTTGTGAAGCTAATCAAAATCGGACTTAATAGAAAGAAGACCGTCATGAAGTCTTTGATTGCTAAAAAATAGATTGATGAACGGTCTTGACTTTTGAAATACCCATCGTATATTTACGATGAACGATTTAAGGAATTAATTATGGCGGTATCTAAAAAAACGGAATTTACACAAGAAGACATCTGGCTAGCTGATGTTGCCAAAGCGTTATCTCATCCGGCAAGAATTAGGATTTTAAAAATCCTGAATGATATGAGCACATGCATGGTCGGAAGTTTGGTTGATAAATTACCACTTGCTCAGGCAACAGTTTCTCAACATTTGAAAGAACTAAAACGGGTCGGACTAATTCAAGGTGAAATAGATGGGCCGAAAATCTGTTATTGCGTAAACAATAAAGCTCTATCAAAAGCTAAGACTTCATTGGATAATTTATTTTCAAAAATTGGTTGCTGTTAAATAAAATAAAGGAGTAAGAAAATGAAAACATCAGAAGAAATTAAACAGGTCGTTAAAGAAAAGTACGGGGAAATTACTGCAAAGAACCAGCAAGGCTGTGGTTGCAGCTGTAATTCTAGTAAAATTGTTGGATATACAGTGATGCAGGATAAATATGATCATCTTGATGGATATGTAGCTGACGCTGATCTCGGTCTTGGCTGTGGAGTTCCAACAGAATATGCAGGAATTAAAAAAGGTGACACAGTTGTTGATCTCGGAAGCGGTGCTGGAAATGATGTGTTCGTGGCTCGCTCAATTGTTGGTGATGAAGGAAAAGTAATCGGTATTGATTTTACTTTAGAGATGATTGGCAAGGCAATGGCAAACAAATTAAAAGTTGGCTACGAGAATGTAGACTTCAAACTGGGTGAAATTGAAGCTATTCCTTTGGAATATAATTCAGCCGATGTTGTAATCAGTAATTGCGTACTTAACCTCGTCCCGGATAAGCAAAAAGCTTTTTCTGAAATTCATAGAATCTTAAAACCGGGAGCTCATTTCTGTGTATCGGATATTGTTCTAAAAGGTGAATTACCATCTGGATTAAAGAAGTCCGCAGAGATGTACGCTGGTTGTGTTGCTGGAGCATTACAACAGGACGAATATCTCGGCATTATTAAACGAACCGGATTTGTGAATGTTGAAATCAAAAAAACAAAAGTGATTGAATTACCCGATGATGTGCTGAAAGAATATTTAAGTAATTCGGAAATAGAAAATTTTAAAAAGAATAATGTTGGAATATTCAGTATCACAGTTGTTGCATACAAATAAAAGTATATATGAGAATATTAATTTTATGCACCGGAAATTCCTGTAGAAGTCAAATGGCTGAAGGATTTCTGAAATCCTTCGACAATAATCTTGAAGTATTTTCCGCTGGAACAAAACCTGCTGATAGAGTAAATCCCTTTGCAGTAAAAGCAATGAAAGAAATTGGAATCGATATCAGTAATGGTATTGCTGAAGATGTTGATAAATATTTATCCCAATCTTTCGATTATGTGATTACAGTTTGCGATAATGCAAAAGAAACCTGCCCGATTTTTATAGGAGACGTAAAGCAAAGACTTCATATAGGATTTGACGATCCTGCTGATGCAATTGGAACAGAAGAAGAAATAATGTCAGTTTACCGCAGAGTAAGAGATGAAATTAAAAGAGATTTTTATGAATTCTATTTGAGAGAACTGAAATAATAATGAATAGGCTTAAAAAACTTTCTTTCTTAGATCGTTACTTAACCTTGTGGATTTTTTTCGCAATGTTCATTGGAGTTTTTTCCGGTTATCTGTTCCCAACGGCGGTTAATTTTTGGAATTCATTTCAATCCGGAACGACTAACATTCCAATCGCAATTGGGTTAATATTGATGATGTATCCTCCGCTTGCAAAAGTTAAGTATGAAGAACTTCCTGATGTTTTCAGAAATGTTAAAGTGTTGTCTCTTTCGCTTGTTCAGAATTGGATTATTGGTCCAGTACTGATGTTTTTTCTTGCAACCATTTTTCTTCAGGATTATCCTGAATATATGGCTGGTTTAATTTTAATTGGACTGGCTCGCTGCATTGCGATGGTAATTGTCTGGAATGAACTTGCGAAAGGTGATACAGAATATGCAGCAGGACTTGTAGCATTCAATTCAATATTTCAGGTACTTTTCTTTTCAGTTTATGCATATGTGTTTCTTACCTTCTTGCCATCGTGGCTGGGATTACAGACTTTCGCTGTAGATATCACGATTGGACAGATTGCAGAAAGTGTTTTCATCTATCTTGGCATTCCATTCATTGCGGGAATGATAACAAGATTTACATTGCTGAGATTGATGAGTAAAGAATGGTATGAAAAGAAATTCATTCCGCGAATCAGTCCAATAACATTAATTGCACTTTTATTTACAATTCTGGTGATGTTCTCACTTAAAGGCGAATATATTGTTCAGCTTCCTCTTGATGTTATACGAATTGCGATACCATTAATTATTTATTTTGTAGTAATGTTCTGTGTCTCATTTTATATGGGAAGAAAAGTTGGCGCAGATTACAGCAAAACAGCAACACTATCCTTTACTGCTGCAAGTAATAACTTTGAGCTTGCGATTGCAGTTGCAATTGCTGTATTCGGAATTAACAGTGGAGAAGCGTTTGCTGCTGTAATTGGTCCATTGGTAGAGGTTCCGGTTTTAATTAGTCTGGTTAATGTTGCGTTATTTTTTCAGAAGAAATATTTCAGGCAGATTAAAAACGGGACAATTACTGCATAAAATATTTATCCTTAATTATTCGATGATAGATTAAAATTTTTTGGCCCCAAAATAATTTGCCTGCACAGTTTATTGTATACCATTATAACATCTCCTTTGATACGAATAACTTAACCTAAAAACCAACTATAAATCTCATTGCTGAATATGAAGAATTGTCTATTGTGTTTTTTAATCTTCAATTCATTCATTTTATTTACTATATAGATAATTCCTATTTATATGAAATTGAAAGTTGACAAAGCAATTACTGTTTTTTTGTGGCTCGTTGCTCTTCATTCCTTTCTCATTGGAATTGGTCTGATCTTCTTGCCATTATCAGCATTTAAGTTTCTTGAATTCAATACAACATTTGACAGATTCTTTTCAACTCAAGGAGGAGTCTTTCATATTGCTATGGCTATCTGTTACGCAATGGCTGGTTATGATAAAATAAAATACAGACAACTTATCGTGTTTTCTATTATCGTAAAATTTATTGCAGCAATATTTCTGATAATATACTTTTTGATGGTCAGCACGCAATGGCTCATAATAGTTTCAGCAGTTTCTGATTTACTAATGGGACTTATCATTCTGTATTTGTACAGATTGTTGACTGCTGAATTATATTTTAGAAAGAATGAGCGATGAATAATCTGCCATCAATTGTTGTTACAGGCGCAAGCGGATTTATCGGCAGCTATATCATAGATTATTTTAAAGATGATTATCGAATATTTGCAATTGCACGTAGATCAAGGAAAGAGGCAAACATTCCGTATCATCCAAACCTTCATTGGCTTCAATGTGATATTTCTAATAAAGCAACATTAAATGAGGCGGCTGAATATATTCTTAATAACGGTAGTGCTGAATTCATAATTCATCTTGCTGCATTTTATGATTTTACTTACCGTGATAATCCTGCTTATCAATTAGTGAACATTGATGGAACGAGAAACATGCTTGATTTTGCGGCCATAGTGAATATAAAGCGCTTTATTTTTGCAAGTTCTCTGGCTGCCTGTGAGTTTCCAACGAACGGCAACGTAATTACTGAAAAGACTGCTCCTGATGCTAATTATCATTATGCAATAAGTAAGAAAGAGGGTGAATTTCTGGTTAGAGAATATTCTAAAGAATTTTCCTGTTCTGTTGTACGGTTTGCGGCAGTATTCAGTGACTGGTGTGAATTTGCACCACTTTATAAATTTTTATGTTGCTGGCTCTCTAAGAAAATTGAATCCAGGATTATTGCAGGGAAAGGTGAATCTGCAATCCCATACATTCACATCCGTGATCTCTGCCAGATAATAGGTATTATTATCTCAAAGACAAAAGTATTGCCTGCCTTTGATATTTACAATGCGAGTCCGAGCGGCTCGACTTCCCATAAGGAAATATTTCAAATAGTGACGAACTATTTTTACGGAGAACAGGTGGAGCCTGTTCATCTTCCCAAATTATTAGCTTATCCGGCTCTTGTTTTAAGAAGATTTCTTAAAATATTTAAGTTAACGGCAAGAGAGCCATTCGAACAATTCTGGATGATAAGATATATAGATAAAAAACTAAATATAGATTCAACATATACACAACAGAATCTCGAGTGGCATCCGACTACCAGGTACCATTTAAATAGAAGATTACTATTTCTACTGGAAAAAATGAAAAGCCATCCTGACGAATGGCGTCTCAAAAATGAAGCGACCTTGAAAAGGATTGCACGCAGAGCAAATCTTATGATTTACGAAAAAATGATTGAACAGAAAGAAGTGCTTCTAACAAAAATTTTTGAAATAATTCTGGATGATAATCCTAAAGGTGAGTTCACCAAGTACAAAGAAATGGCGTTGAATGATTTTCAATGTTATATAAGTGCAGTTTTTCATCTGCTGCTTGCAACAATAAGAAGCAGTGATAGGAGCCTGATGCTCAAATATATTGATGATATTGCAACCCGAAGATTTGCAGAAGGATTTGAACCTAAAATTTTATGTGCCACATTAAAATTATTCAATGATATTATTATTAATCACCTGAATGCTTATAAAGAGATGAACAGAATTAAACAAGAACTTTACGACAATATCGGGCTTACACTGCAAATAGCTCAGGACGAAATTGAAGATTTGTACGATTCTCTTGTTAAAAAAATGCCTGCAGAATTTGTTTCGAGATCCACGGCATTGCCTGATTGCAAAGAACTACAAAAAATGATTCATCAATTGAGCGCATTTTATCAGATAGCGCCAGATGAATTTAATCTGAAGCCCGAAAACCTTGAGAATCTTCGGTAACATATCACTCATTCTGCTCATAATAATCCACTTTACATCCACATCCATCCCACATTCGATTATATATTTCCAATCTTTTTTTTATCAAATCCTCACCATCTTTTAGAGTTTTCACTTTTCTAATTAAATATTCATCGTTAGTAGTTTTTTCCTGAATAAACATGTCGCTTTCGTATTCGAGAAGGCGGATTTTATCCGAAAGGTACGTGTTCTCTTCAATTAAAATTTTTGAATTTGTCAACAGTTCATTTACTTCTTCTTTGCTGACTGCGATATAATTCTTTTCTCTTGCTTGCTTAATGATTTTTGGAATATGCATAATGTCCCAATAATTTTTTAATTGTGTATGAGATGTTTTCAGTTAAAGTAAGTTGCACGATCAGAATTAAATGGGAAAGGCGAAGATATTATTAGTTATTTGTTGAAATCATTTTTTCAGCAGTAAGGTATTGCCATGCTTTACAAGAGATACTCCCGCTAAAATTAATCCTGAAGCTATAAAAACAGTTATTGTTAGTGGTTCATCAAGGAAATACCAACCTAGCAAAATTGCAATAATAGGATTGATATAAGCGTAAGTCGAAACAAGTGAGAGTGGAAGATTTGAAACGGAATATATGTAAGAAGCATATCCGAGAATGGAACCGAATACTATCAGGTAACCCAAAGCAAAGACTCCGTTTTGTGTGAGCTGGAAATGGTTTTGTTCACCTAGTATTAACCCAAGAGCTGTCTGTAGTATTCCGGCAATCAGCATTTGAACCGAAGCTCCCATTAATGGTCTAACATCTGTTTTTTTATATTTCCAGTAAATACTTCCCGCAGCCCATGATATTACTGCACCAAGTAAACACAATCCGCCAAGCACGACACTAAAATCCAATGCTATATTTAAATCTTTGGCAAAAATTAGAACAACACCAGCTGTACCAAGAAGCAATCCTGAAATTATGAACAAATTAATTTTCGGTCTGTTCGGAAGAAAATATTCTATACCAACAACCCAGAATGGAAGAGTGCTTAGAATTAGCGCGGTCAATCCGCTTGGAAGCCATTGTTCCGCAACGACGACCAATCCATTTGCTATGCCAAGTAATAAAATTCCAACTATAGCCAGATCTTTTAAATCTTTTAATGCAGGTAATTTGTATTGTCGTAGATTCAGCATAATGGTCATTAGCATTCCCGCAACAATCCATCGTAATCCGGCAAATAACATTGGGGGCAAATCCGTTACTCCAATTCTAATCGCCAGATAAGTGGTTCCCCAGACAATACAAATAGTTATCCAGGCAAGGTATGCTTTTAATCCGTACTTCTCGTGCAATGTGTTTCCTTGATAATTAATTGCTGTAAAAATAAGTTATTCAAATAACCTATCAACTCACAATTGATGAACGGTAAAAAACTGTTAACTGAATCACATTCCTTCAGGTAGAAATTTAGTGCTATTAATAATTACTGTGTTTCATTTTCCTCGACCTTTCGGTAATTTTCCAATTACAAATTTTATAATTATTCGAAATCCTACGGAGAAAAAAATGACAACAATAGTTGATGTAATAGCAAGAGAAATATTAGACTCAAGAGGCAACCCAACTGTAGAGGTTGAAGTGATGCTGGAAAGCGGAGTTATTGGAAGAGCAGCGGTTCCAAGCGGTGCTTCAACAGGTGAACACGAAGCAGTTGAATTGAGAGATGGAGATAAAAACAGATACAACGGAAAAGGTGTTCAAAAAGCAGTTGAAAATGTAAACGAAAAAATTGCTGATCAGTTAATTGAACTTGATGCAGCAGATCAGGTTGCAATTGATAAACTCTTAATTGATCTGGATGGAACTGAGAATAAATCCAACTATGGAGCTAATGCTATTCTCGGAGTTTCGCTTGCGTGTGCAAAAGCTTCTGCCGTAGCACTTGATCTTCCTTTATATAGATATATCGGCGGTACAAACGCTAAAACACTTCCTGTTCCAATGATGAATATTTTGAACGGTGGAAAACATGCTGATAA
>Ga0208980_10002411_pt1 | contig 11358 bp, 12 predicted proteins | sample WetSurMetagenome_3_FD_187993 | JGI IMG/M metagenome (GOLD analysis project Ga0208980, IMG submission 187993) | Wetland microbial communities from Twitchell Island in the Sacramento Delta, sample from surface sediment Aug2011 Site A1 Bulk (version 2) | ecosystem: Environmental > Aquatic > Marine...
CAGCTACGAAATTCATCCCATCGAAACAGGCCGCTTTGCTCTGGACGGCGGAGCGATGTTCGGCGTTGTGCCGAAACCACTCTGGGAGAAGTCCAACCTTCCGGACGAGAAGAACCGGATCGCACTTGCTGCCCGTGCACTTCTCCTCATCGGCAACGGACGAAAAATTCTCGTTGACGTCGGAAACGGTAACAAGTACGGCGAAAAGCTGACATCAATCTACAAGTTTGACACGGCGAAGTTCGATCTCCTCTCTTCGCTGAAGAGGCATAACATCCTGCCTACCGACATCACCGATGTCATCCTCACCCATCTCCACTTCGATCATGCTGGCGGATCGACATACAACGACAATGGCGAAGTGAAGCCGACATTTCCCAAGGCCCGTTATTATGTGCAAGGTGAACACTTGCAGGCAGCGAAGAATCCGACCGAACGGGACAGGGCCAGCTTCTTCAATGAGGATTTCATGCCGCTGCAATCCCATGGTCAACTGCAGCAGACCGAGGGTGAAGGGGATATCTTTCCCGGCATCAGCGTGCGGATTGTGCACGGCCACACCACCGCGCTCCAGTGCCCGGTGATAACCGACGGCACGACGACACTTTTCTATTGTGCCGACCTGATGCCAACCACCTCGCACGTCAATCTCCCATGGATCATGGCGTACGATCTTCGACCGCTGGTGACACTTGAAGAGAAAAGGAAGATTCTTGACCAGGCTGTAGATGAACGCTGGATACTCTTTTTCGAGCACGACCCGGTCACCGCAGCAGTTCGGGTGATGAGAACTGAGAAGGGGATTGTTGTTGATTCGCCTGTGAATATATAGTTTTTGAAACTGTCGGACCAGCCGGGAACCTGAAATTGTTGTACCCATAGGAGGTGCGGTGGAGTTTGTTAAGGTTGCTCGAACATCCGATCTCCACGATCATCGGGGGAAGTTGGTGCGCGTGAATGAGGAGGAGATTGCATTGTGGCGAGTGAATGGGAAGATCTACGCAATCAACAACATCTGCCCACATCAACATTTCTCAATGCTCCACCAAGGCACACTTGACGGGATGTACGTGACTTGTCCTATGCATGGGTGGAGCTTCTCACTTGAAGACGGTCGAGCGAAGTCCGGGAATGGCCGCGGAAGGACTTATCGGGTGAAGGTGGAAGGAGAGGATGTGATGATTGAGAAGCCAACGAGCATGTGGTGAACAGCGCATGAGCATTGAGCGATGATCGGTGCTGCGGAGAAGGTTAAAAGCAAAGCTCTGGGGCTGGGGTTCAGCAAGGTGGGAATTGCCAACGCTGAGGCTCTTGATGAAGAAGCTAAGCTTCTGCAGGAATGGTTCGGTCGCGGCCACCATGGGACAATGGACTGGATGGCTCGAAATGTGGAGAAGCGAACCGATCCTCGAACGGTTGTGCCGGGAGCGAAGTCTGTCGTCTGTGTCGCGTTGAACTACTACACTCCTCTCCAACACAGCAATTCGCCAGGGGTAGGAAAAATCTCACGCTATGCCTGGGGCGATGACTATCACGATGTCCTCGTCGGCAGGTTGAAGCAACTGTGGAGCTGGATGCAGGAAGAGTTTCCCGGGATTGACGGACGGTATTATGTTGACACTGGTCCCGTGATGGACAAAGTGTGGGCGGAGCGTGCTGGCATTGGTTGGATTGCAAAACACAGTAATGTTATCACGCAGGAGTTCGGCTCGTGGGTGTTCTTGGGAGAACTGATCACGACGCTCGAACTCGAGAGTGACTCACCAGCGACGGATCACTGTGGCAGTTGTACCTTGTGCATTGATGCGTGTCCGACTGATGCGATTGTCGAGCCCTACGTTGTGGATGCGAACAGGTGTATCTCCTATCTCACCATTGAACATCGAGGCGAGATTGTTGAGGCAGTTGCAGAGCATTTTGACAATTGGATTTATGGTTGCGACATCTGCCAGGACGTCTGTCCGTGGAATCACAAGTTCTCCGTTCCTACAGATGAAGCAAGCTTCGAGCCTCGTGAATGGAATGTTGCTCCGCAATTGGAGGAATGGAAGGAGATGACGCAGGAGGAGTTCGCAATGAAGTTCAAGGGCAGTCCGATCAAGAGAACAAAGAGGGATGGGCTGATGCGGAATGTGAGGGTCGTTCTGGATCATCCAATCCAAGAGCATACATAGGCCGACCCGTCTTTCAACAAGAGTGCATCTAACCCATGGGGGCAATGAGATATTTGCCACAAAGACGCGACGTCATATCGCCTTAGAGTCTTGGCGTCTTCACGGCATTCAAACATGGAGTAGCAATGTCGAATCATCACAAAGTTGTTATCATCGGTTCGGGGCCCGCGGGGTTCACGGCAGCACTTTACGCTGCTCGCGCAAATCTGAGCCCCGTCGTCTTCGAGGGTATTCAACCGGGCGGCCAACTTACTATTACGACTGAAGTCGAAAACTATCCTGGTTTCGCCAAAGGCATCATGGGTCCGGAACTCATGGACGCGTTCCGTGAGCAGGCACATCGGTTTGGTGCAACTTCTCTGTACAAGAATATCACAAAAGTGGATTTCACATCTCCTCCATTCAAGCTCTGGGCGGATGACGAGATGTATTCGGCTGACGCGGTCATTGTTGCGACTGGCGCTTCTGCAAAGTTGCTCGATCTTCCGTCCGAGAAGGAGTACATGGGCTACGGGGTTTCTGCATGTGCCACGTGCGACGGCTTCTTCTTCAAAGGACTGGAAGTAATAGTCGTTGGCGGGGGAGACACTGCGATCGAAGAGGCAACATTCCTTACAAAGTTTGCCTCGAAAGTATCGATTGTGCATCGCCGCGATGCCCTCCGTGCATCAAAGATCATGCAGGGGAAGGCAAAGAAGAATCCAAAGATTGCGTTCGTGTGGGATTCAATAATTGAAGAGGTTCTCGGGAAGAATGAAAATGGCAGGAAGGCAGTTACAGGAGTCAAGCTGAAGAATGTGAAGACTGGTGCGATTTCAACAATGCGTACGGAAGGTGTGTTCATGGGTATAGGTCACAAGCCCAATACCGATCTTTTCAAGGGTCAACTTGATATGGACTCAGTCGGCTATCTTAGAACGCAACCGCACAGCACGAAGACCAATGTTGCTGGTGTGTTTGCTGCCGGGGATGTTGCCGATAGTGTGTACCGTCAGGCAATCTCTGCTGCAGGCACTGGGTGTATGGCAGCAATTGATGCTGAGCGTTGGCTGGAAAGCCAGCACAACTGATGGAGTCTATGTGGTTGTCCACTCGGATGGAGCATATGCCTGCGACAATTTCTTTGGAGACAATCTAATCCTCGCTCGACGCTGGATCGGGTTGTAGTTCAAAGGTCACAGGACGTTGCCCAGAGCAAAGGCATCTCGAAGTCGGGATGCCTTTTTGATTTCATGTCTTGTGCATTGTATCCCCGCCGCAGTGGCAGTCCGACCTGCCTGAGTTGCACACCGCACTGAAATCATTTCAGACTGTGTGTGACGTTCTGGCAAGCACATTGCTCCGGAACTTTTTCAATTCTTCCCACAACCTCATGGGTTCAAACGACTTCCCCGTCGACATACTATTCTGGCATGTCGATTGAATTATTCCCGGCAGACAACTATTAGTCCAATCAATAACCAAATCGACAAAGGAGGCCCCATGTTAGTACGAGTTCAGCGTTTCCCATCATCACTCTTCGAGCCGCTTCTCAATTTCGATCATGACCTTGAGAATATGTTCAAGGGAGGCTGGTGTGCCCCGGCGGCGCGATCCGCGCGTCAGTATCCTGCTCTGGACATCGCGGAATACGGAAATGAATCTGTGGTTGTGGCTGAAATGCCGGGTGTCAAGAAAGAGGACTTGAAGCTTTCGGTGCAGGATGGTATGCTCACCATCAGCGGTGAACGAAAGGCACATCAAACACCGGAGAATTCCTCCTGGCTGCGAAACGAGATCAGGATCGGCGAGTTCGAGCGGACAATCCAACTGCCACATGACGTGAAGACGGACGCAATCACGGCTGAGCTCACCAACGGCGTTCTGCGGATTGTGCTGCCGAAGTCTGAGGAAGTCCGGCCACGTGAGATTGCCATAAAGTAGAGGGAGGTGTTCGATCATGGCAAAGAACAACGAAGTTGCAGTTATCCAACGGGGTAATACTCTACCGACTGTGCAGACAGAGATGAAGGAGAGCTACGTAACGCCTTCGGCAGACATTTTCGAGATGCACGACGCGTTTGTCGTGAAGATTGACCTTCCCGGTGCGGTGAAAGACTCCATCAGAGTTACGGCAGAGGATGGAACACTAAGTGTCAAGGCGAAAGTTGAACCGTACCATAGGGAGGGGGGACCCTTGCTCTTCAACGAGCTGAGAACACCCACATATTTCCGGGTATTCAACCTGTCGGATGGTATCGACCGGAAGAGTATTGATGCACAGTATGAACTCGGTGTCCTGACACTGAAGCTCTTCAAAAAGGAAGAGACCAAGGCGAAGGAAATTGAAATCAAGTAATCGCAGTCTCAGTATTCAGAAACATTCACCCAATCAAAAGTAGGTGTCACTTATGTCAATAGTTCGTTGGAATCCGGCGCGTGAGCTCGCGACATTTCCTACTGATGTCATGAACATGCAGCGCGAGATCAACAAGATGTTCGACAATTTCTTCCGTGGCGGTACCGCCGATGAAGACTCATTGGGAACTTCACTGTGGACCCCGGCAGTAGATGTTGCCGAACATGAAGATGCATACCAGGTGAAGGTTGAGCTTCCTGGTGTCAGCAAAGATGATGTCAAGATCACCATGCAGGATAACATCCTAACCATTCGCGGTGAGAAGAAACTGGAGAAGGAGTCCAAGAACTCCAGCTATCACCGTGTTGAGCGGTCGTACGGATCATTCCAGAGGTCCTTCACGCTTCCCACAAGTGTGAAGCATGATAGGATCGATGCTTCGTACAAGGATGGAATTCTGACAATCGCACTGCCCAAGGCGGAGGAAGCCAAGCCGAAGCAGATTGAAGTCAAGGTGAAGTAATTGACCGCGTATTTGGTGGGAAAGAAGGCGGGACCTGATGGCGTTGCCTGAGGGGACCCCGCCTTTTTGTATTGAAACGAAAGAGTGTCGTAGGATGTTAAATAGATAGACGAACTGAGAAAGAAACGCTAATGACAAAGTCCAAAGTTCCCCACGCCATATCCGTTCTGCCACTGCGCAATTCTGTGTTCTTCCCGCGTCAAGTGATGCCGCTGACGATTGGAAGGGAAAGCAGCATCAAAGTCATCGAAGAAGCACTGAAAGATGACAGTGTCCTCGTCATCGTTGCACAAACGGAGAGCGCAGTTGAGAAGCCCACAGAAAAAGATATCTACTGGGTGGGCACTGTTGCGAAGGTGTTGAAGGTGTTCACTCTTGCCGATGGGACGCGAAGTGTCTTGATGCAGGGTCTACGGCGTGTCAAGCTTGTCTCGATTCTCCATGCTGAGCCATACATCCGTGCAGTTGTTGTCGATACCGATGAGCCGGTGGAAACCGGCATCGAGATTGATGCGATGGTGACGAATCTGAAAAGTCTCTTCAAGAAGGCAGTTGAGTTGTCTCCGAATCTCACGGACGAGCAACTCTCGATCATTCTCAACATGGATGAGGCTCCTGCTGTTGCGGACCTGCTTGCCTCTATGCTTCCGGTGACGGTGGATGAGAAGCAGAAGGTTCTCGAGACGATGGATGTGAAGAAAAGGCTCGAGCTTGTCACTCTTTGCCTTACAAAGCTTGTGCAGAAACTTGAGTTGGGGAGCAAGATCCAATCGGAGGTTCAGGAAGGCATCAACAAGTCACAGCGAGAGTATGTGTTGCGCGAGCAGATGAGGGCGATTAAGAAGGAGCTCGGCGAGGACGAAGAGAACGTCGAGATGGCCGAACTCCGCAAGCGGATCGACGAAGCGAAACTGCCTGAAGAGACACTCAAGGTTGCGAACAAAGAATACAAACGGCTTTCCCAGATGAATGCGGCGTCCGCTGAATACACGGTGAGCCGCACATACCTCGAATGGATTCTGGACTTGCCGTGGAGTGTGAGCACGGACGACAATCTTGATATCGTCAAGGCAAAGGAGGTGCTGGAAAAGGACCACTACGGTTTAGACAAAGTGAAAAAGAGAATCATCGAGTATCTCGCTGTTCGTAAACTCAAGAATGATATGAAGGGTCCAATTCTCGCGTTTGTGGGTCCGCCTGGTGTTGGCAAAACCTCCCTCGGTCGGTCTATTGCGAGCGCCTTGGGCAGGAAGTTCGTCCGCATCTCGCTTGGTGGTGTCCATGATGAGGCAGAAATTCGCGGACACCGCAGGACGTACATTGGTGCTCTACCCGGACGCATTATCCAGGCGCTGAAAAAAGCCGGGTCGAACAATCCGGTCTTCATGCTCGATGAGGTGGACAAGCTCGGTGCCGATTTCCGTGGCGATCCTTCCTCGGCATTGCTCGAAGTGCTCGATCCAGAACAGAACTTCTCGTTCAGTGACCATTATCTTGAAGTACCGTTCGATCTTTCCAAGGTGATGTTCATTTGTACGGCAAACATGAGCGAGCCAATTCCACCGGCGTTGCGTGACAGGATGGAGATCATAGAAATACCGAGCTACATCGAGGATGAGAAGCTCCACATTGCAAAGTCGTTTCTCGTTTCGAAACAGATTGGGGAACACGGGTTGAAGAAAGAGCAACTCGCCATTGAGGACGAAGCTATTCGAGGAATGATCTCCGGTTACACACGGGAAGCCGGCGTTCGCAACCTCGAGAGACAAATCGCGACGGTTTCACGTGGCGTTGCGCGTGAAGTTGCCGACGGCTCAATTCAGAAAGCGACTGTGAAGAAAAACGATCTGGTGAAGTACCTTGGCCAGCAGAAGTTCTTTCCTGATGTGTCCGAGCGGATCAACAGGCCGGGTATCGCAGTCGGGCTTGCGTGGACACCTGTTGGCGGGGATATCCTGTTCATCGAGGCAACGAAGATGGAGGGGGACGGCAAGCTGATTCTTACGGGCCAGCTTGGCGATGTGATGAAGGAATCTGTGCAAGCAGCGCTGAGTTTCATCGCATCCAACGCGAAGACGCTGGGCATTCCGGAGGACTTCCGCAAGAAGCACGACGTCCACGTGCACGTTCCCGCTGGTGCGGTCCCCAAAGACGGACCTTCCGCAGGTGTGACGATGCTGACGGCGCTGACCTCACTGTTCACTGACCGGCTTGTTCGCAACGATCTTGCCATGACGGGCGAGATTACGCTGCGTGGGGCAGTACTTCCGATTGGTGGAGTGAAGGAAAAGGTGCTGGCTGCCCATCGTGCAGGGATCAAGACTGTGCTTCTCCCCGAACGGAACAAGCTGGATCTTGATGAGATTCCCAAATCCGTGCTGGACAAGGACGCGATTACTTTCCACTTTGTGAAGGAGATGAACGATGTGCTGGAATTTGCTCTCATCCCGAAGCAGGAGACAAAGGATAAGATTCCTAGAATGGATTTCGATGCAGTAGCCAGCAACTAAGTATTGTCGAAAACAAGGGGACCCGACGGTGCTCGGAGAGAGCGTTGTCGGGTCATCTTTTTTTCAAAAGAAGTGGTTTGACATTCAACCATTTGTTTAGTATACTCATATTGAAAATCAATGGGTTACAGCGGTTTCGCTGAGGCGTTCCAATGAGTAAATCGACAAAGTGGTTCCTGATCATATTCGGCATCCTGGTCGTGGTTGGCGCAGGTTTCTTCTTCCTTCTATATGGAATCATGAGGAGCGTCGGCGAGCGAACGGAAGTCGTTACCACAGGCTACGGTAGCAAGATCGCTGTAGTTGAATTGGAAGGCGTCATCACCTCATCTGAAGACATCGTTCGCCAGATGAAGAAGTACCGTGAGAGCAATTCGATCAAGGGAATCTTGTTGAGGGTGGATTCGCCTGGCGGCGGAGTTGTGGCGAGCCAGGAGATTTATGAAGAGGTGAGGAAGACGCGTGAAAGTGGGAAGCCCGTCGTTGTTTCGATGGGAGCGCTCGCGGCAAGCGGCGGCTACTATGTTGCTTGCGGGGCTTCGCGGCTTGTGGCTAATCGTGGGACTCTCACTGGCAGCATAGGAGTGATTTCTGAGTTCATGCAACTGAAGGATGCACTTGACAAACTCGGAGTCAGCTTTAAGACGATCAAAAGCGGCAAGCTGAAAGACTCCGGTTCAAGCACGCGCAAGATGACGGAAGAAGATGAGCGATACTTCCAACAGCTCATGGATGACGTGCACCGCCAGTTTATTTCCGTTGTTGAGAGTGAACGCCACATGGACCACGACTTGGTGGTGAAGATCGCAGATGGGCGAGTGTTCACGGGAGAACAAGCTGTCGAAAACGGACTCGTTGACACGCTCGGCACTCTTGAGGATGCGGTCAACATTACGGCGGAGCTATCCGGCATTTCAGGGGAACCGTCCATTGTGAAAGAGCGAAAGCGCAGGTCGATATGGGAAGGTATTTTTGGTGACGTGGAAGAAAGCCTCAAGGATTTGAAGCAAGAACTGTTGGAGAAACCGGCGCTCTCCTATCGTTTCGTTGGACCGTATTAGAACGTTCATCATACAACCATCACCAATAACATCACAGGAGGTCTGCGTTGACAAAGGCTGACATTGTCGACACCATAGCCACAGCAACAGGCTTGACCAAAGTAGAAACAGAGGCAGTGGTGGATGGGTTCATCAAGACCGTTATCGATGCGATGCAAAACGCGAAGAACATCGAGATCAGGGGATTCGGAAGCTTCAAGGTGAAGAAACGGAAGGGTCGTGTTGCGCGCAACCCACGCACCGGTGAACAGGTGATGGTGGGTGAGCATTGGGTGCCGCTGTTCAAGGTCTCGAAAGAAGTGAAGGTCTCGGTGAACGAGAACCTTCAGAAGATCATGACGTAGGATCTGTCGCATCTTATGGCAACAGCAAAGGTGGGTTGTGGAGATTGCGGTGCGGCGCTTTCGGGGGACGACAGGTTCTGTCCTCAATGTGGCACCCGGGTCGAAGAACACATCGATGCGGCCCGCTCTGGAAGTGGACGATGTGGCGCATGTGGGAATGAGGTGGCCGCGAATGCGAACTTCTGCGAGTCGTGTGGGGCCGCACTGAAAGGGAGTAGTGGGCCACGGAAACAGGCGTCCAAGAAAAACGCAAAGACCGAACGTGAACGGGACAAAAAGAGTTTGTCCTTTGAACCTTGGCAAGTACTCACAGGTGGGATTGTTCTTCTGCTCGTTGCATTCTTCGCATACACGGAGTTGACGCGTGAGCAGCCAATCAGCAGACCTCCTGCACAGGCAAATCCTTCGCTTCCCGATGCCGCGATGATGCAGGAGATCGATCAACTCCAGCGCGCTGTCGATGCCAATCCCAAAGACGACGCTTCGCTCATCAGACTTGCCAACATGCTGCACGACGCCGCGATGCACAACCCGATGCTGCTCACCCGCGCGATCAACACGTACTCGAGGTACCTTGCGCTGAAACCAACAGATCCCAACGCGCGCGTCGATATGGGTATCTGCTATTTTGAAATGGGGAGAATCGATAGTGCCAACACTGCGTCACTGTTTTCGAGAGCTATCCAGGAAATGGAAACAGCGCTCAAGGTCAATCCTGCTCATCAGCCTGCAGCGTTCAATCTGGGCATCGTCAACCTGAATGCCGGCAACATGCAGGAATCCTCGAAGTGGTTCAAGAAAGCAATGGAGATCGATGCAAGTTCCACTCTGGGGAAGAAAGCAAAAGAAATGCTTGAGCAGCACTCTTTTCAAGGCTCGCCCAACTAACCAATCCAACAACTGAAAGGAGATACCATGCCAAGTGGTAAAAAGAGAAAGCGTCACAAAATGGCAACGCACAAGAGGAAAAAGAGATTGAGAAAGCAGCGTCACAAGAAGAAGTAGATTGTAGTTCCCCTCGCACAATCCCGTCAGATTCCTGGCGGGATTGTGTGTTCATATCTTCTCTGCCTCTCGTTCTCTCCACCGCTCCTTGTTCTCCTTTGATGCCTCTGCTTGCCTACTGCAATCGATGTGGAGCTCTGTGTTTTCCGCATGGGTTGTCTGGGGATTGGATACATGGCCAGATTGAATGAACCATCGGATGTGTTCAGCGGAAGATCATCCCAATAGACCCAAACCCAGCAGCTTGTGAAATCAAACCGACATTCCTTCTCATTGGCTTGGTTGCTTTTTTGGGAGCAAGTTTATATCATTTGTTCAGTCGTTTCGTTCAATTCTTGCAGTGAATTTTCAGGTGACGTATGGAACAGAATAATGGTATGGTAAAAGGGTTGCTGATTGGATTTCTTGCCGGAAGCGCGATCGGTGCCGTCCTTGCATTGCTCTATGCTCCAAAGAGCGGCAAGGAATTGCGCGCGGATATCAGGCAGAAGACGGATGATCTTCTCGAAGACGCTGAGGGCTACGCGCGCGCTGCCCGGGCAAAAGCGACCGAAATGATGAGCGATGCCAAGCGACGCTCCGACCAGTTGATCACCGACGCACAGAAGAAGGCCAACAGCCTCATCGACGATGCGGACAAGCTTCTGTCTGGCGCGCGGCAGAAGGCCAGCACTGTTGTAGGGGAGGGCGCGAAGATTGCGAACGCTGCAAAAGCCGGCGTCGATGCGTTCAATCAGGAACGCAAGAAGTCATAGGAACTTCCACCAACCGCAAAGGGACAGCCCGTGGACAGCCCAGTTCTGGTTATTGCCATCATCGTAGCGCTCCTGTGCATTTCAGCGCTATGTGTGTATCTGATCCTAGTATTGATCCGGCTGAAAGATATGCTCTTGGGTATGGAGAAGGATCTGAAAGAGGTGACCTCCCGCGTTCTTCCTGTTCTTGAGAACATGGAGTACATCACGGCGCGGGTGAAAAGTATTACCGAAAACATTGACGACCAGGTGATGATCGTGCGGGATGCGATCGGATCGGTGAGAGAGATTGCCGACAACATTGTGGCCATCGAGCGCAAAGTGCAGGAGCGCATCGAAGGCCCGATCCTGGACTCGGTGGCATTTGTTGCGGCGCTTGTCAAGGGCGTCCGAACGTTTTTTGATAGAGTGAGAGCGTAAGAAGAGGCGGCTGGTTACGCCACAATTTCCTTGAAGCCCGCGTCGCAGGCAACTCCGACCGCCGAGCATACCAGCAAGGCGGTGCTTCCTCTCTTGTACTTCCGCTGCTAACGGGCAGGACCGTTTCCTGCATGCTCAAGTTGAAAATACAACTAACACTCCCATATTCTTTAACACATGCTGTAATTGATCGGAGGCATAGAAGGCCGTATGAAGGACTACACACCT
>Ga0208980_10002412_pt1 | contig 11358 bp, 23 predicted proteins | sample WetSurMetagenome_3_FD_187993 | JGI IMG/M metagenome (GOLD analysis project Ga0208980, IMG submission 187993) | Wetland microbial communities from Twitchell Island in the Sacramento Delta, sample from surface sediment Aug2011 Site A1 Bulk (version 2) | ecosystem: Environmental > Aquatic > Marine...
GTAGGCATCAAGGGTGGACTGTACTGGAAACTCAGGGAAATCACATACCATGTAAGGCCAGCGTTCACCAATGCTACCAAGAGCCATACGGATGTAAGGATTTGGATGATCCTGGGTTCATCTCGCCCGGTCTGAGGCGTAAGGATACGGCTCAAGCCACCGAGATCGACGCAAACCACAGCAATTGCCAGCGTGGATGCGAAAAGTTGATTTTTGAACAAAAAGTTGAATCCCGCATAGGTTGTTGCGGCATTGAATACCTCGAAAGCAACAAAACCTGTCACGAGAACCATCGAGATCACAAAGGCTATGATCTTTCCTTGATCGACACGTGGAAAAGCGTTATTGGGCATAATATCATACTCTCCTTTCGGAAATTAGTCACCGAAAACGGCAACTGCTACAATCAAACAAAGTAAGAGCCACATAAAACCGATGCTCATGTTAGACGAGTATCTCCCAGGCGATACACCTAAAAGCACTATCGTAAGTAAGTTGCCTCACTTTCACTGTCCGCCTCGGGTGTGTCCTGGCCCTTCCGGGCATATCATTAAATAAACGCAGTGCCTCTTCCTCCGTTACGACATCTTTTATCAAGATGTACTGGGCGTCAGCAGAGTTCTTACATGATATCGGGTTGATCACTAAGAAATCCGGCATCCTCTTCAATCTCCTTCGTCTCAAAAAATGCATCAACCAGTGCATCTATAGTAACGATGGCATCTGGTCTATCGTTACACTCGCATCTATGCATATAGAGACCATGATTGCCAAAATCATAATACTGAACTGGTTCACACCAGCAGTCGTCTCCGTAATCATGTATCTTTTCGCATATTTTCATCCTCTCGATATAAGTTTTTGATGCTATAAGACCATTTTTTGGACTTATAAGTGGGAAATTTACGAAAATTTCTCGTAAAACGCATCTACAATACCCAAAAAAGTATAATAAGCGCAAGATAACAGGCGTTTTAGACCAAAAGCGAGGTAAATCACCAAGTCCAGAGAGCTTTCTTGGACAAATATTATCATTTTCCATAGAAAACAGCCCTTTCCATGTCCTCAAATGCTCTCTTCCATGATAGATAAAGCTGCTCTCGCACGATTTCCGAGATCGTACAGGGCATTGAACCTCCCAATACCATCAATGATAACCCAGTTGTCCGAATTTCCGTAAAACTTAAGTGCCTCGACGATGGTTTTGTACTCGGGCCCGGAAACTCGAAGACCAAATCCCGGTTCACCCCATTGAGGTCTCCAGAGCTCGGTAGGAACCCCAACAAAGTCTGGCGCAAGAATTCCGGTTCCGATCGGAACATATAGTTTTCCAATAACTAATTTTCTAGCCATAGATCACTCAATATGTCATAGAGCCCTTTTACGACCTTGGTCTTTCGATCGACTTCCCCTTGATTGTAAAAGATATGAGGAGGGCGATACAAATACGCTTTCTTCACCCAATACGCAAGGTCATTTACATTGTCGAGATTATCGTCAACTGCTGCAAAGGCACCAACCGACTCGGCGTAGTCACCTTTACTTGCTACTGACATCGCCAGTCTCGAATAGGGAATCCCATGCTCTGTAAGCAACGCTACAGTGCCCTCTCTCTGAGATTCCGGACGAGCCGTAGCAATATGAAAGCTCCATCCACGACTCATAAGAGTCGAGGATAGAAGAGTAGCCCCCTCGTTGGGTGTTTGCTTGGATATATAGTCTGGATGATGAATAATTTCCTCTACTTGCTCTCGTGTAAAAATTTCCTGCATGCCAAAAGACGTAATATCTTCTGGCAAAATCGTCATCGAATATAGCATGTCGGATAGCTTGATAATCATACCGACATTGTGAAATAAAACACCATCGAGATCGCACTGAAAGACCTTCATTATCCACCTGCCAGAAAGCTTAGGATTTTTAGAATATTTGTTGCGTATGGATTGTCTTTCAGGTCCGACCCGGCCATCCATCCATTGTTCCAGCCGTAGAAGAACAATCCATCCACGAGTGCATCATGGCAATACCCATACATGTTGAGCATCCAGTTCGCTTGTCGGAAAAAGAAAGATTCATTGAGCGCAACATTCCTGGCGAGATAGTTTGCCTCAGATATCCATAGCTCTCCCAGAAACGATTCTCTGACACTAGCAATGGTGTCATTGAAGGACGGATCGACCTTGTTGATCCAGGCCAACTGCGGATAGTAGTGCAGTCCAATGACATCCAGTTGATTAGATGCTATGATTTCGTTCAGGAAGTTCCTGGATAGAGGATCGGCACACGATATGCCAGCGCACACAACACGATTGTCGCCCAGAACGCCATTAGACTCTTCCAGGAGATGGATATAGGATGTTACTCGATCGTTTCCCCAAAATCCAAAATAGTCCTCCATTCCACCAGTCAAATCTGGCTCTTGCCATATCTGGAAATACTTCACTTGTGGAAATCTCTCCATAACAGCAGAAAGAAAATCGAGCCAGCTATTGATATTCGCCATGTCCATAAACATAGTCCCTGGAATTCTAGCCCATGCTGGACATCCATGAACAATGAGTATTGGTTCTGCGCCAAGAGCGATCACACGATTGTACTGGTCGAGAATAGACGTAAAGTTCGGATTGATGGCACTTGCATTTCCACGTTCTGGTTCATACGCCGACCAAAGCAAATTATTCAACTGGATATACTCAATTCCAGTCGCCTGAATCGATAGTGTGTTCTGCTCTGAAATCGTAGCTTGCATCCCGAGTTTTATAGGATGAGAGCCCGGATAGTCTATCTGCGGATAGGCTATCTGCAAAGACATCATAGGAAGAAACGTTCTATACAGATCAACCATAAAGAGCCTTCTTTCGCTCGTATCCTTCTAGCTCACGATCCCCATCCATCACATGAAGAACGACGCCATTCCTAGCACCACGCCCGTTCTCGTCGAGCCACCTTGCATTATTTAGAGTGTCGAAATCTGTGGCAGCGCCTTCCCAACCAAAGTTTACATATACCTCGGCGTTAACCCAGTCATTGTATTTATTGATGTGTTGATTGGCAAGAGCCGTGCAGTCACAAAGATATTCCAGAGACTCTTTGCTAAATCGATGTCCTGGACTATTCATGTACTCGCTACGGTTAGTCTGAATGATGGGTGCTGTCTCTGGCGCAGCCTCGCCCCTGTTGGCCCACCACAGCACAATAACCATTACGACAATTCCGATAATCGAAACCCACATGTGTTTATCACCTCCTGCAACCATTTGTCAAATGGAGTGCAAAAATAATATCGAACGTATGCGAATCTTCCCTCTTCTATCACCCAGTAATCTATACGATCGCCTGGGCCAGCCCTCCGAGCAACCTTCAATGCGTTCGCCCTGCTAATACCTCCGATGAGCCACGTCTCGTTCGTATGCAGATGATATGACCCAAAAAGATATTGATTGATATACGGCTTGTCATCTAGATGGGACTCATGCATAATGCCCGGATCGGTTATCAATGAATCCCACTTTCTTTTGGAGCCCTTTGCGTCAGTTGCTATAGCTCCAATTTCGATGTCTCCAACGCCGACAGGTTTTTTATCATTCCATTTGTGCGGAACGCCCATGTCCGATAGGTATCGATGGAAAACAATTTCTACCAGATCGCCAACCCACTGTTTGTCAGTGGACTTGACCGAGAACTGGTTATGCATACCACTTCTCAATTTGCGAATCTCTTTGGCTTCCTCGATCCACTCTTTTGGCGTATCAATAGCAATCGGCTTGATGCTCTTATACCACCATAGACTCTCTTCTTCTTCATACATCTTGGGCACCTATTTGGTTGAACAAGCGGCGTCTCTTGGCATAGGAAAGGATCGCAACCACTCAAAAAACCCCATGAATACCTCCTTGAATACTACATGCAGTGCGGTAGGGGAGCGTAACTCCTACACCTTGGGTCTGTTGGCCACAGATACCCCATATGCTTTGAACGCCCTGTCCCGAGCATGGCACCAGATAAGGCACCGACCACTGCGCTTGTGGATGCCGGTTCGCCAATTACACCACGCACTGGGGAGGAGTATAGCAGAGTGGGAAAGAAAATGCAAGGGTTTTCACGTGGTTCATGGGTAACAGTTTTGGAAGGGGTGATATAGATAGAGAGAGAGAGTGAGAAGTGAACGTGGGGGGGCCTTTTAATAAAGTGTCCTCCTGCCTACTCCCCCTCTCTAATCCCACCCTATGCTCGGTGCATCTGGAGGTGCATCATGTCGTACCATAACAACAAGTTCTTGATTTCATTAGCTGGATATCGTAGCTGGAATATGCTCGTGCTCGATGTATACGATATTGACAGCAGCCACAATGTCAAGCGCATTGATAGTGTCCACCAAATACCTTGGGCTGTAGCGCAGCGCCTTCTCGATACTTTCAATTTCGTGTCGGTCTCTGTTGCCAACTCACCGTGCGTCGATGTGGAGTTTCACCTCAACCAGTGCTTGAACCTGGAAGAGATAGACTTCTCATTCAATGAGATATACACCAATGATTCTGAATTGTGCAAAGCTGTTGTTCTGTTTACGCAATGGGCAATGTGCGGCTAGTTCGCCTTGCCCTCTATGCATTAGTGTAAGAGCAACTGCTAGTGCATAGAGGATAGGGCATTAGCTCTATACATTCTGTTCTATGTAGTATGCGCTAAGGAGGCGCACGTAACATGTCTGCATTAGCTGGTTTCTCTATCGTAGCACTGTTCGTTATCTTGGGCATAGGCGCTATCTTTGCCCTCGCTGCGCATGCAGGTAGCAGCAACACTACTACTACACAGCAGCAGCCTAATACCAGCGGCATTGTGTTATCTGCCAGAAAAGCACAAGAAAGGAAGGAAGAGAAAGAGTTCTTTGAGAAGAACTCTCAATTCTTTCGATAGATAATATTGAAAAGCTTATTACTCTATGCAGAGAGCGCCCTGCTAAAACAGGGCGTAATGCACATGCTGAGACTCGAGACTCAGCATGTGCACATCTTATATAGGCGAAGGAGGTGAATACCTAATGCCTACACTAAATGAATACCAAAGCAATATTCGGCACGTAGAGTTCTTGCTCATGAAGCTTGCGTTGCTCGGGCTCAAGTGGGACGCATACTACAATGAGCATGCTGCTACTACTCGTCTATGCATCAAGATCAAGCGCATTAATGACAAACGCATAGATAAGTTAGTCGAGCAAGTGTGGACTCGTTGGGCATTGCGCTTGACAGAGAATGAAATTCTCTTCATGTACACAAAAGCATTGCCCCCAAACTGGAAAGCCAAGCCCTATGCACAATACTTGGCAGATGCAATTGCGTTTCATAATAGCTGCACACAGGAGATGTAGCATGACACTCACTAAACATGGTCTACGTATCAAGCGTGACTACCCCAATGGACTCGATGCACCACATGCCTATGTTCCAGTAGTAGAAACAGAGCCATTTGATATTGAGGAAGAGGATATTCCTGAATGCGAAATTGGCGCTGCCCTGGATAGCATTATTGAATTCCACGAACGCTCGGCTCGGTATCACCGTGCATTGAAGAACGCAATAGAGAAATGGGGAATTGAGGCAATTGGAGATGCCGTATTTGCCCACTATGACTACGACCACTTCCTACGCTGTCGCAAGGCTTACGAGATGAACTACAAGCAAGAAGAATATCCTAAGCCGCCTACAGAAATGCAAGAGATGATCCTGTTTTATCTTGGTATTGAGTGGAGGGCACAGCAATAATGCACTATGAAAAGCTTTATATATAAGTAAGTCCTTCTGTTAGAAATATATAGGGCAGAGTAGTAATACTCTGCCCTCTGCTATAGCATCTGTTTATATAAGGGTGCTATAGCAGGGGGCATTTGCTCCCTGTATTCTTGTAAGAGGAGGATATATGCACTATCCAACAGTATTCGTAAGTGCCTTACGAGGCGTATTGGGAATCGCAACCAAACTATCAACTCAAACAAAAGGAGACCCTAAATGAACTTCCGTCAATTTTCCAACACCAGCACTACCGCCACCGTATCCGCCCCTATCGCTGCCCAAGACATCAAGCCCGATGTATTCGTCAGCGAACCTATCGGCGCAAGCGACTACGACGCTGTAGGCGGAATCCCTGTTGGCAAGAATATTGTGGTGTATAACAATCCCGATATCTCGCCGTTTCCCTGGATGACGATCTACCGCAACCCGATTGCGACTCGGGCCAATGGCAAATCCGCTGACGCTGGCTGCATCGTTGTCAACTGGAATCGCTCTCCCTGGTCGGCAAAAGTCGCCATGAGCGCCTTGAGCCACCTGACCAAGTACGAATACGAAATCGGCGCTGGTTACGTTGAGCAAGTCAATGGTTTGATCGCCGTTGATCTGAACAAGGCCGAAATCGAGTTCGGAACCCCGAATTTGCTGAGGGTCGGCGGGGCCGTCGTTCCCTTCTACGTTCCTTCCCCGAAAGTCGAGGAAGAGATGAAGGCGAAAGCTGCGTCCCTGAAAGGTGCCAAGGGTGAAACCTGGATGATCCTGTCCAAGTTCGGTTGTGTGTATCGCCTGGAAGAGTATGCCAATGCATATCGTGCAGCGATGTACTCCCTGCTCGAGAAGCTCGGTGGCGGTAAGGACATCATGGTGAGGGGCTTGGACAGCAAGATTCCGGCCTATGTCATCAAGAACCCGACCGCCGAGCAGCAGAAGTTCATGTTCAACGGGTGGTTCTACGATGCTGCCCCTTGGACCTCTGAGGTTCTGGCCAACATGTCCCTGGCGACTCCGGAAGAGCGTCAAGCTGCTTACAACGACAAGCTGAAAGGCATCCGCCAGCAGAAAGCGATCAATAGCGAGGTCAAGGTTGCCGAGAAAGTCCTGGCGCAGAATGGTGGCGTGAGCGAGGAACAGGCCAGCAAGATCGAGGCTATGGTTCTGCCCATCAATCCAGTGTGGAGCGCAACCGATTTGATGTGGGTTGGTGCTCTCAAGGCCGCTGGCTTGCTGTCCGAGGATGGCAAGGGCATTGTCCTGGCGAATCTCAAGAGCAAGATCACGCTCAAGAAGTACAATGCGGTTTCGAACGTGCCGCACACCATCAAGGCCAAGATCGTGATCGATCCCGAGGGAACCGATGAAGAAGTTGCAGCATTCCTGCTGACCTTCAAGGACACCCAGGTGAATTTCGGGGTAGCGGCGTTTGAGATTGCCCAGTAGTTTCTGAACCAACTAGGGGGAGCCGAAAGGCTCCCCCACTGCTGCCGCAGTAAGGAGGTTGCTATGTAGCCACTCATCTGCTTGAGAACTGGAAACATGCCTCTCAAGCAGGAGCGTGGATGCTCTAGCATCTACCCATCAAAGAAAGGAGGTGAAATATAATGGCTAAGAAGAGTCAAAAGCAGGTACGTCTAACCGCCGAAGAGAAAGCTCTGCTTGACAAGCAGCGCCGGACCGAACGGTGGCAGCGTCGGAAGGGCAGCAGCCGCAAGTTCCGCCGCAGCTAATGGCCTACATTGGCCCGTATCGCTCGTCACACTAGACCCGGCACCGTAGCGTTTTCCGGGTGGCACACGCCAAATATCTACGGTGTGACGAAACTCTGTAGCCCCCGCCGTGAGGCGGGGGACCATATCTACCTATTGGGAGGCCCAAAATGTTCCACCACTACAATGTCGTGTATCGCCCCTGCAACGCCAAGCCCGAGGTCAATTGCTACTCGTGCACGGCCTGGGATAAGCCTCGTGATCTCGTTGCTGCCCTTGCACTCGCTGCCGAGAAAGCTATCGAGACCCCTGCCTCGGGATGGGTGACTGTCGAAGCTGTGTATGTCAAGGGTGGACCCAATGGCCCTGTCATGCACCACACCGAAGTTGCCGCTCTTGTTCGTGGCCTGAAATATGGGGAGGCGTAATATGTTCATCATTGAATCAACTCCAGATGGTATGCCAATCATCGTCGATATGACCAATGGCGATATTGCAGAGTACCTGGATGATGCCACCCGAGTAACATTCAACCGTGTCGGCGACAATCTCTATGCACGTGTAGAGAGAATGACAGATAGCATCATGACCGGATGGGCGAGTGGGAAAGAATACTACCTGGGGGTCCCACCCCCTGTCTTCATTGAAGAGGGGTCTAACCCCCGGGTAAACTCTTTCAACGGTGCTGCCTATCCCATTGCTCATCCTAGTCCCGATGATGCTATTCCCCAGGATATTGCCTTACCATTCCTTCCTATCAATGATGATGAGTATCGTCGTGAACACATCAACATTGTTCCTGACCCAGATGTACCTATCCTGGATATTAGCTGTGTAGTTATTCCTTCTGACAAGCCGGATGAGTATTACATTGCTCTCTGGAGTGAGTTGGATGACGATATCAAAGAGGCTGCTTTGGGACAGGATATGTCTGCTGTTCCTTCGCTCGGAGAGATCGTTCGCTATATGCGTGAGAGAGAGCGTGATGCTCTTGAGCAGAACAGCACCCAGTTGGTCAATCAATATGATATGCGCACCTATCTACATCCAGACTGGAGTGAGCTTGCCAAGGAGCCTCTTCTCTCCCCTGAAACCATTGCCAAGATCGAGGCTGGTCCACGCTACGAGAAGATTGTATTTGAGGCTTATGACCTGAAATCTGTTCTGGAGGCTCAAGAGAAGCTCGGGCATATTGCTGGCTGTTGGGATGATGAAGACCCATGCAAGATGATTGCCAGTATTCAATACAATGGGCTTATGTCTCTTGCTATGTGTTTGCATCAAGGACAGCAGATATCCTGGCATGTATTCGCTGGCTCGGATTGCGTGGTTTACAAAAATGGTGTAGTTGAGCTCCTGGTTGGCAAAGCTTGCAACCTGCCCTGTATTATGAAATAAGGAGAATCCATGACCAAAATGCGTGGCGAAACTATCCAGCGTATTCTCTATCACCTGGATGATTCTTTGCATCTGTATGGATATGGCGGCGAGTATCGCAAAATTCGTGAGACTTGCCGCCAAATGGCCGAGGCTGGTGCCCCTGTACATGAGTGGTATAACATCTGCTTGGCTCTGGGGCTCCCAGTCTCTCAGTGTATTCGTCATGACACCATAGTTGAATGATGTTCCGATCGGAACATCGAAAGGAGAATTGAAATGACTGAGCTCGAGAAATTGCTTGCAGATCGTCTGGAAGTGAAAGAAGCTATTCGCTATACAGGAATGACCAAGCGCCAAATTGAGACCCTGCGCAGCATTAGTGTAAAATCCAAGGCCGTACTGTATATTCCTGTCGAGGACCCTTTGGGGGAACGCCTCGATCGCTTCTACCTGAATATCACGATTTACAAGGTCAAGCGCGATACCGATGGATGCAGCACGATGGCATGGTTCAATGTTGATCCAGGCCAGGAAAAGAAACTGGCGCTCCTGGATGCCAAAGTAAAACTGGCAGAAGCAAACGATAAAGTGTTCGACCAGTTCGGTCTGTTTCCAAGCAGTAGCCTAACTACTCGCTTTGTGCGGCGTATTGTGAGCAAAAAGAAAGATGTGTACTTCGCGACCAGACCAGAGGACTTCAATCCCGAAAAGGATGTGTGGTTCTTTCGCTACACCCTGACTATCTTCTCAAAGGAGGACATTGACAAATGGGCGGAACTCCATCACTTATCCCACCTATCCCATTATGTTTGATCATCCAGTTCGTTCTCGGATGTATCTTATGGGCACTGCTGGTATTCATCATTGAGGGATTGATAGCTGTTGCTCGGGCAATCACTGAGCCCTTCAAGAATGGGTACTGGGACAAAGTTATCGCTCAACAAAAAGAAGAAGAACGTCAAATCGAGTGGGCCAGGAGAACTGGGAAAGGAGACAGAAAATGAATATCATCAAACCTATTCTCATGAATACTAAACAAGCACTAGAGGAGGCTGTTTGTTTTGTTGAAGGAGCTTATGGGCCTCATAATAAAGGACTCATTGATACCATCACTGGGCCCTGGAAAACGTGCATCACGGATGTATCTGGGATTATTGACAACGTACAATCCATCGAGGATGTGCAAGTAAGCTGGCGGGATGTTCAAGAACTTGCTGGCATGTTGAATGACATAACACAGAATTTCTCGGGTGATCTGGATGATTCAGCCGACCTTGAGTTATTGATATGCCAGTTGCAAATCGATTGTGGTTCTCGTTCGTATGCTGAGAGCTTGCTGCGTAGATTCCGCTCGCTAGTCATGGACGTGCCCAATGGCCAGTAATTCCTACCGCTCAAACTACATGGTTGTATTACTAGCCATGATTGTTATGTTTGTGGGCGCATTCTTCGTACTATGGGCTCAGGCTACCAATCTGCGTGTTCCGATCGGAACATCATCGAATGTTATAGATATGGATGGACTGGATCATCCACTATCGAATCATGCCAAGAAAAGCCACGCAGACGAAAAGTGGAACGCCTACACTATCTCAAAGTTCTTTATGGCTGGCAAATGCACACCCAAGAAATATAGTTGTGCTCCGAAGTTTGATTTTCGAGTAGAATATTGCTCGCTAACAAACAGTAGGGGCAAAGTCGTTCTTGAAATTGGGCGACTCATTGGACTATCCAAAGATATAATCATAACGGGATATGAAGCAGAGGTGGGAAAATGGTCGCTGCCAGGAAACGTGTGTCGGTAACTTACCCAAATGTAGTTCGTAAGATTGCGGATTCTATCTTCTGGGACCAAGCAGGATTCTATCTGCGAGAAGATGGTAATGTGTGGCATATTGAGCCGGGACGCCAGAGTAACTATGGTGATTACGACTCGTTTATGCTTAAAGCAAGAGCGGGTGGTATCCGCTGCAAGTTACTCGAGTGAAAGGAGATAATATGGACGACAATGAGAAAGCTGAAATCGCAGAGGCCACAGCACTAATGGGTAAACAGCAACTTACCACTGTCGAAGAAGTGCTAGCCACCAGAATCAAACCACCTGACTATACTAAAGGTATTGGAAAACATGCTGGCTCCAACAATCACGGCCAGGGTGTTCCAAAGAAAATCAAGAAGATTTCCAACGCAACCAAACGGCGTAATCGTAAGAAATAGTCGGACAGGACTCTATCGCAGGAGGATGTCCAACATGAAACTCAAGTTCCCTAAACTCGGATGGTTCATGGAAGTGTGTGTGGCTCTTGCAATTGGGGCCTTGATCTTCATCACAATCGTAAGTATATTCTCATTTTGAAAAGGAGGATTTTGATATGAAAGCCAAAGATATGGCAACTCACTTCAACAAAGGTACTTTCGGTGATCAAACCGTGTATACAAATTTTGTTAGTAACCTGAAAGAGATCGCAAAGAATCGTCCCGCCATGCAGGGA
>Ga0208980_10002414_pt1 | contig 11350 bp, 18 predicted proteins | sample WetSurMetagenome_3_FD_187993 | JGI IMG/M metagenome (GOLD analysis project Ga0208980, IMG submission 187993) | Wetland microbial communities from Twitchell Island in the Sacramento Delta, sample from surface sediment Aug2011 Site A1 Bulk (version 2) | ecosystem: Environmental > Aquatic > Marine...
ATGATCAAATCCATTTATTTCAAGGAGCTCTTAACCATGTGTAAATTATCTGCAATTGTACCTAAAAATTCTTCACCCGTAAATAAGAAAGTCACGATGCAACTGTTGACCGGCATGATGCTTGAAAATGGGCGTACCTCTAACCGTGATGGTTATGGTATTGGTATCTTAGAAACCCTCAAATGCTACAAGCAAATGACCGCTGTCGGAACTGGGTTGATTAGTGCCGAAGCAATTAAGTGGATTTGGGATACTTATGCTTCTGGTCAAGTAGTCATTGGACATACCAGGTTAAGTACCACAGGCAAGGGTAATACTGAAGACCGAAATGCCCATCCGTTTACTGTTGGTCAGTGGATGTTAGCACATAATGGTCATATTGCGAATTACGACGATCTTAAACAAACCTTGAAGTTGCCTGATGATGTGGTGGTTGATAGTGAGATTGCATTACACTCACTTGCCAAAACGTGGAAAACTGCCCCTACTTTGACCATTAACCACTTTACCAAAGGTCTTGCGGAGCTTGAGGGTAGTTATGCGTTTATTATAGGCAACCAAGTTGAACCAGACCGTCTGTATCTGGTTGTGGGTAGTAATCCACTAAATGTGTATTATAACGACCGATTTTGGTTAGTCAATACTGATAGCCAACTTCTATCATATCTCAACCAAATAAGTTGGGTATATGGTATCAGCAGTGGGTTTTGGCAAGCATTTACTTTAACAGAACTATCGCACAACCATGTATATATCCTAGATCGAACGGCGGGTATTTGTGACTTGGGCACGTTCTCCCCAAAACCAGTAACAATATCACGAGCAGTAGTGTATCAGGGGCAACCAGTAGTCCAGTCAGTAAAAACGACGACGACTTCCTCACAACCGCTTGGGCAGAATACGGAACAGACCTCAACTGGTTCGCCCAGTAACTTGTGTTTACGCGATGTAAAGGATGATCTAACCGATGGCAACGTGGTTTTTCCTAAAAATACCGTATCTCAGGCTAATGCCATAGACGCTTTTATGAATAAAAACCACCTTCTGCCTAGTGATTTACGTGAGATGTTACAAGAATTGCCAACCGTTGTTCCTGATTCGCCGTGGGCACTTACTCAGTATGACCTTGAAATCTTGCAGGGTTGGTTTGAGCAGTTAAGTAAACCACCTAATCCACGGTTTGATCTACAGTTAATGGCGGTTCGCCGCACCACATGGGATCGGTTTGTTGCTTTGCTACCAGAAAAAAGCAACCCCTATCTCGTTGCACAACAGTTGATTCCAACCTTTATTACGCCGTATTATCTTAATCCTGATATAACCTTACATGAGTTAGTTCAAAAAGCGACCATCTAATGACATTTAATGACTTCATCGGGCAAGACCAGATAAAAAAAGAACTTGTTAATTTAGCTGGACACTCGGTACATATTTTACTGCGTGGTCTAACTGGCTGTGGTAAAACCACATTGGCTGAATTAACCGCCGCGCTTCGTGGTGATTATGATGTGGTTTCAGCTAGAAATATCACCCAAGCTAGTTTCAACCCACAGGCTGTTACACATATTTTGGATGAGGCGCATTGTTTAGTTCAACCAGAATTATTGTATGGGATAATGGAGACCGCGCCGTTTATTTTCTGCACGACTGAAAGTGGCGAATTACCGGAAACTTTACGCAACCGTTGCATTGTCCTGACACTCCAACCATATACGATAGTTGAACTTGAAACATTAGGAGGTCGTACTTACCCATTTGATGCAAGTGTTCTAGCTTTATTAGCTAACCGAGCGCGACAGACACCGCGAGTGATGTTAAACCTGTGTCTCCGTGTTCAAATTAACCTACGTCCTGATCCAGATTACTTTATGGTTAAGCAATTTCTAACTGATGTGGGTGTATTTGAACATGGGTATACAACCGATGATATTAATTATTTATCTATTCTAGCCCAAGTTGGTCGAGCTAGTGCAGCTACAATGTCATCCATGTTAAATGTACCACTGACCTCTATTTTAGAGGAAATTGAACCATTTCTATTGCGACGTGGGGATATACATATAACCAGTCGCGGAAGGACACTGACCAATGGCACACATTCTTAGCCAGTTATTTTTAACCACGATTCCGTCAGCACCACCGATTGCGGATATTCCGCTGGTTGATGGAGTTACACTTGTCAACGAGATTCGACAATTAATCAAAACCAAGCAACATCTAGCAATTGCCAGTGGTACGTTCATTGAACCACGAGCAATTATTAAACATGAGGCAAATGGTCGAACTGAATATCGAAGTACCGTAGGTTTTGAGCAGAGTCATCAAACCTATGAAGCTGCTAAGCTTTTGTCGCATGATTGGCCTAAAAGATACGACCCATTTATAGGGAAATATCTATGGTTGAATAGTTACGGGGATACCATCGCCCCTGTTTGGGAAGGACGTGCTAACCTATTAGGTGAACCTTTGTGGGTAGTGTTTGGTTTACTAAGTATGTGGGCGCATGACAAAGCTGAGTATTACAAAGGGGTTGTATGGTTACAAGCTGGCCCACAGGTTTTTATGGCACGACACTTACCGTTATTTTTGTTGTCGATTTTACCAGACATGATGTATAATGAGGTTTTAGATACTTTTCCGTCACTTGGTCAAGATTTCTTTCGGTATTTGGTGTCTAATTTTAATCAGACGACTGAAGCAACCAAAGAAGTTACTTTGCCAAAGCTTTTACCGAAGATCGGAACCTCGTTTGTAGTCAAAGGTACACATCAGGTTTTAGTAACTCTGAAAAAAGAACGGGATGGTCAGAATGAGTGAAACATTGAATTTACATGCACAATGGTTGGAATACGTCGAAGAGTTTACGTATAAGTTACTTGACCCTGCGTTACCTGCGGCTGGAACAGGTGGGTTAGGTACTTATAAGCCGCTTTATCTAGTTCATCATTATGGTTTGGAAGGCGCATTATTGGGGTTGTTGACTACGCATAACACGTCAATAACCTTTTCTCAAGGGTTGCCTATCCTACCACATGATGTAGGTTACAACTTGTGGAGTGTTGCGATTTTTGACGATCATATTGAGTGTTCGGTTCATTTAGACCCAAATCAAAAACTCTCAAAGATACAACGAAAATGTCGCAGATTTAACGAGCTTGTTAAAACCAACAACTGTTTTGAAGAATTACGAAGGTTTCATATCCCAATTACAGTGAGGTTTGAGGGTGGCAAACGAAAATAATTTTACTCAAATCAACGATCTTAGGCAGGAATTTCTAATTTATTGGTTATTTGTAAAATGTGATAGCTCCTACAACCAATCGGAAACTGTTATCATCACAGACCTACAAGTTGACGGCTTAAAACCAAATTTTACTGCGGAACAGTTTATTGATTTGGTTTCCTTTATAAATGTTTGTGATTTGTTTCCAGTGACCACCCGACTAATTAATTTCAGTATTTTGGGGTCGCCTGTTACAGAGTGCATTGTTGACTATGTAAGGTCGGTAGTTGAGGTTTCATTACCAGACACCATTTCTAGGCAGATATACGAGCATATCGACCATTATTTTTCGTCTCAACGTGTAATTGATTTTTCGTTTCTAATACAACTCTACAAGGAGCTAACCTCATGAAATGCCCAAAGTGTAGTGGTACATTGCCAACCGTAATTATGGTAAAGTCTACGCCGGTTCATTTTGAATTTGGCATGAGATCAGGCAATGACGGGTTGTTACAACGCACCACCGAAATAACCGCAGTGGAAGATTTCAATTTTGAAATTCTCGTGGCTGGTTCGCATTTTTCAACCTGCCCACTTTGTCACGAATCGTTCGATGTTAGCACAATCGTGGTTATCCCTGTCTGCACTTTGTGTAATAAGGAATATTCACAACTAAATAAAGTGGATAACCACTGTGCTTATAATGGGTTAGTATGTTTGAATTGCGCACGAACTAACCTCACGAAAATGTGTCGTGATTGTTCCCGTCAAACCAAGTGTAAATTGTATAGTCGAACACTCAAAGCCGCCACTAAAGGAGAATAACCATGAAAGGCATAACATTAGGAACTGACCCAGAAGTATGCGTGGTTGATACTAACGGGGAGATTGTCCCTGCTGGTTGGTGTTTTGATGCATGGCAAACCAGTCTTGCTGTAACGCAACCGCTACCTCCAACCGAGGGTATGCCGCCCAAAGGTCGGAAATTGCAGTTAGCGAATTTAGGTCCTGGCTACACTCTCTACGAAGATGGTGCATCTTTGGAGTTTAACCTACCCGTAGCACACTCAACTACGGAAATGGTTAATTTTTTACGCCAGATTTTGCGGGAAGCAGACCGACTTGTTACACAGGTTGGTTATCAAATCGTAATTAAAGCGTCTTTACCAATCACCGATGAGGTTATTAAACGTGGTGGAGTTGCTTTATCACGATTTGGTTGTGATCCAGACTCAACTCTCTGGGACGACCCTTATGATCCTTCGATGGTTGATGCTTCAGCTTGTTACCGCCGCTATTATGGCGGTCACATTCATATGGGCACGCCTGAGTATTGTGATGAAGAATTTTATTACGATAACCGATGGGAAATATCTGTGGCGTGTGATGTGTTACTCGGACTTTCTGATGTAATTATTGACCCATCAGAAGAAGCCAGGTTGCGCCGTCAAGTCTATGGGCGGGTAGGTCGTCACCGAGTACAATCCTACGCCCCGCATGTGTTCGGGTTTGAGTACCGCGTTCCTTCCAATGGTTGGTTACTTCACCCAGAATATACCGAATATATGTTTAATATGGCGCAAATCGCCGCCTATACCACCACACAACCCTTGTTGTTTGATACATTGGTTAATGGTGTGCGATTGGACTGGATTAAAAATGCAATTAATCAAACTGATCCAGTTGAGGCAACCAAACTCTTCTATCGACAGGTTAGCCCATACATAAATGACCTAAAAACCTCAGATCAAGACATCGTTGATCTTGACCTAAAATTGGGTGCGGTTTTCAGCACATTTGATACTGACTGGCGTACTGCTTGGTCACTTTAAGGAGACCCTAAAATGCGATTTAAGGTTGAAGCCACAATTGTTGGTGAAGAACTACCGAAATCAAACTCTGAGATACATGTATTAACCTGTCCAATTTGCAAAACGACAAACACTACACACTGTGATACTGGTCGGGCTACCACTCTAAATGGGTGGAATGCTGAACCCAATCCAAACCAAGATTGTTGGAAGTTGACATCGTTTGACGCAACCTGTCGAGAAATTCTTTTTAATAGGTTGATGGAACTCTCACCTTTTATTAAAGAGGTGAAAAGTTTGGTTTTAACTGAAGCACAGTGGGATCGAAGTGTAGAAGCACAGACCTTGAGTCCTATGACCCAATTGGCAGAAGATGTGGCTAATTGTTTTTGGCTAGGACTGTCAGATTCTAACCAAATTTTCAAGTATAAGATAAATTCAGGTAATGTAAATATGCCCTTTGAATTTTTAAACCATCAAATAGATTGTGCTGGGCCAATGTTTTCTATTTGTGGGTGGTGGTTAAAACATGGCAGGCACGCCTTTCTGCATGATTCTGAGTCATATGATCTTTTAACCTTACCTGCAAATGAAGTGCTAGCTTACGGTCAAGAAATGCGTCAAACTCTTGACAACATAGACCTGACTACAATTACGCTGGAAGACCGTAGTAATTTATTGAGGTTAGTTTGTAAATTTCTGTGGAATGATTTAGGGGCAAGGTTTAAGGAATCCCATGATTATCACAGATGGGTTAAATACGCGATTGAATGGCACAGTCTAGGTAGGTTGGCAGGCATTCGTCCACAACTCGGTTTCACATATTACAAATTTGTTAAGCACCACACTCTAAAAAACATGGGCAACGACGCGGTCAAATATACTCCACCTAAAATGTTGTGTGGGCATATCCGCGCGAGTGGGTTTGGTGAACCAGTTGTCTACAATGGTGCGCTGACATTTTATCGAAACTATTTCTTGGGAGTAATAGATGGTCGGTCTGTTAGTCGATTTATTAATGGTGGTCCTGGATTAATTCTCAATTCTGCCAAACGACATCTAAAATACTTTCTGTGGGATACAACTGATGAAACAACCACTTAATACCATTTACATCATATCACCGATTGTTGAAACCGGGTTAGATCGGTTACTCAGGAAACTTATTCCAAGAGTTTCTATTTTGCACATAACTAAACCTATGCCAGTTTTAGGTGGGTTAGATACTAATTCCTTAGTAGTATTCTCTGATGGTCTTAATCTCTCGCCTAAGATGTGTGGCATACCAAACCACGCAAGTTTTGATACAGGTCATGATGCTTTAGATAGTGAGGTATGGGAATTGGTGAAATCATCTGCACGGTTGCTTGGGATAGGTCGTGGTAGTCATTTCTTGTGGGTAAAGTTTGGCGGAAAGATTTTTACTCATTTAGGCGGCCATCGTTATAACCATAAAGTGACTGACCTAGCGACGGGTGAAGTTGTGCATGTTCATTCGGCACATGACCAAGCGGTTTTAACAAATCTACCCGGTTCACGAGTATTAGCCCAGGCTGATACCTCGGTTTGTAGTTGGTGGGAAAATGATCGGGAAGAGGTTCGTTACTCTTCGACCAAAGATTATCTACAAAGTATCGAAGCATGGTCAAGTACAGGCGTACTTGGTATTCAATGGCGACCAGATGTAGCATCCTGTCCAGTAGAAGGTCGAAATCTCTTCTATAACTATTTCTGTCAAACTTTTTTGGAGGATTAACCGTGATAGGAATTGTAGCTAAACGCAAAGACGATGAAGATAGTGGGTTTGTCGGTATCTTAGAATATTATACCGATTATTTTTCCCAATTTGAACCAACAGTTTTAATTCCACCGCTTACCTTGCACGATTGGGTTGAAATACTGCCAACGTTATCGATGGTTGTATTGCCGGGCGGTGGCGATCTTATAACCACGCGGTATGGGTCAGTTCCTAATCATAATGCTGGTAACCCAGATTATTTATTGGAATATTTTGACCAAACATTACTAACCTCAGCCTTAAACTCAAATACACTGGTAGTCGGAATTTGTCGAGGGTTACAATCGCTTGGAATTCAGTGTGGGTTGCAAAAATATTTCCGGTCACATTTACCTAACCACCCACATTCGATTAACTGGCAAGATACGGCGCACAATATATCCATAACTGACCGTGACGGTACAAGTTGGACACGATTAACCAATTCCTTGCATCATCAAGGATTTGTTATTCCAACCACTGAAACGTTTAACGACATCCGTATTTTGGCAACCGCTGATTATGGTAAAACTGAAAAAATTATTGAAGCATTTGAGGGAAATAATTTCCTAGCGGTTCAGTGGCATCCTGAGGTGGTCAATGATTTGATGGTTATTCGCTGGATAAACACTCGTTTAGCTGGTCAGTGGGTGTACCCGCTTTAGATTAGGATCAGCTTTTAACCTACCCTTGACAGTGTTTCTTATGTGTGGTATAGTGGGGGCAGACGTAAAATAATAGATGAAGGATGGAAAACCAATGGTCACTAAAGTATTGAAGCTCGTGTACATTGACCCAAAGAACTACTACAACGATTAATCAGATGCGGAAACCAAGGTCAAGGAGTTTGTTAAGAGTTTGGGGTTGGACAGAATAAAATTTCTTTTGGAGGTTAACCATGAAAACTGCATCCATAGTTGTAACCTTTGATAGTAACGACGACATCGTTACCGCCGAGGTTGCCGTAGACGGCGAAACTGTAAAAACTCTTGACCTTGAAGAACTGGAACAATCGGCCATTGACCTGTTATGCGAGTACGTGCTTGAAGATGGCGGTCAATCTGGGGAAGTTCTACCGATGGATAAAGACCTTCCTTTGGATTCGGTCTTGGAAATTTTTGATTTGACCGCGATGTCCGATCATCCCAAAGAAGTGGTTGCCACAGCTGATTGGGTGGAAGAGGTTGAAGATGACTTACTCAGCTGACCCTAAACTTTCAGTGGTTGTCGAAAAGGGACTGCATCGGTTTGCTCGTCCTCTCAGCGAACTGCTTTTTGATCTATCCCCAACCGAAAATATTTCTGATATGGTTATATCAGGAATTGACGTGTTGTTCTGTTTTTTCAATCTGGTTGATAGAAAACCTATCCCCTACTTGTATGCGTGTAGGTTGCGCAAGCAGTGGTACATACTATCACCACACGACGACATGGCGCGTTTAACCAGAAATCTTTGGTGTGAAGCTCAAACCAAAGCAGAAATAACTGCTGGTTATTTACAACTCACCAAAAATGCCTCTGGTTTATGGGAAGCTTCCCAGGTAATCCCATGACAACCAAATTTTTTATCCCAGGTTATTGTAAAATGCGCTATGCCCAAGTGGATGGTATAGCCTACTATCTGGTTACAAGGACAAAAAATGTTTTTGGGACAGATAGGATGGTTATTAACCCACTTGACATAGCCGATGTTCCAATAACCGATGAATCAGAGATGTTTTATAAATTTACCAATTTTCTATGTGGTCGAAATATCTTTGGTGATTTATTTGTTGTCAAAATAAATTCAACCGACTCAATTCAAATTTTTGGTGTTTCGCTAGAAACCATAAATAAAGCCCCGTATTCTGAAGATGTTCAAGTTTATGAATATGGTTTTAATGAGGTTTTACTAGCTACTGCTAATGCGCTTGTGGTTACTGATTCACTAATTACAACCAGAATTAATGATCTATATGTGCAGGTCATTTCCACAGACGATGAGGTCATCATCATAGTTACTCGAAATCCGATGGAATCTATGTGGGGTATAAAACCACTAGAAAAGCCTATCAAACCAACCGCACAACGCCGCCGAAAAAAACCAGTAGAACCTACAGACCCACCACAAGTGGTTATTGAGGTTAGTCAAGTTGTAGAAACTAATTCTGACACAAACCCTTCGTAATTTATAAACTGGAAAATAACCTCATTATTTTTATCTAGGTTATTTTCCAGTATTTCATTCATGGCTGTTCTATACAATTAACCTGGAACTAAATTTTGGTCAGATTTGAAATGCTCATGACCATCTTAAAATTTGCTACACATAAACCATTTTTTGCATTGTTTCATTAGATCGGCCATTGATCAACTTGCGCGATGGTATCTTATTAGATGAAGGAAGCGTACAATTGGTTCAAAACGAGTTTAGACCAAGACTTGACATGGTAGCTAGGGTGTGGTATTATGGATGGTAGCAGTAAACTCTAATTTCTAAGGACAAAACCATGCCTACTAAAAAGTTTGTGTATAACCCCTCCGATCTTGAAAGAGAAGTCGATAATATTAAACCAGAGGTTACCCACCTGTCCTGCAAAACTCCGACTTTTGACCTATATTTTGAACGCAGGATTGTTCGACTGGTTGATGAGGATCATCAAAGTGTGGTTATTTGGGAATGGAATGTCGATCACCGTGAAGCAGAACCGACCAAGTTGCTGTACCGCAACGACCTTGACTGGTATCCTTCACTTGTAACCGCCCACATGGAAAAGGCGGTTGAAACGATGGACGAGTATTACAAAAGCTTGGAGGTTGAATTATGATCATCGTCGGACAACCTGTGGTAACCTCGGATGGTGGTGTGGTTGCATTTTTGGGGCGTGCCGCGCGTCCTGGTCGGGCTATTGTCATGACTGAGGATGGTTCATTGATGAATATCGATGACCAGGAACTTAAACCTCTAGTTGATGTTCATAATGAACCTCACTTGGGGTTGGCTTCCTACGAATTGGTCAATAAGTGGTACGCTATTCTACCCAACCAGTTGGCTTATCTGCGGTCTTCAGTGCGGTCAACACGCTGTTTGCTTCGGGCGCAAATGTTGACCATCGTAGGTTGACATGTCTCAGCGAGAATACCGTGAGTATCGACGGTTGTATTTTGAGCTGGTGGCCCAATTGGTTGGGCAATTTCCGCATATTCGGCGGGTTTATTCGATCATTCCGTGGGCTTCCCGCCTATTCTGTAGAACCCAGCTTAGTTGTCTGTGGGATGTGCTGGACGAATTTGTTGGTTAAACCACTTGAAAGGGGGTGAAAATAATGACGACTACGCAAGCGATTCAGGAATTTTTCAGCAAGGACGACCTGCCGCCGGGAACTGGTGCAGCTCGACCGGTTACCAATGGTGAGTTGCTGAACCTGCGCCGTTCCGATAAGGATGGTTATACCTCCCTCGGTTATATGGCGGCGGACGCTCTCGGCGCGGTTATTGATCCGACCACTGCCTAGTGGGTTGTGTTCCTACTCTGCCTACGGTTGAGTGCCGTAGGCAGGACTAGGTGCATAACCACCTAAAAATCTTGGCATGGAGGGTTCACATGAAACGGTTCGTGATGTTCTGTGTGGTGTTTTGGGTCATTGTTGTGTTGTCTGGTTGTGGAGCTGCTTTGCCACTTGTGACCGGCGCAGTGACCGGCGCGGCGGCGTCTGGAAGTGAGATTATTTTGACCGTCGGCACAGTTGTGGTTGGGATTCTAGGTTTTCCTGGTGACACGATTCCCCTGGACAAACTGCGAGCTACTGAACCTGAACTGTGGGCTGACCTAACGACCGAGGTTCGTCTGCGAAGTCTGCCGATGGTTATGAGTGTCGACCATGCTGAAATTAGGCATGGGGTTGGCATTGTCGATACGGTTAACAAGTGCTTTGACCAGTACGGTGCAATCCGAACCTTTGTAAATAAGACCACCGGGCGGGTTGCTGAAATCTGTCAAGATGGGCCACAATTCATGATTCGTATCAAAGATGCAACCGGTGACCTTGTGACCGCATTTATGAAGGAAAAGATGCGGTTCATTGAACAGGTAACTCAATACCTGATTAACCGAGGTTATATCCTCAAGTAAGGGAGTGTCATGATACGCGATAACCCAGAGTACATGCGTAGACTCGCGCTGATTTTTTTGGCGGTTAGCCATGCCATGAATACGAGTGAGATGCTGACCACAGGTCAAGAGTTGGTTGATTTGGCCGAAGGTCTGCCTATCGAGTTGTTCAAGTATTACGACTGGTTGGGTATCCTAGCTGCCACCAAACCAGACGCGGTCGATGTTAACCTGCTGTACCACATCGGGTTAGACATCCTCAATCCTGACGAGGTCATCAATGATTAGTATCTCCACTGGGTTGCTGTACTTGGCGCTGGTACTGGCGTTGTCCGGGTTGATGTTCAAACTTTTTCACAAAGGATAATTCACATGGAAAAATTGACGCACGCGGTTATGGTTGCCATTGTGGTTGTAGTGCTGATCTTGGTTGCGGCGCTATTGTCGGG
>Ga0208980_10002416_pt1 | contig 11344 bp, 8 predicted proteins | sample WetSurMetagenome_3_FD_187993 | JGI IMG/M metagenome (GOLD analysis project Ga0208980, IMG submission 187993) | Wetland microbial communities from Twitchell Island in the Sacramento Delta, sample from surface sediment Aug2011 Site A1 Bulk (version 2) | ecosystem: Environmental > Aquatic > Marine...
AAACTGGTTGATCCTGTAATTCTTGGAAATTCGCTTGACACCATTATGAAAAAATGGAACTGGAAGACTACCTGGGGCTGGGATTTCCCGATGCTGGCAATGTCTGCAGCATCGATCGGCAGAGCTGAACAGGCAATGGATTTTTTACTTATGGATGCTCCCAAGAACCGGTATTTAGTGAACGGGCATAATTACCAGGATGCGAGGCTGGCAATATATCTGCCCGGGAACGGAGGTCTTCTTACCGCTGTTGCAAAATTGTGCACATCAGATCAGTTTCCGCATAATGGTAAGTGGAAAGTCAGATGGGAAAACCTTAATTCTTATGTTGAATGATGATTTTAGTTTAACTTTACATAAATGACATACTATATGAATATAATTTTATTGGCGCTGTGCCTTATTTCATGCTCAGGTCGGGTTGAAATACCAGACTGGAAACTTGTGTGGTCTGATGAATTCGATAAACCTGGTCTGCCAGATGCATCAAACTGGGGAAATGAAGTAGGTTTCATCAGGAATAATGAACTTCAGTATTATACACCCGGAAGGATCGAAAACTCAGTGGTGAAGGATGGTAAGCTTCTGATAATCGGGCGTAAGGAATCTTATGAGTCGGCGAACTATACATCGGCAAGTCTGACAACTGATGGAAAACATAGCTGGACATACGGTAAGATTGATGCCAGAATCAAATTGCCAAAAGGACAGGGGATGTGGCCTGCATTCTGGATGCTCGGACAAAACATCCACCAGGTAGGCTGGCCAAAATGCGGGGAGATCGACATCATGGAGCATATTAATAATGAGGATCTTCTGCATGGAACACTCCACTGGTATAATGAGAAACATGTATCTTCAGGCGGAACAACCCCGTGTGACGTCACCAAATACCACAATTATACTGTTGAGTGGGATAAAGAGTCAATAAGGTGGTTTCTGGATGGGATAAAGTACTGGGAAGTACCGATTAAAGATGGTATCAACAGTACTGAGGAATTTCAAAAGCCTCATTATATTATTCTTAATCTGGCAATCGGCGGTACGTGGCCAAAAAATCCTGATGCGACCACTGTTTTTCCCGATACGATGTATGTTGATTATGTAAGAGTTTATCAGAATGGCATAAAATAGAATAGCAATGATAATTTTTAATGTCAGGTTAATTAAGACCATTGCAGTTCCCTTGCTGATCTGTGTGATTCTGGTTTTGCCTGTTGATGGTCAGACAAGACCTGACGGATCAGCTCCCCAGTTTCTGTATCCTGAATTCACAAAAAGTAAAGTCAGGATGAAAAATGGCCAGATGCAAAATATAATGCTGAATTATAATACTGTATCAGAAAAAATGGTTTTTCAGAAGGATGAGAAACTGTATGATATGGCGAATCCCGAGATGATTGATACTGTTTTTCTGCAGGACAGCCGATTTGTTCCTGTTGGTAAAGTTTTTTACAGGATAGTGCTTGTAGCCCCTGTTGCTTTCTATGCCCAGTATAAAGGTGAGTTACAACCTCCGGGAACCCCTGCAGGATACGGTGGTACTTCCCAGGTTTCCAATACTAAAAACATGTCATCAGTCCAGCTTTCTACCGGATATTATAATCTTGATCTGCCGGCTGATTATACGGTAAAAACAAATATTATCTATTGGTACAGTAAAGCTGGCAATATGTTGAGTTTTGTCAATGAAAGGCAGTTCCTCAAGCTAAACACTGATAAGGAAACGGAATTAAAGCAGTTTATTAAACAAAATAAAATCAGGTTCGACAGACTTCCTGATATCGTAAAACTGGCTGAATATTATAATCAACTGATTCAGTAAGCTGCATAATGATACTTTGATCTCGTAGTGAATTGACTTTACCAGGTGATCACTCTGGATCTGTAAACCTGATTTTACTCTTGTGAAATTTCCGAAGCAGAATTTTTAGACATTGAAAATAAATTTGACTTGCATAATGGTCTTTCTTAACTTTGGTATAATTAATTCAAATTGGGCCTTTTAAGCACTTAAAACTAAAATCGCCTGATTAATTTACTCACTTAAGTCCAAATTCAAAATGAGACTTTAAATTATCGTTTATTAAGCGATTGACATTATTATCTGAAGGTAACTTTCTAAACCGGTAAAAAATGAAACAGCAAAGGAAAATACTAAGTATTTTTTTCCTGCTTGGTTTTTGCATTGCCATAGTGCAAGGCCAGCAAACCATTCCGACCACAGGGGGAAATGCCAGCGGCAGCGGAGGATCAGTCAGTTATACCGTTGGTCAGATCCTTAGCAGCTCCATATCAGGTTCAAATGGAACCGTAGTACAGGGAGTACAACAGCCCTATGAAATCTCGGTTGTAACAGCATTAAGAAACACCGAAGATATCAGTCTCAAATGTTTAGTTTACCCCAACCCTACAGCAGGATTAACAAAACTGGTTTTTGAATCTCCTGATTTTGAAAACCTGAGATTCCGGCTTTATGATATTAACGGAGTCCTGCTTCAGGATGAAAAAATTGAAAGCATGGAAACGGAGATATCTCTAGAAAACTTCTCATCTTCAGTCTATTTCCTGAAAGTATTAAGAAACAATTTAGAAGTTAAAGTATTTAAAATCGTTAAAAAATAAATTAATATGAAAAAAATATTTACCCTCTCAATAGCATTATTATTTGCTTTTAGTATTCTGGGCCAGGCACCTCAGAAAATGAGCTATCAGTTTGTGGTACTGAATGCAGGTGTAGCATTAATTACAAACCAGAATGTCGGAATCAAAATATCCATTTTACAGGGGACCCCATCCGGGACAGTGATATATTCGGAAACTTACAGTCCTAATCCACAGACCAATGCCAATGGTCTTGTAACTATTGAAATCGGAGGAGGTTTCCCAGAGACCGGAACATTTTCAGCGATAAACTGGGCATCCGGACCATATTTTCTTAAAACAGAAACCGACCCGACAGGTGGAACAAGCTACACAATCACAGGGACAAGCCAGTTGTTAAGTGTTCCTTATGCTTTACATGCAAAAACTGCTTCGACTGCGAATTATAATGATCTTTCAAACCTACCGTCATTAAACATTTCCAACTGGAACACTGCCTATGGCTGGGGCAATCATGCCGGGCTGTATAGACCTATTTCATATGTACCATCTTGGAACGAGATAACAAGTAAGCCAACAACCCTGGCTGGTTATGGAATTACAAATGCCATGAGTACATCACATCCTGCAAATGGCATCACTTCTGGAAATATCACTAATTGGAATACTGCTTATGGGTGGGGTAATCATGCAAGCGCTGGGTATGCAATCTTTCCTACACAAACAGGCAATAATGGTAAGTATTTAAAAACTAATGGTACAGTCGCAACATGGGAAACAATTACCTCAACAAATACTGACATACAAATGTCGTTTCAATTCGTAACTTACAAACCTGGATCTTCGAATCCAATCGCCTTTGGTTTTATTTTAAGTAATGGAACTATTGCGTCTGGTTCAGGTAATTTTTCATGCATATGGAGTTCCCTTAACTCGAGATATGAAATTGCTATAAATGGCGAATCTTATTTTTATACTTCTTATACAACAATTGTTCAAATGATTGATAGTTCAGCAATTATTTGTCCTGGGGTCGATAGCATATCAGGTAAATTATTAGTTATTTTTACAAGGCACACTTTCTAAAGTGATTTATTTTTATAAAATTACCTTAAAAAAATGGAACTAAAATTTCATTAAAATCTTGATATCACGATAAAAAAAGTTCATTAAACTCAGATATTTAGTTATTCAAATTATTCTCTTAAATTAAATTATTGCACTCCTTAATAATGCAAGGAGGGTAATTTTTTGTAAATCATATACGTGGTTTCCTGTTAAAAAAGTCCTCCAGAGTATTTTTATTTTATAGATTTGTATGTCAACCGAATAAAAGTTGTTAAAATAAAAAGGGTCAGTTGTTCTCTGACCCTTTGATATTCAATTGTCGGGGTGATCTGACACTTATCTGCAGGCATTCAGTACTCGCATTTGAGTTATTTATTCTAACTTTTAACCACCTGGACGGATGTGGTATGATGTCGGATTTTTATATATCATAAGTAACATCAACGAAAAAATCTCTGCTTTCCACCCCAGGCTTGTAAGGAAGAACTTACCCATCATATTTTTTCCGCAAAAGTATTTGCAGTTATCTTAATTCATTCTTAATATAAGATTAATCCGGAGTTAATCTGAATTAGTTTTTATTGTCGGATTTTTGATTTATTGTATCTGATAATGAATATAATCTTGTTTCAATAAAAGATATAAGCATCATGAGAATTTTTTAAAACCTTAAATATAGAAGCGCCTTATTTGATAAATGTTAAAAATAAAAACAAATGGAATATACAGCTGTTTTAGAAAAAGTCGATCCGATCTATGGCAGAATGCAAAAAAGTCATTACAGTGAAACAATGATTCCGGCTCACGGGAACAAAAATTCCTCTGTTATTGAAGAGCTGATTGCAGAGGGTGGTAATAACTTTTATCGTTACCTGAGGTGGCTGGATCTTGCAAATGATCCAAATATACTATTACTCTCTTCAAAGCATCACTATTACTACGATCATAATGAGTTAAGATCAACAACCACCTTAATAACTGTGAAAAAACTGAACCGGATTAAGTATATTGATAGTTTTATACATGCGTTACACCTGGTATTATCACCTGGAACCAACTTCATCGGATACTTTTCTGATTCTGATACTCAAAACGGATCAGGAATTGTCACCATGATGTATAAAGGATTCATTGATTTTTTGGATTCACGAGTTGATAGAAAACTTAATACCGGAGCTGTCTCAAAGCTGCTTGAATCAAACGGTTTTCAGGTTAATGATATGACATTGATTAATGGTTTGACCTATTTTAAAACCCGGAATATCAGATAGCCGGTTGTGCAACAGGATAAAAACTTTCTTTTATAAAAGAATCCTATCCCGGATTTTTATACTTGCGGCTCTTCGCTCAGAAGATATCCAAATCCTTTTTTTGTTTGGATAAGTTTTTTTGTGAAATCTTTATCAATTTTCTTTCTCAGGGAGTTTATATGTACGTCAATTACGTTAGTTCCTGAATTGAATGAAAAACCCCATATTTTCTCTGCAATAAGAACTCTGTCATATACTTTACCTTTATTACTTAATAAAAGTTCGAGAATTTTATATTCGGTAGGAGTAAGATTAATTTCCCTGTCATTTCTCCTGACTTTTTTGGTTATTGTATCAAGTTCAAGATCGAGGGCTTTCAATCCGGGATTCACCATTAATTCCCTGTTTCTGCGGTTCAATGCTTTAATCCGGGCCAGAAGTTCCTGGAAACTGAATGGTTTCGGAAGATAATCGTCTGCTCCGCAATCAAATCCAGTCAGCTTATCTTCAACTGAATCAAGAGATGTTAACATTATTACCGGAGTCCATATACTATTATTCCGGATTCTTTTACATAATTCAAATCCGGAAATGCCAGGTATAACTATATCAAGAATAATTACATCATATTTTCGTGAAAAAGCTAACTTTTCTCCTATTGTGCTATCGTATGCTGTATCGACTATACAATCATTGCTTTCTAAACCTATTCTGACAAACGATGATATTTTAGGATCATCCTCGACAAGCAATATTCTCATAATACCAGGTTTAACGACCATACAAGATACTTAAAAAAATACTTCCCGGATCAATTTCAAACAGGAAATTATTACCTGAATGTCTTAAAATACAATTAAAATATTTAATAACTTTCAGAATTAAACCGCTTCTTGAGCGAATAAATCAGAGTTTTCGATATCCTTAGCTGGCATAAATATGATATGTGGTTCTTATTAACTTTACGGAAAATCAGTTAAATTTGATAACCTGATTGGCAATCAAAAACAACTGAAACCGTGGAAAGGTAATGTCATGAAAACCTCCTGCTTAAAATGACTGAGGATAAAACATATCAACTATCCAGATCCCACTGGTATTCACTGGGTTTGCCATACACTATTCAAATAACTGTTTGGTTATTAATTCTTCTTGTATATTTAATAAGTCTCCTGGATCTTGTCGGATGGGCTTTCCATATAACTTTTTTTAAAAGCATTGCAGCCCATTGGGAACCTATGAAGATTATCACTGCAGTCTGTTCTTTTTTCGTTGCCACAGTGCTTGTGCTTGTTCAGATAAAATTACCGGCAATTCTTACAAGGATCATTACAAGGGTATTAGCTATTTTAATTTGTCTCGTTTGTCTGTTGACACTATATGTTTACCTCTATTCAGTTAATACTGGTCATGAAACATCTATAACCAAAGTATCCTGGCTGGCTTTTATTATTGCTCCGGAGATGAGAATGGCTACCTTAACAGCATTCACCCTCCTTCTTATAGGATGTGTGCTTTTCCTGTTAACAGCAAAAAGACCTGAAGCCAAAGGAATTGCCCATATATTAATTCTTCCTGCTGCACTAATAAGTTACTTTATTCCTGTCAGTTATATAATTGGTGTCTATTCCTTATATGAGTATAATGAAATACCGATAGCCCTGAATACAGGCATTGCTTTATGCGCTATCTGCGCGATTGTCTTTCTGATCAATCCGGATACATGGCTTATGAAAGTATTCACATCCGGCGAAACAGGATCTATTTTTGCGCGGAAACTTCTACCCCCATTGATCCTATTACCTGTGGTTATTGGCTGGTTAAGGTTAAATGGAGAGCGGGCAGGTTTTTTCGAATCTGATGTAGGTGTCGCCCTGGTGGCTATTACCTATCTTTCAAGCTTCCTGATACTTATATGGCTGACAGCCCGATCTGTTAATAAAATAGACGAGAACAGATGGCTTTCAGAAGAAGCATTGCGTGAAAGCGAAAAGCGATTCCAAAAGGCACAGGAAATCGCTCACTTTGGAAGCTGGGAACTAAATATTGTAAACAACCGGCTGACATGGTCAGATGAAGTTTACAGGATATTTGGTTTCAATCCACACGAGTATATCATTACCTATGAAACTTTTCTCGAAATCATCCATCCTGATGACCGGGCTGCGGTGGATGCTGCTTATTCAGGATCATTGCGCGAGGGAAAAGACTCCTATGAGATCGAACACAGGATCATACGAAAATCAAGTGGTGAGGTCCGGTTTGTTCATGAGAAATGCACACATTTCAGGGATGAGTCCGGTAAAATCATAAAATCCGTTGGCATGGTCCATGATATAACCGAAAGCAAGAAATCAGAAATGGCTTTAATCGAGAGTGAGGAAAAATACCGGTTGCTGTTTAACGAAATGACTGAAGGATTTGCATTTCATGAAATCATTCTCGATGATAAGGGAAAACCCTGTGATTACAGGTTTCTGACTGTTAACCCTGCCTTTGAAAAGCTTACCGGACTAAAAGCTGAAAAAATCATAGGGAAAACTGTGTCAGAAGTGTTACCCGGAACAGAAGAATACTGGATTGATAATTATGGTAAGGTTGCACTAACGGGTGAAAATATTGAATTTGAGAATTTTTCATCCGATTTAAACAGCTATTTCAGAGTCAGCGCTTTCAGTCCTAAAAATGGATACTTTGCTACCATCTTTGAAGATATTACTACCCGGATCCTTGCGGAAAAAGAATTACGAAGGACGAAAGACTATCTTGAGAACCTGATAAATTATGCTAATGCACCAATTATTGTATGGGATTCCAATACTGAGATCAAGCTTTTTAATCATGCATTTGAGCGGCTTACCGGATATTCTTCTTCTGAAGTTGAAGGTAAAAAACTTGATATGCTGTTTCCCAGAAGTTCATTAAAATTATCAATTTTAAGAATCAGGCATGCATTTACAAAAAACTGGGAATCCATAGAAATTCCAATCCTTACCAAAAATAAAGAGATCAGGACGGTTTTATGGAATTCTGCAAATATTTGTGATTCTGATAATAAAACAGTGTTATCAACAATTGCTCAGGGGCAGGATATTACTGAGAGAATAAAAGCTGAGAAGGAAGTGAGTAAAGCCAAAGAAAAGTTGGATATAGCTCTGGAAAGCGGAAATATAGGAATCTGGGAATGGGATATCAGAACAGGTGCATTTGGATGTGATGAAAGGATGGGAAAAATGTTTGGTTTGGGGAAGAAAACTTTAATGAAAACATATGATGACTTTGAAAAACATATTTATGAGGATGATCTTTTTCATTTTCGGAAAGTAATCCAGCATGCCATTAAGGAAGATTTACCCTTTGAATTTATCTATAGAATCAAACGGAATAAAAGGGACATAAGTTATATAAGTTCCAAAGCCTCACTTGAAAAGGATAATAATGGAATACCGGTAAAAATGACTGGTGTTTGTTTCGATATAACAGAAATGAAGAAGGGAACAGAACAGACTCTTTTTAATCTGAATGAAGATTTGCTGCGTTCAAATAAAGAACTTGAACAATTTGCATATGTAGCATCCCATGACCTTCAGGAACCTTTGCGTATGATATCAAGCTTCACCCAATTGCTTTCGATGCGATACAAAGATAAGCTGGATCAGGAGGCACAGGAATTTATTAATTATGCTGTTGACGGAGCTTCTAGAATGCAGACTCTGATTAACGACCTTCTTGAATATTCAAGAATTGGAACCAGAGGTAAAGACTTGGTAATTACAGATATGCAGAACATTTTGGGGCATACCATAAATAACCTGGGTATTAAAATAAAAGAGAAAAATGCATTGATTACCAATGACGATTTACCTTCTATTTATGCTGATGGCGGTCAAATGGTTCAGCTTCTGCAGAATCTGATAGGTAATGCCCTTAAATTTTGTGATACATCACCAAGGATACATATTTCAGCAAAAGAAGAGGAAGATCATTACCTCTTTACGGTAAAAGACAATGGCATAGGAATAGAATCCCAATATTTCGACAGAATATTCCAGATATTCCAACGTCTGCATTCGAAAGATGAGTATGGAGGAACAGGTATCGGTCTTGCAATCTGCAGGCGTATTGTTGAACGTCATGGAGGTAAAATATGGGTTGAATCGAAACCAGGTGAAGGGACTATGTTTAAATTTACAATAATGAAACGATAAATAGAAAGGAATGATGGAAAACAATTCAATAAATACAATAGATATATTGATTGTTGAAGACAACAAAGGCGATGCACGGCTTATTAAAGAAGTATTTAATGAAAACAAAGTCTTCAATTCTCTTTATTTTGTAAATGATGGTGTAGAAGCAATGGATTTCCTAAATGCCAGGGGAAAGTTTAAAGGAGTACCAAAGCCTGATTTGATAATACTTGATCTGAATCTTCCAAGAAAAGATGGACGTGAAGTTCTGGCCGAAATAAAATCTGATAATAAACTGAAGCACATTCCTGTAGTTATTATGACCATTTCACAGGCAGATGAAGATATACTCAAATCTTATAATCTGCATGCTAATTGTTACGTATCGAAACCTATTGACCTGAATCAATTTATTAAGGTTGTTAAATCAATCGAGAATTTCTGGTTTTCAGTTGTTAAATTACCTCCAAAGCTATGATTACCATATAGATATAAGGTTTACTCGTCAATTGTTACAAGATGGAACCTTTTTTAAGTATACTCATTGTCGAAGATAATCCCGGTGATGTCATCATTGTGACAGAATTAATGAAGTCATCAGGATTAAATTTCAAACTTTCTGAAGTATCAACCCTGAGAGAAACTTTATCGCTTTGTACCGACCACGATTTTGATATTATTCTTTTAGATCTTGGTCTTCCTGATAGTGTAGGACTTGAAACACTTAAGAAGATCCAGGTATTCCAGGTAAAATCACCTGTGGTTGTGATGACAGGATTGGATGACGAAAATATTGCCCTCGAATCATTGAGAGAAGGAGCTCAGGATTATCTTGTAAAGAATAGGTTAACTTCTGATATTATATTACGTACCATTAAATATAGTATTGAAAGAAAAAAAATACTGGATTTACAAAAAAGACATCTTCAACAGTTCTCTATCCTTTCTTCCTGTACTACGGTATTAAATGAATGCGAGGATATCTCGTCAGGTCTTTCTGCTATTTGTGAAAATCTCCGATTGTTGCTTGAAAAAGCAGTTGTTATAGCCATTGAATTCCTCGATCCGGGCACCGTTCGTTTATCAGGCGTCGAATGGCTTAGACCATGGTCTGAAAAAATTAAACTCCTCACAGGATGGAATTTGGACAGAAATGTTTTTGATAATATTGAACAGAACAAAGAAATACTGAATTCTCTAAGCAATGGCAAGCTCTGTGAGATAAGTGATGGTTTCTATGAAATATTTGCAGGAATCATCGGCCGGAAGAATTATACAGAACTTGTTAAAATGCTCGATATAAATAACGGTTATGCAATCGGGTTTTTTAGAGATGAATACTTTTATGGCGGATTTCTGATATTTTCTCAAAAATCGATTGGTGATGATGACATTAAAATTATTGAAACCATCAGCAATCAGACTTCGTTGATCATAAACAGAAGGTTAATTGAAAAAGATCTTAGATTAAGCGAGTTACGTTACAAGAAATTAAACAAGAAGCTTGAACAGAAAGTTATTGAACGTACTCATGATCTCGAATCAGCCAATTACCAGTTACATCAGGAGCTTACAGAACGTACTCTGGCTGAGGAAGCTCTGAAAAAGAACGAATTGCTACTAAAAGAGCTGAATGCTACCAAGGATAAATTTTTTAACATAATAGCTCACGATCTGAAAAATCCCTTTACGAGTCTTCTCGGATCATCGGAATTGTTATTTGAGAATATCCAAAAGATGGATAGTGAAAAAATTAGAGAGCTCGCAATAATATTGAATGAATCAGCAAAAAGCGGTTATGCAATACTTCAAAATCTGCTTGACTGGTCAAGATCGCAAACCGGCTTGCTAAAATACAATCCTGGAAGATTCAATTTAAGTGATCTGATTAAGAAAAATATCTCGAATCTGCAGTTTCTGGCAGACAATAAAGAGATAACTCTGTGTTCTGAAGTAAAAGAAGATATTTACATAATTACAGATGAGAATATGATAAATACTGTATTACGCAATGTTCTAAGCAATTCAATAAAATTTACAAACAGGGGTGGCAAGATAATTATTAGATCGATAGTCAACAATGGAGAGGTCATTATTTCTGTAAAAGATAACGGAATAGGAATTTCAGGGGAAAATATCAATAAGCTGTTCAGAATCGATACTAAATATTCAAGGCCAGGAACTGAAAATGAGCAAGGCACAGGCCTGGGTTTGAAACTCTGCAAAGAATTT
>Ga0208980_10002417_pt1 | contig 11342 bp, 6 predicted proteins | sample WetSurMetagenome_3_FD_187993 | JGI IMG/M metagenome (GOLD analysis project Ga0208980, IMG submission 187993) | Wetland microbial communities from Twitchell Island in the Sacramento Delta, sample from surface sediment Aug2011 Site A1 Bulk (version 2) | ecosystem: Environmental > Aquatic > Marine...
AAGAGCTGGTCCGGCTGAAGACGGAGTTCATCTCATCCGTCGCCCACGAGCTGCGGACGCCGATCACGTCGCTCGACGGGCTGTCCGGCCTCCTCCGTTCGGGCAAGGTCGGCGACCCGGACAAGCGCCAGCGGCTGCTCGGGCTCCTGGCCGGCGAATGCGGCCGGCTGACCCGGTTCCTCACCAACGTCCTCGATTACGGCCAGATCGAGGGCGACGCCAAGGTCTACGATCCCAAGCCGACGGACCTGGGCCCCATCGTCCGGGAAGTGGCCGATCTGGTGCGGGAAAGCCAGACGGGCGGGGAGGCCGTGATCCGCGTCGACGTCCCCGTCGCTGCGGTCACGGTTCGGGCCGACGCGGACGCCGTCCGCCAGGCGGTGCTGAATCTGCTCGACAACGCCCTCAAGTACAGCCCGGAGCGCAAAGAGGTGACCCTCAGCCTGGCCGCCGGCCCGGAGGCCGCCGTTATTTCCGTGAAGGACCGGGGCATGGGCATCGAGCCGGTGGACCGGGAAAGGATCTTCGAGGCTTTCTTCCGCTCCCCCGGGGCGGTGGCCCACGATCCGTCCGGCGTCGGTCTCGGGCTGAGGATCGTCCGTCACATCATGGACGCCCACGGCGGCCGGGTCGAGGTCGAGAGCGAACCCGGAAAGGGGAGCGTCTTCCGGCTGGTCTTTCCCCGCTAGGGGTCAAACCTTAATTCTTATAATTTGTTCTATCGGCGCGGGCAGTTTTATTTTGAAAATTATAAGAATTAAGGTTTGACCCCTTCTTGTTTTCTAGATCCAGCGAAGGATCGGGATGAAGAGGGCGAGCGACAGGATGACGACGGCCCAGATCGTCCCGACGGTCATCAGCTTGGCCTTGAGCGTCTTCATGTCGTGCACCCAGAAGGCGACGATGAAGAAGGTCAGGTAGCCGAAGAGAAAGATGAGCCACGGCGCGCTGCGGCTCCACCAGGCGTAATCCCAGGTCAGGGCGCCCACGCCGTTGAGCAGGAACTCGATGAAAACGCAGAAGGCGGCCCCGGCGACCGCGATGAACCAGCGGTTGGGCAGGCCGAGGATCTTCGTTTTCCTGTCGGGGAGGAGCATCTTCGACCAGATGATGCCGGAGACGGCGAACATGAACATGATCTCGATGTTGAGGCCGATGAGGATGAGGTAGGCGGTCTTGCCGGGCGCGCCCCAGACCGGGGCGTAGCCCGTGAAGTGGAAGACGAGGCCGTTCCAGATCTCGTTCGTCCAGTCCATGCCCCAGAAGGCCAACCCGGCCAGGACCAGGTTCCAACGCCGCTCGGCCGCCTCCGCCGTGTAGACATAGAAGACGAAGGCCAGAAGGGGGATGACGTACCATTGGAACAGGCTTCCATCGCGCAGGATGGCCAGGGCTTGAGACGCGGATTCGGTCATGCGGACCTCCTTGGAGAGAGGCGGATTCGCGGCCGTCAGTCAGGCGGAATTGTAGGCGGGAAGCCGGGCGGGAGTCAACAACATCGGGGGCCAGGTCTACTTTTGCTCACTTTTTTGGGCAAAAAGTAGACCTGGCCCCCTCTTGGTCTTTATTCTATCTGTCGGCGAACGCGTAGATGGTCAGGAAGCCGTGCTGGCTGATCTTGGCGATGAGCTCACCGCTGACCTTTTCCACACTGTCGCTCGTCTGATGGTAGTCGGCCGTCATGGCGGCCATGTAGTAGACGTAGGGGACCTTCACCGACGCGAAGGAGGAGTGGTCGGAGCCGCCGCCGCCGACGCCCAGGGCGTTGAAGCGGAAGGCCAGGTCGAGCCCGACGTACTGGTTCATCTCCCGGGCGATGTCGGCGAACGGGGTGCCCTCGGTCAGGTTGACGCTGACGAACCAGGGGGCGCGGACCTTCTTGACGATCTCCTCGGCGCCGGGGACGCTGTAGGCCCGCATGGTGCGGGCCAGCGTCTCGGCGTCATAGGGCCGGCTGATCATGTCGTAGTTGAGATAGCCGACCGTCTTCTCGATCGGGAAGACGGGGTTTTGGGCGTAGTAGCGCGATCCGAGGAGGCCCTCCTCTTCGCCCGTCCACAGGGCGAAGACGATGGTGCGCTTGGGCTTGACCGGGCTGGCGGCGATGGCCTTGGCGATGTTCAGGACGCCGACCGAGCCGGAGCCGTTGTCATCCGCGCCGTTGAAGACATAGCCCTCCCAGGCCCCGTTGTGGTCGTAGTGGGCGCCGACGACGAAGTACTCATCCTTGAGCTTGGGATCGGAGCCCTCGATGATGCCGAGGACGTTGGTGCCGCGGACCAGGGCCGTCTTGGCCGTCGTCGCGATGGTCACCTTGGCGCCGGGGACGGCCATCGAGGCCGGCTTCATGGTCGTTTCGATCTTCTTCTTCAGGTCGTCGATCGTCTGGCCCGTCCCCTCGAGGAGGAAGTTGGCCATCTCGCGGGTGATCGTGGTGGACTGGACGCCGCCGCCCATGCCCATCCCGCCGCCGGTGTCGCTGGCGAGGGACAGCCGCCGGCGGGGCTTGTTGATGATCGGGCGCTCGTCGCTCGGCTTGCGGACCATGGACAGCGCGTTGAAGATGGTGGCGTCCTTGCCCGTGTTGGCCACCTGGATGATGGCCGCCGGCCCGAGCTTGTTGATCTCGGTCAGCTTGTTGAACCGCTGCGGGCCGCCGCGCATCATCATGGCCATCTGGTCGCCCTGGGGCGGGGCCGGGAAGTACTTGTCCTTGAGCTCTTTCTTGGCCTGGAACGGCGACAGGGGATTGTCGCGGCCGGGCGCGTCGCTGAGAACGAGGACGATCTTGCCCTTGAGATCGAGGCCCTTGAGCTCGTCGAATCCGGCCGACGGCTCGGTGATGCCGTAGCCGACGAAGACGACCGGCGCGGTCACGGTGCCTTCAGCGGCGCCGCCCATCCCGCCGAACCCGCCCTGATAGTCCGCTCCGCCGTGGAACGTCCGGCTCTTGAGTGCGCTGCCCTTGCTGATCTCGATCGTCATTTCGGACTGGGAGTCCGTGGTCTCCCGCAAGGCGAATTCCTGAAAATAGGTCTTCTCCGGGGGGGCCTGGGGCGCCTGGCCCCCGCCGCCGCCCATGCGGAATCCGCCCCGCATCGGCAGATCGCCGGCGGGCTTGATGCCCCACATCTTGAACAGGGACGCGGCGTATTCCGCGGCCAGGGCGTAGCCCCGGGTCGCGGTCTCACGGCCTTCCAGGAGGTCCGAGGCGATGTAGGTCAGCATCGCGATGGAGTCCTTGGCGGTGATGGCCTCGAGGCCCGCCTTGAACTTGTCCGGCGCCGGCACGGGCTTGTCGACCAGGCTCAGCGCCTTCTGCACGTCCTCGAGCTTCATCTGCTGCGCCGGCGGCGGGCCCTGGGCCCGCAGGCCGATGATCGCGGCGAAGACGAGGACAACGGCCAGAACGTTCTTTTTCATGAATACCTCCAGCCAAAATTCAATATCATATTATAGACGCATCGCGGCCGGATTTCTTCCCCGGGGGATCCGACCGCCTTGACTTCGGCCGCCCGGGCCAATATATTCGGCGGGAATCACCCATGAAAGGGCGCTGATGGCGAAAGAACCCCTCCTCTCGCGGTACCGGGCGCTGCTCAAGCCCCTGCCGATCGAGGGCCTGCCCGATCTCCTGCTCTTCCGGCCGATCGCCTTCGGCCTCGTCCAGATCCTCAAGAAGTATCCCGTGACGCCCAATCAAGTCTCCCTGTCGTCGATCTCGATGGGGCTTCTCGGCGGCCTGTCCTTCGCCCTGGGCACCCGGCTCAGCTTCGCTCTGGGCGGGATCTGTTACCTCCTGGCCGCGGTCCTCGACTGCGCCGACGGGATGCTGGCCCGGTTGAAGAAGTCGGGGACGCCCTTCGGGAGGATCATCGACGGCGCCATCGACTACACCAACGGCATGTTCATCATGATCGGCCTGGCCGCCGGCCTCGTCCGGGCCGGGATCGCCGTCCCGCTCGGGGCCTGGCCGCTCACCGCGCTGGCAGGCGTCTCCCTGGCCCTGCACTGTGTCGTCATGGATCATTTCCGCGGCCGTTACGCCTTCCAAGCCTTGGGCGTCAAGAGCTCGGTCTTCGACGACATCCGCGACCAGGAAAGGGCGCTCGAGGACCTGAGGGTCCGGGGAGGCCATCACCCGCTGCGCTTTGTCCTGGAGGCGTCCCTCCGTTATCACCGGATCCAGGCCCGCATCGCGCCCGAGGCGCGGCGGCTCGATCCCCGGACCTACGCCCGGTTCAATACGGCTATGCTGCGGGCCTGGCAGGGGCTCGAGCTGTCCCTCCACATCCTCATCCTGGCCGTCGCGGCCCTGCTTTTCAGGCCCGGGATCTTCTTCTTTTACGCGATCGTCGTCGCCAACGCCTGGCTCCTGATCCTGGCCCCTGTCCAGTATCTCGTCGACCGGCGGGTGGCCGCGCTGAGCGCGGCGGCCCTCCCGCCGCCCGATGGACAGGGCCCGGGCGATGGCTTATCATAGCCCCGCGGCGTCGCGGACGCCGGGAATTCCGTCGAGAGGTTGCCGACCATGAACATGAAAAGCTCGTTGCTCGTCCTCGTTTGCATCGGCCTCATCGGCCTGGCCGCCGGGTGCAGGAAGAAGGAGCCGGAACCGCGGCCGGCCGCGGCCGCCGCGGAGTTCCAGTGGCAGATCGACCAGTTCGCCGACCTCCGGATCCTGCGCTATCAGGTGCCTGAGTTCGAGACCCTGACGCCGGCCCAGAAAGAGCTGGTGTATTATCTCAGCGAAGCGGCCCTGTGCGGCCGGGACATCATCTTCGACCAGAATTACCGGCACAATCTGACCATCCGCCGCACCTTGGACGCCATCGTCCGGGGCTACCAGGGCGACCGGACCGACCCCCGCTGGGGCGAGTTCATGATCTACGTCAAGCGGGTCTGGTTCTCCAACGGCATCCACCACCACTATTCGAACGACAAGTTCGTCCCCGGCTTCGACGCCGATTATTTCGCCGCCCTGGTCAAGGGAACGGCGGGGGAGAGCTTTCCGCTCGCCGCGGGCCAATCGACCGACGACCTCGTCGCTCTCCTCCGGCCCATCCTCTTCGACCCCGCCGTGGACGCCAAAAAGGTCTCGCTTGACTCGACCAGGGACCTGGTCACGAATTCGGCCGTCAATTTCTATGAGGGCGTCACGCAAGCCGAGGTCGAGCATTACTATCGGGGGGTCGTCGACCCGAAAGACCCGACGCCCGTGTCCTACGGTCTGAACTCCCGGCTGGTCAAGAAGGGCGGGAAGGTCGTCGAGGAGGTCTATTCTCTCGGCGGGCTCTACGGGCCGGCCATCGCCAAGATCGTCTATTGGCTGGAGAAGGCCTCCGGCGTCGCCGAGAACGAACAACAGAAAAAGGTCATCGACGCGCTCGTGGCCTACGATCGGTCGGGGGATCTCGGGCAGTTCGACGAGTACAACATCCTCTGGGTCAAGGACCTGGCGTCGCTCGTCGACTTCGTCAACGGTTTTATCGAAGTCTACAACGACCCGCTCGGCATGAAGGCCACCTGGGAGTCGGTCGTCAACTTCAAGGACCTGGCCGCGACCAAGCGGGCCGACATCATCTCCGCCAACGCCCAGTGGTTCGAGGACCGCTCGCCGGTCGATCCCAAGTACAAGAAGAAGGAGGTCAAGGGCGTCTCGGCCAAGGTCATCACCGCGGCCATGCTCGGCGGCGACTGCTACCCCTCGACGCCGATCGGCATCAATCTGCCCAACGCCAACTGGATCCGCAAGGACTACGGCTCGAAGTCCGTGACCATCGAGAACATCACCTACGCCTACGACCAGTCCTCGCTCAAGTCGCCCTTCGGACCGGAGTTCACCTCTTCGCCCGAGATCCTGGAGCGGGCCCGGACCTACGGCCCCCTGGCCGGCAACATCCACACCGACCTCCACGAGGTCCTCGGCCACGGCTCCGGCCAGCTCATGCCGGGCGTCGGGTCCGATTCGCTGAAGAACTACCACTCGGCGGTCGAGGAGTCGCGGGCCGACCTCTTCGGCCTGTATTACATCATGGACGACAAGATGATCGAGCTCGGCCTGCTGCCCGGCAAGGAAGCGGCCATGGCCGAATATGACCTCGACGTCCGCAACGGCCTGCTGACCCAGCTCGTGCGCATTCAGCCGGGCAAGACCGTCGAGGAGGCGCACATGCGCAGTCGGGCCCTGATCGCCCACTGGGTCTACGAGAAAGGGAAGCCCGAGAACGTCATCGAGCGGATCGCCAAGGACGGCAAGACCTACTTCGTCGTCAACGATTACCTGAGGCTCCGCGGGCTCTACGGCCGGCTCCTGGCCGAGGTCCAGCGGATCACGAGCGAAGGGGACTACGCCGCGGCCAAGGCCCTCGTCGAAACCTACGGCGTCCAGGTCGATCCCGAGCTCCACCGCGAGGTCCTCGACCGCTACGCCAAGCTTCACCTGGCCCCGTACGCCGGCTTCGTCAATCCGGTCTACACGCCGGTCATCGAGAACGGCAAGATCGTCGACGTCAAGATCGACCTCACCGAAGGCTACGTCGAGCAGATGCTGCGGTACGGCCGGGACTACGCGTTCCTGCCGGTCCGCTGAGAGCCTGAGGATCTCCCGGGAGAGGGACCTCAGGCCTGATTGACGGCGGCCCCCGCCTGCGCGTATCATTCCCTCGGGGGCGCCGGCCGGGAGGATGACCAGGTAAGGAGGGACCATGGCAGAACAAGAGATCGGGCTGATCATCCACTTTTTCCCCAAGATCAGTGTCGCTGTGATCGAAGTCACGGCCGGCACGCTGAAGGTCGGAGAGACTGTCCGGATCAAGGGCCACACGAGCGACTTCACTCAGACGGTGGATTCGCTCCAGCAGGAGCACCTGCAGGTCCCCGAGCTCAAGAAAGGCGAGTCGGCAGGGATGAAGGTCAAAGAGCACGTCCGGGAAGGGGACAAGGTCTACCTGGTCCAAGAAGGCGTCTGACCGGCAACCCTCCGAGAAGGCGAGCCGCTCCCGCGGCCCGGCCGGAGCAGGGAAGAAAACTGGTTTCCCGGCGTCTGATATAATAGCCCCTGAAGTCTGGCTTGGCGTGAGGTTCGTCTTGGCAAACGTCGACTGGAACAAGCTCCGGAACAAGCTCTGGGCCAAGAAGGCCCGTCCTTTCACCATTCTGGCCGCCCTCTTCCTGATCTTCCTCGGCTGGCAAATCGTCAGCCGGATCGCCGGCGGCGGCGGCGCGGCGGGCGGCCCGAGGGCCGCCGCGGTCGCGGTCGAGATCGCGCCCGTCGAGCGGGGCGGCATCCGCGACATCGGCACGTTCTCGGGGAACCTGATCCCGAAGTCCTACTTCACCGTCGTGCCCAAGATCTCCGGGCGCGTCAAAGAGCTCCGCGTCGACATCGGCGACCGCCTGACCCGCGGCCAGCTCGTGGCCGTCCTGGAGGACGAGGAGTACCAGCAGCAGGTCATCCAGGCCGAGGCCGACCTCGGGGTGGCCCGGGCCAACCTCGAGGAGGCCTCCTCGACCCAGGAGCTGGCCAAGAAAGAGCTCGAGCGGGCCCGGGCCCTCCATGCCCGCGGCATCCTCTCGGACACCGAGCTCGAGGCGGCCCAGTCATCCAATGCCACCCGGGACGCCCGCTTCAAGGTCACCCAGGCCCAGCTGGCCAACCAGCAGGCGGCCCTGGAGACGGCCAAGGTCCGGCTGTCCTACACCCGGATCCGGGCCGTCTGGGAGTCGGGCGGCGACGTCCGGTTCGTCGGCGAGCGCTTCGTCAACTCCGGCGCGATGCTGTCGTCCAACACGGCCATCCTCTCGGTCATCGAGCTGCAGCCCATCACCGCCGTCATCCACGTCACGGAGAAAGATTATTTCCGGCTCAAACCCGAGCAGCCCGTCCTGCTGACGAGCGGCGCCTTCCCGGGGCGGGAGTTCCACGGCCGGGTGGCCCGGATCGCGCCCCTGCTCAAGGAGACCTCGCGCGAGGCCCGGGTCGAGGTCGAAGTCGAGAACGGCGACGGCGTCCTGAAGCCGGGCATGTTCGTCAATGCCCGGATCGAGTTCGCGAACCGGGCCGACGCGACGGTCGTTCCGACCAGCGCCCTCGTCAACCGCGGCGTCATCCAAGGGCTGTTCCTGGCCGACCTCGAGGCCAAGAAGGCCGTGTTCCAGCCCGCGACCGTGGGCATCATCGAGGGCGACCGGGCCGAGATCCTCGAGCCGGCCGCGCTCGCCGGGTACGTCATCACGCTCGGCCACCACCTGCTCGAGAACGGGACGCCCATCATCCTGCCTGCCGGAGCTCCGGGGGCCGCGGCCCCGGCCGCGAAGGCGGCGCCGGGAGACAAGCGATGAAGCTCTCGGAATTCTCCATCCGCCGGCCCATCTTCACCTGGATGGTGACGCTCGTCGTCATCATCATCGGCCTCGTCTCCCTGGCCCGCCTGCCCGTCGACCTCATGCCCGAGATCGTCTATCCCACCCTCAACGTCAACGCCTCCTACCCGAACACGGGGCCCGAGGAGATCGAGGAGATCATCACCCGGCCGATCGAGGAGGCCCTCAGCGCCGTGCCCGGGGTCGAGGAGGTCTTCTCGTCATCCTCCGAGGGCTCGAGCTCGGTCCGCATCATGTTCGCCTGGGGCACCGACCTCGACGCCGCGGCCGACGACGTCCGGGAGCGCCTGGACCGGATCGTGGGCCGCCTGCCCGACGAGGTCGACCGGCCGACCCTGCGCAAGTTCGATCCGGCCCAGCAGCCGATCCTGCAGTTCGGGGCCCTCAGCAACCTCGATCCGGTCCAGGCGCGGCGCATCATCGACGAGCAGATCGCCTACCGGCTCGAGCGCGTGGCCGGCGTCGCCTCCGTGGACGTCTACGGCGGCCGTCAGCGGGAGATCCAGGTCAACCTCGACCCGCTCAAGCTCAAGGCCCTGGGCCTGCCCCTCAACGTCATCACCAGCAAGATCCGGCAGGAGAACGTCGACATGCCGGCCGGGGTCATCGAGCGGGGCAACTACGAGATCCTCCTGCGCATCCCCGGCGTCTTCACCAGCCTGGAGCAGCTCCGCGACACCGTCGTCGCCGTCCGGGACGGCGTGCCCATCCAGCTCCGCGAGATCGCCAGCGTCGACGACACCTTTCAGCGCGTCACCCGCGTCGCCCGCATCAACGACCGGGAGGGCATGCGCCTGGCCGTCTACAAGCAATCGGGCGAGAACACGGTCAACGTCGCCGAGCGCGTCCTGAAGGAGATCGCCGAGATCCAGCGGGACATCCCTCAGATCGAGCTCCTCCCGACCTCCAACAGCGCCGAGTACATCCGGCGGGCCATCAACAACGTCGGCTCGTCGGCCGTTTGGGGCTCCATCCTGGCCATCCTCGCCCTCCTCGTCTTCCTGGTCAGCCTCCGCAGCACCCTGGTCGTGGCCATCTCCATCCCCATCTCGCTCGTCGGGACCATCGCCCTGATCTACTTCGGCGGCTTCACCCTGAACACGATGACCCTGGGGGCCCTGGCCCTCGGCATCGGCCAGCTCATCGACAGCTCCATCGTCGTCCTGGAGAACATCTACCGCATGGAGGAGGGCGGCGTCCCGCCCCTCAAGGCCTCGATCGACGGCGTGAACGAGGTCGCGGCGCCCATCGCCGTCGGGGCCATCACGACCTGCGTCGTCTTCCTGCCGATGATCTTCATGCGGGGCATGTCCGGGGTCATGTTCAAGCAGCTGGCCTACGTCGTCAGCTTCGCCAACCTGATGGGCCTGTTCGTGGCCCTGACCATGATCCCGATGCTTTCCGCCCGGCTCATCCGCGTCGCCCAGCCGTTCGATCCGGCCACCCGGAAGCCGCTCGAGCGGCTGGCCAACGTCTTTCTGAACGGGTTCCGCAGGCTCGAGAACTGGTACAAGCGGCTGCTCCACAAGGCCCTGGACCACCGGGTCTTCGTCCTGAGCGCCGTCGGGGCCCTGCTCATCGGGTGTCTGTTCCTGATCCGGCTCGTCGGGACCGAGTTCATGCCCGCGACGGACGAGAACGAGGTCCGGGTGACGGTCGAGATGGAGGTCGGCACGCGCCTCGAGGTCATGAACAAGACCTTCGCCATCGTCACGGAGATCGTCAAGCCGGCCGTTCCCGAGATCGTCAGCCACGAGGAGAGCTTCGGCGGCGGCGGCTGGCGAAGCGGCGCGAACACCGGCAACATGACCCTCAAGCTCGTGCCGCGGGACAAGCGCTCCCGGTCGAGCGAGGAGATCGCCGTCGACCTCCGCCGGAAGCTGGCCAACATCCCCGGCACGGTCGTCCGGACCCGGGCGAGCGGCGGCCAGATGATGTTCGGCATGCGCGGCGGCGGCGGCCAGGAACGGCTTCAGGTGGAGATCCGCGGCTACGACCTGACCACCGCCGAGGCCCTGGCCCGACAGGTTCAGGAGGTCGTCAAGAAGGTCGAGGGCGTCACCGACACCCGGCTCAGCCGAGAGATCGGCAATCCCGAGGAGCTCCTCGTCATCGACCGCCAGGCCGCGGCCGACATGAAGCTCTCGGTCAGCGAGATCGGCCAGTCCATCCAGACGGTGCTGTCGGGGACCCAGGCGAGCTACTTCCGCGAGGCGGGACGCGAGTTCCGCATCCTTGTGAAGGTCAAGGATTCGGAATACCTGGACCTCCAAGACATCCTCGATCTGACCGTGACCAACTCGGCCGGGGAGCAGATCAGCCTGCGCAACGTCATCGACACCCGGCCGCGGCGGGGCCCCATCCGCATCGAACGGCGGGACCGCGAGCGCGTCGTCACCGTGTCCGGCGAGATCGCCGGCCGCGACATGGGGTCGATCATCGCCGACGCCCGGCAGGCCCTGCGCGCGGTCCCCATCCCCAGGAACTTCAGCATCCAGTTCACCGGCGACTACGAGGAGCAGCAGAAGGCCAACCGGGAGCTCTTCCAGAGCATCATCCTGGCCCTGATCCTGGTCTACATGATCATGGCCATGCTCTACGAGTCGCTCCGCGACCCGCTCATCGTCATGTTCTCCGTGCCGCTCGCGGCCATCGGGGTCATCCTGATGCTCTTCCTGACCCGGACGAGCTTCAATATGCAGTCGTACATCGGCCTGATCATGCTCGGCGGCATCGTCGTCAACAACGCCATCATCATCGTCGACTACACGAACCTCCTGCGGCACCGCGACAAGATGCCCATCCGCGAGGCCATCGAGGAGGCCGGGCGGCGCCGGCTGAGGCCGATCCTCATGACGGCCTTCACGGCTATCTGTGCCACCTTCCCCCTGGCCCTCGGCCTCGGCGAGGGCGGCGAAGCCCAGGCCCCCCTGGCCCGGACGGTCATCGGCGGGCTG
>Ga0208980_10002418_pt1 | contig 11341 bp, 8 predicted proteins | sample WetSurMetagenome_3_FD_187993 | JGI IMG/M metagenome (GOLD analysis project Ga0208980, IMG submission 187993) | Wetland microbial communities from Twitchell Island in the Sacramento Delta, sample from surface sediment Aug2011 Site A1 Bulk (version 2) | ecosystem: Environmental > Aquatic > Marine...
TGCCTCCCAAATATTTACAATTGCCGTATCATAACCATAGCATGATGAATCGGATTCCCTGTATGAATAAACAATATTATTAATACCAACCGAACTGTACTGCGGAATGAAATACCAGCTGCCGTTTGAAGTGAATATACCTGCACCTGTGAAAGTTCCTCCCGGGGGGGTTCCTGAAATTGAAACCATCTCCTGATCGTTTGCTGCATATACCGGGGCTAATCCATGAATTTCTACATTAGGAACCGGCATTTCAGTCAATACAACGGGATTCCCTGATATAATACCACTATCAAGATGAGCATCTGTCAGGTATTTTAGGGTATACGTTCCCGGTATTTTAACAAGGATTATTTCGGGTGAGGTTGTTATACCTGAAATGATTGTATCTTTATTGAATATGCTGCCGGAACGGTTTAGGGTAACTGTAAAGGGAGCGAGACCATCACTTATGGTCAGGGTTATAGGAGTAGTCATTCCTGTGCAGTGCAAACCTGAACCAATAATTTCACCAGTGAATTCCCCAAGCGCCAATATTTTAACATTTCCAATAAAAACAGATAAAATCAGAAATAACCAGGTAATTGTTGTATGTCCGGGATTTTGGAAATATAACAGTCTCCTCAAAGCTTTTGGCATGAATTGCTTTTTCATGGTCTAAAGGATAATATAGTAACTCGAAATTAAACCAAAAAAATAAACCGTTGCAATTATTACAAAGGGATTGTTGCCAAATTCCAGTTTGCAGGTCAGGAAATGAACAACCGGGGCGCTGTAACAGGGGATACCCTGTGGATCGGCAAGTTATCTTTTGAAGATAACACAGCCCCCACTGCACTGGGTAACCTGACTGCCAATGCAGACACATCAAGCGTAACATTAAAGATGTTGATCCAGTAAACATTTAGGGGCTGACTTTTAATTAAGTCAGCCTTTTTTTATTGCATACAAAAGCCAGTCGGTTTGACTACATTTGTGGATAAGATTACAGTTCTTATACCCAACTAATCAACAGGAACTTATTCCCAATTATGAGTGGTCAATTTATTCCGACGGAAGAGGATAATAATTACAGGCTTTTCCTCAATGGGCATCTAGTCAAAAGAAATAAAAACTGAATCATGAAAAATTGGTTAATCCACAGAAATCCAGGAAAATACCTGCTGTTACTGACATTTATAGCCTATTGTCTTCTTATCATGAATGAAAATAAGTCGTTTGCCCAAAACCATACAAAAACAAATCCTGAATCACACATTAAACTGGCCTTAAATGCTTTCTCATTCAATGATGTTTTGATGGAAAAAGGAACACCTGGAAAGCCGGTATTTACACTGTTCGATCTTTTGGATTGGTGTGCCGGACAAAACATAGAAGCACTTGATATTACTGCATATTATATCCCCGGTTATCCGGAAATACCGCCGGATGAATACATCTACCAACTTAAACACAAAGCCTTCGGATTGGGAGTCGACATCAGCGGGACAGGCATTCGAAACAATTTTGCATCACCCGATCCTGCTGTTAGAGCGGCTGATGTTGAACTGGCTAAAAAATGGATCCTGGTTGCGGAAAAATTAGGTGCCCCGGTTATCCGGCTTTTTGCCGGAGAAATTCCCAAAGGATATGAAAACAAATGGGATGAAGTTGCAGGATGGATGATTGATTGCTTTAAGCAGTGCGCAGATTTCGGGGCGAAACATGGAGTTATCATTGGTATTCAGAACCACGGAGACATGCTTCAGACTGCTGAACAATGCATTAAAGTAGTAAAAGCGGTCAATTCAAAATGGGCAGGAATTATTCTTGATACCGGAAACTTTAGAGTTGCTGACCCCTATGCCGATATTGAAGCAGTTATCCCCTATACGGTAAACTGGCAGGTGAAAGAAAGCGTGTTTGGAAACACCAGCGAAGTGAAGACTGATTTTACACGATTGCTGAAAATAATAAAAAAGAGTGGTTACCGAGGATACATTCCTGTGGAAACCCTGAAACTGGTTGGGAAAGAAAAGCCCTATGATCCGTTTGTATTAGTGCCTCAAATCGTGAGGGAATTGGAGAATGCAAAAGACGAAGTCTATAAATAGACCTGAAGTTTTTTAGAATCCGGCAGGGACCTGCCTGCACGGATTTATTTATTTTTCTGATGGAGCTCCCCGTTTTTTTATTTTCGCTAAATTCGAATACACCATATTTCAGCTTACATGAAAAATCAGTCTTTTTCACGAAGAGAATTTGTAAGACTCTTTGCAGGAGGAACTGCCGTAATGCTCATCTCCTTTAATACAGCCTGCAGGAATAAAATAAGCCAATGGCGTTATCTCAATGAGGAGGAAATTACCCTGCTTGATGCCATTGTTGAACAGATAATTCCAACGGATGATTTCCCGGGCGGAAAATGGGCCAATGTCTCAAATTTTATAGATAAGCAACTTGACTCCTATTACAGGCACCATCAGGCTGCCTATCGTGATGGTCTTTCTGCATTTGAAAATACCGTAATTCAGATGAAGAATAAACAATTTAAAGAACTTCCTTTTGCAGAGCAGACCCTGATACTTGAAAAGATGGAGGCGGGAGAATTTTCGGGCGATTACTGGAAGGACCACCCTTCGGCTGATTTCTTTGACCTGGTAAGGCAGCATTCCCTGCAGGGCTTTTATGGAAGTCCTGTTCATGGGGGAAACCGGGAATATATCAGCTATAAAATGCTCGGACTTGATTATCCCAATGTAATTGGACAGAACAGGTATAATGATTTAAGCTGGCGCACGTACAATCCTAAATCCCCTGAAAATGGCAAATAAACATGTTAATGCGGTTGTGATCGGCGCCGGAGCTGGAGGTGGTGTAGTTGCAAAAGAGCTCTCTGCCGGAGGCCTTACCGTGGTAATTTTTGAACGGGGAAGATGGCATACTTACGACGAACATGGGGATGATGAACTGACTTCTCAGCGAACGTTTCCCCTCAAATGCGGATATGGTCCGGATAATGCCCGTAACTGGAGAATGGTTCAGGATGGAAAGAACGGATGGACAAAAGTTTTTCCAAACGATTGGAGCTATGGGAATAATGCAGCCTGTGTTGGCAGCGGAACAGTTACATATGGTGCAATGGCCTGGAGATTTCAACCCGTTGATTTTCATTTGAAGACCAAATACGGTGCCCTGGCAGGAAGTACCCTGGATGACTGGCCCATAGGCTACGATGAACTGGAACCTTATTATGAGAAGGCGGAATATGAATTGGGAGTATCCGGCGATCCGACCAATGATCCGTTTGTTCCGCCCAGGAAAAATCCCTATCCCATGCCCGCTTTTTCATTTAACAAGGAGGGAATCATTCTTGAAAAAGCTGCCAGAAGACTGGGTTTGCACCCGTTTCCGATCCCTATGCTGAGAAACTCAGTGCCTTATAATGGTCGCGCTGCATGCATCCGTATGCGAACATGCGTAGGATATGCTTGTCCCGTGGGCGCAAAGGCCGGCACTCAGAATACGGTAATTCCTGTTGCATTGAAAACGGGAAATTGTGAACTCCGGATAAACTGCATGGTAAGTGAAATCATGATCGACGACAAGGGCAAAGCCAAAGGAATAAAGTATTTTGATTCAGATAACAAGCTGCAGGTGCAAACTTCAGACCTGGTAGTTGTGTCGGCTTCGGCCAGCGAAACGGCAAGACTTCTTCTAAATTCCAAATCAAAGTTATTTCCAAATGGCGCAGGCAATAATAATGGATGGGTAGGCAGGAACTTCCAGGATCATGCCTATTCCGGTGCCTATGGCCTTTTTGAGGAGGAAGTGTATGATGATGTGGGTCCCGGTGCCTGCATAGCCATAAATGATTTCAACCATCGCTCTGCTGACATAATTGGAGGCGGGGTATTATGTAATGAATTCATCCGAATGCCCTATCAGTTTACATCTATACGACCATCAGGAAGCCAAAGGTGGGGAAAGGAGCATAAGGATTTTCAGAAGCAAAACTTCAGAAGACATATTGCCATCCATGGACCCGTGCAGGAAATGCCGGTATTTGACAAAAGAGTTGAGGTAGATCCGGTTGTCAAGGATTTTTGGGGAATACCAGTGGTTCGGATCAGTGGTTACAGGCACGATAACGATATCAAAGTCGGACAATTCCTTGCCGATAAAGCAGAAGCATGGATTAAGGAGGCCGGTGCCATGCAAACCTGGCAGGCCGCTCCCGGTAAACAGAGTGTTCCCAGCCAGCATCAAAGCGGAACCTGCCGCATGGGCAATGACCCGAAAACTTCCGTAACCAATAAATATGGACAATTGCATGAAATTGACAATATCTTCATTGCCGATGGCAGCCTTCATGTGAACAACGGCGGCTATAACCCTGCCCTTACCATACTTGCTCTGGGTTATTGGGTTGGAGGACATATAGTTGATGAGTGGAAGGCAACCCATATGAAGTAGCCGGACGGATTCCCGGCTTCGGATTATTGATTTTAAATGAATACCCGCGCAAATGAAAAAGATTATTCTCCTTGGTTCAAGTATCCTTCTGATCGTTGTGGCTTTTCTTGCTTTTTATACGCGCTGGAATGCTGCTTCACCGGTAAAGACCTGTGCAAGTTGCCATGAAATTTCACATTCGGTAGACTATTGGGCCGGGTCGGCACACAGAGAGATAGCCTGTAAGGAATGCCATGGTACTGCCCTGAGTGAGGGTTTGCATAGTCTGAAAGAAAAGGGAGGCATGGTTTTTCATCATATTGGTAAGAAAAGATCTGATAATGTCAGAATTACTGAAGATCAGCTTTTGGAAGTGATGGAAAGGTGTAAAGGCTGTCATCAAACAGAGTTCGCCAAATGGAATTCAGGTGGTCATGCCATGAATTATTCCGATATTTTTCTGAATTCAGTCCATAATAAGGCCGAGCCAATCTACGAGGATTGCCTCCGCTGCCATGGCATGTTTTACAAGGGTACGGTTCGGGATATTGTGGCACCTATGGATACTGCTGGCCCGTGGAAATTGAGAAATGCTGTTTTGGGAGAACGTCCTGCAATCCCTTGTTTTGCCTGCCACCAGGTTCATCAGCCGGGTTATCCGGGAATACGGCAGAATCTCGACGTACCAGCTTCCCTGCATTATTCAAGGATGAAAAAGACATTTACCACATTCTATTACAGGCGGGATAGTATGTATTTTCCAGTTTTATCCCTGACGGCATCGGCGATAAATTACAATTCAATACCCGTCAAAATCTCGCCGGATCCAAATCAGAGCTTATGTATCCAGTGCCATTCACCGAATGCATTCAATATGGGTGGTACGGGCGATGATCGCACTCCCAGGGGAGTTCATGAAGGAATAAGCTGCCTGGCATGTCATGAATTACATTCCAACTCGGCGATCGCTTCCTGCAAAAACTGCCATCCTGCTATTTCCAACTGCAAGCTGGATGTGGAGAAGATGAATACCACCTACAAAGACAAAGCCAGCAAAAACAATATTCATTTTGTCGCATGCATTGACTGTCACAGCAAAGGAAGGCCGACAAAACAAATCTCAAATTGAAAATTGCAGACTCATATTATTTCCTGTAATTAATAATATCTTCAGGATTATTCCTGGGAGTGGCTCCTGAAACAGCATCCACACTTTTATCAACATTGCCGATCCTCAATACAATCACTGCTTTGTACCCGGCCGGGATCTGAAAATACTCTTTCTTTGAATTAATGTTTCCGACCGGACTGCCATATATGCGTGCACCAAGGCCAAGACCATGAGCAGCCACGAACATACTTTCGGTGGCCAGTCCGCAATCAAAATCCGGGGTAGTTCCACCCTGTGATTCAATCCCTGAAACGATAATCAGCACATTTCCGGGAACCACATTACTGATTATCTCCTTCATGGTGGCTTCGTCTTTAATAACCGTAAACTTCCATGGTTGCTTGTTCCTTGCACTGGGAGCCTTAATGCCGCATTTCAGGATCAAATCGAGTTGCTGGTCGGTTACGGGCACAGATGAGTATTCCCTTTCGGAATAGGAGGAAGTGATCACCTGAACTACACAATTGTCAGGGGCCTGACCATTGATTATTGAAGCTGCAAAAAGACTAATGGCAAGTAATGATAGTTTCATTTTCATGGCAGGATGTTTAATTGGTTATTCCGAAATCGGCATTTAAATTAAATAAAATTATTCAGTTATGATATTTGCCATCGGCTTAACTTTCCTGGTTTGCATTATCCACATCAGGGTGACACCCGTAATTACACCATACAATAATGCACCCGCAAAAAACGCCCAGACTGATATATGAGTTATTAATATGCAAATGCCCCATCCCAATATGCTTGCAACTATCCAAAAGCCGCTTTTATAAAAATATCTTTTTAATAATCTCCATTGCAGAAAGCCAATCAATAGCCCCGCACAAGCGAAAATCACAGATTCAGGAACAGGTTTAAATTCAATGAACCTTAATTCACCCCTGTTTAGACCCATTTTCCAGAGAATTATACCTGTTATCAATTCAGTGATAGCGAAGCCAATAACTAAGGTATAAATCCAGGATGTAGTTACGTCGAACAATTTTCGTAACAGTGAGCTTTGATAAACGCCTGTTCCAAAACCTATTACAGCGCCACCTGCTATCTGCATCAGTGTTTGTGAAAGTGGCGTTCCCCATTCCGTCATATTAAATCCAAAGGCACTATGCACGACAAGCACCGCAAAAAGACTGACTATATAACTAAAGGGTATTATTCCCAGGCTTAATAATGTCCATTTTGTGAAAAAACGAATTTTTTCACCATTCCCATTTATCGACATGGTTGCTTGTTTTATTTCGTTTATCCCCGCCACCGGTTGCCTCCCTGATGATCAGGAGAGGCAACGTGTGAATATGAACTTTGCATCTTGTACAGGAATAGCCGGCAATTTGCTAATTTTTTAAATCCCCCTTATCCACCAAAGTCTTGCCATCCACATTTACTGTACATCCCGGGAGAAAGAACTGGAATCCAAAAGAGGATTTATTATCCCCGCCAGCCCATTGATTGTTTCCAACAGCCACAGTTAACATTCCTGCCGGTACCCAGTTAGTGAATTTACTGCCGGGTTTCAATTTTATATTCGGATTAATTCCAAGATCAATTGCTGAAAAATCTTCCTTTCCTGCTTCGGCTGCATCATAATATGCCTTTAACGGTTCGATCCCTGATTTTGCAGTCATGGATGTTAGTTTGCCTTTTGAAAAAGTAAGGGTCAGTCCGGCAATCTCCTTAGCCTGGTAAAAAGCATTTTCAACCACGATTTTTCCTTCAGCTGTTCCCGGAACGGGACTCAAATAAACTTCACCTGCCGGAAGGTAAACCTGGGAAGATGCATATCCTTTCTGGAGGTCCTCAGGGGATAAGGCACCATCGCTGACAAGCACCGGTCTGTTTTCAATTCGGACCTTTAAGTCAGTCCCGTTGGGATTGGTAATGTGAACCTCTTTGCCGGCCATTAGCGCCGATTTTACTGACTTACCTGTTGCCTCAAGTTTGGGATAGTCAACATTTACTCCATTCCAGAACATATCTGTCAGTTCATTCAGTGTTAAACCATACTGTCGGGCTAAGGCTTCTGTTGGATACATCCCGTTACCCAAACTGATCCCTTTTACATTTCTTTTTATCATCATTTCATTTACCGGCTCATAGGCTTTGTTGCGATTTACAAAGCGTTCAGGTGCAATATCCGACAACAAACCAGGATTTTCATTCGTTTCAATGCTGATAATTGCATTTACAAATCCGGAAAATTTCATGTCAAGTTCCGGGGTCTGTGTATCGTATTTTACCGGAACTTCGGTAAACATGCGACGGGTCATCCTGTCACTTCCTATTACCAATAAAGGAAACGCCCCTTGCTTCCTGACATTTACGACAATATCCTCCAAAAGCTCATTATCCCGCACTGATCCAAAAACCATAACAATTTCACCTTCCTTAATGGCACCGCATTGGGTTACCAGTTTTTGAGCCAGGGTTTCATACACTTCAGCATTGCTACCTTTTTTCACGGTCTGCGCTGTTGAAATGGATAATGATCCCGTAATCATTAATCCCATTACAACGAATTTAAGTGTTTTCATTTTGGTTTAGATTGGTTAATTAATAAACTGAGAATTATAATCAAGGGAGAATAAGTAAGTTACGAAAACTGGTACCATTAGTCAAGAGGATTTTGATGAAAAAAGAAAGTTTACCGGCTCGTATTTCAGAGACTTACTTAATTTAATAAATAAGGTAAAGTACAATTCAGATTCCCCAATGTGCACCCCAACAATAATAGGGGCCAATCAGAGAGATTTAACTTTTATTGCTGTGAAGCCATCTGTAATTTTACTTTAAAAGATGATTTTTCTTAGAACCTTCCATCCGTGTAATATGCATAAAACTGAAAAAATACAACCGGTTATAAACATCCTCTGGCTTTTATGTGGTTGCGTCTTGCTTTTGTTTATGGGCGGCAAATGGAACCTCCCTGTTACGACATGGCTCGGCTCCATCTTCTTTTTAAGATATTTCAGGATGCAGCGCAGTTTCTGGGGGACATTGATTGCATTTCCATTTATTATTCTTGCATCCCATGTTTATTTCATCGGTCTGGCAGAACAGGTTGAACTCACATTTAAGATTCTTATTGCCCTGAGTTTTACGCTTTACATCATGGTCCCTTGCCTGATAGACAGATTCCTTTACACAAGACTCCGTAATCCGTTTCTTTCCTCGCTTGTGTACCCCGCAGCACTGATAAGCATCCAGTTTGCGCTCTCCTATGTTGAACAACTGGGAACAATTCTTCACTGGACCGGTTCCATGTTCTCTTTAAAACCTCTTATACAGCTTGTTTCTATAACCGGTGTATGGGGTCCCTCCTTTTTGGTCGGATGGCTGGCTTCAGTAATCAACCTTTTGTGGGAGGAACATTTCATCCTTAGGAAGGCCAGGCTTCCGGTTATCGCGTTCGCCGGATTGTTTTTTATAGTGATATTGTGGGGCAGTATCCGAATACTATTCCTTGCTCCTGATCCCGGCACTGTCAAAGTTGGATCAGTAGTGGCCGGCTTTCAGAAGGACAACTTGTTCTATATATATAACGACATGCCCCAGGCCGAAAAGCTTGTACAGAAAGAGAAATACCGGGCGTTAACACACCAGGTGCAGAATGAACTGTTTGTTACCTCTGAAAAACTTATACCATCAGGAATTAAAATTCTCTCATGGGCAAGTGGCAACGCAGTCGTGTTTGCCGAAGACGAAGATCTGCTGATCCAACGAATGCAAAGTTTTGCCAGTGAACATCAGATTTATTTTTTCCCAAGCTTGCTGGTACTTGGTGATTACAAGGGTCCCGATCAAAATCACGTACTTGCCATTCAACCTGATGGAAAAATTGCCTACGACCATTACAAAGGCAGGAATCCAAATGCCGGATTTTACCAGGGTAACCTTGTCGAAATCATCCATACACCTTACGGAAGAATCGCTTCCCCCATTTGCTATGAAATGGAATTTCACCGGTTCATCCGGCAGGCAGGAAAAAAGGGGGTGGATATCCTCATCGTTCCGGGCGATGAGCCAGCCAGAGGCGCTGCCAATATGCATACAGAGCTGTCGATGCTCCGTGGCATCGAAAACGGATGCTCGATGGTAAGAACTACCCTCGAAGGATTGACAATGGGTGCGGATTACCAGGGACGTGTTCTTTCCCAGTTGAATTTTTATAATACCCTCAAAAACAGGACAATTATTACGGAAATACCCATGAAAGGAGTTCGGACAATCTATTCTCAAACCGGGGACTGGTTCGCTTATTTCTGTGTTCTTTTACTTATCTTTCTTACTGCCCTGGGTATCTTGAGAAATTCACCGCCAGCGACAGAGCACAGTCTACTATAGCTGTTTAAAAAACAGATAACCGGGAAATGTTAATAATGTGAGAAATCCAAACCTATTCGTAAGGTAAAAAAGTATTACTTTTAAGAATATCTGTTAAACATGAGAAGGTTGCTAGCCAGGACAATTCTTGAAAGTATCTGTATTTTATTTATGTCGCCAATCATATTGCAGGCGCAGGATACGATGATAAATTATTGCGACCAGAGCATAAAAGAGTCTCTGGTTCCCATTCATCCTGGTATTCCAGGTAAACAGGAATTCTGGAATAAGAACTCCAGGATGTTCAAAAATGCTCCTTCATTTAATAATAACGGCAAAAGCTGGCTGTTTAATGAATCCCGAACGTACCGGTATACCGCATTTTCTTTTGCTGATCAAAAAGAATATACTTTCATGGCGAATACTCCCTATGAAGCACTGACGCCTGTCTGGGACAAGATTCCAAATGGAAATATATATCTGAAAGTTGAAGGGATCAGTACTAATGGCATTGATATTGATCTCGCGGGAAGCAGGATGTTTTATAAATCACCCGTATTCTGCCCACCCTATCCTTCACCAAAATATTCTTATAAACAGGCGCTTTTGAAAGGGCTTACATTCTTATACAATCAACCCTATATAAAAAGCTGGTATTTTACAGGGAAGCCGGATCATAAAGAATATCCCTTATATTGTTATCCTGCAAAAATTGCCGGTACACTCATTTACGGCATGTTAATGTATCATAAATACTTCCCTGAAAATGATACATCAATGGTAATCGCCCGAAAGGCTGCTGACTATCTCATAAAAACGTCGGAGCCAGCCGGATCCCCTTTAGCTTACTTTCCCCAGGTTTATGAAGGCCAGGCATTAACCGCCGGAAGATTCAGCAAGGAATTAATCCTGATGCAACCTGCAGAAACAGGTGAGGTATTCCTTTACCTGTACGAAGCGACAATGGATCGTCAATACCTGGACTATGCGATTCATATTGCCGATACTTACGCAAAAAATCAATTGCCAAACGGTACCTGGTATATAAGGATCAATAAGGAGACGGGAAAGCCTGTCACTGAAGTTCTCTGCATTCCGATAGGAATTATTAATTTTCTTACCCGGCTCATTGACAAACATCACCAGGAACAATTCAGGCCTGTTATCGGGCCTGCGGTAAGCTGGATAATGGATAACCCGGTAAAAACCTATGACTGGACTGGCCAGTTTGAAGATTACGCAGCAGCAACTCCCTATGAAAACCTTACCAAATATGAAGCTGCCTGGTTTGCACAATACCTTCTTGACAAAAAAGATAAAGACCCTTCATACGAAGGATTGGCAAGGGAGTTAATCGCGTTTTGTGAGGATCAGTTTGTTTTTTGGGAAAAACCGGATATGTATGACTCGTTT